>Ga0182024_10002391_pt1 | contig 46580 bp, 34 predicted proteins | sample P32metaG_FD_120480 | JGI IMG/M metagenome (GOLD analysis project Ga0182024, IMG submission 120480) | Permafrost microbial communities from Stordalen Mire, Sweden - P3-2 metaG (Illumina Assembly) | ecosystem: Environmental > Terrestrial > Soil > Wetlands > Permafrost | place: Sweden: Stordalen... | reverse complement strand
CCAGCTCGCGTCGGGTCTCTTCGTTCAAAACAATGGGCTGCGCAACACGCATATCGAGGTCTCCTCATCATAAGATGAGTCTCGATGTATAACTGATTCTAATAATGAGACACTACACTAGAGCACGATCTGAAGAAACTCAACATTCTGCGGCAACGGGGCCGCGATTCATTCGCCGCCCGTCAACAACAAATCGAGCAGTTGCTCAAATGATAGGAACGACAAATGGCAATTCCTGAAGCTCAATTGGAAACGTGGTCGCACCAAGGGGCAATCGCTGGATCGAGCGCGACCTATGCAACCATCAAAAATGTACTGGAATCGGCGACCACACCGTATGCCGGTAAGAGCTACAAGGTATTTCTTCAGGGATCATATGACAACGATACAAATATCTATGCCGAGAGTGACGTCGATATTGTTATAAGACTCGACGATTGCTTCGAATGCGATCGAACGGCACTCACCCCTGTCGCTGCCGCTGCTCAGGTTGCAGCGTACGCAAAGGCCACTTATTGTTATGCTGATTTCAAGGCGGACGTTTTTGCGGTACTCCGGAAAGCCTTTCTGAATGCGGTCACGCCTGGAGATAAAGCATTTGCCATCAAAGCTGAGGGAAATAGGCGGAAGGCAGACGTCTTGCCTTGCGTTGCTTTTAAGCGTTACTACAAATTCAATGGTTTATACGACCAATCCTATACCGAGGGAGTCTGCTTCTATGATAAGGCTGGCAACCAGATTTCAAACTACCCGCTACAGCATTGCGAGAATTTGACCACTAAGCATAAGTCGTCCAAACTGCATTTGAAACCAATGATCCGAGTGCTCAAGAATCTTCGGTCGTGCGCCATCGATAAAGGAATGCTCAGCCAGGGAGTGGCACCCTCGTACTACTTGGAAGGACTTCTCTATAACGTCCCAGATGATAAGTTTTCCACTTTTTACGGGGAAACATTTGTAAACGCAATCAATTGGATTCAAAGAGAGGCCAATAAATCTGTGTTGGTGACCGCGAATGAGCAGTTTTATCTCCTGCGCGATGGCGTGAAGACTTGCTGGCCTAAAGCTGATGCGGAGCAGTTTTTGACGGCAGCAATTCGGCACTGGAATGAATGGTAGCCCCAATCGGGGCGTACCTCGAACTTGGGACAAACTTCTGACGCGTCTTGTGAGCGTCTTCGAGAACGAACAGGCCGCGTACGGGCACTGGAATTCCGTGGGGACCGTAATCGAAGCCCGCTTGTCCGGTCGCTCGACCCCATTCTTCGATCCGCAATAACTTGAAAAGGGACTGCCGTATTGCCTGGTGGAGAATCCCTTGAGTTTTTCCTCGATTTCGAATGACGGAGAATGCTCTCCGGTCCCTTTCGGCGCTGAATACTTGTAAATTCGCCCGAGAAAGTGTCAGTGGCCCTTCTTTTCTCTCTAAGCTGTTGATTATATGGACTCTATGGCGGAGGGAGAGGGATTCGAACCCCCGGTACCCTTTCAGGCACAACGGTTTTCAAGACCGCCGGTATCAACCGCTCACCCATCCCTCCGCGCCGTGGGAGCTGTCTTCGATTGTACGGCTAAAAGAGCATTCTCAGGCGAGGTTTGCGGGGATCGGCACGGGGATCACGGTTTTGGCAGGGTGGGACGGTCTGGGCGCTATCGGGTTGTGTGAGGACTTGGCAATTCACCGGGCGCGTCGTCAATCTCATTGAAATGACAGCGTCTATTACGCCCAGGGTGTTACAACAGTTGTGCATGCCAAAGAAAACCAAAGTGGGCGCAGAGCCGCAGCCGGGGCAACCCATCAGCCTGCGCACGCTGGGCGAGTATCTGAACTTATCCCCGGCCACGATTTCTCTTGTATTGAACAATGCTCCCGGCGTGCGTTCCATTCCGCAGGAAACCCGCGATCGAGTGACGATGGCGGCGGCAAAGTTCGATTACCGGCCCAGCTTTTATGCCCGTTCGCTGCGCAAGCGGCAGACGTTTTCAGTAGGCGTGATGGTGCCTGACCTGAACGACCACTATGCGACGCAAGTGCTGAGCGGGGTGGAGGAATTCCTGATCGAAGAGGGGTACTTTTACCTGACAGCGAGTCATCGCCGCAAGCCGGACCTCATTGAAGAATATCCGCGCCTGCTGCTGGACCGATGCGTGGAAGGGTTCATCCTTATTGACACGGCACTGGAGCACGGCCTGAAATTGCCGGTGGTGGCCGTGGCGGGCCATCGCAAGATCGAGGGAGTGACCAACGTGGTGCTGGATCAACGGCGAGCGGCGGAGCTGGCGCTGCGCCACCTTTACCAACTGGGGCACCGCAAGATCGCGTTCATGCGCGGGAGCAGCCAAAGCTCCGATGCTGACGACCGGTGGGAGTGCCAGATGGCGGTGGCCAGGGAGTTGAAGCTGGAAGTTTCGGCGGCGTTGACAGTGAAAATTCAATTTCAGATCTCGACGCCTGAGATGGGTTTCGGGCCGGCGGTTGAACTGCTGAACCGCGGCGTCGATTTTACTGCGCTGGTCTGTTACAACGATGTCTCCGCTATAGGCGCGATCCGGGCGCTGATGGATCATGGCAGGCGTGTGCCCGAGGGGGTGTCGGTTGTGGGCTTCGACGATATCGAAAGCGCAGCTTACCACAACCCCAGCCTGACCACGATTCGCCAGCCGCTGAATCAGATGGGCGTGGTGGCAGCGCGGATCCTGCTGCAGCGGATTCGCGGGCAGGCTACCTTTCCCGATGCAGTGCCGATCGAACCGGAACTGGTGATTCGTGAATCGACTCGTCCGCCGAATGTGGGGCGCGGACGCGGGAAGCGGCGTTGATAACCGAGTTAGAGTTAGATTCAATGGGAGCCCGGCGGCTCCCATTGGGTTAGTCGTAAGTTAGCGGCCAGTTACTGCTTGCCTTCAAGTTCATCGGCCAGGGTGCCCGCGCCGTAGAGCTTGCGGAGGCCTTCCATCATGCCGGCCGAGTGGACGGCAACCGCGCGGTTTTTGGTGCCGTCATAAACAAAATCGCCGGCCATTGACTCGATATTGCCGTCAAAGATGAGACCCACCAGTTCGCCGTCGCGGTTCACAACCGGCGAGCCTGAGTTACCGCCGATGATATCGCCGGTAGAGACGAAATCGAGCGGAGTAGAAAGGTCGAGCTTGTCGCGGGCGGCCGCTTCCTTCGGCGTAAGGTCAAAAGGCGGCTTGTTGCTGAAGCTGGCCGCGCGGTCATAGAGCCCATAGAAGGTGGTGAAGGGCGGGGCAATGGTGCCGTTGTAAGGGTAGCCGATAACAGTGCCATAACTCAGCCGCAGGGTGAAAGTGGCGTCGGGATATGCGTTCTTGCCATAGACCAGGAAGCGCGCGTTGCCGAGCTTTTCACCTTCCTTGGTGAGTACGCTCTCATACGTGTCGCGCATGCGGCGATTGGATTCGCGCACGATGGGATCGACACGGCGCGCGGCCACGATCATGGGATCGGTGGAGGCCGCCACGGCAGCCTCGCCGCCATCGATCAGCGCTTTGCGGACGGCTGGGTCGGCGAGTTTGGTGCCGTCGACGAGCGTGTTGACTACGGTGTCTATGCTGCCGCCTTGCAGGATAGCCTGGATGTAGGCGTCGTCTTTGCCCAGCTTCTCTTCGCCAAGATTGAGCGCGGTGGTCATGTAAAGTTTCTCGGTGGCGACAGGAATGGGTGCAGGTGAAAGCATTTGGAATTTGAGCGTATCTAGCTCAGCGTCATGGAAGTCCGGCAGACGCTCGCCATCCGGCTTCTTGATCTCGGCCACGTACTGCACGATGTCGCGCGCGATGCCGAAAAGGCGGCTGTCGGTGCGGCGGAAGAGCTGACCCTTGACCTCCGGTTTGACCTGCTCCTCCACGCGGGCGATGGTATCCCAGGTATCGCCATAGGCTCTTTGCCACTCGGGGTTGGCTGCCACTTTCTGGCGGAATTCAGCCTCGTCGGCCTGCTTTTTGGCCAGAACGGCTGGGTCTGCCAGCGCTTCTTTACGGCCAATGAAGACCTTCAGGCTGTTTTGGAGGCCAAAAATGGTGCTTCCCACCAGGCGCGCCTGCTCCGGACCCTGTGCGGCGAAGGCCTGGGCGGAGACGATGCGGCGCTGGAGATATTCGGTGATGGCCGGACCGATGATGTCCCGCTGGACAAGCAACTCAGCCACGGTGTCATCCCGCTCCGTAGAACCGGGATGGCCGGAGATGAAGATCAACTCGCCCGGTGCGGCGCCTTTGGCGCTCCACTTGAGGAAGTTATCGGTGTGGAGCGGTTTGCCATTGTCATAAACGCGGAACAGGGCCATGTCCAGGTCATAGCGCGGATAAGTGAAGTTATCCGGGTCGCCGCCATAGAAGGCGGCCTGCTGCTCAGGCGCAAAGACCAGGCGCACATCTGTATAGGCTTTGTATTGGTAGAGCCAATATTCGCCGCCCTGATAGAGGGAAACCACGTCGGAACGAAGGCCGGTCTTGTCTTTATTTTCCTTTTCAATGGCGGCGGTCTCGGCTTCGCGAGCTTTCAACGCTTTGGCATCGTCGGCGATGCCCTTGGCCGAGGCCTGGACGCGCGCGGTCACCTCCTGCATGGCTACCAGCACGTTGACTTCAAGATCGGGGGACTTCATCTCCTGGTCCGGAGTGGCGGCATAAAAGCCCGTTTGTAGGTAGTCATGGTCGGCTGTCGAGTTCTTCTGCAACTGACCGCGGGCCACGTGATGATTGGTGAGCAGCAGGCCGTTGGAGCTGACGAACGAACCCGATCCTCCGTCGTTGAGCCGAACGCTCGACAGGCGAAGGTGGTCAAGCCAGGCCTGCGTGGGTGTGAAATTGTATTTGGCCTTGAGCAGCTTCAAGGGCGGATTGTCGAAGGTCCACATGCCTTCTTCGGCGTGAATCACAGGTGATGCGGCGAAGAGAAGTGCCGCGGGGAGTATTAAGAGCGAGCGTAATGTGCGAGTGAACATCGGAGGCCTCATGGGTTGGCTAGTGACTGGGTTGGCGGCGCTATTCATCGTCCCTCGTTGGGGCCGCGGGTGCATGCTCGGGAACGGTAAGCGGCTTAGTGATGTCGTCAAGGTAGGCAGGAGTGCCGTCGATGCGTTCAAGCACAGGATAGCGTTCGCCGTCGTGGTAGTCGATTTCTGCCATGGAAACAAAATTGTCGGCCTGCACGATCAGATGAATCGGTTCGGAGGCGCCCTTCGACGCGCGGATAGCGGTTCGCAGCGCGTCAGGCGAAAACATTTGCCCGTTGACAGCGATAACTTTTTCGCCGGGAGCGAGCCGTGCCTTGTCGGCAGGGCCGTTCCAGAGCACATCCCCGATAGCGCCATCGGCGATGATGCGCAGGCCGATGGAGTACCAGCAATCGAGGCCGCGAGCGCGCGGGCCGTCCATCTGGCGGGGAGCTGCGAGCGTGCGTTCGGAGGGGCTGGGTTTCTCTTTATAGACCAGCTTGTAGCCGCCCTGTTCAATGCCGGCCAGATCGGCGCGCGGGTTGATCTTGTCTATGCGGTCATGGAGAAAGGTGGCCCAGTCATAGGGAACGACCGCGTTCAGATCCTGGACTAACTCGTCGAATGTATAAGTCACGATGAGCGGGCCGGTGTTCCCGCCCTTGGCGAGAAAGATTTTCTGGAAGTCGTCGAGCGACTTTTTATTGTCAGTCATTTTGCGAATCAGCGTGTCCGCATCGAGCCACAGAAGCTCGCCCTCCTGGTAATAGTCCTGGCCGCGCTTCCAATTGGCCCAGGCTGGATTGCCGCCGCGCAGGATGCTGGCGGCGACGGCCGTGTCCTCGGTAGGCCGCCAGTCGCGGCCCGGCCTGTAGTCGAGACTCGCGGCAGAGAGGGCCAGCATATCTCGATACTGCGCCTGGTTCTTGAGCCCTGAACGCGCGGCCAGCACGTTGCCGAGGTATTGAGTCATCCCTTCGTAGACCCAAAGCAGCGCGCCCTGCTGCGGGGTGGCGAAATCAGGCTTATACAAGCCGACCGGGCGGCGGTATTTGCCGTTCCAGGAGTGTGTGAACTCGTGGGAGAGCAAATCGGATTCGCGCAATTGGTGGGCGTCGTCGGCGAAGCCCTTCTCGCCCACGCCATTGTCAGACGACTGGCCGTGCTCAAGGCCCTCGCCGCCTGCCACGTCAGAGAGCGTGAGCAGGAAATGGTAGACGTTGTAATGATGCGAGGCGTAAAGCGCGTCGGCCTCGCGGACCAGATTGTTCAACTCGGCCAACACTGAAGGGCGCAGATTGGAATCGTCGGGGTAGTCGGAAACTACATCGATGAAATGCGCGGGCTTGATGGTGGGCGCGAGTGGAAACTCGTGGAAGTATTGTCCAGTGATGATGGGCGAATCCTCAAGCTGTTCGACGTTGGTGGCGGCGAAGCGGGTAGTCGAGCCGGCGGCGGGCACCGGATAAGGGCCGGGGCCGACGGGCGAGAGCGCAGTGCCGATGCCCCAGCCGGCGGGAACGATCAACGAGGGCTGAATGGGGATATCGCGCACCGGCGTGTTGGCGGGGTAAAGCAAAAGCTTCTCCCACTCCAGCACGGCCAGCTTTTGCGAGACGCGCGCGGTGACAATGCAGTCCAGATGGGCATGTAGGGTGGTGACGCCCTTGGGAACCACCAAATGGAACTGGTAGAGGTCCACGTCATCGCGCCGCCATGGGATGGGCTGGCCATTGGCGGTGAAGACCACGCCGGTAATGGAATCGACCGGGCCTGTGGGGCGGTGGCTACCCGGTATCCATTGTGGCGTGGTCAAGGTGATGGGCCCGGCGGTGACGGGGAGATCGACTTCAGCGTGATAGAGCTTGCGCGGCGCGTCCGATAGATCGGCGGTGATCTGGATGGGCGGTTTCTGCGCCAGAGAAGAGGACAAAGCGAAGACAAGTAGAAGGGGGGTTAGCAAAGAAGTGGTACAGCGGGACAGATTTTGCATCGGCGCCGGAATCTCCTTAGAGTTCAGAGTACGCCTTGCGAGGCGACAGTTGGCAAGAGGGAAGAGCCCGATGATTGCAGGTGGCTGGGTCGTGGACGTTGCGCGTGCGCGCCTATGGCGACCTCCATCTTGATTGCTCCTTTACGTCCTGCGTGTTACAAGCAAGAGAACAGGGTATGAGCGGCAAGGTCTTCGAGGCTGGAACGGAACGGATGTGGCGCAACTGCCTTGAGAGCCGAAATTCAATTGCCACCCGCGTCCTGAATCTGCGGTGAAGGAAACCCACGGGTCCCATGAGCGCCGGCCTTCCATTGGAAATGGAAACACTCTTCGGAGATTATCCGCTCGACGGGGCATTCGATGAGATGCGCGAGCCGTGCGGTGCTCTGCGTCCGCACTACCAGGCGCTGGCCGAAACGCTGGCGCGGCTGCCGGAAGAAGAGCTGCAGCGGCGCAAGCAGTCGGCAGACCTGTCGTTTCTTACCCAGGGCATTACGTTTACGGTTTATGGACGCGACGAAGGCACGGAGCGCATCTTTCCGTACGATTTGCTGCCGCGACTGATTACGGCGCAGGAGTGGGACCACATTGAGCGCGGCCTCACGCAGCGCATCACGGCACTGAATCTTTTCTTGCGCGACGTCTACTCCGATGCAAAAATTCTGAACGATCGCGTGGTGCCGCGGGAGCTGGTCTACAGTTGCAAGCACTACCGGCGGCAGATGCGGGGCTTGCAGGTGCCGCGCAATGTGTATATCGCGGTGGTGGGTTCTGACCTGCTGCGGCTGAACACCGGCGAGTTTGTAGTGCTTGAGGACAATCTGCGCGTTCCCTCCGGGGTGAGTTACATGCTCACCAACCGGCGGGTGATGAAGCGGACGTTTCCGGAGCTGTTCCACAGTTACGGAGTGCGGCCCATTGAGCACTATCCGCAGATGCTGCTGGCCACACTTCGTTCGCTGGCACCGGAAGGGCGGCCTCAGCCGAACATTGTGCTGCTGACGCCGGGAGTGTTCAACTCCGCGTACTTTGAACACACCTACCTGGCGCGGCAGATGGGAATCGATCTGGTAGAGGGTCGCGACCTGGTGACCCACGACAACATTGTCTACATGCGGACCACGGATGGTTTGAAGCGCGTGGACGTGATTTATCGCAGGGTAGACGACGACTTCAGCGATCCGCTGATTTTCCGCACCGATTCGGCGTTGGGTTGCGGGGGCTTGTTCAACGCGTATCGAGCGGGGAACGTGTCGGTGACTAACGCCTTCGGCACGGGGCTGGCCGACGACAAGGCTATTTACGCATTTGTGCCGGCGATGATCCGCTACTACCTGAACGAAGACGCGATCCTGCCCAACGTGAAGACTTTCTTGTGCAGCGAAGAAAAGGAACGCAAGCATGTGCTGGCGAACCTGGACAAACTGGTGGTGAAGGCGGTGGGCGAGAGCGGCGGCTACGGGATGCTGATCGGCACCCAATCGACAGCGCGCCAGCGGGAGGAGTTTGCCCGCCAGATCGAAGCCAATCCGCGCAATTATATTGCCCAGCCGACGCTGGATTTCTCTCGCGCGCCGTGCCTGATCGGCAATCATCTGGAGCCACGCCACGTGGATCTGCGGCCCTATGTTCTTTTTGGCGACAAGGTAAATATTGCGCCGGGAGGATTGACGCGCGTGGCCCTTGAAAAAGGCTCGCTGGTGGTTAACTCCTCGCAGGGCGGCGGCAGTAAAGACACTTGGGTTCTGGAACAGTAACTCACCCCGAAGGCCGAAAGAGTACATCGATGCTATCGCGCGTTGCCGACAGTCTCTACTGGATGAGCCGCTACTTGGAGCGGGCGGAGAACACCGTGCGCCTGCTGGACGTGACCATGAGCCTGATGCTGGACACCGGAGAGACCAGTGCAGAGACCCGCTGGCAGCGGATGATGGCTTCACTGGGCAAGCAGACCGGCATGGATTGGGATGGCGACATGGAGTCGATGGCTCGCATGTTGGTGTTTGACAGCCTCAACCACGCCTCAGTTACTTTTTGCGTGAACGGAGCGCGGGAGAATGCGCGCCAGGTGCGCGAGGAGATATCGAGCGAGCAGTGGCAGAGGCTCAACCGGCTTTATCACCAGATGCACTCGCCTCACACGCAAACCCAGTTCCGATCGAACATCAACGATGCGCTGACCTCGGTGGTGGATGGCATTCACCTGTTCAAGGGAGTAAGCGATACGACCATGATTCATGGTCAGGGCTGGCAGTTTATCCGCCTGGGCCGCTACCTGGAACGCGCCTATGCCACCGCGACGCTGCTCGAGGTCTACCAGCCGGAGCTTTTTCACGCGCATGAGGGCGAGCACTCCGGTTACCAGTACCTTGAACTGGTGGGGCTGCTGCGCTGTTGTACTTCGTTCGAGGCGTATTGCCAAGTTTACACGGCGGACCTGGCCCCGGATCGGATTCTGGAGTTTCTCCTTCTCAATCGGGATTTTCCCCATGCCATCCGCTACTGCGTAGACGGCATCCGCCATGCCATCGAGTCAGTGCAGCGCACCGGCGGGCGGCGCGCACCAGATGAGCTGATCGCGATCACGGGGCGGCTGCACGCGATGCTTGTCTATACCACCATCGGCGAGATTCTGGCCCGCGACACAGCGGCTTTCTTGCATTCGATCCGCGAACAGTGCATGGATATTCACGAACTCATCTATCGCTACTATGTGCAGTATTCCATCCAATCCGCGCTGACCATTTGGTAGGGAGCAAACATGAATTTCTATTCCATCCGGCACCTTACGCGCTTCCGCTACTCTGAGCCCATCAGCGAGAGCATCATGGAAACGCGCATGCATCCGCGCTCTGACCTGAACCAGCACTGCCTCACATTTTCGCTTTCGGTGAGCCCGCGCTGCCGCGTCTTCAGCTATCGCGATCACCTGGGAAACAATGTGCAGCATTTCGACATTCCAGGAGAACATAATCAACTGGTGATCGTAGCCGAGTCGGTAGTGGAGCAGCAGGTGCTGCCCGAGGTGCCGCGCTTTCTATCGCCCGATGCATGGGCGGCTCTGGACGACATGGTGGATGCCGGCGATTACTGGGAGATGCTGCTGCCCAGCACCTTTGCCGTGCAGACCCCGGCGGTGACCCTGCTGGCTACTCAGATGGGCGTAACCCGGCGGGACGATCCGATGCTGCTGGCGCAGGAACTGAACGAGCGGCTCTTCGACTACTTCAGGTACGTGCCCCGCTCCACGCGCGCGGATTCGCCCATCGACGAGGCCATCATCAGCGGCGAGGGAGTGTGCCAGGACTTTGCCCACACCATGATCGCCTTGTTGCGCCGCGTGCGCATTCCGGCCCGCTATGTTTCCGGTTACCTCTACCGCAGCCAGGAGAACCACGACCGCTCCACACCGGACTCCACGCACGCCTGGGTCGACGTGCTGCTTCCGTACCTGGGCTGGGTGGGATTCGACCCTACCAATAACCTGATCGCCCACCACCGGCATATCCGCACGGCGGTGGGCCGGGATTACGCCGATGTGCCGCCGACGCATGGCATTTTTCGCGGACAGACCGACAGCGAACTCTATGTAGCCGTGCATGTAGAAGCCGGCGATCAGCCGCCGGCCCTGGACCGCAAAATGCCCATCCCCGACGACTGGAGTGTATTGGTGGAGCGCGCCCAACAGCCTCCGGAAGCCGGCGTGCCGTTTATCGATTTGCAGCAGATGCAACAGCAGCAATAGCTTCCGCCGGCTCGGAGCAACCGGTCAGAGTCATTTTTTGAACGACTGTGATCGCGGGCGGAGCGGGCTGAAGGCCGGATTTTTCAAGCCGGCCCGCTTCGCAGGTCAGTCGGCATTTGCGGGGCTTGCGGCTGCGGGAGCAGCCCCGTTCAACGGCAACCGCACATGGAACCGCGTGTTTCCCGGTTCCGACTCGACGTCGATCGTCCCGCCGAATTTCTGCGTCACGATGCGGTGGACGATCTCCAGGCCGAGCCCGGTGCCCGCCCCCTGCGGCTTGGTGGTGAAAAAGGCTTCGAAGATGTGGGGAAGCGCTTCGGGTGAAATCCCGGTACCGTGATCGGTGATGCTGACGGTCAGCCAGCCCGACTCGTTCGAAGTGGCGATCTCGATCTGCGCGCCCTGGGGAGAGGCGTCCACCGCATTGTCGATGAGATTGGTCCACACCTGGCTGAGCGCGGAACCGCGGGTGTTGATGGTGGAGGGCGACGCATTAAAGCGCTTGTCCACGTCGATCTGCTTGATGCGCAGTTTATGGCCAAGGATGGTGAGGGTGCTTTGCAGGCTGTCATGCACGTCGAGGTCCCTGGCCGGGGACCGCTCGTCGTAGGCGAACTTCTTGACCGCCATCACCAGATCGGAGACGCGGGTGATGCTCTCTTCAATAGCGCAGACAAGAGAGACGCTGGAGACAAGCGCTTCCAGCCAGTTGAGGGCATCGGAGAAGGATTCGGCCTCGAACGCCTCTCTCGCGCAGGCAAGTTGATCGCGATCAAACCCGATGGCTACCAGCGCGGGGCCGATGGTGAATGCGTTTTTCACGCCGGTCTCTTGCAGCCACGCGGAGAGCGCCTCTTCCGCATCGGATTGTTCCACGGAACTCAATGCCGGCGCTTGGCAGCTTCGCATGGCGTGTTCCAACAGGCTGTGCATGCAATCGAGCTGGGCAAGCGTTTTTGGTTTGGCGCTGGAGCGCAGGCTGAGCTCCTGCAAGCGCAACAGGTTCTCGCGCAGCTGCGAGGCAGCGCGTTTGGCCGCGGTGCCGGGATTATGCAGTTCATGCATAAGGCCGGCCGCGAGGGTGCCCAGCGAAACCAGCTTTTCACGGTGCAGCGCCTCGGCCTGATAAGCGTGCAGCCGCCGCGACATATCGGCCAGCACCACCTTGCGCAGCGCCGGACAGCAGGCCAGAAGCGCCCAGAAGTTTTCCTCGGTGAATCGCAGCAGCAATGAATCCCGCTCGGCCACGATGAAAAATGCAGACTCGGTCTTGCCGGTGAGGAGGGGCGTTTCGCCAAAGCCCTCGCCGGCGCGAGCCATGCCAACCAGGGTCCGGGAGCCGTCCGGCTCCGGCCGCTCGGCGCGGGTCTCGCCTTCGAGCACCAGCCAGTATGAGAGTTTCGTTTCCCCCAGGTGCATGAGCACCGCGCCGGCTTTGGCCCGGACGCGATCCACCCGTTCAACACCGCGCAGCGCGTCCAGATAGATTTGCGGATCGGTCTCGGCAAATGGCAAGGTGTGGCGCAATGCCTCTGCAACCTCCCGCACCGGGAGCGATTCGATCTCGATCAGTGGTTCGACCTCGTTCATTCCAGCTTTCCCTTAAAATCCTGCCAGATACTGGTGCGCAAACTGCACCGCGATGGAACCCTCACCGACCGCCGAAGCGACCCGCTTGACCGATCCGTGACGCACATCTCCGGCGACAAACACGCCGGGCACGCTGGACTCCAGCAGAAACGGCTCGCGCGCCTCCCGCCATTCTTCCGGCAGTTTTCCTTCGAGGCGCAGATCGGGCCCTGCCAGCAGGAAGCCACGCTCGTCTCTCAGGATGGAGGGCGGCAGCCATCCGGTGCCCGGAGCCGCGCCGATAAACACGAACAGCGACGTAGCCGGCACCACAGACTCTCCCTGAGGGCCTTGCAGCTTCAACCCCTCCAGGCGGTCTTCGCCAATGGCTTCCAGCACCTGCGTATCCGCCTCCAACACAATATTGGATGTGCGCTCAATCTCATCGATTAAGTATTTCGACATGGTGGCGGATAAACCCTTTCCTCGGATCAGCATGTTGACCTTGAAGGCGAACTTGGCAAAGTGGAGCGCGGCCTGGCCGGCGGAGTTGGCGCCGCCCACCACATAGACCTCTTCATCCTTGCAGGCCACCGCTTCCACCAGCGCGGCTCCATAGTAGATGCCACGCCCGGTCAGCCTGTCAGAGCCCGGAATGTCGAGCTTGCGGTATTGCACCCCGGGAGCCAGCAGCACCACGTGGCTTGAAACCTCGCGCCCATTGGCCAGTTCCACAAACCGGTACTGGCCATCGATGCGCAGGCCGGCGGCCCTCTGGGTGAGAAACTCCGCGCCGAATCGCGAAGCCTGGACGTGCGCGCGGCGTCCCAGGTCGGCTCCGGTGACGCCGGAGGGAAATCCGAGGTAGTTCTCGATGCGCGACGTGGAACCGGCCTGCCCGCCGGGGGCGTCAGGCTCGATGACCAAAGTGCGTAGTCCCTCGCTGGCGCCATAGACGGCCGCCGCCAGGCCTGCGGGGCCGGCGCCCACCACCACCATGTCATAGAAATCCTGGGCGGCCTGGGTGCTCAGGCCGATCCGCACCGCCAGAGCGTCCGGCTCCGGGTCAACCAGCGAACTACCATCGGCGAACAGGACCACCGGCAACTGATCGGGGTCCAACTGCCGCTCATTCAGCAGCTTCAAGGCGTCCTGGTTTCCGGCAATGTCGAGCCAGCGGTAGGGCACATGGTTGCTTGAAAGGAAGCTGCGCACCCGATGGTCCTTGGGGGACCAGCGGTGGCCGATGACGCGCAACCCCTCAAAAGGCGGCTGGTAGCCGGCATGCCAGTCCTCCAGCAGATCGCTCAACACCGGATAGAGCTTCTCTTCCGGCGGGTCCCAGGGCTTGTTCAGGTAGTAGTGAATGCGGGCGGAGTTGATGGCCCGGATGGCGGCTTCTGTGTCGGCGTAGGCGGTCAGCAGCACCCGTCGCGCCTCGGGATACTGATCGCGGGCCTGCTCAAGAAACTCGACCCCCGTCATACCCGGCATGCGTTGATCGCTGAGCAGCAGGGCAACCGGCTCCTGGCGGGCCTTCAATTGGGCCAAGGTATCCAGGGCAGCCTTCCCGCTGGCCGCCCGCATCACGCGGTAGGTGGCCCCGTATTGGCGGCGCAAGTCCTGGACAATGGCTTCCAGAACGCCTACGTCGTCATCCACCGCCAGCAAAATGGGTCTCGCCATAATTGTCAGTTTAGAGCCTCAGGGTTCCAAAGAGGTTAACCGGTTCTGCACTTGCGTGGGCGAATTTTCGTGACCTTTCGGGCCAGAAAGCTGTAATCTGATTGATAGGAAAATGAATGAAGTGTCTTGTTTTTCCATCTTGAACCGGTCAGCAAGGGATTCGGGGCTGATGGAATGTTGCAAATGCGGAAATGTCGCAGGTTTTGCGTCGATATACCGATAGTACCGTAAGCGGCGAAAGAGGATGGCTGAACTTGAGCCGCAGATTCTAGCTTGCAGGCAAAGAGGATCGAGCTGGCGCAAGAATGATCCGTTGAGGTTCCCAGGCAGGTGAGGCACACATCATGAACAAGGTCATTCTGGCCGATTCGCAGGCGATCTTTCGGGCAGGCACCGCCAAGGTGCTGGCGATGGACGAAGATTTGCGGATCATTGCGCAATGCACGGATCTGGATCGCATGTTTCATGCGGTGACCACGTTTCCGGGGTCCATCGTGGTGTTTGCCAGCTCCTTGCGGCCCGATATGGTCCGATTACGGTCACTGCTGGAGACCGCGGGCAGCCGCGGTATCGTGATTGCGGAAAATAACGAAACCGTGAGCAGCTATCTGGCGCAGGGCTTTCGAGGAGTAGTGTTTCGCAACGTGACCGGCGCCGCCCTGGTGGAGTGCGTGCGCCAGGTGGCCGCGGGCGCTACGTGGCAGCCCCCCCAATTGATGCAGGCCGATTCGCCGGAAGAAGACATGGTGGGCATGCGGGTCCGTGATCGGCTTACTCCGAAAGAGATGCGCATCGTGGCGCTCATCGTTCAGGGTTGCAAGAATCGCGAGATTGCCAGTCGGCTCAAGACCACAGAGCAGGTGATCAAGAACTACCTGCGGTCGATCTACGACAAGACCGGGGTGAGCGACCGATTGGAACTGGCGCTTTTCACCATCCACCACCGAGTACTGGCGCAGGCCGCCGCCGAAGTGGGCAGCAAGCTGGAAGCCGAAGAACAGGCCTCGCCGACGGCCGTGGCATAAAGCATCGAAAGCCTTACAGTTTTTCCGCGACGCTCTTGGCCTGGGTGAAGAGGGTCAGATAATCCGGGCCACCGGCTTTGGAGTCGGTGCCGGACATATTAAATCCGCCGAAGGGGTGTGCGCCCACCATGGCCCCGGTGCATTTGCGGTTAATGTACAGATTGCCAACATGGAACTCGCGGCGCGCGTGATCGATCAGTTCGCGGTTGGTGGTGTAGATGGCGCCGGTGAGGCCGTATTCGGTGTTATTGGCCACGCGCAGGCCTTCCTCGTAGCTCTCCACTTTGATGATTGCCAGGACCGGGCCGAAGATCTCTTCCTGGGCGATTACGGCGTTTGGGGCCACGTCGGCAAAGACCGTGGGCTCAAGAAAATAGCCATTTTCGGCGGCTTGGGGGGCATGGCCGCCGGCAATCAAGCGGCCTTCCTGCTTGCCAATCTGAATGTAAGCCAGCATGGAGGCAAGGGCGCTTTCATTCACCACCGGGCCGAGGTTGGGGTTGGTCAGGGGGTCGCCGACGGTGAGCTGCGCCACCCGCTCGCGCACCCGCTCCACAAACACATCGTAAACCGGGGCTTCGACAATCGCGCGTGAGCAGGCGGAACACTTCTGTCCGCTGAATCCAAAGGCGGAGGCGACCACACCCTCGACCGCTGAGTCGAGGTCGGCGTCGGCGCACACGAGGATGGAATCTTTTCCGCCCATTTCGAGGATGGTGCGCTTGATCCAGATCTGGCCGGGGCGGGGTTTGGCAGCGCGCTCATGAATGTCGAGACCCACGGATTTGGACCCAGTAAAGGCGATGAAGCGAGTCTTGGGGTGCTCCACGATGGCGTTGCCAAAGGTAGCGCCTGAGCCGGGGCAGAAGTTGACGACGCCGCCGGGAAGTCCAGCTTCTTCAAGAACTTCAACGAATTTTGCGGCGATCGTGGGGGAGTCGCTGGAGGGTTTGAGAATGACGGTGTTGCCGGTGACGATGGCGGCCGCGGTCATGCCGGCCATGATTGCGAAGGGGAAATTCCAGGGAGGAATGACCGCGCCCACGCCGAGCGGAATGTAGAGGAGCTGGTTGCGTTCGCCGGGGTAAGAGATAGGAGTTTTGGCGGCGGCCAGGCGGAGAGCTTCGCGGGCGTAAAACTCAAGGAAATCAATGGTTTCCGCCACGTCGGCATCTGCCTCAGCCCAGTTCTTGCCCACTTCGTAGGTAAGCCAGGCGCAAAACTCGAACTTGCGGCCGCGTATGATGCCGGCTGCGTTGAGAAGGAGGGAAACTCTTGTTTCGACGGAGGTTCGGCTCCAGGACTCGAAGGCTTCGAGGGCCGCTTGCATCGCCTCTTCAGTGTGCTCGGCGCCGGCTTTCTGGTGGACAGCGACGACCTGAGCCGGACGCGCCGGGTTGAGAGAGCGAATCTTGTCCGCAGTCTTGAGGCGGCGACCGCCAATGATCAGGTCGTATTCGCGGCCTAGCTGGCTGGCGACCAAATCCAACGCGGCCTGCATAGCGCGAGCGTTTTCAGGAGATTTGAAGTCGATGAAGGGCTCGTTCACAAAGCCGCCCTGGGGTGTGCGCGGCTGAATCTGGGTGGGAAGGGTTGCAGTTGCCATAACGTCTCTTAGTGTAGAACAAAGCGGGGTCGGGGAGCAGGGAATAGGGAATAGGGACTAGGGAATAGGGAACAGGGAACAGGGAATCAGAGACCAGAGAAGAAATCAGTTGCCGGCGAGCGGGCGATAATGGCGGCGTCAGGCGGCTTTGTGGGGGTGGGCGGCTGCGCGGACCTTGTCGACATGGGTGCCGTGGGTGCGAATCAAGTTGTGGAGTTGGTCGCCGGTGATGCCGAACTCTTTGGACCAGTAGGCGATGTCGGATGCCATTTTGGGGTTGATTTCTTTGGAGTCGTGTGGGCCCCTGGCCGCATGGTCCTCGTGAATGGCGTGAGGCTGGTGCCCCTTGGGCGCGTCGTGATGTTCGGACATTGGGTGCTCCCTCTTTTCGGCTTGCCTAGTTGGATGAGGAAGCAGGGGGTGGGGATGTACCCGCGGACGCTGCGTTCCTCGCGGGTACGTTCCAGTGGGCTGCGAATTTGCCTCAGTTGTTGCGCAGGGCGACCATGGGATTGATGCGAGAGGCTCTGCGGGCAGGGATGTAGCCGGCGAGAAGCGCGACGGCGCCGAGCAGAAGAATTATGGCGGCGAAGGTGATGGGGTCAGTGGGGGCCGTGTCGAAGAGGAGAGCGGAAATGGCCTTCGAAGCAATGAGAGAGGCGACGGTGCCGGTGACGACTCCGATGAGAGCGAGCCGGAGCGTTTTCACAAGGACGCCGAGCTGCACATTGGCCATGGTTGCGCCGAGGGCCATGCGGATGCCGATCTCCTGGGTGCGCTGGGTGACGGAGTAGGAGATGACGCCGTAGATGCCGAGTGCGGCGAGCAATAGGCCGAGCGCGGCGAAGGCGGCCACCAGCAGCATGAAGAACTGGCGCGGCGAGTTGGCGTGGTCGACCAGAGTCTGGATGGGGCGGAATTCGGCGGCGGGCTGCTTGGGGTTGAGCTCGCGCAGGGCCGCCAGCACGCTTGAAGCAAGCGAGGAGGGCGGCAGCGTAGTGCGGATGACGAGTTGGGCCCCGACTGGGCCGTTCTGGGTTGCGGGATAGTAGATTTGCCAGCCGGTCTCACCCTCGACGCTTTCTTCGTGCACATCGTCGACGATGCCCACGATGCGGTTGTCTTGACCGCCGTTGGTGATGATTTGGCCAAGAGCGTTGCCGTTAGGCCAGTTGGCGAAGTGAGAGAGGAACCGGGCAAAGCCCTCATCAATCATAACGACATTTTCGCTCTTGGGGCCGTCGTCCCAGGTGAAGTCGCGTCCGCGCAGGCGTGTGCCCATGGCGCGCAGGTATCCGGGAGTGATGACATAGACGAGCGGACCGGTTTCCACTTTGTCGGGCCGCTTGGCGCCTTTGGGAAAGGGCGTGCCCCAGGCGCGATTTTGGCCGAGGGGCAGGTAGTCTGAGATGCCGACGGCCTCGATGCCGGGCAGGGAGCCGACGCGGGCGAGGATCTGCTGGAAGATGGCGGTGCGCTTCTGGATGCTGGCGGCTTGAGTCGGAGCGTTGTCGTCGTATTCCACTTTGACGGCGGCGGCGTGCTCGGGCTGGAATCCGAGATCGACATCGAGGACTTTGACAAAGCTGCGCAACAGCAGCCCGGCGCCGACCAGGAGCACGCAGGCGAGAGCAACTTCAGTCACGACAAGGATGGAGCGGAGGCGCTCATGGCTGCGGCTCTGCCCGGTGCCGGCGCCGGAGTCCTTGAGCGACTCCTGCAGGTTGCCGGAAGCCATGCGGAGGCCCGGGACGAGGCCGAAGAAGACGGCAGCGAAGACAGCGATGAAGACGGTCCAGCCCAGAGCGGCGCCGTCTATGTGCAGGGTACTGAGCAGGGGAAGTGCAATGGCCCCCTGATGGCCGAGCCATGCGAGCAGGACGGCCGCGAGAGCCAGACCGAGGATGGCTCCGGCTGCGGAAAGGATGAGGCTCTCGGCGAACAACTGAGCGACGATGCGGCTGCGGCTGGCGCCGAGAGCGGTGCGCATCGCGAATTCTTTGCTGCGAGTGGCAGCGCGGGCGAGAAGGAGATTGGAGAGGTTGACGCAGGCGATGAGCAGAATCATTCCGACGGCGGACCAGAGAACGATAAGCGCGCGATGCAGACGGCCGCTGACGTAATCCTTCAGCGGCACGGGAACCACCCCGTCTTTATATTGGCCGCAGGACTGCGGTTGTTTGTTGTTCCAGCACATATGCGGTTCTGCGGCGACTGCATCCTGCTGCGCCTGCACGAGCGAGACGCCGGGCTTCATGCGACCAATGAAAGTGATGATGTTTCCCCAATCGCGCGGGGGCCCATAAAGGTTGAGCGGCGTGATGGCGTCAACTTTGGCGCCCGGTGAAAACACCGCACCGAAATCGAAGCTCCTGGGCAGGACGCCGATGACGGTGGTCTGTTGGCCATTCATGTCGAACGCTTTGCCGACAATGGCTGGGTCGGAGTTGAACTGCCGTCTCCACCACGCATCGCTGAGCAGCACTACCGGAAGTGCGCCATTACGCCCGTCTTCCGGCCTGAAAACACGGCCCATGGCAGGCTGTACGCCAAGCACCTGAAAGAAGTTTGCGATGACATCGATGCTGGTGGCTGGAATGGGCGCGCCGCCGAGGCTGAGGCTCAGATTGCCGGGGCTGGAGAAAGCAAAATATCCAGTTACATCCTGATACGAGTGGGTGTACATCCGGAATTCATCGTAGGCATCCGTGGAGTACGTTGCGCATGACAAGCCGCACTTTTGAGGAGGAGGTGCGATCCAGACGAGTTCTTGCGCGTTAAGAAACGGCAGTGGGCGCAGGAGCAGAGTGTTGACCACGCTGAAGACGGCAATGTTAGCGCCTATGCCGAGAGCGAGGATGAGGACGGCGACGATGGTGACGCCAGGATCGCGGCTGAGGGTGCGGACGGTGTAACGGAGATCCTGGAGAAGAATGTCGAGTTTCATAAATCCTCGCGCTTCGCGGTGTTTATGTTTCGCGGGTTCGATACCGCCGAAGCGGATCAGAGCCTGGCGGCGGGCTTCGACGGGCGTGAGGCCGCGTTGAAGATTTTCTTCGATCGCCATTTCGAGATGGGCGGCGATTTCTGCATCGAGGTCGGCATCGCGCTGCGGCTTCTTGAAAAAGGACCGCACGCGATTCACGGCTTCCCTTGTATTGCGCGTTGGAGGCGCGTCCATTAGAGGTCGGCCTCGGACGGCATGGTGAGCACGCGACCCATTGCGCTGGACAATCGCTGCCAATAAGCGGCATCTTTCGCCAGTTGCTTACGGCCGCTGTGGGTGATGGAGTAATACTTCGCTTTGCGATTGTTGTCGGAGGTGCCCCATTCGGCGGCGATCCATCCGCGCTGCTGGAGGCGGACGAGGGCAGCGTAGATGGTGCCCTGGTTGAGCAGGATTTGGTCACCGCTGACCTGCTCAATGCGGCGGGCGATGCCGTAGCCGTGCAGAGCGCCCATGGCGGCCAGGGTTTGAAGCACCATTAAGTCCAGAGTGCCCTGCAACAGATCAAGTTTGGGTTCGGGCTTTGATTCGCCCATGGCCCCTCCTGTGTTCATGCCACAGAAGAATAGCACGGGCATCTGTGGAGATGCCACAGGGGAAGATTGCAAAATCTTGCGGGCCACCGAACTGGCCTCGCTAACTCGCTGAAATTGACTTTTTCAGGATCGACTAGTATTTTGTAAATCATATTGATATGACTTGTTGTCTTCCTACCTGTCGATAAAGTTCTGCGGCCCATGCGGGCCCGAGGGCCTAGGGCCCCAACCCATTCAGTTTCCAAAATTCAAGGGAGAATCCAAAGCGCGAGAGCTCTAAGCTTTGGTAGGAAATATTGATATGACTTGTTGTCTTCCCACCTGTCGATAAAGTTCTGCCGCTCCATGCGGGCCAGGGTTCCACGGTCCCAAGCCATCAATTTCCCAAATTCATAGGAGAATCCAAAGTGCCAAAAGCTCTTTATGCTTTTATTTCTGCGTCTCTGCGCCGGTTGTCGCTATCGATCTCTGCTGTGCTCTTTCTGTTTGCGATAGCGGCCGGGCTGCCCCTGGCTGCGCAGGACGACATCACCACGCGAAACGCGACGTCCGGGTACAAGGGCGTATTCATCACCGGGCCGTCCTCGAACCCGTTAAGCTTCCTGAACGGCGCCGCCTGGCGTACTACCGGCAACCCGGCACCCTACGACTTTCACGACTTTGCCCCGGCGACCTACCTTGATGGAGAGCTGCCCAATTGGATCGATGTGCAGGCCGAAGAGCGGTTGCGGTACGAGGCCTACGACAATTCAAGCTTCAAATCGGGCGCCAATGACTCCTACCTGTTGAACCGATTCCGGTTCCAGGTGGATCTGCACACGCCCAGCTGGTTGCGGGTCACGGCGCAGGTGCAGGACGCCCGTGCGGGCTTCCAAAACCCGCCGATCGGCCCGCCGAACACGGTTCGCTGGGATCTGAAGCTGGCTTACGCCGAGATCGGCGACCCGGAGAAACACTGGTTCAGCCTGCGCGTGGGCCGGCAGCTCATCAACTACAACAACACCATCATCGCCGATTCCGAGTGGCGCAACCAGGGCCGCTCCTACGATGCGGCGGTGCTGAACCTGAATGCGAAGCGCGAGCACCTGGGCATCTTTGCCGCCTCGCCTGTGGTGCCGCAGGCCTATGGTGTGAGTCCCCATCAGGAAGGCAACAACATCTACGGAGCCTACGGCCGCATCGATGACCTGGTGGGGCCGCACTCGAACCTTGAGCCGTTCGTCCTGTGGCGCGTGCAGCCGGCAAAGGTGGTGGAACCGGCCGCCGCCAAGACTACCGGCAAGGAAAACGAGAAGGCTATCGGTTTGCGCCTCAAGGAGCAACCACACGCGGCGTTCGATTACGGGGGCGAGTTTATCTACGAAACCGGCAAGGTAGGAACGCAAAGCATCAATGCCTTTGCGACGCAAGAGGGCGCGGCATACCAGTTCCTCAACGTGGCCGCCAAGCCGCGCGTCTTTGCCCAGTACGACTACGCTTCGGGCAACGGCAATCCGGCGCAGAACGCAACGCACACCACCTTCGATACGATCGAACCGACAGCCCATGACCGCTTTGGAATCACTGACCTGTTCGGCTGGCAGAACATTGACTCTGTACGCGCGGGAACCACCGTTGAGCCCCACCGGAGGCTCACCTTTACGGTGCAGGCGCTGGACTTTTGGGCGGCTTCGGCGACGGACTCGATCTACAACACTTCTGGCAGTTCGATCGTGTTCAACAAGTCCAACCACGGCCGCCATGTGGGCGCGGAAATCGATAGCTACTCCTGGTATGAGCTCAACAAGCACTTCAACCTGGGCGGCGGCATCGGCTACTTCGGCGGAGGCCAGTTTCTGACGAATGTGACCACCAGCCACTCGTACACCACCTACTACTTTGCGCTGAACTTCAAAGACAACGGAAAGAGGTAGCCAACGCCGCACCGGAACTCCGGGACGAGGACACGTGGGCCGAGGTGAAGCACCCGGCTTCTGCTCGACTCGGTGCGCGTCTTCGCTATGACTTGGGCGGAGGGACTTTCTTGCCTTCCTTGCGCGCTTTGGAAAGTCCAATGGCGATGGCTTGCTTTGGATTCGTTACTATCTTTCCGCTGCGTCCGCTCTTGAGCTGGCCTTTCTTCATGGCTTTCATTTCGATTTCAACATCTTTCTGAGCGGCGGGGGAGTATTTGCGGGAAGACTTCTTGTTTGCCGAGTGTTTCTTTGCTGTGGTTGTTGCCATTCCATCCTCCTCCCGTGTCAGATGGCCAATGGTTGCAGGCTGGTTGCATGCTTTCCGGCAGACGGGCCTATCGCAGCGAATTGAGTTTTCATAGACAGGCGCAAGCAGGTCGATCGCACACTTTCGACTTCGCTGAGGGCGGCCTTTAGCGGCAGGAACAGAAACGTCGCGAGCCGAGGCTCCGCGGCATTTGCATAGGCCGCACTCGCTCTGCGCTAGAGAGTTTCAGTCAAGGCCTCTGTGGCTTTGCTCATTCTGGCGGTGCGTTCGATTTTGTCCCAGTTGAACGGTTTGCCGTCAATGGCGCGCTTGAGCGTCTTAAACAGAACGATGGAGAAAACCTGGCGATACGCGAAGCGCTGGAGCCAGATGTGGAACAGGAGCCAGCCATCGCCTTTGTTGGCGGGGTGACGGCGCTCCAGCGAGAAGGCGATGGAGGAAGTGACGAAGTCAATCACCAGGAAGGTGACGAAGTAGGCGAGAAGTTTTTCAAAGCTGGCGGCAGATGCGGCTTCAGGGTGATAGTAGCGATCGACGAAGAAGTTGACCACGCCGGCCAGGAACATGAGATCGATGAAGGGCGAGACGAGAGGCAAGAGCATCTGGAAGACAAGGATGTTGGGCAGCGCGAAGAGTCCCATAGCCTTGTTGCGGATGAAGGCGGCGCGATGCTTCCACACCGCCTGGAGGGTGCCGAACGACCAACGGAAGCGCTGGAGCATGAGCCCCTTGGCGTCGATGGGAGCCTCAGTGAACGCGAGGGCGCGATCTTCGTAGTCCACTTTGAGGCCCTGTTCAAGCAGGTTCATGGTGAGGTCGGCATCTTCAGCAACCGTGTTGAGCGGGTAGCCGCCCGCGGCTTTTACCGCGGCGGTGCGCCAGGCTCCTATGGCACCGGGCACGACGGTGACGACGTGGAAGAGGTCGAGAGCGCGGCGCTCAAAGTTCTGGCTGGTGATGTATTCGAGCGCCTGCCAGCGGGTCCACAGGTTCACGCGGTTGCCGACTTTGGCATTGCCGGCCATGGCGCCGATGGTGGGATCTTCAAAATGAGGGATGAGCTTGGAGATGGCGTCGGCGGCGATGACAGTGTCGGCGTCGATGCCAACGTAAATGTCTTCTGTGAGCCGTTCGAGGGCGTAGTTGAGGGCGGCTGCCTTCCCGCCGTTGGGCTTGCCGAGCACCTGAACGCGGCCGGCGGCGATTTCGGCGGAGTAGGCTTCGCGGGCTACGTCGAAAGTGCGATCGAGGGAGCCGTCGTCGATGACGACAATGTGGAGGTTCTTGTAGTCGGAGTTGAGCACGGAACGGATGGTGCGGACGATGACTGTCTCTTCGTTGTAGGCGGGAATGAGGACGGCGACGCGCGGGTTGTAGCCGGGCGAGGCTTTGCGATGAGGCTTGCGCATTCGGTCGATGACGGCAAAGATGCCGACGATGATCAGGCGGGCGCTCATGAGGATGTCGCCGACGAAGAAGACCAGCACGATGAACCTGCCGACGATCTGCACGCCGGAGAAGGCGACTGAATCGGGGAAGGCGCGAAGGTATTGCCAGAGATTCAGTTTGGGCTCCACATCGGCGATGGTTTTGCCCATGAGCTCTGAGACGGGGACGATGGTGTAGCCGCGAGCGCGCAGGGTGTCAATGAGCACGGGCAGCGCGTCGACGGTTGCCTGGCGGTTGCCTCCGCCGTCGTGCATGAGGATGACGGAGCCGCGGAACTGCGGCTTGGCTTTCATGATCTGCAACTGGTTGAGTACGGATTGGGTGATCTCAGCGGGGGATTTGCGGGGATGCTCGTTCCAGTCGTCAGTGTCGATCTTGCTGCCAATGATGATGTAGCCGTCGTTCTGAACGCGGAGCACGGGGTTGGCCTGGTCGTCAGTGTCCGGCTCTTCGTCGATGTCGTAGGGAGGGCGAAAGTAGAGCGGTTCGACGCTGAGCTTGCTGGCGAAGAGGCGCTCAGTGAGCCTGACCTGCAGATCCAACTGCTGCGGCGAAATTTCGCTGATGTCGGGATGGGTGTAGGTGTGGTTGCCGATCTCATTGCCTTCCCGCGCGAGCCGTTGCATCAGGCCGATGTTTCCCGCGGCCTCGTCGCCAATCAGGAAGAAAGTGCCCTTGACGTTTTTCTGCTTGAGGATATCGAGGATCTTCGGAGTCCACTTGGGATCCGGTCCATCGTCAAATGAGATGGCGACTTGATTGGGGTGGTATCCGTAGTACTGGACGGTGTAGGTGCGGGGATAGACATCCATGTGCTCGTCGACGATGAGCTTCTTGCGGAGGTCGGTCTCGTCGGTGTCGAGTTCGACGGTGCGTTTGCCGGGCTGGGGCAGGCCGGTGATGCGCATGATGTCGCCCTCACCTTCGATATCCACATCGTGGCCCGGCAGGACGGTGCCCAGAGCCTGCAGCGAGTCAGGGCTGCTCGGCTTGTCCCAGATGTTCCAGAGTGACCTGTCTTCCGTGCCGAGACGCCACAGCGCGAAGGTTTGCAGCCCGAGTTGGCGGCCGGCGCGCAGCTCGTTCAGCAGGGTGACACCATCGAGAAACCAGACGACATGGCGCTGATTGCTGTCTTCGTCGATGTATTCAAAGTGGGGATTGAGGGTGTCGTAATCCAGGTCGAGGTCGGCGTCGGCGTCGGAGGCGCGCTGCCATGTGTCGGAGACGGAAAGGTCTTCCGTATTGAGGACCTGGGGTTTGGGTTGCTTTTCGGTTCCGACTTTCTTTGCAGGAGCGGGAATGGCAAGTGTCCAATCATACCCGTAGTTGCCGACCGCGCAAATAAGCTTCTGCTTGGGCACGATTTTGAGCGCGCGGGCAAGGTTGGCGACGAACCACTCCTGGCTGGCGATGGGCCCCGGATCGCTGGTGACCTGGTGCTGATCGTAGTTCATAAGGATGATGCCGTCGGAGTTGGCGGCAATCTGCTTGAGTTCATCGTCGGTCGTGGCGATTTCGGTGTCGACGTAAAGGCGCAGGTTGCGTGGGTGCATGTCGCCGTAGAGCTCCTCGATGAAGCTCTGGTAGGCCGGACCGGCGTCGTCGGGGAGGCTTTCAAAGTCCAGCGACAGCCCGCGATAAATCGGATATGCGGTGAAGAAGCGCATCAGTTGCTGGCGCAGTGCGGCACGCTTGTTTGGGTCTTTGAGGAGTTCGCCGACATCGCCATCCCAGCTCTGGGTATTGGCGTTGAAGTTGTTCAGGTGAGGGAAAATTTCAGTGTCTTCCCTGGATGCCTGAATGACGCGCTTGATGCGGTTCAAATCATCGGGATCGTGGACAGTGGCGCCGTCGACGACAGGGTATTCGCGGTGGCTGTTGTCCTGAATGGCCAGCAGCGTTGCCTGGGAAGCGTCGACGTGGAGCCACTCGGGAAACAGGAGATCGATCTGGTGGACGTGCTCCTTGAACGAAGAGTAGCTGGCTTCGTCATAGGGCACGTAATAGGCGGCGCGCAGACTTTCGCCGGAGTTGAGGGGAATGTCAGAGGGTTTGAGGTTGGATTTGCGTCGGGCGGGCCGGGCTTTGGCGCCTCGCAACAGCGGAGCACGGTCGTTGAGGGCTTTGTAGTTGTGTTTAGGTGTGGGCAGCAGCAGCTCGGGCAGGTGCTGATTACGGAGTACGTTGAAAATAAATGCGGCCAGAATCAGCGTGAAGAGGACGGCCACCACGTCGAGAACGCGACGCAGGCGCTTCCATCGTTTGCGCAGGGGATCGAAGAATATCTGTTTATCGGGCATGAACGGTCTGGTCTCAGCGTGCGCGGAAACCATGGAAACGGTCTACGCTATACATTACGAATCGTATGGAAGCCGCTGACGAGAGTCAATTGACCGCTTTGGGCTGGATGGATGGCCGTGTGCGCCGGGGGCTGGCGGCGGGGCTGGCGCTGGCGGCGGGCGCGGTGCTGCGCGTTTGGATACTGAAGAAATTTCCGCAGGTTGAAGGCGACACGCTGATCTATGGAGGATTGGCGAAAAACCTGCTGCTGCATGGGCGGTATGCGATTACCGACGGCAGCGGCGTGTTGCACCCGACTCTGATCCGGCTGCCGGGGTATCCGCTGTTTCTGGCGCTCTGTTTCAGCCTGTTTGGCATGGACAACTACAACGCCGTGGCCTATGTGCAGATTGGGCTGGAGCTGTTGGGATGCCTGGTGCTTGCGGGGTTTGTGCGGCGCATTGCTTCGGATGGCGCGGCGCTCTGCACGCTTTGGCTGGCCGCACTGTGCCCGTTTACGGCGTCCTATGCGGCGGCCCCGCTGACAGAGACGACAACGCTGTTTGCGATTGCGCTGGCGCTGTGGGCGATGGCTGGGTTTCAGGCGCGGCCAGGTTGGGGGAGCGCGCTCGAGTTTACGTTTGCGGTGAGTTTTGCGGCGCTATTGCGGCCGGATGGGGCGCTGGTGGCGGTGGCGCTGGCTCCTGCGCTGTTTGTGGGATTGAATTTCGGAGCAGTCCCAAAGGGAAGGCTGCTGCGCATGGCGGCGGTTTGCGTCTTGTTGGCGCTGATCCCATTTGGCGCGTGGACGTGGCGGAACTGGCGGGTTTTCCATGTGTTTGAGCCGCTGGCGCCGCGGTACGCGACCGATCCCGGCGAGGAGATTCATCCTGGCTGGCAGCGCTGGGTGAAGACCTGGAGCCTGGATTTTGTTTCGACGTATGACATTTACTGGAATGTGCCGGACGGTCCGTTCGATCTGAGCAAGCTGCCGAGCCGGGCGTTCGACTCGCCTGCGCAGTATGCGGAGACGGCCGCGCTGGCGCAGGCTTATGACGAGAATGGGCAGGAATTCACGCCGGCAATCGATGCCGGATTTGCGCGGCTGGCCGCGCAGCGGATTGCCGCCCATCCGTTGCGGTATTACGTTTGGCTGCCGCTGGGGAGAATGGCCGATATGTGTTTGCGGCCGCGGGTGGAAAACCTGCCCATCGACCTGGACTGGTGGGTTTATGCGCATCACAACCTGGAAACGCGGTTCAGTTGGACGTATGCAGGGCTGAACGCGGCGTATCTGTTGCTGGCATTGGCGGGCTTGTGCTTGAAGCCGCGATTTTGGCCTTGGATGCTGGCCTATATGGTGCTGCGGAGCGCTTTGCTGATGACGGTGGAGGTGCCGGAGGCGCGCTATACGCTGGAATGTTTTCCGTTCGTGTTTGCGCTGGGAGGGATTGGAGTCTACCGGTTGACGACCTGGGTATTCTTATCGGTCTTGAAGGTAAAGGCGTCCGACGGCAGAGACTGATTGACCTGGATGTTGGAATAGAGACCGGTACGGGACAGGCCCTGACCCTCGTCGAAGACCTGCTTGAGGCTCACGCCGCGATCGGGGTCTATCCAGATGGCCACTTTGGGAAGGTTCTTTTTGATGGCCGGGTCTTTAGGGACCAGTTCGAGCTTCTCCGTCTTCACGCCGTCGATCGTCTCCGGGCCCTGGTCCTTAATATCCCATTTTTGTTCGAGATCTTTGCCGCTGGCGCCGAATCCGAGCGTGAACCAGCCCTGATATTGAGCGAATTTGCTGAGCGTGGTGACCTGGTTGACCAGCTTATCATAGAGCTTGACGGTTCCTCCGGAGTAGACATACACCTTGGGCGCCGGCTTGCCGTTCTCATCGCTGATGTGCGCCGCCATCTGGAAGTCGGAGCCCTTGCGCTGGTAATAGACTTTGCCCTTCTGAACGTCCTTGTCGGGGAACGGGTCGGTTTGCGTGGTGTCGAACTCGACGTCGGCGGAAGTGGAACGGAAGTTGGCGGCGGCCACATCGAGGCGGTGGAGGGTGTTGTTCAGGTTGTCTCGCTGAGCATGGGCGATCGAGCCGGGGAAGAGAACCAGGGCGATGAACACGGCAAAGACTGGCTTGATTCCTGGTCGCATGATCTCCTCATTCGATTGGACGCACGGCTCGGGGCGGATGAAGCAAAGAAAAAATGGAGTTACCGGTGGGCCCAGACCTTCCATGCAAGATTTCCCTGAGCGTCAGTGAAGGTTTCCCAGCGCTCCACCACGACGGCGTCGCCGGTGACCGGTTCAATGGCCTTGCGTAATGCTATTTTGACGGTCACATCCGAGGCTCCGGCGGGAACGTCGGCGTCGGCGTCCTGAAGGGTGACGATGAGGCCGCGGCCATCGTTGGCGACCACCTGGACGGGATGGGCGGGGCCGCCGATGGGGAACGGTTTGTCGCCGTAGCTCCAGCCTTTGATCTGTGGGGTGACAAAGATGAAGACCAGGATCAGAGTCACCATAACGTCGTAGTGGAACGAGCCGCGGGGATAGGTCCAGTAGAAGTAACTGAGCAGGATCTGCTTGACGGTGCGGCGGGATGGTGGAGCGATTGATACTGGGGACGGGGCTGGGTTTGAGGTTGCCATTTAGCTTCCTTCACGGGTGGGGCTGTTGCACGATTCTGTCGAGACCGCCCATGTAGGGGCGGAGTGGTTCAGGAATGAGTACGGAGCCGTCGGGCTGCTGGTAGTTCTCAAGGATGGCCAGCCAGGTGCGGCCGACGGCAAGACCGCTGCCGTTGATGGTGTGGACGAACTCGGGCTTGGCTTTGACGCCTTTTTCCGCCGTCGGGCGATAGCGGATGTTGGCGCGGCGGGACTGAAAGGCTTCGAAGTTGGAGCAGGAGGAGATCTCGCGGTAGAGCTGCTGGCCGGGAAGCCATACCTCAAGGTCGTAAGTCTTGGCGGAAGAGAAGCCGGTGTCGCCGGCGCAGAGCAGGACGCGGCGGTAGGGCAGCCCGAGGGCTTCGAGGATTTCTTCGGCGTCGCGGGTGAGGCTCTCATGCTCGCGGTCGGAGTCTTCGGGGCGCGTGAACTTGACCAGCTCGACCTTCTGGAACTGGTGCTGGCGAATGATGCCGCGCGTATCTTTCCCGGCGGCTCCGGCTTCGGCGCGGAAGCATGGACTGTACGCGGCGAGGCGGATGGGCAGGCGCGCGTCGTCGAGGATTTCGTCACGGTAGAGATTGGTGACGGGGACTTCGGCGGTGGGGATGAGCCAGTGGTCCGAATCTTTGAACTCGCCGCGGGCAACGGCATCGGCGTCGGCGTCGGAGCAGCGGAAAAGATCGTCGGCAAACTTGGGCAACTGGCCGGTGCCAAAGAGCGACTTGCTGTTGACCATGAAGGGCGGCAGGACTTCGGTGTAGCGGTGTTTCGCCGTGTGCAGGTCGAGCATGAAGCTGATGAGTGCGCGCTCCAGCCGCGCCCCTGCGCCCATATAAACAGCAAAGCGCGCCCCGCTAATTTTGGCGGCGCGTTCCAGGTCGAGAATGCCGAGTTGTTCGCCGAGCTCCCAATGCGGTTTAGGGATGAAGTCCAAGGCTCGCTGCGGGGCATCGGGCAGGTGGGTCTTTACCACCACGTTGTCGGCTTCGGAGCGGCCGGCGGGGACCTCGTCGCGGGTGAGGTTGGGGATGCCTGCGAGCGAGAGACGCAACTTTTCATTGAGCTGAGCAGCCATCTGGTCGAGTGTGTCGAGCTTGTCTTTCAGGGCGCGGGTTTCGTCCATCAGCGCGGTGGCGTCTTGCCCGGATTTCTTGAGTGCGCCGACCTGTTGGCTTAGCTCATTGCGGCGGGCCTTGGATTGCTCGGCGAGGGTGATGGCTTCGCGGCGAGCTTGGTCGAGGACGCGGAAATCGCCGAGGAGCGCGGCCGGGTCAGCGCCGCGTACACGTATCTTTTCTTCCACCAATTCGAGGTTGGCGCGGACAAATCCCAGGTCGAGCATGCTTAACCAGTTTACTCGATTGGATGGGTGGGGTTGGCTCTTGGAGTTTTGCGGTTTCCCACCCTGGCCGCAGAGTACGCCGTGCCCAGAGGGCACCCAGATGGGGCACTCACAGTTGGCGGGTCACCTTCAGATGATCGTTGATCCCGACCCTACTCCAGAAACTCGCGGACGAATTTGTTTTCGGAGTGGATGAGGTCGTGGAGGGAGCCATCGAAGATGAGGCGGCCTTCATCGAGCATCAGGAAGGTGGTGTTGGGGTCGGTTTGCCCTTCGGGCAGTGGGACCATGCGGTTCTGCTCGGTGTCAAAGCGATGGGTGCACATGGTGAAGGCATCCTGGAGACGGTGGGTCACAAGCAGCGCGGGGGTACGCAAGACGTCGCGTTCCTTGACGATGAGTTCAATGATGGTGGTCGAGGTGATGGGGTCCAGACCGCCGGTCGGCGAGTCGTAGAGCAGCAGTTCGGGTTGGTGGATGAGGGCGCGAGCGATGGCCACGCGGCGCCGCATTCCGCCAGACAGGCTGCCGGGAAAGAGGGCGAAGGTGGCATCCAGCTCCACAAAGCGCAGGGCCTCGTGGACGCGTTGGTCGATCTCTTCATCGGGAACTCCTTCGCCGATCAACTGGTAGGCGACATTGTCGCGGACAGTAAGCGAATCGAACAGGGCGCCTTCCTGGAAGACCATCCCGGTGCGGGCGCGGAGGGGGAAAAGCTTGTCCTCTGACATCCTGGAGATATCTTCTCCGAAGAGCTGGACGCATCCGCGGTCCGGGGCGAGCAATCCGTTGGTGAGTTTGAGCAGGACGCTCTTGCCCACGCCGGTGGGCCCGAGCAGGATGCGGGTCTCTGTCGGCGCTAGAGAGAAGGTGACGTCCTGAAGCACCGACGGGCCGTCGAATTGGATGGAAACGTTGCGAAACACCAGAACCGGAGGAGCGGCGACCGGGGCGGAAACCGCTTGCGGAGCCGGCACTTGTCCGGGTTGGCGGCCGGACGGTGCGGAATCGCTGGTCTCATTCATAAGGGGGGAAAGAGGCCGAGCATGACCCTGGTGACGAGGAAGTCCACAAAGATGATGAGCACGGAAGCGGTGACAACCGCCTGAATGGTGGACCGGCCCACGCCCTGCGTGCCTCCCGTGGTCCTCATGCCATAAAAGCAGCCGATGGAGGCGATAATGAAGCCGGAAAAAAGGGGTTTGACCAACCCCTGCAAAATGTCTGGATAGCGAAGGGCCTCCCAAGCCGACGAAAAGTACTGTGTGCCGTCCTGGCCGCTCATAAACACGGTGACGGCGCCGCCGCCCACGATTCCGAAGGCGTCGGCCACGATGGTGAGAAAGAAGAGCATGGAGATGCAGGCGAAAAGCCGCGGGGTGACCAGTTTACGCAACGGGTCAACCCCCAGGGCGCGCATTGCATCTATCTGTTCAGTCACGACCATCGAACCGAGTTCGCTGGCCATGGAGGAGGCATTGCGTCCGGAGACCATGATGCCGGTAAGCACCGGACCGAGTTCCCGGATCATGGTGAGGCTGACGAAGCGGCCGGTCATGGCGGTAGCGCCGAACTCAGACAGCGTGGCCGCAGATTGCAAGGCCAGCACGCCGCCGGTGAAGAAGCCTGAAAGCAGCACGATAAACGCCGAGCCAAAGCCGATGATATCGGACTGGATGAGGAAATCCGGCCAGTAGCGGGGAGGGCGGAAGAGGTTTGTGACAGCGCTATAGACGAACAGGGAATACTCCTGCATGGTGAGCACGAGTTGCTTGCCGGTTCTCTCGATCATGTGGATCGCCATGAGTTTCTGCCGGTTTTGAAGGATAGGAGGCGAGCGCTGCCGTTGTCACTCGATCTTGCGTGGCCCGTTGCGCGCCGATGCCGGGATCAGCGGACCGATACTGCATGGACAGAATAGCGCATGAAGCGGAGGCAGGTTTGGCGCGCTCAGCGAAGGAGGCGCTGCGGGCGGCGCAACCGGTTCGAGATTGGGGCGAGGAATCTGACTGGGAGGTGGGCAAGTATTACCCGCAGGTGTGAACAAAATGCATGCCCAGGTTATCGCCGGCAGAGTCCGAACCGCTGTTTTGAGTCACTTGCAGTCGGCCATCGGTGTGCTTTACCCTTGGGGGGAGCTCTGTCCAATTCCGGGAGCGTGTGTGCCCGGGCAACTAAACAGGGGGTTCTATGCGCTCATTTCGGCTGCGATTAATCCTCGCGCTGATTACCGGGATCACTCTGGTATCGGTTGCCTCGACCTATTTTGAGGTGTTGGCGCACAAGCACATGTTGCGCAAGGACCTGGAGCGTCGGACGGCCTGGCTGGCGACGAATCTGAAAGGGGAGCTTGAGGATCCGGTTGCGGGAGGCAAGGCGAACGCCATCAAAGCGGCGGTCGCGCGACTGAATGCCAGAGAGGAGACTCTCGGCCTGGCGGTTTATAACCCGGAAGGGCGGTTGGTGGCCTCCGCGGGACCGAAGGATGTGTTCACCAAATTGCCACCCGATCCTGTCGAAAAGGTGATCGATCAAGGTGTGGGTTTGATGGCCTTCGATCATGACGAGGACCGGCAGTGGCTGGAAGACGCGATCCCCTTGCACGCGGACGGTCACGTCACGGGAGTGTTGGTGGTCCTGGAGGACGCCGGCTACATTCGCGCTGAGGGCGCGGCGGTGTGGCAGCGGAGTTTTTTGCGGATCGCGGCCTTTGTTTTGCTGATCGTGGTCGTAACGCTGGTGATGGTGCGCTTGTTTCTGACCCAGCCGATGACCCGGGTAGTGGAGCGCCTGCGGCGGGTGCGGCTTGGCCATGGGAACGCAGCAGGGATCGAGAGCGATGGGCGGGATACGACGGGGGAGTTGAACCTGTTCATGCCGCTGGCACGCGAAGTGGAGACGATGGCGGAGAGCCTGATCGGCGCGCGCGCGGCGGCGGCGGCCGAGGCGCGGCTGCGCGATGCAGGCGAGCACCGGTGGACCGCCGAACGGCTGGCGGTGCATGTGCGCGATCGCTCCGGATCGAGCCGCATTTTTGTGGTGTCAAATCGTGAGCCGTACATGCACGAGCGGCGCGGCCGGGAGACGGTCTGCGTGGTTCCCCCGAGCGGGCTGGTGACGGCGATCGAGCCGGTGCTGCGCGCCTGCGACGGGGTGTGGCTGGCTCACGGCAGTGGCAACGCCGATTCATCGACGGTGGATGAATTCGACCGGCTGCGCGTGCCGCCCGAGGATCCACGCTACAGCCTGCGCCGAATCTGGCTGTCGAGCGAGGAAGAAGAAGGCTACTACGACGGGTTTGCCAATGAGGGGTTATGGCCGCTCTGCCACATCGCGCACACCCGGCCCATCTTTCGCTCTTCAGACTGGGAGTGCTATCAGCGCGTGAACGAGAAGTTTGCCGCGGCCTTGCTGGAGGAGATGGAGGGCAGCGTCGATCCGGTAGTGTTTGTGCAGGATTATCATTTTGCGCTGCTGCCTAAGCTGGTGAAGGCGGCGCGGCCGGATGCGCGGGTGGCGATATTCTGGCATATTCCGTGGCCGAATCCTGAGGCGTTCGGAATCTGCCCATGGCAGGCGGAGCTGCTTGACGGGCTGCTGGGCGCGGACCTGATCGGCTTCCACATTCCACTGCACTGCAATAATTTTCTTTCCACGGTGGACCGGGTGCTGGAGTCGCGCACGGACCGCGAGCACATGACCGCGCGCCGGCGTGGGCATACGACTACGGTCCGGCCCTATCCGGTGAGCGTTGACATGAACGGAATCAATCGCGACTGGGGCGGGGGGGAATCGACGCGCGAAGAATTGCTGGAGGAGTTTGGCGTACGCAGCGATTGCCTGGTGCTCGGCGTGGACCGGCTTGACTACACAAAAGGCATCGTGGAGCGGCTGCTGGCCATCGAGCAATTGCTGGAAGAACATCCCTGGCACCTGGAGAGGCTGACAATGGTGCAGATCGCGGCGCCCAGCCGCACGCGCATTTCCAGCTATGCGGAGTTGCGCAGGCGGGTGGAAGAGACCGTGGAGCGCATCAATACGCGCTACCAGACGGCGCACTGGAGGCCGATCGTGTTGATCGAGCGCCAGTGCAGCCACGAAGAAGTGAACCGCTGGTACCGCGCGGCGGAGGTTTGCCTTGTGACCTCCCTGCATGACGGGATGAACCTGGTGGCCAAGGAGTATCTGGCCGCGCGCGACGATGAAGACGGCGTGCTGGTGCTGAGCAAGTTCACCGGGGCAGCGGTGGAACTGGGTGATGCGCTGCTGGTGAATCCCTATGACATTGAAGGCGTAGCCGAGGCTATCCATCACGGACTGGAGATGCCGCGCGCCGACCGCCGCATCCGCATGCAGCGAATGCGGCGCCATTTGATGGAGCACAATGTCTATCGCTGGGCGGCGAACATATTGGGCGATCTGCGCGAGTTGCGCATTGAGAGCGTCGAGGGCGTCGAGGTATCGGACCCAGTTCGCACCGGGCCGGCCATCGTTCCCGCACTGAGCAAGACACATCGTAAACTAGCTTAGAAAGCGAGCGAACGGTGACCTCGGAAGCGGCGGGCAGGCTGGAAGAATTCTTCTGTAGTTTTGCGCGGTGCGCAAATCCCCTTCTGTTGCTGGATTACGATGGGACGCTGGCGCCGTTCCGCGTTGACCGGTTCACGGCGCGGCCATGGGCAGGCGTGCGGGAGCTGCTGCAGCGGATTCAGCGCCAGGGACGGACGCGCATGGCGGTGGTGACTGGCCGGCCCGCGGGAGAGATTGCGCCCATGCTGAGACTGGAACCGGCGCTTGAGACCTGGGGACTGCATGGAGCGGAGAGGCTCTACCCCGATGGGCGGCGGGAGCTGGAGCCGACACAGCCTGAGACAGAGACAAAGCTGGAGGAGCTGCGGGAACATTTGCGGCGGGACAGTCTGGGCGGGCTTGTTGAAGACAAGGCCAACGGAGTGGTGATGCATTGGCGCGGGGCCTCCGCGCAGAAGGCAAAGTCGATTGAAAAGAAGACGCGGGCGCTTTTTGAGCCGCTGGCGCAGATGGATGGGCTTGGGCTTCTGGAGTTCGAAGCCGGGCTGGAGTTGCGCGCAGGGCGCGACAAGGGCGGCGCGGTCGAGGCGATTCTTGCCGAACTTGGAGCGGCAGGACCGGAGGCTTGTCCAGTGGCGTTCCTGGGAGACGATTTGACCGACGAGGCGGCGTTTCGGGCTGTCAACGCGGTGGGCTCGTGTGGGCTGAGCGTGCTGGTGCGGCGGGATCGGCGGGAAACCGCTGCGCAGGTTTGGTTGCGGCCACCGGAGGAGTTGAAGGATTTTCTGGAAAGGTGGGTGCAAGCTTCGAGCAACTCACGGAAATATGAATCGATTGGAGACTGATATTTTACAATTCCTATTTTTGAGTTCGCGCGGGGGCTGGCGTCGGACTGAACCAAGTTGAATAGTTAATATTCTGATCCATCCACTGACAGGCTTGGTATAAATGGGGTGGGGGTGCGCTTTGGTTGCAATTTCGGGGGACACTCCTTCCGCCCAGACGGCGAACTCCGCCAGCAAAGAGCTTGTGTGGGGCTATCGGCCGGAGCTGGACGCGGTGAGATTTTTCGCCTTTCTGCTGGTCTTCATTCACCATTTTCTTTCACCCGTTGACTTCAAGTCATATGATCTGTTTACGGCGGCGGGTGAGCGCGCCCTGCGAGTTGATTCGTCACTCCGCGAGGCGTGCGCCATGGGCTTGTGCCTGTTTTTTACGCTCAGCGCCTATCTGATTACCAGCCTTCTGTTGCGTGAACGCGAAAGCTATGGCTCAATCTCAATCCGCAAGTTTTATCTACGCAGAATGCTGCGCATCTGGCCTCTTTACTATTTAGGAATTGCCATTGGTGTGGCGATGGCCCTTCTCTTCCGTCAGACGAGAGACATCGTCGGCTTTGTGGCGTATCTGTTTCTTGCCGGGAATTTTTATTGTGCCGCATTCGGATGGCTCCACAACGCGATGTATCCTCTGTGGAGCATCTCCATAGAGGAACAGTTCTATCTTCTATGGCCATGGGCGATGCGCTGCTTTTCGAGACGCGGGCTGGCAGTGTCGGCTCTCGGCATGATTGCAGCAGCGAATATTACATTATTCGCCCTGGGCGAACGGCACGCTGTCACGGACCCTCATGTTTGGGCAAATACACTGGTGCAATTTGAAATGTTCTCGACGGGGATTCTGTTGGCGCTGGCCAAGAAACGCATGGCTTGGGGCAATGCCTGGATGGGCTTGGGGCTAGCAACTAGCGGGCCGGTTCTGTGGTTTGGGGCTTGCTTTTTTTCTCAAGTGAAACAGCCGGAGGCAGCAGGAGTGACCTCGAACGGTGCGACATTGATGATCGCGTACGCACTGATTGCCCTGGGGTGCGCCGGCGTGCTGCAAGGGTTTTGCATGATTGGTCCATCGCACATACCGCAGTGGGTAGCGGCGCTGGGCAAGGTATCGTATGGACTCTATGTCTATCATGTGCTGGCGATCGCATTCGCCAAGGCGTGTTTCGATCCGTCGCGCGGACTTGCTTATCAGGGGGCCTCAGCCGCGCTGGCTCTCGGGCTGACAGCAACAGCGGCCGTCATTTCCTATGAGTACTTCGAGAGCCCATTCCTGCGGCTGAAGAGGCGGTTTGAGATTCTGCACAGCAAACCGATTTGAGCGAAGTGTGGCCCCGGCCTCACCTTACTCTCGGCCCTTTTTGCGGATCTCAATGGTGAGGCGCTTGATCTTCTGATTGAGGGTGGAGAGAGGGATGCGAAACTGCTCTGCGGCGTCGGTCTGGTTGCCGTTGCAGCGCTCGAGCTTTTCAATGATGATGCGGCGCTCGATGTCTTCGAGGATGTCAAAGAGGGAGGCGTTGGGGTTGCTTTCGAGCAGTGCGTCCTGAAAGCTGCGGCCGGTGATGTGGCCGGGAAGCAGATCGGAGCCAATGACGGGGCCGGAGGAGAGCACGACGCCGCGCTCGATGGAATTTTCCAGCTCGCGCACATTTCCAGGCCACTCGTAATCGACCAGGGCGCGCAGTGCGTCGGCGGAGAGCTTGCGCGGCGGGACTTCGTTTTCTTTGGCGTAGAAGTCGAGGAAGTGCTGGACGAGCAGGGGAATGTCTTCACGGCGAGCACGCAGAGGCGGCAAGTCCACGGTTATGACGTTAAGGCGATAGAAGAGATCCTCGCGGAACCGGCCGTCACGCACTGCCTGGCGAAGGTCGATGTTGGTGGCGGCGATGATGCGCACATCCACCTGGATTTCCTGAATGCCGCCCAGGTGCATGAAGCGGCGGTCCTGGAGCACGCGAAGGATTTTTGCCTGGGTGTCCCCGCCCATGGTGGCGATTTCGTCCAGGAAAAGCGTGCCCCCGTTGGCGACTTCGAAGAGGCCTTTCTTTGAGGCGACAGCGGAGGTGAATGCGCCCTTGACGTGGCCGAAGAGCGTGGACTCAAGCAGCTCCGAGGGCATGGCGCCGGTGTTGATGGGGACGAACGGCTTGTCGCGACGGGGCGAGTTGGCGTGGATGGCCTTGGCGATGAGCTCCTTGCCGGTGCCGCTCTCGCCCTGGATAAGGACCGTGGAGCGGCTGGGCGCGACCTGGGCCACGAGGTCGAAAACCTTGAGCATGGATTCGCTTTTACCCACGATGTTGGCGAAGTTATATCGCTGCTTGAGGGCGCGCTTGAGTTGCAGATTCTCTTCTTCCGCGCGGTGGCGCGCGACCGCGGAGCGAATGTCGGCGAGCAGCTTCTCGTTGTCCCATGGTTTCTGAACAAAGTTTTCCGCGCCGGCGCGGACCGCTTCGACGACGTTGTCCACAGTGCCGTAGGCGGTGATCATGATCACCGGCAACTCCGGCTGGCGTTCTTTGATTAGCGGCAACAACTCGAGTCCGCTTTGTCCGGGCAGCGCCAGATCGAGAAGCACCAGGTCAAAGTTTTCCAGCTCCAGAATGCGCAACCCCTGCTCGCCGTCGTTGACTACTCTCACCGAATATCCTTCAAGCGTCAGCAAGACTTCGAGCGACTCGCGGATGCCGGCTTCGTCATCGATGACCAGGATGTTGGCGTCTGTAGAGCCGCTGGATGCGGCTGGGATCGCTACGGGCAGATTCAAGGGCAGATCGACTTCAGGCATGGACGGAATTCCTCAGCAGCGGAAACTCAAGATGAAAGGTTGTGCCGGCGCCGATGGCGCTATCGACATGAATCTTGCCCGCGTGCTCTTGAATGATGCCGTAGGAGACGGAAAGGCCCAGGCCGGTGCCGCGCCTATCGCCCGGCCTGGGCATGGTTTTAGTGGTGAAGAACGGATCGTAGATGCGCTTGAGGTGTTCGGGCGCAATGCCGGAACCCGAGTCGTGCACGATGGCTTCGACGTGTCCATTGGCCAGCGTAACCACGCGCAGGCGGCCGCCTCCGGGCATGGCTTCCTTGGCGTTCAACAAGAGGTTGAGAAAGACCTGCTGCAGCTTTCCGGGGTTGCCGCTGATGGCAGGCAGTTGCTCGGCAAGTTCAAGATCGACATTGATCTGCGCGGTCTTGAACTGGTGCTCAAGCAGGGAAAGCGTGTCGCGAATCACCTGATTCAGATTGGTGTCGCGAAATTCGGTGGTCGAGGTGCGGGAGAAGTTGAGCAGGCCGTTGGCGATCTCAGCGGCGCGGAAGCTCTGCTGGGTGATCTTTTCAAGCACCGGGCCGAGTCGCGCGTCGCCGCGCAATTGTTTTGAAAGCATCTGCGCATAGGAGGAGATGACGGCCAGCGGGGTGTTGATCTCATGCGCCACGCCGGCGGCGAGCAAGCCGATGGAGCTAAGCTTGTCGGCCTGAGAGAGCTGGGCCTCGAGCGAGACGCGTTCCGTGATGTCGTCGACCAGGACGATGCGGCCGACGGAAACGAAATCGCGCGAGAGCAGGGGCGCGACGGCGATGTTGGCGGTGCGCTGTTCTCCGGCGCGGGTAGTGAGGCGGAACTTGTAGAGGTGATGCACGCCTTGCTCGTTGCGGAAGCCATCGAGCGCCTCGACAAAGTCCAATGGGAAGACGGCGCGCAGCGGCTGGCCGAGAGCCTCGGCGCGGCTCAGGGCGTACATCGCCTCCATCTGCGCGTTCCAGCTCTCGATGCGGTCGTTGAGATCGATGGCCAGGATGCCGACGTTGATCGATTCAACGATGTTTTCGTTGAACTCCTTGAGGCGCTCGAACTCGCTGATTTTGTCCTGCAGGCGGGCGTACAGGCTGGTGTTTTGGAGGGCGATGCCGATATAACTGGCCAGCGATTCGAGCAACTCCACATCCTCGCTGGAGAGGAAGTCGCCGCCGACGGTGCGTCCGAGGCCGATCACGGCGATGGTGCGCTGAGTCGCCCCGTCCTTTTTCTGATCTCCGGGCACGCGGCAGGGAAGGTAGTAGTTCAGGTCGAGCATGGCGGCGGTGCGCCGCTGGTCCTCAGGCAGGTGGAGAGCCTGCTGTGCGTTTTCGAGGAAGATGTGCGAGTGGTCCCTGGCATGGTCGAAGTCGAGGAAGCCCAAAGCCAGGGAGCCCGATCCCAGCCGATCCTGCGCGGAGCTTGACCCGGCGGCCGCGGGAAGTCCGTGAGCTGCGGCAAGTCGGAGGCGCCCAGCGCCCTCCGAGTCCTCGGTGAGGAAAATGGCAACGCGGGCTACCAGCAGCGTGCGCGGGAGCCGCTCCACAATGGACGAGAGCAGGGCATCGAGATCGGTTTCCGAACTGAGGCTGCGGCCGAATTCAACCAGGGCCTTGCGGTAGTCGTAACGATGACGGTCAAAGGCCCTGTCGACCCAGGCTTGAATTTTGCGCTTGAGGGGGTCGAAGATCATGGCGAAGGCCACGAAGGAAATGCCCAGGCCCCATTCCTGAATTCCTTGCGGCAAGCCATGGTGGAACATGACGGCGATCAGCGCGATAACGCCGAAGTAGGTGCCGAGTAACAGGCCGGTGGCCAGAGTGTAGGCCACGCCGCGCTTGAAGATGAGGTCGGTGTCCATGAGCCGGTAGCGGACGATGGCCCATGCGAAAGTGAGCGGAAGAAAGACCAGCGACAGGCCGGCAACGTCTTCAACCAGGCTGACGCGCAGGCCGAGGAGATAAAGAATTGCGTAGACGGTGAACGGTACCACGGCCAGCAGCGTGCCGCGGGTGACCCACTTCAACTGCTGGCGCAAAAGCGGCGTGTGAGCGCGGCTGTAACTGAGCAGAAACAGGATGGCGGCGCCCACGTAGAATAGAGCGTCGTATCCCGTGGCGATCTGGTTGAGCCGGTCGAGGAGAACCTTGGTAGCCTCGCGCGTGGCGATGGTCCAGATCCACAGGCCGAGCAGGGCGGCGCCGGGCGCATAGACTAGCGGCAGCAGCCAGCGGCGGCGGATGCTCTTGAATCGTTCCTCAGGGAAACTGAGCGCGAAATGCAGGAAGAGCGCCGGTTGCAACGACTCGGCCAGTACATTGCACCAGAAAACGGTCTGGTCCAGCCCGTCCAGTTTTCCGGTGTACTTGAGCGCGTAGAAAGCAAAGGAGACCAGGCAGAACAGGTAGAAATGAGTGGCGCGCGGCGCACCCCAGCGGCGGAATAGAACGTAGAAACCAATGATCAGGTAGATTAGCCCGATGATGCGCAAACCCTGCGCCAGGCCCCGGTCGGCTGGTTCGGGGATCACCTTGACAGGTGTATCCAGAGGAATGCCGTCTCGGGTAATGGCGTAGTAAACCTCCCCATAGACCTGGGCTCGATACAGGGCGCGTTCAAGGTCAGAGAGCTGCGGAGTGGGGGTGTAATTGACTTCGCCCGGAAGTCCGCTGGCTTGGAGATTGCCGCGCCGGCGCGGAGTCTCAGGGTTCACCTTTTCCTGAGGATTGGCACGCGAATTGTCTTGTGAAAGGACGTCCTGGGTCTGGATGTCATCGCGCTGGCCGGGACTGACCGGCAGCACCTTGACTCCTGTGAGCAGGTCATGGGCCTGAATGCCGGCTTTCTGGCCGGCCATGTCAGGGAGCACTCTTTCCGCGACCAAGCCGCCCGGCGCCTCGCGCCACCAGACTCCGTCGTCGGGCTGTGGGGAAACCCTCTCCTGGCGAAGATTCAAGACAGCAAGCACGAAAAGGCTGGCTGTGGCCACGGCCAGCAGTGTCGCCTGCAAGCGGTTGAAGAGGCTGGTCTCCATCGGGCGTCGCTCTTACGTCCTTCTGATGTTTGCTGGGCACCGTCTGTGCATCTAGCACGTCAGTTGCCAGTTGGGAAGATGCACAGGTTCCGCAAGTAATGATCGGCAATCGACTGAGAATGCGCTAGATAGAGACGTTCCATCAGGCCGATTGTCAACCGGAACTTGTGGGGTTTCCCTAGAAAATGCAGAAAATGGAATGTCGGCTACATAGAAAGGGATCGCTCTATTGAAACCTATAAAATTATGAAAGTAAGCGAGTTGTTCGCACTTATCGAGTAACGGTGGACTTTTGCGGGGCGTAGAGAGCCATAACCAGTGGGACGAGTGGATGGATAAGTACACCAATATCCGTGCGCGATTTGACCGGGAATGGTGGACGTAATTGTCCACCTGATTGGGCGGGGATTTGGGCGGGGATTGCCGTCAGCGTTGGCCGTAGGTGGCCTTGGGGCCGTGTTTGCGCTTGTAATGGTGTTCGGAAACGTACAGGGGAATCTCGGAATCGGACAGGTTGGGCAAGTCAGGGCCGAGGCGGAGCAGGACGGTGCGGTAGGCGAGGCGGGCGATGTACTCAAGGACGTCGGCGTGCTCGACGGCTTCGGCGGGGGTCGTGCCCCAGGCAAAGGGGGCGTGGCCGGATACCAGGACACCGGGGACGGCGACCGGGTCGAGACCTCCGGAACGGAAGCAGCGGACGATGACAGCGCCGGTCGAGCGGACGTAGCCCTCGGCCACTTCGATGGGGGTAAGGGGGTCGGTGATGGGAACGGGTCCATGAAAGTAGTCGGCGTGGGTGGTGCCGAGGCACGGGATGGGGCGGCCGACCTGCGCCCAGGAGGTTGCGAATTCCGAGTGGGTGTGGACGATACCGCCGATCTGGGGGAATTCGCGATAGAGGCAGGTGTGTGTATCGAGGTCGCTTGAGGGGCGCAGTGAGCCCTCGACGATGTTGCCGTCGAGGTTGGCGACCACGAGGTCGGCGAGGGTGAGCGAGGCGTAGTCCACGCCGCTGGGCTTGATGACGACGAGCGGCTCGCGGCCGCTGCGATCAATACCGCTGGCGTTGCCGAAGGTGTGCGGGGCCAGGCCGCGGCGGGCGATCTCGCGGTTGGCGTGGAGGACTTGTTCGCGGAGTGAGGCGAGGAGCATGGCAAAGACAGTTTACAGTTGCCGGCCAACCGCTTGAAGTGAGCAGCCTTCGGATTGGCTGTGGAGAATCTTCGCATGCCTTCCAATGACAGTTGTGCGCCGGGGAAGGGTAATTTTGCGCATGCCATTCTCCGGGCGAGCGCTTTGCCACCCTTCGCAAATTGCGCGAAGGATGGGGCACCCACACCTCTTTCGACTGGTTTAAGGGTGTGCCACCCGCCCAGAGTGAAAGGATAGCTTGGACGTCGACTCTCACACCTTCATGCAGTCCGGTGCGGCTGCTTACTGCGGCCAAAGCATCGGCGTTGCCGTTACCCCAGCCGGAACGCGAGTCTTTCTGGAGGGTATAGCGGTTTCTACGCCGAAAAGTTGGACGAATGTATTGGAAACGCCACGGCTCTCAGCCAGTGCGTGGATGTTCAATCGCCCCAAAAGATCGACCGTAATTGGGCGTTTGGCATCCCAAAAGATGAAGGCGTTATAGAACGTCCGTGCTTCGTCACTTTCCAACAACGATAGCAACAATGTCGCGGCAGTTTCAGAGGGGCACGGAATGAAGTTTGTTGTATCGTCAAACACAACAGGCTGAGCTTGAAACGGGCCAACTTTCACAAACCTCAGACTCTTATACATGCCTGAAATCGCAATCTTCCACGGCGAGAACGAGTAATCGCCCACCCCGAAAATGGAGAACTTGGGCTTGCCGCGGTAGATCGAACTTCCCCGTTTGCTGAGCAGTGCGCAGTGACTCTGGAGGTAAGACCACGTCTTTGGCGCTCGCTCGGCGATGCCGGCGGTTTGTTCACCGATGCACCGCTGCGTGACGATCATCCGACGGTGGCAGTGATCAACACGGCCCGCTGCAACTTCGGATGTTTTGAACATTGGCAGGAGATAGTCGGGTTCAAGATCGAGCAATTCATCAAGCCCATTTTTGAGCTGTCGACCTGCCAACTTTAACTCCATGACCTTCGAGCAATCGTGCTTGATACCCGACCGCCAGCGGAGAGGAGAACCACCGACAAGGTGCTTTGTGGCACGATACGCATCGAGGTCGGCGATAAGCGCTCCGTCTTCGAGGGCTACCGTTGCGGTAGGCCGGGTCGCGCGCGAGAGTTGGCCATAAACTTGGGCGCGCTTGGGTTTCGCCGATTCTCCGAACTCGATCACAACAAGCGAAGCATCCACTGCGGCATCGAAATGCTCCGCGGCGTCAATACGATAGATCGCAGCCTCAATGATTGGTATACCGGCTGACCAACAATGTGCCAATAATTTACGGGCCACGACGGTCTTAACGAGCATCGCCAACGTTCCCCCCCGTGATTGGAATGCCTCCGCCAGCTTGACCAGCATCCATTCAGAGATGTCAAAGTTGGCCTTGCCAGTCATAGCGTCCAAGCCACTCTGGCCCTGAAAATTGGATTTTTTGGGGAGGTTCTTTCCATTTATGACACCCATTCCCGCATTTGTTATCCACGGCGGATTTCCGATGATGAGCACGGGGCCGGCCTGCTCGGAAAGGAATTGCTTCCAATCGATAGCGTAGAAGTCGCGCTGCTCAACCGTTCCCTTGGGCGGCTCGATCCGCGCAAGGGCAGCCCTGGCTGCTCCCACATAGACGGGGTTGACATCAAACCCGAAGTACCTTGGCGACATACCAAAGCACTCGACGGTAGCTTCTAAAAAGGCGCCGACTCCGCACGTTGGCTCAATTATCGTGCCAAAGTGCTTCTCTTTTTGTGCAATCAGTGCCGCGACACGACGCGCCAGGAAAAGCGGAGTCTGGAAGTCGCCGTATTCTTTCTTCCGACTCATCGCGCCTTCACTCCTGTCATGTCACCAATCAATGCTATCTGGGTTGATGAAGCTCTTGGCGAAATTCTCATGCTTTTTCTTTTCTTTCTGCAAGTATTTCCCGTAAGCGGCGAGAAATCCTTTATAGAACTCGCTCTTGGTCTGATTAGGAACAACCTCCAGAGCGCGACACATTTGGATAACTCCATATCCCTGCGCTTCGATCGACAAACAGTCCCAACTGAGTTGCTCGATCGGAATCAGATTGCTCTGCTTAATAACCTCGAGTTTACCGTGTTGGTGTTTGTAATCCACGAAAACGAAACTAAGGTCGTGGCGCTTCTCGAATACCCACTCATGCATCGGCAAGAATATACTTGCCACACCATTACCCTGACCAGTTATATCTATATAACCAGCCCAGCAGTTAGACAATTGGCGCTCTATGGGTGCTTCAGCATGTCACCACGGACCCTAAGATAGCTGAAACCGTTTCCATTTGAAAATCCGGTGAGATAATTCACCCGCTATGATGAAAGCGGCGGAAGTCACCATCGACGATCTATTTGATTTGGTCCTCCCCAATGATGGAACTGGAGAGGTATGCATGGTTTTCCAAACCTTCCTAGACGACAGCGGACACGAGGCTAACAGGCTGATGGTCTCGGCGGGTTTCTGTGCCAACCGTGAGGTGTGGCGCGCCTTTGAGGTGGACTGGAAGGTTGCCCTTGCCCGACATCAACTTGCGTATTTCAAGAGCAGCGAATGCAATCATGTGAGCGGCGAATTTCGAAAACTACGGAAAGGTAAGTATGCGCAGGACGATGAAAAAGCAGAAGCGCGAATGATTCGCAAGGATTTCTTAGACGTAGTGGCTCGACACGACGGGATCGTGGGAGTAGCGGTGGCTTTAGAGATGGAGCCTTATGAGCGGCTGGCGGCGCTGCCTGGGGCCAAGGATGTGCTGCCGCAGGACCCTTATAAGGCAGCTCTTAGCAGCGTGATGTTTGAGACTGTGAAGCGGGTACGCAGCAGAGACCGCAATTGCATGGTGAACTTTACCCACGATGATGGAGATGAGGAGAATCTGTCTGCGTGTTATCGGGGGTTCCGGGAGATGAACTCAAAGACTGCGAAGCACTTGGCTGGATTTGGATTTTTCAGTGACAAGCTTATTGTGGGATTGCAAGCAGCCGATTTGATTGCAAACCATACGGGATACATCGTGTCAAAGAGCCCAGATGTTCGAGAAGGACTGCTGGAGATGCAAGAGAACATCGCGTTCTTGGCGTTGTGGGACGAGCCTTATATTCAGGCAGTGCTAAAGCATGGACTGCGGAAAAACGGCGAGCCCATTCCTTTGGGATTGAGTTAAACTGACGGCATGAAGAAGCCGCCTGACAATCCCGAGTTTACCCGCTTCACTGAGGCCATGCGTGTGATTATGAAGGTACCTAAAACGGCAATCAAGGCGAAGAAGAAGCCCCCGTCAAAGTAAGGGCCGAAAGAGAAGGAATCATGCGCCAATTCGCACTGTGTTTGATCTTGGCCGCGGTCGTCCCCTGCATGGCGGCTGACCGTGTTTACCAGAAGGGGAAATACCTCGATGTAGATTCTCAGGCATATCAGAAACTCGTCGGCGACACGAGCGTTATGCGCCACGAGAACGATCTGAGTGTCCAGATCGACGATTTGATTTATATAGGGCAATGCGAAGAGAGGAGGCATTTTTCATCATGCAGGCCCGGCGCCTGGGTGGTCGGCGACATGATTGATGTGCGGATAGATAAAGACTCTATGTACCTGAAGAAGCCAGATGGAGGCGAGCTGAAAACGCACATCGTCAAGCGGGTTCGAGCCCACTGAGAGAGTACCGCGTTAAAGCCGTGATACTCTCAAACGGCATGAATTGCTCCTCTACTATTCCCGATCGCGAAAATCCGGTTCCAGTAATTTATATCCGTGCGGGCAAAGCAAGTGATCCCATCTCCAAGTTTTTATATCGGCTCTCTTCGCCTCTACGCTGGTGGTCTCGCTCCACTGTGCGAGAAACCATACGTGACATTTGCATGTTGCCTTTTCGTGTGAAAGCTCTACTTGGGGTGATGGGAGAGCTTCGAGTGGGAATTCCCATTCGGTGTCATACGAGGTCTGGCCGTGAGATGAATCCCCATCTAAGGCATAAAGTCTCACTTGCTTGCAATCGGGGCATGGAAAGGCTGCGGAAGAAATCGCCGTGGAGTGGGGTGTTGGAATCCCGACTGTATCTCCAAGCGTTTGTTGAGGGAGTTGAATCCGTCGCTGACAGTTGGGACAACGAAAAATGTGATGCAT
>Ga0182024_10002390_pt1 | contig 46644 bp, 33 predicted proteins | sample P32metaG_FD_120480 | JGI IMG/M metagenome (GOLD analysis project Ga0182024, IMG submission 120480) | Permafrost microbial communities from Stordalen Mire, Sweden - P3-2 metaG (Illumina Assembly) | ecosystem: Environmental > Terrestrial > Soil > Wetlands > Permafrost | place: Sweden: Stordalen... | reverse complement strand
TACCCGCTGCTCCAACGACACATAGCTGAACATCCCGTCTTGAACCCGCTCGTCTCCACGCATGATCGTTAGACGAACGGAATAAACACCCCGTCGCAGAACGGTACCTATTTCAACAAGTTCCTAGAGAAAGTGGCTGCGTTCTGCGGGGGTTGGGATGGGACAGGTCGAGTAGCGGCCCCAGATGCGATAGCGCCGGCGAGCGATGGCGCGATAGGCGGATTCGCGAACCGGGCGGGGAATCAGGCGGGCGCATACGGCGAGAAATGGCCACGGCTGGGGAAGGCGGCGCAGGCAGGCGAGAATTGCGTTGGAGCGGACGAGGAGCTCCTCGACATGGGTGCCGACGTTGCGAAAGACGAGAATCGTGTCAGGGCCGGGGCCTGGACTTGGGGCGAAAGGCGGAACGCCGTGGGCTGCGAGCAGTTCCTGAATGGCCGGATCGCTGGAGGGTGCGAATCGCAGGCGATCGTTGCGATCGCGTTTCAAAAGCCAGCGGATTGACCGGTTGCAGAAGCCGCATTCGCCGTCGTAGACAACAAGCAGGCGGTCTTTCAATTGTTCGCTCAGGTTGGGAACGCCGGGAGTCTCGGAAACGGCGGCCATTTCCGCAGGCAATGCCGCTTCGCCGAGGGCCATATCGTTCATTTCTGTTGGATGACCTCGCGGGGGTGCGGGATTCGCCATGATTTGGCCCTCTTATACTTGGGCTGAGGGTGAAGATAAGAATGGCCGACAGGAACAGGACACAGTCTCGAGTATTGCAGACTCGGGCCGAAGGGTTGTTTCCGGGGGGTGTGAACTCTCCGGTGCGCGGGTTTCGCTCGGTGGGCGGGGAGCCGCCGTTTGTCGATCGCGCCGAGGGCGCGTACCTCTATGACGTAGACGGCAATCGATATATCGACTATTTCGGCTCGTGGGGGCCGATCATTCTGGGCCATGCTTTCGGTCCGGCGGTGGAGGCGATTCACCGGGCAGCGCTGGACTCGGCGAGCTTTGGCGCATCTACGCGAGCGGAGGGCGATCTGGCCGAACTGGTGATGGCCTGCTATCCGGCGATTGAGAGGATGCGCTTCGTCAACTCCGGCACGGAAGCGACTATGTCGGCGATTCGGGTGGCGCGGGCGGCGACGGGGCGCAAGCGAATTATCAAGTTCGATGGCTGCTATCACGGGCATTCTGACGGGCTGCTGGTGAAGGCGGGCTCGGGCGTGGCTACGCTTGGCATACCGGGGTCGGCGGGAGTGCCGGAAGAGATTGCTCATCTGACGCTTGCTCTGCCGTATAACGATCTGGCTGCGGTTGAAGCTGCGTTTGCGGAATATGAGGATCAGATCGCTGCTGTGATTCTGGAGCCGGTGGTCGGCAATGCAGGGTGTATCGCGCCGAAGGCTGGTTATCTTGAGGGTTTGCGGTCGATCACTTCGGAACATGGGGCTTTGCTGATTGTGGATGAGGTGATGACCGGGTTCCGGCTGGCGCTTGGCGGTGCGCTGGAACTGTACGGCGTCGATGCCGATCTTGTCACGCTGGGCAAGATCATTGGAGGCGGCCTGCCGTGCGGGGCTTTCGGCGGCAAGCGGAAGTTCATGGACTTGCTGGCTCCGCTGGGGCCGGTGTATCAGGCGGGGACGTTGAGCGGAAATCCGCTGGCCATGGCTGCGGGCGCGGCGACGGTCGGCTACCTGCGCGATCATGCGGAGCGCATCTATCCGCAGTTGGAGGCGGTTTCGAAGGGTGTGGCGGAGGGTGTTGCCGTAGAGGCGGAGCGGGCCGGTGTGCCGATCACGCTGAATCGTGTCGGGTCGATGTGGACCTGGTTCTTTACCGGCACGCCGGTTACGAACTATGTCGAGGCGGCACTTAGCGATACGGCGGCGTTTGGGCGGTTTCACCGGGCGATGCTGGAGGCCGGTGTGTGGCTGCCGCCTTCGCAGTTTGAGGCGGCGTTTCTGGGTACTGCGCATGGGGTGGTTGAGGTTGAGGCGACGATTGCGGCTGCAAGGCAAGCGTTTGCGGCGGTGGTGGCGGGTTAGAGGACGAGCTGCGCGTATCGTGTATAGACTGATCTTCGCGGGGCGAGGAGTCAGCGAAACTTTGCTTTACCGCGAAGGAGATGTTCCCTATGCGCCGTCTTACGCTACTAACTTTGGCTTTTGTCTGCTGTTGCTCGCTGACGGCTTTTGCGCAACAGGCATCGCCGAGCCCGGACGCAGTTGCGGCGCCGAGAGTGGCTGAGGCGGACCAGCCTTCCAAAGAACAACTGCTCAGGTTGTTTGAAGTGATGCAGATTCGCAGCCAGATGGACTCGATGTTGAAGATGATGCCGCAGGCGATTCAGCAGCAGATGCAGAGCCAGATGGACTCGATGGAAGCGAACCTGCCTGCGGGGTCGAAGATGACTCCGGAGCAGAAAGAGGCGTTGGGTAAGCTCACGGCTAAGTATATGGATCGCGCCATGAGGTTGTATCCGGTGGACGAGATGATGAACGACATGGTCGAGATCTATCAGCACCACCTCACCCGCGACGATGTGGATGCGATTATCGTGTTCTATCAATCACCAGCAGGGCAGCATCTGCTCTCAAATCAGCCTGCGATGATGAAAGAAATTTTGCCGATCACTATGACGAAGATGCAGGAACGCAGCAGTGCACTTACTTCTGAATTTATGAAAGAGCTGGCGCAGACCATGCAGGATCTGGCCCGGCCGGCGAATAAGTAACTTCATGGAGTAGCGGGCAGAATCCGCGTGTCGTGAAGTTACTTCGTGAGTTATACGCTAGTGTAGTCCGCCGGAAATCGAGTCATTTGCAAACGGCTCAATATTGTCTCCAATCGCCGGAAACCGTCCCTCGGGGGCTAAAGCCCTGCTCATTCCAGGCCGTTTGTGGCAAGACCGAAGTCGTGCCCTTTCACAGAACATAAACGACCATCTGTGTGACGGACACCACTAGTTCTCTGACCGCATGATTTTGTTTCGGTTGAGGTTTGTCCGATCCCAGGCTAGGCGCAAAAACAAAGACGCGCCGAGCCTGGGGCACCCATCATTGGTACAAGAACAAGCGGTCAAAGACCTAGCTACTCCATTGGTCGAGCGTGACGAAGTTATGAGTTCGGCTGAAGCGCTCGATGAGCTGATCGGCTGCGCTGACGGTGCGGGACCGGTCGGCTTCGAGCGAGAGGTGACCGCCGTCATGAAGGGCCAGGTTTGTGGCGTATCCGCGGCTTTGGTTTTGAGTGATCAGGCGGGTGCAGCGCGACGTGATGTATTCAGTGGGCTTGCCCATCCAGTCGTTGCCTATGGCGTTCCATGTTACGGGAATGAGATTCAGCTCGCGGGCGATGCTCAATGTGGCGGGGCGGCGGAGTCCGAACGGCGGGCGGAAGTAGCGGATGCGCGTGCCGGTGATCTGCTCGAGTTCGTTTGTGGTGTCGGTCAGTTCCTGACGGGTGAGAGTCTGGCTACTGCGGGCGAGATTCGGATGTGTCCACGTGTGATTGCCGATTAGGTGGCCAGCTTCGTGCGTCCGGCGGACGAGATCGTGCTGAGTGGCGGCGTATCTGCCGATGAGAAAGAAGGCTGCGCGGACGTTGTGTTTTGCCAGTGTGTCCAGTAGCAGCGGAGTCCACTGCGGGTTTGGGCCGTCGTCGAAGGTCAGGGCGATCTGGCCCGGTCCATCGGGAGGATTTGGCGGTGCGGTGAGGGCTATGCCGAAGATTCGCGAGGCTGGGGCGAAAGCGGCGTAGATGGTACCGCCCGCGAGGAGAGCGGCGGCGAGTGTCGCTCCGGCAGCGGTTTCGAGGATTTCTGGGGTCGTTGGCATCACTTGCTGTTGTTTATTGTCGCTGGTGGTTTTGCGTGAGCCAAGTGCTGAGGAGTAGACTCGTAGAGGTTCGGGTCGCATCCTGGGTGAACGGAGCGGCACTGGAGACAAAATGAGCCTTACCAATCCCCCTGAGCAGAGCCGGGGCGAAAATCGCAATGCGGCTGCTCCCACTCCCTTTTTGACAACCAAAGTTACGATGCCTGCACTGGCTGAGATGAAGCGCCAGGGCAAGCCGATCACTGCGCTTACTGCGTACGACTACGCTACTTCGCGGCTGGTGGACGAGGCCGGGATCGACATGATTCTGGTGGGCGATTCGCTGGCCATGGTGGTGCTGGGTCACGACAATACGCTTTCGGTCACGGTGGATGAGATGTTGCATCACACGCGGGCGGTTCGCCGGGCGGTGCGCAGAGCTTTGGTGGTCGCGGATATGCCCTTTGGCAGCTATCACGGCAAGCTTTCGGAGGCGGTGGGCAATGCCGTGCGCTTCGTGAAGGAAGCGGGCGCTGAGGCGGTCAAGATCGAGGGTCCGCGCACGGAGCTTGTTCGGGCGCTGACGGAGGCGGAGATTCCGGTGGTGGGGCATCTTGGGCTGACGCCGCAGTCTGTGCATCGCATGGGTGGCTATCGCGTGCAGGCTAAGACTGCGGAGGCGATGTTGCAGTTGCGCGCGGATGCGGAGGCGCTGGCTGAGGCGGGTGCGGGGGCGATCGTGCTGGAAGGCGTGCCGCGCGAGGTGGCTGCTGCGGTGACGGCGGATCTGGCTATTCCGACGATTGGGATTGGCGCGGGGCCGGAGTGCGATGGGCAGATTCTGGTCCTGCACGACATTCTGAACATGACGTTTGCTCCTCATGCCAAGTTTGTGCGGCAGTATGCGGATGTTTCGGCGGTGATTCGCGATGCGGTGGAACGGTATCGCGAGGATGTGGAGCATCGCGCTTTTCCGACGGATGAAGAGAGCTACCACCTGCCTGCGGCCGTTCGGAAGGAAGCGGAAACGGCGCTTGCGACGCGGTTCGATTCGGCTGACAAGGCTTGAGATGCGGGTGATCAGGACTGTAGGAGAGCTGCGGGAATGGTCTCGCGCGGCGAGGAAAGCAGGCCAATCGGTTGGATTGGCGCCGACGATGGGGGCGCTCCATGCGGGGCATATTTCACTGGTAAGAGCTGCGAAAGCTAGCTGCGATGTGGTGGCTGCCTCCATCTTTGTGAACCCTACTCAGTTTGGGCCGAATGAAGACTTTGCGCTGTATCCGCGTACCTTTGACGCGGATTGCGCTTTGCTTGAGGCGGAGGGTGTGGATGCGGTTTTCGCGCCCGGTGCTGAGGAGATGTATCCCGCTGGAGCGGCGACGTTTGTTGACGTTGCCGGGCTAAGCGAGCGGCTGGATGGCGGGTCGCGGCCGGGACATTTTCGCGGGGTGGCGACGGTGGTGGCGAAGCTGTTCATTGCTGCGGAGCCGGACCGGGCTTTCTTTGGGCAGAAGGATGCTGCGCAGGTGGCTGTATTGCGCCGGATGGTGGTGGATCTGAGGCTGTCTGTGGATCTGGTGGTTTGCCCGATCGTGCGGGAGGCGGATGGGCTGGCGATGAGTTCGCGGAACCGGTATTTGAGTGCTGAGGAGCGGCGGCAGGCGCCGGTTTTGAGCCGGGCTCTTCGGGCTGTTCAGAACAAGGTCGAGGCTGGGGAGCGGAGTTCCGCGGCACTGGTGGCAGAGGCAGAGATGGTGATTTCGAGCGAACCTGCGGTTCGGGCGGATTATATCGCTGCTGTGGATTGGGGTACGCTTTTGCCGGTCGAGACTGTTGCGTCGGGGACGCTGTTTGCGGTGGCGGCGTTTATCGGAACGACGAGGCTTATCGATAATTTTGTTGTTGGCTAGGCGAACTGTTAATCCGTTCATAAGCCTGGCTCTCGAGATCGGGACCCAGGCTGTCTGGCTACGAAGAACAAGACACCCGCCTAATGGGCGTGTTCTTTTACCGGGACTGTGAAGGGCTCTGGCCCTAGGTGGCCGCGATGGCAGGTTCCGCAGGTGACGGGCGCGCCTGAGCTGTCGATCTTGGCGATGTAGTTGGTGTTGATTTCCTCGACCATCTTGAACATCTTGCGGGCGGTCTGCTTCTCTTCCTTGGAGTCATCGGCGTAGTTGAAGCGGGGTTTGCCATCGGGTCCGACGTTTTTGGGGTCGACGGCATGGCAGGTCTTGCATCTGGTGCCGAGTTCCCCTTCCCACTGCTCCATGATCTCGTGCACCTGCGGGCCGGTCAGGTTGCGGGGCAGGACTTTGAGGTTGGTGGGAGCGGGCATGTCATGCGGCGGATGTGTTGCGGGCTGGGTCTGCGGAGCAGGGTCGGGGCCTTGTGCGGCGAGGACTCTCGATCCGTTTGCTGCGAGAGAGATGGCCAGCAGAGAAACGGATGCGACGGCGGCCGTTACCACGGCTGCAACAGTGAAGCGGGAAGCTCTCATGCGTGAGGGATCCTTTAGGTATGGGAAGAGTCGCAGATATAGACGGCGACGTATGAGGTCAGTTTACACAGGCGATTCGGGGAGGGTCGGGGCCATTACGAATTTTGATCTGGGGACGCGGGAGACGCAATGGTTGCCGGGTATCGAGAAGCGCAAGGGCAGTTCGGCGGCGTGACGGATGCCGATTCGGGTGGAGACTTCGGGGTGAGCGCAGGAGAATCCGTCGTCGCGTAGCTGCAGTGCGGAGTTGGCGTCGAGGAGATCTAGGCCGTTGTGGGCGGGGCGGGTGATGTTGAGAGCCTGGCAGAGCAGGCCGGGGCCACCGGTGAGTTTGCGTGCCGGCGCGGAGGCGGGAAGTTTGCGATGGAGGGCCATGACTTCGCTGCCCAGGACCGGTTCGAGGGCGCGAACAAGGATACAGCCAGCCATGCCGTCGGGCTCGCAGGTGACGTTCATGCAGAAATACATGCCGTAGATGAAGTAGACATAGGCATGGCCGGCGGGGCCGAACATGACTCGGTTGCGGTCGGTGATGCCGCGAAAGCTGTGTGCTGCGGGATCGGGTGTGGTGGTGATGTGGGGGCCGAGGTAGGCTTCGACCTCGACGATGCGACCGGCGAGCCAGCCCGAATGCGTTCGATGGGCGAGCAGCTTGCCCAGCAAGAGCGGCGCTACGATTTCGGGCGGCTTTTCAAAGAACCGCCGATGCATGCGCCGCCAGCCTCTGGGCAGATTGGATGGGGCTTTTTGGGGATCAGATTGAGGTGCTGGGCTCACAATCAGGATTTGTGGGCCTTGTGAGCTTCTATGGCGGCGAGGACTTCTTCGGCGTGGCCCTCAGGCTTGACGTTGGGGAAGATTTGCAGGAGGGTCTGGTCTGGGCCAATGACAAAGGTGGTGCGGGCGATGCCGATGACTTTCTTGCCGTACATGTTCTTTTCCTTGAGAACCCCAAACTGATTGCACACGATTTCGTCTACATCTGCGAGGAGCGGATAGGGCAGGTTGTACTTCTCGCGGAACTTGTGTTGAGCTTTTGGGGTGTCGCGCGAGATACCGAGGACGACGGCGCCGGCTTTCTGGAGTTTTTCGAAGGTGTCGCGAAAGCCGCAGGCCTCGATAGTACAGCCAGGGGTATCCGCCTTGGGATAAAAGAAGAGTACGACTGGCTTGCCCGCGAAGTCAGTGAGATGGACGGTGTGATCCTGATCGTCCTGGAGGGTGAAGTTGGCAACTTTTTCGTTCAGTTCCATGAAGAATTCCTCGTTGGAGTTTTGTGAGAGATTCAGTTTGAGAATCGGTAAGGGGCGTTCGCCGGGTTGCGGTGCGAAGGCCCGTGGAGAATTTTGCGTGGAAATGGGCAATGCAGTCTACATGAAGGATTATTCCCGAGCGGGGGCTGGTGTGTCATTGCCGGCGGGTAAGTCTGTTGCGATATTGCGAAATCTGGCTGTTCTGGGCGTGGCTACGGGATTGGCTGTGGGGGCCTGGGGGCAGTACCCGGGACGCGTGGCGAAGACGGGGAAGCAGGATCCGGTGCTGCGGTCAGTGGCGGTGCTGGAGTGGGTTGGCGAGCCGGGGAAGCCGTCTGCGAGCAGGCTGGTTCCGGTTGCCGTGTACGACGGCGAGCAGTTGAATGACGGAACTATCTATCTGAGCCGTCCTGAGCCGCTGGCGGTGGCTGGCGGGGTTGAGTATGAGCTGCAGGATACCGGCAAGCCGATAGGCATCTTTGACGTGTTTGGGGCTGGTGAGGAGAATGGCGCGTGGCGAGGGTTTGGCGCATGGAAGCCGCTTTCGGCTGCCGAGGCGGCGAAGGCGCAGGGCGCGTTTAACCAGAGTTCGCTGGCTGCTCCGGTTGATGTTCCTGAGGACGATCATCCGGTTCTGAAGCGGAAGCATCCCAAGGGATCGGACACGGATGAGGATGGTGGGAAGAGCTCGGGCGGCGGGGTAGGAGCTGGTTCAGCCTCAGGATCTGCATCAGGCGCAGGGAATGCCGGGGATACTGCTGCGAAGAAGGCTCCGGCTGATCCGGTTGATCCGGATCGCCCTACTTTGAAGCGGAAGTCTGGGGATGATTCTGGGACGGGGTCGAAGGATGATTCGAGCGCAGCGAGTTCGGGGGCTGGGAGTTCCTCGAAGGAGAGCGCGAATGTTGATCCGGATCGGCCGACGATCCGGAGGAGCCGCAGGGCTTCAGACGATGGCATGGGACCGTCGACGGCCGCTCCTGACCCGGATCGTCCGAGGCTGAAGCGGGGCAAGCCCGCGGATATTGTTTCGGAGACACCGAAGCTAGAGGGGTTTCCGCCTTCGATGCAGCAGGCAGTTGCTGTTTCCGATGCTCGCACCAAGGCTGAACATCCGTGGAAGTACACCTGGGCCAACCCTGAGGATGAGGCGAAGATGAAGACCGCGCTGGAGGCGATGGCGCGGACGGCGCTGGGGCTGGATGCGCCTGCACCGAAGCCAGTTCGGAAAACTGCCGCGGGTGCGACTGCGCGGAGGCCGGTGAAGGCACCTGCGACGGTTGGGCCACTGGCGCTGGAGGACGAGCAGTTTCGCGTGTTTGAGCTGGCGTATGGAGCTTCGGCGGCGATGGTGTTGACGGCGAGCAGTCCGAATCCGATGGCGAAGCCTGCGCAAGTTGCGGATAGCAAGGCGGATGATCGGCCGGTGATCAAGTACGGGAAGTCGAACCCGAAGGGTACGTTGGATACCAAGGCTGCGAGTGCGCCGGCGAAGGCCGCGCCGCAGAAATTCGTTACGTTGATTGCACAGCCGGATCTTTATGGCGGTGTGCTTGTTCTCTACAAGAGTGTGACGGATTCGGCGCATCTGGATGAGAGGCCCCGGATGCGGCTTATCGATGCTGTGGATGCCATGGGGGATAATCGCGGGGAGCTGCTGTTTGAGCTGCGCGGGGATGCGCAACGGCAGTTTGCCATGTATCGTGTGCTGCGTGGATCGGCGGAGCAGTTGTTTGCTACTGTGGCGATTCCGTGAGGAATCTTAGCTGTCACCGATCAGCCAACATGTGACAACGCCATCTTGCAGAAGCTGTGGATGGCCGCACGCTCCGTTTCTGGATTACAAACTGCGTAATCGTAGCCTCCAAAGTTGTTCAGCAGTCTCAATCCGAGTAATTGTAGGTCTCGTATCGGTCGTTTTTCTTCTGATTTAGAGTTCTTGTACCCTTTATATTTGACAACTATTTCGCAGTTTTCTTGAGCGGCTATATAAGCAATTGCTTCGCCAACTCGAAAGTCCGTAGATGCTGTGAAGTACTTTTGCTTGTAGTCCCACATTCTCTTCTGAAGACTCTTCGTTTGTCCCACGTAAAACGGAATTTGTTGGTCTTCGCGGCGCACGGTCAGCACATAGACGAATTCGTCGGCTGAGTCGTGTCGAGAGTCCAAACATGTTTGCCAATCGGCGCTATTGAAACCTTCAAACAAAATATCAAGACTCATTTTTCCCACCAATTTCTCTAGCATCTCGGTTCAGTCGGCGATTATAGCTAGCGACGGTGGATAAATTCCAAAAGAAGCTCGCTCAGGGCTAAAGCGCACCCTATCAAAATAGATTTGCGATAGTCTCTGCCCTAAGAGCAGACGATTCCGTGAGTCCCACCCTTCGCAAAGTGCGCGAAGGATGGGGCACCCCGTTTTGTTGTGATTTGTAAGAAAGACGAGGTTCGATCGGGTCTATTTGGGGATTTGGCTGGCATCCCAGCCGCCGCCGAGGGCGCGGATGAGTTCCACGCTGGCGGCGAACTGGCGGCTCTTCAGGTCGGCTTCGGTGCGTTGGTTCTGGATGTAGGTGTTTTCGGCTGTCAGGACTTCGAGGTAGCTGGTGACGCCGCCTTTGTAGCGGATGTTGGAGATGTCGAGCGAGTGTTTCGCGGAGACGACTGCGGCGTGCTCGACGGTTTTTTCCTGCTCAAGGATGCGCAGGTCGGAGAGCTTGTCTTCAACTTCTCCGAAGGCCAGGAAGACTGCGCCTTTGTAGTTGGAGGCGCTGGCTTCGAAGAGGTCGCGGGCCTGGTTGGTGTAGGCCTTGCGGCGGCCACCGTCGAGAAGCAGTTCGGCGGCCTGTGCGCCAAGGGACCAGAGAGCGCTGGGACCCTGAATCCATGTGCCGCCATGGGTGCTCTCGAAGCCTCCAGTACCGCTGAGGGTGATGGTCGGATAGAAGGCTGCGACAGCGACGCCAATCTGCGCGTTGGCCTGGGCGGCGCGGCGTTCGGCAGCGGCGATGTCGGGGCGGCGCTGTAATAGCTGCGATGGCACGCCCAGAGGAATTTTGGGAAGGTCGGTTGTTGAGGCCAGGTCGAGCGGACTCTCGGGAATGCTGAAGCTGGGTAGCTTGTAGTCAGCGATGGAGCCTACGGCGTGTTCATACTCGGCCCTGGCGACGCCCACTTCGATGAGCTGCGCGCGCGTGGTATCGAGCAGCGTCTGTGCCTGCGCAACATCCACTTCAGTGCCGATGCCGCCTGCAAAGCGGCGCTTGGTGAGGTCGAGCTGATCCTGGAGCTGCTTGACGCTGCCTTCGAGCAGCTGCTTCTGCAGGTCGAGGCCGCGCAGTTCGAAGTAGTCCTGGGCCATCTCGGCGTGGAGACTGAGGTCGACGTTGGCCATGTCGGCGTTGCTGGCCTGGGCTGCGGCGTTGGCGCCCTCGACGGTGCGGCGAATCTTGCCCCAGAAATCGGGTTCCCAGGAGGCCTGGCCCTCCAGTTGGAGGTCGTTGTAGCTGCTGGGTGAGGTTGAGAGGTTCGATGTCAGGGGCCGATGTGCTGAGAGCTTGTTGTGGGTGAACGATGGCCCGGCGGAGAGCGTGGGGTAGAAGTCGGCTCGGGCGATGCGCACCTGTTCGCGCGCGGCGAGGTAGGTCTCAAGGGCGGCGTGGAGGCCCTGGTTGTAGGTAGCGATGCGTTCTTCAAGTGCGTTGAGCTGGGGATCCTGGAAGATTTCCCACCACTTGCCGCGAAGCATGCCGTCGGAGGGTGAGGCTGGCTGCCAGCCGCCGCCTTTGGGGTCTTCGGGAGGAGAGACGGTTACGGTGGAGGCACCGGTCTCCTTGTAGATGGGCGGGGTGGTGTAGCCGGGGCGCTGGTAGTTGGGGCCCACGGGTTTGCAGCCGGTAAAGCCCAGTGTGAGTGTGAGTGTGAGTGTGAAAAACCCCTTCCCATATCCGAAAATCCGGACCATGGACCCCCGCATCTGTTTCAGCGGGGAACCCACCCTAGCCACAAAAACAGAAGCGTGGCGAGGGTGGGGCACTCGGATTTGTGACAGGACGCCCATGCTTACTTGCCTCCCTGTGCGGTTTGCACTTCCTGGGGAGAGAGGACGTGGACCTTTTCGCCTTCGATCAGAGAGTCTGGCGGGTCCTGGATGACTTTGTCGTCTATGTTGAGGCCGGTGATGATCTGCACGGTGCGGCCGTCGTCCTGTCCGATGGTGACTGGGATGAGGTGCGCTACGCCGTCCTTGACCGTGCCGACCTGCATGCCCTCGCCACGGAAGACTAATACCGAGACGGGCAGAACGTAAGCGGTGGCTATGGGATTGACCTTGAAGTGAACCTGGGCCAGCGTTCCCGCGAGCAGCTTGCCGTCGCGATTGTCGACCTCGAGTTCAACAAGCAGGGTTCGGCTGGCGGGGTCGATGGCATCGGCGGTGCGGACGAGCTTGCCGTGGAAGGTCTGACCGGGGTGTTCGGCGAAGGTGAGGTCGATGATCTGCCCCCTCTTCACCGAACCGGAGTAGACGCCGGGCAGGTTGGTGTAGACGCGGAGGGTTTGCACCGCCTGGAGATGGAAGAGTTCTTTGCCGGCTCCAGGGTCGATGAGCTGGCCGGTATCGACGTTACGGGCGGTGACGACGCCGTCGAATGGCGAGTAGACCTTTTCGAAGGACTGAAGCTCCTTGAGACGCTGCACGTTGGCTTCTGCAGAGTGAACCTGGGCGGCTGTCGAGGCGGCCTGGTTGACGAAGGTGTCGGTGTCCTGCTGGGAGACGGCGTTGGAGGCGACGAGGCCTTTGTAGCGTTCGGCCTGAATACGGGCGTTGTTGGAGGTGGCTTGCGCGGTGTTCAGGTCGGCCTGACCCTGGGCGAGTTGCTGGTCGACTTCGGGGCTGGCGATGTCGGCGAGCAGCGCGCCCTTCTTTACCTTGGCGCCGATGTCGTAGTACCAGTGCGACAGATAGCCTGCGGTGCGGGCGTAGATGGGCGAGTCGGTGTACGAGGTGACGTTGCCGGGCAGGGTTAGTTCCTGAATAGGCTCGCCGGGCTTTGGCGTGATGGCGATGACCGACGGGGCGGCGAGAACGTTGGTGCTGTCGGCAAGAGCGGCCTCGGCGTGCCTGCGGGGCAGGATGCCTACGATGGCAAGAACAGCGAGCACAAGGACGAGCACCACAACGGCGGTAAGCGCGTGGCCCTTTTTGATTGGCTTCTGGTCGGGCGCCGTCTCGTGGTGATTGTGCGCCTGCGGCTCATTGGCCGGTTTTGAAGACTGTTGCGGATTCGTGTGTTCGGGACTCATAGCTGCTCCGGGAATTGCTCGTCAACGATGCTGCTGCTCGGTGTGTGACTCTGCTTGCGGCGCGCCCTTTGCTCGAGGCGACCATGCAGTGCTGAGAAAAATGTGGGGACGAAGAATAGCGTGGCGACGGTGGCAAGCAGGAGGCCTCCAATGACGGCGCGGCCCAGCGGGGCGTTCTGTTCGCCGCCGTCGCCGAGGCCGAGGGCCATGGGTACCATGCCGATGATCATTGCCAGTGCTGTCATGAGAACGGGGCGGAAGCGAACGAAGCCTGCGTTCAGGGCGGCTTTGCGGGCATTGCCAGTGAGGATCTCCATCTGCTCACGGGCGAAACTCACGACGAGGATGGAGTTCGCGGTAGCCACGCCCATGCACATGATGGTGCCGGTGAGCGCGGGTACGCTGAGCCGGGTTCCAGTGAGGAAGAGGAACCAGACGATGCCGGTGATGGCGGCGGGCAGCGCCGAGATGATAAGGAATGGGTCGAGCCATGACTGAAAGTTGACCACGATGAGGAAATACACCAGCAGGATTGAGAAAGCGAGGCCGGCGAGAAGTCCGATATAGGACTTGATCATGGTTTCGCTCTGGCCGCGCAACACGATCTGCGTGCCTGTGGGTACGTCCTTCTTGTGGCTGGCGATGATGTCGTCGATTTTTCGGGTGACGGAGCCGAGGTCTGCGCCGTCGACGTTGGCGTAGATGTCGAGCACTGGTTGAATGTCATAGTGGCTGACAGTGCCGAGTTCCGCGCCGGGGATGATGGAGGAGAGGTTACCGAGGACCTGTGTGGTCTGTGGACTGCCGGGCGCGCCGGTTGAGGCTGCGCCGGTGTTGACCGGCATTGGAGCGGTGCCCGAAGAAATAGTGATGGGCAGGCTCTGAAGCGCGGAGACTGAATCGATCCGGTATTGAGGCGCCTGGACGGCGATGTTGTACGAGACACCGTTCTTTGGATCGAGATAAAAGTTAGGCGTTGTCTGGAAGCTGCCGCTCAAGGCTATGAGCAGGCTGCCCGCGACGTCCCGTTGAGTGAGGCCGACTTCCTGTGAACGGGTGCGGTCTACATCCACGGTGAACATGGGCGCGTTGAATGGCTGCTGAATGCGCGTATCTGCTGCACCAGGGACATACTTGACGTCATTCAACAGCTTTTCAGCGTAGACGCGGTTTTCCTGTAATTTGGGCCCGATGATCTGGATGTCGATCGGCGAGGAGAGGCCAAAGTTGAGGATCTGGGTGACGATGTCCACGGGCAGCACATAGAACGTGACGCCCGGGAATTGACGGCTGAGGATTTCGCGGAGCCGATTGATGTATGGGCCGGTGGGGTGGTGATCTTCAGTTAACTGCACCGAAATATCGGCGTCTGCAGTGCCAATGGGCGCTGACGTGGAGTAGGAGAGGTTGTAGCCGGAGTAGGGAAGTCCGATGTTGTCGATGATGCTGACGACTTCTTTCTTCGGCAACTCCCTGCGAATTGCGTTGTCGATGTGGTCGCAGAGGGCTGCGGTCTCTTCGATTCTCATGCCGGTGCGGGCGCGGACGTGAATCTTGAATGCGCCGGAGTCTACGGAGGGGAAGAAGTCCTGTCCGAGCCACGGAGAGAGAACGCCGACAGATGCCACGCAGAGGAGGAGAAAGACGAGGATGAAGGCCAGAGCATGGTCAACGCAGAAGGTGAGCAGACGAACATAGCCGTTGCGGATTTTTTCGAAGTAGTGTTCAAAGCCGCGCTGGAAAGCGACGAAAGGATTGCGGCTTTTTTCGCGTTTGGCGGCGTCTTCGTCGGTATGCTCCTTGAGCAGATACTTGGCCATGGTCGGTACGACGGTGCGCGAGAGCAGGTAACTGGCGAGCATGGCGAAGACGACGGCTTCTGCGAGGGGTACGAAGAGATATCGCGAGACCCCGCTCAGGAAGAACATGGGCACGAACACAATACAGATCGCGAGCGTGGAGACCAGCGCGGGAATGGCGATCTGCGCGGCGCCGTCGAGGATGGCCTGCTCGATTTCTTTGCCGGATTCGAGATTGCGGTTGATGTTTTCGATTTCGACTGTGGCATCATCGACAAGGATGCCGACGGCGAGAGCCAGGCCGCCAAGGGTCATGATGTTGATGGTTTCGCCAAGTGCGTAGAGGACGATCAGCGAACTGAGGATGGACAACGGAATGGAGACGGCGATGATGATTGTGGAGCGCCAGCTTCCCAGGAAGATGAGGATCATCATGCCGGTGAGGCATGCCGCGATGATGGCTTCGCGAACGACGCCGTTGATGGCCCCGCGAACGAAGATCGACTGATCATTCAGAGGAACGACTCTGAGGTTCGGATTCAACTGCGCGAGGATCGGCGGCAGCTTCTGCTTGATGCCGGCGATGATGTCGAGCGTCGATGCGCTGCCAGTCTTGAGGATGGTCATCAAGGTGGCGCGCTGGCCGTCTACGCGGACGATGTTGGTTTGCGGCGGGAAGCCGTCGCGCACATGGGCCACGTCGCGAATGTAGATGACCGCGCCATTGACTGCGCGGATGGGCAGGTCGTTAAGCTCGTTGACCGCCTTGGGCGCGGAGTTGGTTTCAATCGCGTATTCGTATCCGCCGACTTTCATTGTGCCGGACGGTGCGATCAGGTTTTGGGCAGAGATGGCGTTGACCACGTCTGAGGGAGACAGCCCTTTGGACTGCAGGGCGTGGATGTCGAGATCGACCTGCACCTGACGCTGTTTGCCGCCGTAGGGGTAGGGAATGGCCGCGCCCTGAACGGTGGCGAGACGGGTACGGATGATGTTCTGGCCGTAGTCATTGAGCTGCTGTTCAGAGAGGCCCTGGCCGGAAAGACCGAGTTGCAGGACGGGAACGCTGGAGGCGTTGTACTGGATGATGAAGGGCGGCGTGGTGCCGGGCGGCAGCGAACGAAGCTGAACCTGATTGATGGAGTTGACCTGCGCCACTGCCGAGCCGATGTTGACGTGGGGCTGGAAGAAGATCTTGATGACCGCGATGCCATTGAGCGACTGCGATTCGATGTGCTCGATGTCATTGACCGTGGTGGTCATGCCACGTTCACTGTTGCTGGTGATTCGATTGGCCATTTCCTCGGCGGAGAGGCCGGTGAACTGCCAGACAACGCTGACGACAGGGATATCGATATTCGGAAAAATATCCGTCGGCATCGACAGGATGCTGAAGGCACCAATCAAAAGCAAGAGTATTGCAAAGACGGCAAAGGTGTATGGCCGCCGTAGAGCCAGCCGAACAATCCACATAGTTTTTTTGGTCGCTCCTGAGTCCTTGCGAGGAAAAGACTCGCTGGAAAAACGGTCGCAGTTGTGAGTTCAGTCTAAGGTCTGGAAACGGGCTGGAAGAGTTCTTGCGAAAAGCGCTGCAAAAACCCACGCACCTTATAGGACGAGCCAAAGGTCCCTGAAGATGCAACAATGCCCGAATCGAAGCCCAGGATTAGCTGGTTTAAGAGTGTGAGTAGTGGTCTGGCTGCACACTTTTCACAGGTTACACTGCGGACGGTCAAAGGGTTGCGAAGATAGCAAGAATCGCAATACACGCGGCCAGGGCGAGGCTTACGCGATCGCTCACGGCGAATATGACGGGGTCTTCGTCGAGTTCGCCGCGCGAGGCCAACAGCCAGACTCGATGGAGCCAGTAAAGCATCAGAGGGACGATGAGCCAGAGCCGTCCCGGATGACGATACAGGGTAAATACGTCGGGACGCGAGATGTAGAGGGAGAAGACCACGACTGCGGCGTAGGCGCTGGCGGTCCCGAAACTGCGAATTTGTTCCATATCTCCGACCCGGTAGCCGCGGCCCTGGGTGTTGGTGACACCACGTTCGCGGAGATTGGCTAGTTCACTGAAGCGCTTGACCATGGCCAGCGAGAGGAAAAGGAAGACGGCGAAGCTGGAGAGCCAGGGGGAGATGAGGGTTTCGGTGGCGGCTCCGCCGGCCTGCATGCGCAGGGTGTAGAGGCCGGCGAGCAAAAGGACGTCGACAAGCGGCACCCGCTTGAGGAAGAAGGAGTAAGCGGATGTTGCGACCACATAGAGCAGCAGCCACAGGGTGAAGGCAACGGGGAGGCGGGGCAGGAGGGTGCAGGCCGCGGCTACGAGCGCAAGGGCAATGGCCAGTCCGCCGAAGACCGATAGATCGCCAGCTGCGAAGGGCCGAAAACGCTTGCTAGGGTGATGGCGGTCGTTCTCGATGTCGAGCAGGTCGTTGACCAGGTAATTCGCGGAGGCGATAAAGCTGAAGCAGAAGAAGGCTGTCACGGCCGGAGCCATAGTCTGCCAGGAGATTTTGTGCGAGAGCAGAATGGGCAGGAAAAGCAGGGAGTTCTTGGCCCACTGGTGCACGCGAATGGCCTTGAGCAGCCTGGGGAGGAGCGGTGATTTGTCCTGAAAACGTCCCTCGATCGAGAGGCCCTTCGCCTTGATTGCCGCCAACAAGCCGGCGGTGGGGTTTGCGACCCAGGCGTGGCGTGCCTGGAGCAGCGCGGGGAGATCAGGTGTGGCGTTGCCTATGTAATCGAAGTGGGGAAACTGGCGTTGCAGGCCCTCCAGCTTATGCCTGCCTGTCATGTTGATGGCTCCATCGGAGGCGAGGACACCGGAGAACAACCCGAGGTGCTGGGCGACGCGATTGGCCAGAGAAACGTCGGCGCCGGTGGCGAGATAGATGAGACGCCCGAACTTGTGCTGCTCGTTGAGAAAGTTCAGGAGGGGCTGATTGTAGGGCAGCCGCGCTGCATCCAACTCTACAACTGCGGCGACCTGCGCTTTGACGCGGGCCTTGCCTCCGCGAATGAGCCATCCGGGAATTCTGAAGATTGTGAGTGGGTGAGTGCGCAGCAGAAGACACAGGGAGTCGTGGAAGGTGTCGGATTTGACGAGAGTTCCGTCGAGGTCGACACAGATCGGGAGGGCCGAGACCTCGGCGAGCGCCGATGGATGCGTCAGCGTGGGTGAGAAATGAACGGTTGCGGCAGGGAGGTGCGCTCCGGTTTTCGTTTCCATCTCTCTGACCGCGGTTTCTGTAGATTTTTCCAGTTGGGTTTTCCTTGATGCCAGGCGCTCTGGGCGGGTCCGGCTGCTCGCAAGTCTTCTCACAAGTATAGCTTTGTGGTGAAATACAACCTGCGCGGAACGGGCCATATGAGATATGTTTGCGAGGGGCTATCAAGCGACAAATTGCGCCCCGGTAACCTTGCGTTGGATCGCCCGGACGAAACAATTCATGGGACTTGACCGTCCGTTGGTAGCAGCGTAAGTCTAAATCTTGCCGTTGTCGCCGCCCCGTCATTGACTTCAGAAAAACTGCAAACGAAGCAGTAGCCAGAAAAGAACACAGGAATGGAAAGTATGCCTTCGTCCTCATCCAGGGATTTGTCGAACTCGGATTCACAGCCACTTTTGCCCACATTGGAGCCACCCAAAGCCCTGCCCGCGCCGGAGCACAAGAAATCAAGCTGGGTGCGGCCTATTATCTATGTGCTGCTGGTCGCAATTGTCGGTTTCGCGGGCTGGCGTATCTACACCAATAAGAAAAAGAACGAAGCGGCTGCGGCCACTCAGGCCAATGCCCTGCTGAACAGGCCGGTTCCCGTCCAGGCTGTGGCGGCGGAGCGACGTCCGATGCCCATTTATCTCACGGCTCTGGGAACTGTTACGCCCTACTACACCGTCACGGTGAAGGCTCGGGTGAACGGGCAACTCGACAGGGTGAATTTTACCGAAGGCCAGGAGGTAAAGGCCGGTCAGACGATCATGGTGATCGACCCCAAGCCCTATAAGGCAGCCCTGGATCAGGCCAAAGGAACGCTGGCGCATGACCAGGCATTGCTCAAAAATGCGCAGGCGGAGTTTGTCCGCTACAAGGCGTTATTTGATGCGGGCGTCGTTTCGAAGGAACAGCTTGACCTGCAGCAGTCGAACTTCGGGCAATATGAGGGCGCGATCAAGTCCGACGAGGCGGCGATCGAGACGGCGCAACTGCAACTCGACTGGTGCTCGATCCAGTCGCCGATCAGCGGCAAAATCGGCCTCCGCCTTGTGGATCCGGGCAACATCATCACCGCAAATACAACCAACCTGGTTATCGTGAACCAACTGCATCCGATTGCGGTCTATTTCACGTTGCCGGAAAATAACCTGCCGCAGGTCCTGACCAAGCTTCGCGCCGACCAGCGGATGGCGGCAGAGGCCTTTGACAGGGGGGATACCACACGGATCACCTCTGGCCAGTTGCTGACGACGGACAACCAGATCGACACGACAACCGGGACGGCGAAGCTGAAGGCGGTTTTCGATAACACGGACGAGAAGCTCTTTCCGAACCAGTTCGTGAATATCCACCTGGTACTTGAGCAACGGAACAGCGCGCTGGTGGTGCCCTCGGCGGCGATTCAAACGGGGTCGCAGGGGACTTTTGTCTGGGTGGTGCAGGAGCAGGCGGTTACTCCGCAGCCGGGAGATCCGGCTCCGCAGAAGAAGGCCGATCCGAAGGCGGGCCAGCAGGGTGACCCGAAGGGCGATCCGCAGCCGACCACTGAGTGGGTAGCTAAGATGCAGCCGGTGAAGATCGCTTTGGCCGAGGGTCAGCTTACGATTCTGGACAATGGTCTCGCCGCCGGGCAAAAGGTGGTGGTAGATGGAGCGGACCGTCTGCGGCAGGATGCCAAGGTTGTGGTGAGTGCGCCTCGCCCACATTCCAACGCCGCGGGCCCGCAGACCGATGCGACGACTCCTGTCGCTCAACCGCAACCGGGGCAGAGCGCGCCGGGCACGGCAGCTCCCGTGCCGATGACAGCCGGACAGTTGGAACGGGCTGACTCGAAGAAGCATCGCAAGAGCTCGACCGATCCGAATGCTGCACCGAATGCTGGACAACCCAAGGGGAATCAGCCTTGAATCCGTCGCGGCCATTTATTCTGCGGCCGGTAGCGACTTCGCTGCTGATGGTGGCGATTTTGCTCGCCGGCTTCGTCAGCTACGAGCAGTTGCCAGTTTCGGCGTTGCCTGAGGTGGATTATCCAATCATCCAGGTGCTGACGTTTTATCCGGGTGCCGGGCCGGAGGTGATGTCTTCGTCTGTGACGGCGCCGCTTGAGCGGCAGTTTGGGCAGATGCCCGGGTTGAAACAGATGACGTCGGTGAGCTCCGGCGGCGGGTCGGTGATTACGCTCGAATTTAACCTCGACGAAAACATTGACGTGGCCGAACAGGAAGTGCAGGCAGCGATCAATGCGGCGACTAGTTTTTTGCCGACCGATCTGCCGAATCCTCCGGTGTACAGCAAGGTCAATCCGGCTGATGCGCCGATCATGACTCTTTCCCTGACCTCTGACACGCTGCCGTTGGACAAGGTGGAGGATGCGGCGGACACCAACCTGGCGCAGAAGATTTCGCAGGTGACGGGCGTTGGGCTGGTATCGATCGCGGGTGGACAGAAGCCCTCGGTGCGCATTCAGGCCAATCCCGCGCAGTTGGCTTCGTACAACCTGAGTCTCGAAGATCTGCGCACCGCGCTGGCTGCGGCGAATGTGGATCAGGCCAAGGGCACGCTGAATGGTTCGCGTCAGTCGTATACGGTGGGCGCGAACGATCAGTTGTTATCGAGTGCTGAATACAAGCCGGTGATCATCGCTTACCGCAACGGCGCGGCGGTGCGAACGTCGGACGTCGCGACGGTCATGGATGCGGCGGAGAATTCGCAGCAGGCCGCTTGGATGGGAACTCCGGCGATCGGGAACCATCCGGCTGTGATCCTGAATATTCAGCGGCAGCCGGGCGCGAACATCATTGCCGTCGTGGATCGCATCAAGGCGCTGCTTCCACAGTTGAAGACGAGCCTTCCGGCAACGGTGCAGGTTCAGGTTCTTACCGATCGCACGTCCGTAATTCGCGCATCGGTAGCGGATGTGCAGTTTTCGCTGATGCTTACTATCGCGCTGGTGGTCATGGTTATCTTCCTCTTCCTGAGGAACCTTGCCGCGACGATCATTCCATCTGTTGCGGTGCCGCTTTCGCTGGTGGGCACCTTTGGCGTGATGTACCTGCTGGGCTACAGCCTGAACAATCTGACGTTGATGGCGCTGACGATTTCTACGGGCTTTGTTGTGGACGACGCCATCGTTATGATCGAGAACATTTCACGCTACATTGAGGAGGGCGAAGACCCTCTGAAGGCGGCGCTGAAGGGATCGGAGCAGATCGGCTTCACTATCGTTTCGCTGACTGTTTCGTTGATTGCGGTATTGATTCCGCTGCTCTTCATGGGCGATGTCGTGGGACGGCTCTTCCGCGAATTCGCGGTGACGCTGGCGGTTACGATTCTGGTTTCCGCGGCGGTTTCGCTGACGCTGACGCCGATGATGTGCGCCCGTTTGCTCAAGCATAAGCCGGAGGATAAGCAGGGCCGGTTCTACCGCATTTCGGAAAAAGCTTTTGAATCGGTGATTGCGTTTTATGGGCGAACGCTGGAGGTGATTCTTCGTCACCAATTCGTTACGCTGCTGGTGACGATTGCCACGCTGGTCGCGACGATCGTGCTTTTTCTCATCGTGCCTAAGGGCTTCTTTCCGGTGCAGGATACGGGCGTGATTCTCGGTATCTCGGAGGCTCCGCAGACGGTCTCATTTGCCAGCATGGCGACACGCCAGCAGCAACTGGTGGACATCGTTCTTAAGGACCCGGCTGTCGAAAGCGTCTCTTCGTTCATCGGCGTGGACGGGACCAACACCACACTGAACAGCGGGCGCATCCAGATCAATCTGATTCCGCTTGCTCAGCGCAAGATTTCTGCAACCGATGTGATCGCCCGCCTGCAACCGAAGGTTGAGAATCTTGAAGGCATACAGCTTTTTCTACAGCCCTTGCAAGATTTGACCGTTGAAGATCGGGTGAGCCGGACGCAATTTCAGTATTCGATGGAAGATCCGAATCAGCAGGAACTCGCCACATACACACGCAAGATGGTGACGGAGTTGAGCAAGCAGCCGGAGCTTCGCGATGTAGCCAGCGATCTGCAGGATCAGGGCCTAGGATCGCAGCTTGTGATCGATCGCGATACGGCGGCGCGGTTGGGCATTGCGGTCGCGGATATCGACAACACTCTGTACGACGCCTTTGGGCAGCGGCAGGTCTCGACGATATTTACTCAGCTCAATCAGTATCACGTGGTGATGGAGGTCGGTCAGAACTTCCAGACCGATCCTTCGGTGCTGTCGAATCTGTATGTGAAGTCGGCGAATGGAACGCAGGTGCCACTGGGCAATCTGGCGCACTGGGAGCAGTCGCGAGCGCAGTTGGCGATCGGGCATCAGGGGCAGTCTCCGGCGACGGTGATCAGTTTCAACGTAGCTCCCGGTACTTCGCTGGGTGACGCGGTGAAGGCGACGCAAAGGGTCGAGCAGCAGATTCAGATGCCGGCGAGCATCAACGGTACTTTTCAGGGCACTGCGGCCGCATTTCAGGCGTCATTGACCAATGAGCCGTTGCTGATTCTGGCGGCGCTCATCACGGTCTACATTGTGCTGGGTGTTCTGTACGAGAGCTATGTGCATCCGATCACAATCATCTCCACGCTGCCGTCTGCGGGGGTGGGCGCGATTCTTGCGCTGCTGGTGACGCGCACGGACTTCAGTGTGATTGCGCTGATCGGGATCATTCTGCTGATCGGCATTGTGAAGAAGAACGCGATCATGATGATAGACTTCGCTCTGGCCGCGGAGCGCGAAGACAACAAGTCTCCGCATGACGCGATTTTTCAGGCGTGCCTGTTGCGTTTTCGCCCCATCATGATGACGACGATGGCGGCGCTCTTGGGCGGCCTGCCGCTGGCGCTTGGCTCGGGCGTGGGATCGGAACTGCGGCGACCGCTGGGTATCACCATCGTGGGCGGATTGCTGGTTTCGCAACTGCTCACGCTCTACACAACGCCGGTGATCTATCTCTACTTTGACCGGCTGGCAACTCGCATGGGCAAGAAGACGGCCAAAGATCCGGAGGCAGGTCCGAAGCCTAAGGCAAATCTGGATCCGCATCTGCAACCGGTTTCAGGCGACTAGCAAGAAGGACGAAATGCATCTCTCAGCGCCATTCATACGTCGACCGGTAGCGACAACGCTGCTCAGCCTCGCGCTGCTGATGGCCGGTGCGGTGGCGTATTCGCTGCTGCCGGTGGCTTCGCTGCCTGAGGTGGATCTGCCGACGGTGTCGGTGAGCGCGGGCCTTCCGGGCGGCAGTCCGGAGACGATGGCATCGAATGTCGCTGCACCGCTGGAGCGCCAGTTTGGCCGCATTGCCGGCATTACGCAGATGACTTCGTCGAGTTCGCTGGGATCGGCGTCGGTAACTCTGCAGTTCGATATGAGCCGCGACATCAACGCGGCGGCTCGGGATGTGCAGGCAGCAATCAATGCTGCGAGGAGCCAGCTTCCGGCCTATCTTCCGCAGAACCCGAGTTATCGCAAGACCAATCCTGCGGATGCGCCGATTCTCATTCTGACGCTGACTTCGGATGTTGTAGAGAAGCCGCAGATCTACGACATCGCTGACTCGATTCTGGCTCAGAAGATATCTCAGATTCAAGGCATCGGACAGGTATTCGTGGGCGGCAGCGCGAGTCCTGCAGTTCGCGTAGAACTGAATCCGATGCAGCTCAGCTCGTATGGAGTTGGTCTTGAAGCGGTGCGGACTGCTTTGGCCAACGCCAACGCGAATCGCCCGAAGGGTGCATTTCAGGACGCGCAGCACCGCTGGCTCATCAACGACAACGACCAGATATTCAAAGCTTCAGACTACAAGCCGATCATTGCCGGGTATAACAGTACAACCGGTGCGCCGGTGCGTGTCGGCGATCTGGGAACAGTTTTCGATGGCGTGGCTGATAGCCGCACGGCAGGTCTGGCCGGAGTGAATGAGGGACCGGGGTCAAAGATGAAGCCCGCGATCCTGGTTGTTATTTTCAAGGTGCCGGGCGCTAACGTCATCGACGCTGTGGATAACGTGCTTAAAGAGCTTCCGCGGCTCCAGGCACAGATCCCGCCGACGATTCGCATCAACGTCGCGGTAGATCGTACGACGACGATTCGCGCCAGTGTTCGGGACGTAGAGATATCTCTGGGTATCAGCGTTCTGCTCGTCGTGCTGGTTGTGTTTCTGTTCCTTCGCGAAGTGTGGGCTACGATTATTCCTTCGATCGCGGTGCCGCTTTCGCTGGTGGGCACCTTTGGCGTGATGTACCTGCTGGGCTACACGCTGGATAACCTGTCTTTGATGGCGCTGACTATCTCGACGGGTTTTGTGGTGGATGACGCAATCGTAGTGATCGAAAACATCACTCGCTATCTTGAAGAGGGCTACTCGCCATATGAAGCCGCGATGAAGGGCTCGCGGGAGATTGGATTCACTGTGCTTTCGATGAGCATCTCGCTCATCGCTGTGTTCATTCCCATTCTTCTGATGGGCGGTATTGTCGGGCGTCTCTTCAGAGAGTTTGCTGTAACGCTCAGCGTGGCGATCGCGGTTTCGCTGGTGGTTTCGCTCACTACGACTCCGATGATGTGCGCTCAGTTTTTGAAGGCTCGCGAACAAGAAGGCCACGGGAGATTTTATCGGTTGAGTGAGCGCGGTTTTCGGTGGCTCGCAGATGAGTATGCTCTGGGACTGCGCTGGGTATTGCGCCACCAATGGCTAATGCTGTTTGTGACTATTGGCACATTTGTGCTTAATGTGTTCCTGTATGTGATTGTTCCGAAAGGTTTCTTTCCTCAGCAGGACACGGGGCGTCTTGGTGGCTCGACGCGTGCCGCGCAGGACATCTCGTTTGACGCGATGAATGTCAAGCAGACGAGCCTGGCGCAGATGGTGCTCGACGATCCAGCGATTCAGACTGTGACTGCTTTTGTCGGCGGCAATGGGCCAGGCGGTGGCAGCAGCAATGTCGGTCGTATGTTTATCGCGCTCAAGCCGGCAGGTCAGCGCAAGGTTTCTGCTGACGAGGTTGTGAACCGGCTGCGAAGAAAGCTGACGAGCGTGCCCGGAGCAACACTTTTCCTGCAGGTACAGCAGGAGTTTCAGGTTGGCGGGCGGGGCAGCGACGCGCAGTATCAGTACACGCTTTCAGATGAGAATCTGGATGAGTTGAATACATGGGCTCCACAGTTGATGGCCAAGATGCGTACGCTGCCGGAGTTACGCGATGTTTCGACCGATCAGCAGAACCAAGGATTGCAGGAGAAGCTGATTATCGATCGCGATACGGCATCGCGGCTGGGCATCACGGCGACGCAGATTGACCAGGTGCTCTACGATGCGTTCGGTCAACGCGAAGTCTCGACAATGTATACGGCGCTGAATCAGTATTTCGTAGTGATGGAAGTAGCACCGCAATTTCAAACCAGCCCCGATTCGCTGAACGGTATTTATATCAAGACCACCGCGGGAACTACGGTGCCGCTGGCCACGATTGCGCATTTCAGCTCGACACGGACCTCGCTGCAGGTGAATCATCAGGGGCAGTATCCGGCGGTGACGCTGACCTTTAATCTGGCGCCGAACGTGGCTCTCGGCGATGCGGTTACGGCGCTTCAAAATGCACAGCGCGATATGGGCATGCCCTCTGCGGTTCACGCCACGTTTCAGGGCACTGCGCAGGCATTTCAGGCGTCGCTGGCCAATGAGCCGTACCTGATTCTGGCTGCGCTTGTCGCGGTGTATATCGTGCTGGGGATTCTCTATGAGAGTCTCATTCATCCCATCACGATCCTCTCGACGCTTCCGTCTGCGGGAGTAGGGGCAATTCTCGCTCTATTGCTCACGGGTACGGATCTCAGCATCATTGCGTTGATTGGAATCCTGCTGCTGATCGGCATTGTGAAGAAGAACGCCATTATGATGATCGACTTTGCCCTGCAGGCGGAGCGAGATGAAGGGCTTCCGCCAATGGAAGCAATCTACAAGGCTTGCCAGTTGCGTTTCAGACCCATCATGATGACGACGCTTTCGGCGTTGTTCGGCGGCTTGCCTCTGGCCATAGGTCTTGGTGTTGGTTCAGAGCTGCGCCGTCCCATGGGTATCACGATTGTGGGCGGACTGATCGTCTCGCAGATGCTCACGCTGTTCACTACTCCGGTTGTGTATCTCTTCTTTGACCGACTGCAATGGCGAGTGATGAAGCTGCATCGTGTCGGGGCTGAGCTTGAGGAGTCTCCGGCTCCTTCGCATGGCGATTGAGCGGACCCTGCAAGTTGTAGCTCGCTTGCTCGCTGGCGTGACGAGGCCCGGCATGGTATCTTCCTCAGATGAATTGGCTTAGTCCTGAAGATCGAGTGAAACTGGGGCAAGCGCGTCGTAAGGAGATTGCCCGTCAACAATGCGGCGAATTCAATCCCAAAGATCGTCTTACTCCTGCGCTGAATCTGATTAAGCGTTCCGACAAGGGGCGTGTGCCGGCGCTGGTCAAGATCAAGTATGAGCGCATGATTTGTTCGCCCTTCGGGTATTTTCGCGGGGCGGTTCCGGTGATGGCCGCGGATCTCGCGGCGATGAAGAACACCGGGCTGATGGTGCAGCTCTGCGGCGATGCACATGTGCGCAATCTTGGTGCGTATGCGGCGGAAGATGGGCGCCTAATCTTTGACATTAACGACTTTGACGAGACCTTTCGCGGACCGTTTGAGTGGGATCTGAAGCGCATGGCTGCGTCGCTGGTGCTTGCGGGACGCGAGTCCGGCAACAAGGAGAACCTCTGCACTCGTGCCGTGGAGGGATGTATCAGGAGTTACACCGAACGGATTGGAATGTATGCTCCGATGCCCGTGCTGGATGTGGTGCGCGATCAGATTATCCGGTTTGAAGAGGTCGCGCCGGTCCACCAGGCATTGCGTAAAGCGGTGCGTGCGACTCCGCTGCACACGATGCTGCAATTGACGGAACCAGTTCCGGGTTCGTCTGCTGGCGCGGAACCGGGTGGCGTTCAAGGGGGGAAAGCGGGGAATGGAGATGCGCTCCGGCGATTCAAGGAAACCAAACCTATTCTCACGCGTGTGACAGGGGCGAAGGCAGATTCGGTTTTGGCTTCGCTGAAGGCGTACAGGCAGACGCTGCAGTCGCAGCGGCAGCATTTTCTGGATCAATATCGTCCATTGGATGTGGCCTTCAAGGTCGTGGGCACTGGATCTGTCGGCCTGAGGGATTACTGCGTGTATCTCGAGGGCAATGGCGTGAATGATCCGCTGTTTCTTCAGATCAAGGAAGAGGCGCACTCCGGTTACGCTCCATATCTGACTGACCGACATGTGCCCAAGCATCAGGGACAACGCGTGGTTGAAGGGCAGCGGTTGATTCAGACTGGAACGGACATTCTTTTGGGGTACACCACGATCGATGGGCGCGATTATCTCGTGCGGCGACTGAACGACCACAAAGCCTCGATCGAGATCGCAGACCTCAGCGGCAGCGGATTGCTGGAGTATGCACAGCTCTGCGGAGAGCTGCTTGCGCGTGGCCATGCGCGATCAGGAGATGCACGGCAGATAGCGGGCTACCTGGGGTCAGGCGAGGGGTTTGCAAATGCGCTTGCGAAGTTCGGGCACAAGTATGCCGATCAGACGGATAAAGATTGGGCTGAGTTGAAGCGGGCTCGCAAGGCATGAGCGAGAACGGTGAGCTTGCGCGCACTTGATGCAGCGTGATAAACAGGGGCCGCATGGCATACATTCTTTCACTCGATCAGGGAACGACGAGTTCCCGCGCAATTCTCTTCGATCACTCGGGCGCAATCGTCGCGGTGGCACAGCAGGAGTTTCAGCAGTTCTACCCGAAACCGGGCTGGGTTGAGCACGACCCTACGGAGATTCTTACCTCGCAGATGAGCTGCGCGGTGCAGGCCCTGGTACGCGCCGGAATCGAAGCCCATGACGTGACCGCGCTGGGCATCACCAATCAGCGCGAGACGGTGATTGTCTGGGATCGCGAGACAGGGCAGCCGGTTTACAACGCTATTGTCTGGCAGGATCGTCGCGGCGCAGGGCACTGCGAACGGCTGGTGGCGGAGGGCGCTGAGCCATCGGTGCGCGAGAAGACCGGGCTGGTGCTGGACCCTTATTTCTCGGCGACCAAGATTGCCTGGATTCTGGACAATGTTGCAGGGGCTCGCGCTCGCGCCCAAGCAGGCAAGCTTGCGATGGGTACGGTGGACAGCTGGCTCATCTGGCACTTGACCAGCGGTGCGGGCCGTGTGCCTGTGCATGTGACGGATCAGACGAATGCCTCGCGTACACTGCTCTACAACATCGTGAAGGGTAGCTGGGATGAGGATCTTCTGGCGCTTTTCGGCATTCCGGCGAGCATGTTGCCTGAGGTGTGCTGGTCGAGTGAGCGTGTCGGCGAGGTGAACACTTCGCTGGGGCTGGGTGGCATTCCAATCGCCGGCATTGCAGGGGATCAGCAGGCGGCGCTGTTTGGGCAGTTGTGCTTCGATCCGGGCGAAGCGAAGAATACTTACGGCACGGGATGTTTTCTGTTGCAGAACATCGGGACGGGGTTTCTTGAATCGAAGAACCGGTTGATTACGACGCTGGCTGCGAGTTCGTCGAAGAGATTGGAATATGCACTTGAGGGCAGCATCTTTATCGGCGGAGCCGTGGTGCAGTGGCTTCGCGACAATCTGAAGATGATCAGTTCGTCGGCAGATGTCGAGTCGCTGGCGGCTTCGGTTCCGGATACGGATGGCGTCGTGTTTGTACCGGCGTTCGTTGGCCTGGGCGCTCCGTACTGGGACCCTCATGCCAGCGGTCTGATCATCGGTCTGCGGCGCAGCACGCAGCCTGGACATATTGCGCGCGCGGCTCTCGAAAGCATCGCTTTTCAGGTAGCGGACGCGCTGGAGGCGATGCAACAGGACTCGGCGGCGGGCACAGGAACAAAGCTGCCTGCGCTGCGCGTGGATGGCGGCGCGGCGGTGAATGACCTGATGATGCAGTTCCAGGCGGATGTGCTGGGGGTGCCGGTGCTGAGGCCGGAGGTGACGGAGACCACGGCATTGGGAGCGGCGTATCTCGCAGGTCTTGCAACGGGCTTTTGGAGCGGAGCGAACGAGTTGCGGGCTCAGCGGCAGAATGATGTTCGCTTTGAACCGAAGATGGATGCGGCGAAGGTAGCCGAGCGCAGGGCGCGCTGGAAAGACGCCGTGGAGAGGTCGCGCCGCTGGAACTGCTGATCGCTGCTTGAGGCAGCGGGCTGGGCCGGAGATCAGGGGCGAGTGGCGTAGTCCAGCATGTGCAGGTACGAGCGATAGAGCTGTCCGGTGGCGCGAGTCATGCCGATTTCGCAGGTGCGGCTTGAGGAGTAATAGCCTGAGTGGCGGTGCGATTCCAGTTCAGCTGCCTCGCCACTGGTTGCCGATGCGGTCAGCTCCGGATGCAGAAAGCCGCGGTCGCCGGCGAAGGCACAACAACCAGCGTTCTGGGGAACGAAGACTTCATCGCTACATGCTTCCGCGAGGCCTACAAGCTTTGCATTGATGCCCATCTTTGTGGCGGAGCAGACGGGATGCAGGGCGACCGAGGGGAGTTTACGGGTAAAGCTCAGGCGAGGCAAAAGGACAGAGCTTGCATACTCGACGACGTCGAGTATGCGCAGTTTGTCGAACCGTGCCTGATTTGTGGCGGAGAGTTGCGCGCGGCAGGTCTTGAGACCGTAGGTGCAGGGGCTGGTATCCACCACGATGGGAAGGCGGCCTGAGTCTGACCAGCGGAAAAAGCTCTCGATAGTGCGATCAAGGGCCGTTTCATTTGCACTGTCGAAGCCTTTGGATGAAAAGGGAACGCCGCAACAGTGTCCAGTCAGATCTTTTGGAACGAAGAGCTTAATGTTCGCTCGCCCGGCGACATTGAGCAGAGCCTGCATGTTTGTTGTTTCTTCGGGTTCGCCTGGCAGTGCGCCCATGATGCGTGAGATGCAGGCGGCGAAGTAGACTGCGTCTGCCCCGTTCTGCTCGTTGGCTGGGCTGCTCGGCAGGGGCCCTTTGCGGGGGCGGGGCATGGGGTAGGTCCAATGCCAAAAGGGCTCGTCGAATATGGCGCGAGAGGCGCGGTCGAGTTCGCCGGTGATCCAGTTCATCGCGTCGGGTCCGAATCGCGAGTCGATCCAATGCCCCATGCGCAACGCGAGCCTTGCGCCGAATTCAGGCAAGGCAAAATTGCGGGCCATCAGTCTGGCGGCCTGGTGCGCCAAGGAGGAGTGGCGGAGCGCGCGGAAATGTTTGGTGAGCTTGCCGGTGTCGATGCTGACCGGACAGTCCGTTGCGCAGAGGCCGTCCGCGGCGCAGGTGTCCAGAGCCATGTATGGAAAATCCCGTTCAAGCGCGTCGTAGTTCGCGTCGGGCGCTTTTATGTCTTTCAACCGCTGCATCTCGCGGCGAACGACGATGCGCTGGCGTGGCGTGAGGGTGATGTCGCGGCTGGGGCAGCTGTGTTCGCAGAAGCCGCACTCGATGCACTTATCGACTTCGGATTCGACGACCGGGAAGTCTTTCAGGTGAGTGATGTGCGCGAGCGGATCAGGGTTGACGATGACGCCGGGATTCAGGAGGTTTTCGGGGTCTGTGACTGCCTTCAGCTCCTGCATGATGCGGTATGCTTCCGGGCCCCACTCGGTTTCGACAAAGGGCGCCATGTTGCGGCCGGTGCCGTGTTCGGCCTTTAACGCGCCGTCGTACTTGCCGACAACAAGGGCGACAACATCATCCATGAAAGCCCGATAGCGCTCGATCTCCTGGCCTGTGTTGAATCCCTGAGTCAGGACGAAGTGCAGATTGCCATCTTTGGCGTGGCCGAAGATGATGGCATTCTCATAGCCATGTTTGGCGAAGAGGGCTTGGAGATCGAGGGCAGCGTCGGCGAGACGATCAACGGGCAGCGTGACGTCTTCGATGATGGCGGTGGTGCCGCTGGCGCGGACGGCGCCGACAGAGGGAATGATGCCCTTGCGGACCTTCCATAGCTTCGCCTGCTCGACTGGATTGGTCGTGAATTCGGCCGGGTGAAGCAGCGCAAGCTTAGCGACGGTGGTAGCAGCGATGGTCTGAAACTCCTGAAGTTGAGTTTCGTTTGATGCCTGGAACTCGACGAGCACACCGGCGGCTGAGTCTGGCAGGGTCTTGAGGTGCGGAGTAACGCCGGGCTGGTTTTCAACCGAGCGCAGAGATGCACGGTCCATCAGTTCGAGAGCGGCGGCGCCGGCCTGGGTGAGCGCACCGATCGACGAGCATGCGGCGTAGAGATCCGAGTAAAGGAGCAGCCCTGTGGATTTGAGCGGGAAATCGTGCACTGTGTTTAGAACCGCTTCGGCGATAAAGGCGAGAGTGCCTTCCGAGCCGATGAGAAGGTGGCTGAATATGTCGACCGGCCGGTCGAAGTCCAACAGGGCATTGAGCGAATAGCCGGTCGTGTTCTTGGTCTTGTACTTCAGCCGGATGCGCGCGGCGAGTTTTGGATTGGCTTCTATCTGCGCCTTGAGTTCAAGAAGCGTTGCACAGAGCTCAGGCTCGAGCATGCGGAAGATGTTGTCGGCGTTGGCGTCGGCGGTGTCGATCTGCGTGCCCGAGGGCAGGATGAAGGTGAGGGAACTGAGCGTATGGTAGGCGTTCTGCACCACTCCGCAGCACATTCCGCTGGAGTTGTTGGCGAGGATGCCTCCCATGCGGCAACTGGAGATCGATGCGGGGTCGGGGCCGATTTTCTTCCCGTAAAGCTGTAGAGCGTTGTTTGCCTGCTGGCCTATGAGGCCAGGCTGGACGCGGATTGTCTTGCCGTTTTGTTCGACGCGGACAGAGCGCCAATAGCGGCCGACGTCCACCAGGATGCCGTCGGTGATTGCCTGCCCGGATAGGCTGGTGCCGCCCGCGCGGAAGGTGAGAGGAATCCGCTGCTGGTGACTGAAGCGGAAGAGATGCTTGATTTCCTCGGCGGTTTTGGGCTGGATGACGGCGAGGGGAATCAGCCGGTAGAAGCTGGCGTCGGAGGCGAAAGCTACGCGCTCGATAGGGCGAATGAGTATGCGTTCCGGGTCGATGAGGTCCTGCAACAGGCGACGAATTTCGCCGGAGACAGCATTGTCCTCATTGCTCCTGGGATTCGCGGGATTGGCGTCCGGGTCCATCTGAAATACCGGCTCGAGTGAGGCTGCCATCCTGTATACGATTCTCCTGATCCGCTTCTAGCCCAAATTTGAAAGCCAGCAAGGAAGACTCGCGTCAGCTTTCTGTTCCAGACATTCGACTAATCGCCTTGTTTTCCTGAGAGAAGCGAAAGATTTGTTTTACAGCGAGTTGCGCTTTCGGTTGATGCAATGAATTTCGAATGTAAATCCGGGTGATTGCATTAAAATCATCATCGCATTTCAAAGGGACTTCCGACAGCTTCCCATTAGGTAAATTAAATACCCATTGCTATATCGGAACAATAGACTGCCATCGTACACTGGGGAAGTTTTACTCCTGTGATTGCAGTCGACGAGGTTGATTGGTGCGCGTCTCCCTTTTTATTACCTGTTATAACGACGCCCTTTTTCCCGAGACGGGCAAGGCCGTCGTCAACGTGTTGGAACGGCTAGGCCACGATATAGAGTTCCGGCCGGAACAGACCTGCTGCGGGCAGATGCACTGGAATACCGGTTATCTGCGCGAAGCAATCCCGATCATCCGCCATTTTGTAAGCGTCTACCGCGATACGGAGACGGTGGTGATTCCGTCGTCATCGTGCGTGTCGATGATGCGAGACCACTACGTGAAAGCCGCCGAGATGGATGGGGACGCGAAACTGGTTGCGGATATCGAGGCGCTCTTGCCGAGGGTGTATGAGTTCTCGGAATTTCTGGTGAGGAAGCTGGGCATCGAAGATGTGGGCGCGACTTATCCGCATAAGGTTACTTATCATGCCAGTTGCCACTCCATGCGCAGCCTGCATCTCGGGGATATTCCGATCCGACTTCTGAAGAAGGTGCGAGGGCTCGATCTGCAGCCGATCCAGAACATACAGGAGTGCTGCGGATTTGGCGGGACATTCGCTATCAAGAATGCCGAGGTTTCTTCCGCGATGCTGGCCGACAAGGTGCGTAATGTGCTGAACACAGGCGCCGAGGTTTGTACTGCTGTGGACAATAGCTGCCTGATGCATATCTACGGCTCACTGCATCGTCAGCGGACTTTTGTGAGGACGGCTCATCTGGCTGAGATACTTGCCTCGGGCTATGTGGGAGCGCCGGCATGAGCGAGACGCAGTGGCATACGCGCGATTTTCCTGAAGCGGCAAGAGATATTCTTCAGGACTCGCAGACGCGCAAGAATGTGCAGCACGCGACCAATGTAATCCAGGGCAAACGCAACAATGTGACCGGAGAGATGCCTGATTGGGAGGATCTGCGCGAGGCTGGTGCGCAGGTGCGCGCGCATACCCTTCGGCATCTCGATTACTATCTGACGCAATTCGAAAAGAACTGCACGCGAGCAGGCGGCCACGTGCACTGGGCAAGCGACGCTGCCGAGGCCAACCGGATCATTCTCGGCCTCGTACAGCAACACGAGGCGAAAGAGGTCATCAAGATCAAGACGATGACTTCGGAGGAGATTGGCCTCAACGCAAATCTCGAAGCACACGGAATTCGCCCCATCGAGACCGATCTGGCTGAATTGATCATTCAACTCGGCAAGGATCGGCCTTCGCACTTTGTGGCCCCGGCGCTGCATGTGAACAAGGCACAGGTGCGGGCGCTGTTTCAACGTGAGATGAATCTGCCCAATCTGGGCGCAGAGCCTGAGGATCTGGCGACGGCGGCGCGGGAGTATCTTCGCGAGAAATATCTGCGTATCAAGGTCGCGATTTCCGGAGGAAATTTTCTCATCGCCGACTCGGGCGGCATGTGCATTGTGGAGTCGGAAGGCAACGGCCGCATGTGTCTTACGCTGCCTGATGTGCTGATTTCGATTGTGGGTATCGAGAAAGTAATTCCGAGTTATCGCGACCTTGAGATTTTCCTGCAGACGCTGCCGCGTTCGGCAACGGGCGAGCGGATGAATCCATATAACTCCACTTGGTGCGGCGTGCGTCCGGGGGATGGTCCGAAAGAGTTTCACGTGGTGCTTTTGGACAATGGCCGCAGCCCAATCTTGGCGGATAAGGAGGCACGCCAGACCCTGCAGTGCATTCGCTGCGCGGCCTGCCTCAATGCCTGCCCGGTCTATCACCAGACCGGGGGGCACGCGTATGAGTCTGTGTATGCGGGGCCTATTGGCGCGATCCTTACTCCTCAGTTGCAATCGATGGAGAAGGGCCGGTCGTTGCCCTATGCTTCTTCACTCTGTGGCGCGTGTTATGAAGTCTGCCCGGTGAAGATCAATATTCCTGAAGTGCTGATTCACCTGCGCGGCAAGATCGTTCGCGAGGACCAGGCAACGTTGAGCGGCAAGTTGAGCCTTTGGAATATCGGCATGCAGGCCGCGGCGTTTGTGTTTAAGGATGCGGGCCGGTTGTCGATGGCGGAGCACATGGGGCAGATTGGGCAGAAGGTGCTGGTGTCGAAGAACGGGTTTATCGAATGGATGCCGCTGATGCTGAGTGGATGGACGCAGACGCGGGACCTGAAGGCCATGCCTGCGCAGTCTTTTCGCGATTGGTGGGCGAAAGAGAAAGCGCCTCAATCAAAGCGGGTCGAAGGTGCGAAGGAGAACGGCAATGCCTGACGCACAGGTGAAGGATCGAGCGCGGATTCTGAGCAGTATTCGCATGGCGCTGGGTACAGCCGCAACGCCCGAAGCGGTGGCGGCCGAGTACGGCTCGATTGCGAGGACTTACACGCAGACCGGTGGGTCAGACAATGCGGCGATGCTGAATCTCTTTGAAGAGCGTTTAATTGAATACGATGCTGGTGTCTACCATGCGTCGCCGTCTGCCATTTCTGAGCGGATTTCGGAGATCCTGACCAGGCGAGGGAAGCATGGGCTCGCAATTCCTGGCGGAGTTCCGTCTGACTGGTTGCCGCAGCAATTTGGTTTTGAGGTTTCGGATGGCTACGATGCGTATCAACTGGATAAGACTGAGGGAGTGCTGACTGGCTGCACGGTGGCGATTGCGGAGACTGGAACAATCGTTTTGCAGAATGCCGCGGCGCAGGGGCCGCGCATTCTTTCTTTGGTGCCGGACTATCACCTGTGCGTGGTTTTCGCGAGTCAGGTTGTGGCTACTGTTCCCGAATCGTTTGCTCGATTGAGCGCCACTTCAATGCTGCCAACGACTTTTATTTCGGGTCCGTCTGCAACAGCAGATATTGAGATGACGCGCATCAAAGGCGTACATGGTCCGCGATTTCTGGATGTGGTGATTGTGTCCGATTAACTTCGGCGCTCTACCTCATGCGGAGATCACCAGTTCCTTAGGCGGGATCATCAGTTGAATGATCAGCAGCGCAACGATATACGCCATGCTGGCTACGATGAAGATTCCGGAATAGGTGTGATAGCGCTGAAGGACCAGGCCGACGATCCAGGCCACTAGCATGCCGCCGATCGCTCCGCCAAATCCGGCGATGCCTGTGACGGAACCAACGGCGGCGCGCGGGAAGACATCGGAAACCACTGAAAAGATGTTCGCCGACCAACCCTGATGCGCCGCGCATGCGAGTCCGATAACAGCTACCACTGTCCAGAGGCCGTGGATGCTTCCGACGAGCATGATGGGCATTACGGCCAATGCGCAAACCAGCATGGACGCGCGGCGCGCAGCGCGCAGGCTTAAGCCGAGCTTGAGGCCAAGCACGGGCAGCCATCCGCCGCAGACGCTTCCGACAGCGGCAGCGATATAGATCACCATGATCGGCAGGGCGAGCCCGTCCAGCTTGAGCCCGAAGGCAGAGACGAAGTACTTGGGAAGCCAGAAGAGCAGGAACCACCAGACAGGATCGGTCATGCCTTTGGCGATGAGGAGAGCCCAGCATTGCCGGTAGCCGAGCAATCGGCTCCATGACACTTTAACGGATGCCTCGGGGGCGTCGCTGCGGATATGCGCCATCTCCTGTGCACCGAGTTTTGTATGATGCTCAGGGTTTTTGTATGTAGTCCACCAAAGCAGGAGCCAAAGCAGACTGAATCCACCGGTAAAGACGAAGGCCCATTGCCAGCCCAGATGGTCCACGATCCAGGGGACTGTGATCGGAACGAGCAGCGCTCCAACGCTGGTGCCGCTGTTGAAGATGCCGGTAGCAAGCGCACGTTCTCGCTTGGGGAACCATTCAGCTACAGTTTTGATAGCGGCGGGAAAGTTACCCGACTCGCCAAGGCCCAGGAAGAAACGTGAGATGCCGAAGGCGAGCGCAGATCGGGCGAAGGCATGACTGATGGCGGCCAGGCTCCACCATGCGATGGTGAGCGCGTAGCCGAGACGCACGCCGATACGATCAATGAAGCCGCCGGCAAACAACAGACCCAACGCGTATGCGGCCTGAAATGCGACGACGATGTAGCCATACTGCGCTTCGCTCCATCCAATTTTGACCTGGAGCATCGGCGCGAGAAAGCTGAGCACCTGGCGGTCCGTGTAGTTGATGGTGTTGGCAAAGAAGAGCAGTGCGCAGATGCGCCACCGAATGCCTGTCATCTTAGGTGGAAAGGTGGTCAGAGGCACAGCGGCATCACGCTTTCGTCTTCGAGCGGAGACCTCTTGTATTTACGCACCAAAGATGCCTCCTGCCGGAAGGGATGAGTATTCCATCTGCTGTTGTCTCTATGCAAGTGCCTCGACGGCGGTCATGACGCCGCGAAGTTCCGCAAGCCCCCGCAGGCGCCCGACTGCCGGATATCCTGGAACCGAGCTGCGCCCGATATCGGTGAGTATCTTGTTGCCGTGGTCTGAGCGGAACGGGATCGGCACGTGATCGTTGAGACTGACTCTGCGCCGCTCTTCGTGGACAAGTTCCTTCATCAGGGCAACGATGTCGACATCGCCCGCCAGGTGCGCCGCTTCGTAGAAGGCGTCATGACCTGGTTCGCGTTTGGTCGAACGTAGATGGACAAAGTAAATACGTGATGCGACTCGGCGCATCATTTCGACCAGATTGTTGTCGGGACGCGCTCCAAGAGAACCGGAGCAGAAGGTGATTCCGTTGGCTGGTTCCGGCGTTTGATCCAGGAGGAACTGAAGATCGTCCATCGTGCTGGCGATGCGCGGCAGGCCGAGCAGTGGCCGGGGCGGATCGTCGGGGTGAATGCAGAGGCGAACACCTGCTTCTTCGGCTGCGGGGCAGACGGCACGCAGGAACTCTCCGAGGTTAGCGCGCAGCCCATCGCGCCCGATATCGCCATAGCTTGCGATGGCGGCTCGGACATAATCAAGCGTGTAAATCTCCGTGGTGCCGGGGAGGCCTGCAAGCACGGTGCGCGCCAGCCGTTCGCGCTCACCTTCGCTCATCGCGTGGAGACGCGCATATGCAGCTCTCTGCTCCTCATCGGTCCAATCCTGCTCCGCACCCGGCCGCTTGAGAATGTACAGGTCGAAAGCGGCGAGAGCAGCCGCTTCAAAGCGCATGGAGATGGAGCCGTCGGGGAGCTCCCACTCAAGATCGGTGCGGGTCCAGTCGAGGACGGGCATGAAGTTGTAGCAGACGGTGCGAATGCCGCAGGCAGAGAGGTTATGCAGGGTTGCGCGGTAGTTGTCGATATGCGACTGCCAGTGCTTGCCGCGCCTTTTGATTTCTTCGCTGACGTTGACGCTCTCGACAACGGACCAGGTCAGACCTGCTTCGGCTACGATGGCCTGACGCTCGCGAATCGCCTCAACAGGCCACACCTCTCCCGGCGGGATGTCATGCAGCGCGGTGACGATGCCGGTGGCGCCAGCCTGTCTGGCGTCCGCCAGCGTGACTGCATCTTTAGGTCCGAACCAGCGCCAGGTCTGCTCCATAGTTAGTCCTTCCGTCGTTAGTCCTTGCCCAGTCGATTTTACCGGGCTGATCGCCGCGGCGTATATCCGTCTGTTGTATCTGGCTTTATGCCGATTCGAGAATAAGGTTGGAGTACTGCGTGGTGTCACCGGTGCGAATAAGCCCGATTGCGCCGGGAACACGCTTCTTGAGTTCGTCGTGAGGCTCGAAGGTGATTGGGATGCCTAATAAGGCATTCTCGAGATCGCTTATCACCGCAGGGGAATTCTCGGCGACGAACTCTTGCGCAGCGAAAACGCGTCCAATCGAAAAATTAGTCTTGATCGCGGCGAGGACGTCTAACACCTGCGGGATGTCGTCGACGAGAGAGATGTCCACGGTTTCGATCTGCGGCCAGAAGGGAAACCCCCGGTCGGCGATGACGAGCGTGTTGCAGTGACGTACGCGGCTGAGCAGCGAATTGATAGCCGGGTTGAGGATTCCGGTCTTCAGCATGACAGGGCCACGCGATGAAGGCTCACATTCCATGACGCTTTTGCTCTCGAGTTACTCATAGCGAGACTCCCCGCTTCCATGGAATGAAGTCGTCCTGACGTAGAGACTCGGCTTTCGTATGTGTTTCGCCGCTTGCAACGCTGACGATCAATTCGAGAATGGAATCGCCCATCTCTTCGATAGTGCTGTGACCGTCGATGATCGGGCCGGTGTCAATGTCGATAATGTCCGACATGCGCTGAGCCAGTTTGGTGTTGGTGGAGAGCTTGATCACGGGAGTAATGGGGTTGCCGGTAGGTGTACCGAGTCCGGTGGTGAAAAGAACGATGTTCGCTCCCGCTCCGGTCTGCGCTGTGACACACTCAACATCGTTGCCGGGAGTGCATTGCAAGCTCAGCCCCGAAGACCTTACATATTCGGGATAGTCGAGGACATCATTCACCGGCGATGTTCCACCCTTGCGAGCGGCGCCTGCGGACTTCATTGCATCGGTAAGCAGGCCGTCGCGAATGTTACCGGGCGAGGGATTCATTTCAAATCCTGAGTTAACCGCCCTGGCGCGGGCCTGATAGCTGCGCATGAGCTGAATGAAACGGTCTGCACTCTTTTCGTCTGCACATCGATCGATGAGATTCTGCTCGGAGCCGCATAGCTCGGGGAATTCGGAAAGGATCGATTTTCCGCCCAGCGCCGCGAGCATATCTGAGACGCGGCCGACTGCAGGATTGGCTGAGATTCCTGAGAAGCCGTCTGATCCACCGCACTTCAGGCCGACGGTCAGCTTCGAAAGGGGCGCCGGCTTACGCTCAGCTTTATTTGCCTCTACGAGACCGCGGAAGGTCTGCCGAATCGCTTCCGAGAGCATGTCAGACTCGAGGCCGGACTTTTGCTGATCGAAAACCAGCACAGGCTTAGCCAGTGAAGGATCGCGCTTGCCGAGCTCTTCGAAGAGGTCCGCAACCTGGGCATTCTGGCAGCCGAGGCTCAGCACGGTTGCACCGGTGACGTTCGGATGGTGGATGTAGCCAGCGAGCAGGCCGCAAAGCGCCCGGGAATCGTCACGTGTTCCGCCGCAACCGCCCTGATGCAGCAGAAACTTGATCCCGTCGACATTGGGAAAGATGCGATCCGCTGCGACGTTTTGGCGATCTGCGCCCTGAAGGTCTGCGCTGGTCTCACGGTATTCATGAAGCAACGCTCGAACCTGTTCGCGATACAGCTTTGGCTTACCGTAGCCCAGCTCTTCTTCAAAAGCCTCGCGAAGGGCATCCACGTTCCGGTTTTCGCAGAAAACCAGAGGGATCACCAGCCAGTAATTCCGGGTACCGACCTGTCCATCCGCGCGGTGGTAGCCGTTGAAGGTCTTGTTTTCCCATCGCGAGACGTCAGGCGCAGTCCAGGTCAAGTCGACGTGTTTGGAGGAAAATCCAGCGGCGTCATGTACCACATTCGATGTTGTGAGCAGGCCGCCGCGCGCGATCGGCTCTCGGGCGCGGCCGACTGTGACGCCGTACATCACGATTTCTGAGCCGATGGGGAAGTCCCGCATGGCAAATTTCTGCTTTGCCGGGATAGCCATCGTCAGACGGTACAGGTCGCCGGAGTAGCTAACTTCGTCGCCTGACGGCAGGTCGGCCAAGGCAACCAGAACATTGTCGCGGGCGTCGAGTTGAATGGCCTTGGGATGCGTCACGTTTTGTCCTTGAGACCAATGGTGATTCGCTGTATCTGGTCGACAAAAACCAATTTATCACTCGGAGCGCCAGAGTGGCCCGCTGCGAAGCTGGGATCGGCCGCCGGACCACGCAGAGGCTGTTGCCAAGCCAAAAGGCGATAGATGCATACTCATTGAACGAGATAATTTTCAGCGAGAGTCGTAAAGGCCGCTAGCTGGCTGGCGATCCAGTTATTGTTCATGTGAAGCTCTTTGGCCATGATTGCTGCGACTTCGGGCGCCATTGTAATCGCAGCGTTGGCATTGAGGAAGAGAGCACGCGTCCGGCGCGCGAGCACATCTTCCACGGTGCGAGCCATTTCATTTCGAACGGCCCAGATCACCTCTGCGGGGCAGTATGTCAGGTCGGGATGCATCGGTGTGAGCAGCTGCGGATCGTTTGCAGCGAGTGCGCGAATCGCCGCTGCGTCGGAGCCGTAGACCCACAGATTGCCGAGCTCATCTGAGTTTTCGTAGTATCCATGCAGATGCAGTGTTCGTGTTTCGCAGGCCGCATCGTCGAGGCGGCCCAGCGTAATCGCGTGGTTGACGCAGTCCTCAGCCATGTGACGGTAGGTTGTCCATTTGCCGCCGACGATGGTAATCAATCCAGCGGAGTCGATATGGATGGTGTGGTCACGGGAGAGGGCCGATGTCTTCGTCGCGCCTTCTTCCTGCATCTTCACCAGTGGTCGTATGCCGACGTATACGCTGAGAATGTCTTTGCGCGTCGGTGGCCGACTGAGGAACTGAGCGGCCGTATCGAGGATAAATTCAATTTCCTCTTCGAATGGCAGCGGTTCGTAACTCGGCTCCTGGACCGGTGTATCTGTTGTGCCCACGACGGTGTGCTGATGCCAGGGTATCGCGAAGAGAACGCGACCGTCGCTGGTATGCGGCACCATGATGGCCGCATCGGCACGAAGAAATGAGCGCTCGAATACCAGGTGAATGCCCTGGCTTGGGGCGATCATCTTCTTTGACTCGGGGTCTGTCATGCGTCGCACGTTGTCAGCAAACATTCCCGTTGCATTGATGACTACGCGCGCCGGCGCACGCATCGCTCTGCCAGTTTCTGCGTCGTTGAAGATTACGCCGTCTGCAAAGCCATCTGCGTCTTTCGTGATCTCCACTACTGGGGCGTAGTTCAACAGCACGGCTCCGTGATCTGCGGCAGTGGCAGCCATGTGAATCAGCAGGCGAGTGTCGTCGAACTGGCCATCGTAGTAGATTACTCCGCCTCGAAGACCTTCAGTCTGCAGATTGGGCAACTGCTCGATCGTCTCCTGCGAAGAAAGAATGCGTGACCTGCCAAAGCCATACTTGCCCGCGAGCAGGTCGTAGATCTTCATGCCGATCCCGTAAAACGGTGCTTCCCACCAGGAGTAGTTGGGCACAATAAACGCGAGATCGTGAACGAGGTGCGGGGCATTCTGGCGCAGCAGGCCACGTTCCTTGAGCGCCTCCATCACCAGGGAAATGTTACCCTGCTCGAGATAGCGCACGCCGCCGTGAATCAGTTTGGTGCTGCGGCTCGAAGTACCCTTGCCGAAGTCCTGCGCCTCGAGTAGCAGCACCGCGAAGCCTCGCGATGCTGCATCGATCGCTACGCCAACGCCTGTTGCCCCGCCCCCAATCACGATCATGTCCCATGGTTCGGTACGAGCGGCGGTACGATCCAGCATGTCTTGTCGATTCATGCACTCACTTCCGTAGATGGCCTCTCAGATAACTCGGCATATCTCTTATACCTTCTCAGGCGCAGATTCCGTTACTGTAATCTGGATCTCCTGTTTGCCGAGCCACGGGTGGGTTGCCTTCAATTGCACAGTGCCACCTTGCTCTGTCGCACGAATCCATATTGCGCCGGTGCCGCCTATGAGTGCGAACGGGTTGTCTCCGATGATGGTTGCCGGTCCGTTGATCTCAAACTTGATGGCATCATTCGCGAAAGGGCAAATCGCGCCATACTCGTCAGTCACTGCGAGAACTACCCGCGTTGTATCGGCTCCGTCGCCAACGAGAGAAAGATCATCGGCAGCGATCGAGAACTTCTGATCAATGCCCTTGCCGGACATACTCTTCGAGATCACCTGTTTGCCCTGGATATAACCTTCGATGCGCAAGTCGCCCCAGGGTTCGATAAACTTACCAACCTCAACTACAAAGGGAGCGAAGCGCAGGTGAGGGAACTGGACGCGATCCGGGTCAGCCTCCGCGACCAGTTTGTCCTTGATGTAAAACTTCAAGTGATCGCAATTGGAACAGACGACGGCTTTGGTAAATCCGATGGACTCATCGCCCCTCGCCCAATGAAATGCAGGTTCGAGAACCACCTCTTCTTCGGGGTCGCATTGGGATTTGTAGAAGCCTGCAGCAGGTTTGGGCTCCCTGAAGATATCCGTAACGCCGTGATAGCAGATGCGATCGCCTGAGCCGAAGTCACCGTGGGTGTTGTAGTCGAATGCGCACCATCCGATGCCGCCTGCGTACTGGGGATTGGATGCGAGTTGATCGTGAATGCGCGCGTGACGAAGAGTATGCTCGATCAGACGCTCGACGTTGTCGATTGTTTTGGTGGGATAAGTGTGACCGACGAATTCGGTGTTGAGGTAGCGAGGGTGGTTAGGCGCTTTTAACGGGAAGCCGAAGTCGTTCATTGTGAAAACATCTTCGAGGAATTCGGACTCCTGGAAGTAACGGATGCCACCGGTCTGACGCGAAGTATCGAGGCTATGCGCCATGGCATTCGTCCGTGTGTAGAAGTCATGATCGTCCAGCGACTCATTGATCCGAACGCCCCAGAGAACAATAGACGGATGGTTCCAGTCACGCCGAATCATCCTGCGAACATTGTGAACGGAGATATCCTTCCAGGGCTGATCGCCGATATGCTGCCAGCCCGGGATTTCTTCCAAAACGAGCAAGCCAATCTCATCGCAGGCGTCGAGGAAATGACGCGATTGAGGATAGTGAGACGTTCGCACGATGTTGCAATGCAATTTCTGGCGAAGTATCTGAGCGTCGCGCCGCTGGACGCGGCCAGGCATGGCCTGACCAACAAACGGAAAGGTCTGATGCCGATCCAATCCCCGCAGCTTGATAACTTTTCCGTTGAGTTCGAATCCGTGGTCGGTGAACTGCGCTTCGCGGAATCCGATGGCGCGGCTATCCTGATCTGAAACAGAAGAACCGTGCAGCAGCTTTACCTTGACCGAATACAGATTGGGATGAGTCAGATCCCACAGCGCGGCTTTGCCGAAGTTAGTGAGCGAGACTGTGGTTGACGTAACTTCGTCCTGCTTGCCGGCAGCCTCAACACGTTTTGTGGACTTGGCAACTTCCACGTTTTCGCGGTGAAGAGTCACCTCGAGCATGAGAGGTTCACGTGAGGCGGCCTGATGCTGCACAAAACACTGCACGTCGACGGACGGAGTATCAGAGAGCGGATTGACGGGGCGGGCGAAAATGTTCTCGATAAATGTTTGCGGAACGATGCGTAACGCGACTTCGCGGTAGATGCCGCCAAAGGTCAGGTAATCAATCTGGTAGCCAAAGGGGGGTATATCCGATCGTTCGGTCGAGTCGACTGCGACGACGAGGACATTTTCTCCGCTCCAATCGACGTGGGGCGTCAGTTCAAAGGAAAATGGGGTGAATCCGCCTTTGTACTCTCCCAGCTTTGTGCCGTTCAGCCAGACTGTCGACGCGGTCATTACTCCTTCGAAGTCGACAAAAACCCGCTTTCCCTTAGCGGAGGCTGGCAGGGTGAATTTGCGTCGATATACCGAGACAAATTCATAGGTCTTTTCATCGAAGCTGTGCCACGGAAGGGTGATGTTGGTGTGTGGTACGACGATCTGCTCGAAGGCGGAATCGTCAAAGTCGCGCGCGGAGGCGGCGTCCGTAAAGGTTCGGCTGTATTTCCATTTCCGATTTATGGGGAGAATGAGCCGGCCTTCCGCAGCGGAGGTACCGGGGGCTTCAGCGACTGCGCCGAATACTGGTTGTGTTACGGTGGCGCCCGCAATCAGCGAGCCGGTAGTCTTGATGAAGTCGCGCCTGTCCATTATTCAAACTCCTGTTTCATCGGTCATGGTATTCCACGTTTGCGGGTTGGCGAAGGCCTCGAGTCATCAGGCAACCGTTTCTATCGATCGATTCGGTCAACCCGGATCGCGGAAGCAGAAGATTCTCTTACGGCAGGGGGAGTATCCAAATGAATTCGTTTACATTTTGCAGCAAAGGCATATTCTCCTCCTTGCGATGGACAAAAGGCAACAGGGTCCTTCCATGGGTAGTGTCCTAATTTGAAATCCACAGACTTATCCTCCAATCGCGGTCGTCAACGTGCTACGTATCCATTCGGATACGGTTTGCTTATTGGAGTTGGCAGCAGCAGAAAACTTCTTAAAATCATCTGCATTTAGACGCAACCCTACAAAATGGCCCTTGGCTTCGCCCTTGGGGAGCTTGGGCCTGCCGATCTTCTTGGGCTCAGGCTTCTTGGGCATTTCGGAACTCCTGCACGATGAATGCTCTAACGGCTGCTAGTGGGGATAAGGCTGGATGGATGTGCAAGACGGTGACGTGTCGGTATGGCTTTGCCGGATCGCCTGTATCGTGGACCCAGGCATACGCCGTATCGGTCTTAGGATGCCCTTCCAGATGGAAGACTTCGACGACGCCATCCCAAACCATCTCACCGTTGAATACTTCTTTGACCGGGACGCTCTCATGGTGGGTTGCTTGCCCACCATGCAGCCGATGAATCGTGTCTCTCAGTTCCTCAATGTAGGTCATGCCACAGCCTCGACCAAATCCCCTACGCTCCAGAATGTATTTGACACGCCAGCAGCCATCGCAGGAGTGCAGCGAATCGTGTTGTGCCGCTTCACGAAGTTGTAATAGGCGAAGTGAAGGCCAACCGCCGCTTCAAAGTTTTCGCGCTTCTTGCTGAAAGCCAGCGTCAACCGGGTAAGCCTTCGCATATGCAGCCGCGTGGTAGCATTCAGCCTCTCGACGTAGCTGGTAGATGCGAGGGCCATGTCTGGACTACCGGAGATGTAGACTTTTTCTGAGGAGATGACTTCCGGCTGACTATAGCGGCGATTGTGATCTGATTCCTCATGGCCGTAGACCTTTATGATCTGGGCATAATCTACATCCGCACCGAAGGCAGTCTCTACTGCTTGGACGTATGCCGGGAGTCCATCCGTCGAGATCTGAATCCGGGTCGCCATGCGGCCTTTTACATCCTGCATGAAGGCGGTAGCGGTTTTCTTGTCGCGGTCGCCGACCTTGAAAGCGGGGACTAGCTTGGTTTCTGCATCAATTGCGCAGAACGTCCAGACGCTTCCAACGCTGTCATCACCTTCGCGGACGTTAACTTCCTTCTTGCCGACAAACCCCCATATTTCGTCGATTTCCAGCCGAGTGCAGGAGAGGTCGCGCATGGTTCCATCCATCAATTTTGTGCAGCCCTGCCCAACCTTCACGCCCAGTCGCATAATCGTATCCCGGTGAACTCCGGTAATGCGCTCGATTGAACGGATGCTAGAACCTTCGGCCAGAGCGCTGATGATTGCGATTTGCTTGTCGGTATTGAGAACGTTTGCCATTGCTTTCTCCTGATGTATTTAATGTTAAACATAAACTATCGTCATGTCAAGAGTTTTTGTTGTACACTTTCTGAATTATGTTGAAAAGATTGACGATATTCGCGGGCGTCGCTCTGATTGCCGCAGTCATATTTGTGGCCAGATATGACGAGAAGTACGACACAGCCAGCGAGGGCTATGACGTAAAGTGCGAACAGCCAAGCCAACCATCCGGAGCTACGGCTTCCTTGATATGTAAAATACGCGCCGGCCAAAATGCAGATCAGGGCAAGTCCAGCCCTCCATGGTGGCACAAACTCTTGGCATGGCCTGAAGGAATAACTGCATGGCTGCTTGTACTCACGCTGGGTGCTATCACTTGGCAAGCGTGGGAGACCCGCCGAACTGCGGACATTAGCGAACGCGTTCTTGTATCCACCTTTCGGCCCAAGGTGGTTGTACGAAACATCACCCTGCATCCAAAGTCGACTGCAGAGCGTCCAGCGATGACCGTTGCCCCGCCATGGATCATTCGAGTGGTGGTTCGAAATAGTGGTGGGACGGCAACTAGTATTCTGCCAAGCAAAATCGAAATAAGCTGGCTTAAACTGCCAGCAACTATTGAGCCTATCAAGACCGAGAAGGTTGCTAGTTTCATATTGCAACCCGGAGAGGAACGACCGATCAGCATTCCCGTCATAGACGATATGTCCGGCGGAGCGGGTATTGGTGTCCAATTGGCTTTCGTGGAAATTGCAGTCTCGGGGGGCCGTGAACAGGGAGGATTCCTCTTGTGCTCTGGTGCCATTACTTACATTGATGACAACGGAATAAAGAGGGAGATGGGATTTGAACGCGGGTATCACGTTGAATCGAAAACCTTCTTGCCATCCAAGGATACCGACAAGGAATACTCCGACTAGCCAAAACCAAATTAGGACACTACCCTTCCATGGAGTTCGCGGTCAATGAAACGACACACCGAGAGAGTGGACGATGTGGAACCCAAGAGCGTCAAT
>Ga0182024_10002389_pt1 | contig 46674 bp, 23 predicted proteins | sample P32metaG_FD_120480 | JGI IMG/M metagenome (GOLD analysis project Ga0182024, IMG submission 120480) | Permafrost microbial communities from Stordalen Mire, Sweden - P3-2 metaG (Illumina Assembly) | ecosystem: Environmental > Terrestrial > Soil > Wetlands > Permafrost | place: Sweden: Stordalen... | reverse complement strand
TGGCGGTTGGCTTGGCTGTGGTTTTCATTTTCATGCCCTACCTTGTGGCAGGGCGCAAACCCGCAAGCCAACCTTTTTTTACCTCTCAACCGTCAACCCCGTGAGTCAGCAATGAATTTGTTCTGTAAATAAGGCCGGGACAAGTTGCCCTGTCCCAGCCCGTCACTTTCTAAATATTACGGATAAGTCAGGCGGTAGAACACCGCGGGCTTGGCCGGATCCACTGTGATGTTCGTGCTGCTGATGCTCCCGTCGGTAATGTAAACCCAATTGGTGCTCAACCCGGTTGACAGGCTGTTGGTCTGCATCTGCAAACGCCAGCCTTGAGCAGAAGGCCACGAAAGGCTCAAGACACCGCCGCTAAAGCTGTTGGTGATTGTGCCCGGACCGCTGGGGCCAGTCGGCAGGGTGCCGACGAGCAAGCTGCCGGAGCCGGTGATGTAACCGCCCGAATTGCCGCTGTTGTAAACCATGCCCGTAGTCTGGGAAACACCGTTCAATACCAAAGCCGCCACCTGGTTGGTCACCGTGCTGACGGTCAACTTTAGGTGCGCACCGCTGGCGATGGCGACAGTTGAATTCGTCCCTAGCGTCGGAGTTGACTGCGCCAGTTCAAGCGTTCCCGCGTTGACTGTCGTGTCGCCTGTGTAAGTGTTGACGCCCGAGAGCGTCAGTGTGCCCGATCCAACTTTAGTCAAGTAGGTGTTGGCTGATGAACTCCAGTCATTGATCGTGCCGGCGAAGGTAGTGCTGGTATTCAATGCCCCCACTTCAAAGGTCACCGGGGTTGCACTATTACCCTTAAGTGAAGTATTGGCGTTGGAAGCCGAGATGCTGCCCATTTGAACCAAGGTGCAGCTTGTATCTTGAACCTGACTGGCGGAATAGCCTATGTCGCCTAACATCCAAGCTACGTTGTGGGCGTCAAAAGTCGAGACGGATGTTCCCGTGCCACCGCCCGCGCTGGAATTGTAGGCAATCCCGTTAAACATACGATAGCTGCTGTTGGTAGCTCCAATGTTGATTGTGCCATTGAAGTTTTGCAGCGGGTTCCCGTTCCAGAGCACCGCCGGTGCCGTTACTGTGCCGCTGTTCTGGAACTTGACCGTTCCAGAGCCGCTCCATAGTCCGGTATCGCCGCCCACCCACAGGTTGCCGAAGTTGTTCACCGAATTATCAATGATGTTGGTGGTCCCGGCCGGAACGGCTACGTTGTTGCCGATGTAATCGGAGTTCGCCGAATTATAGCTGCTACCGCTATTGGCCTGAATAACAAGGGTGACATTGCTCAACGTGAGTGTGCCCGAACCGAAGGAATTGGTAGCACCATTGGGAAGGACGACAGACCCAGCCTTGAGGGCCGTTCCGCCGGAATAGGAGTTGTTCACGCCGAGGGTCAAAGCACCGGCGGCATTCTTGACCACTGAACCGGTGCCGCTGATGACACTGGAGAAGGTCTGGTTGGTTGGATTGGCGAAAATCAAGAGGCTGTTGTCAGTGATTGTGCCCGCGACGCCGCCGTTGTTGGCCGAACCATCGCCCAACTGGAGCGTGCCCGCGCTGACGATTGTGCCGAGGGTGTAAGTGTTCGTGTTGGCGATGATCAAGGTGCCGTTGCCATTCTTCGTCAGCGAACCGCCGCCGCCAATCGCGCCACCGGCAATGGTGTAATTCTTGGTGACATTGCTCACGGTGACGCTGGACGGTGTGACTCCGACGTTGGTGACCGTGACTGTGAACGGCCCGCTGCCGGTCGCAGTGTCATCAAACGACGCAACTTCACCGTCATTGTAATTTGTGGTCACACTGCTGACCTTCCAGTTCAACAAGTTGGTGTTCCATACTCCGGTGCCAGCCGCCCAGATGTCCGGCGCGAAGGAAGTCACCACGAGGGAAAGCACACCACCGGTCGTGCTCAAATGCGCGATCACATGGGATGGCAACGTGCCAAGCGCCGTTGTGCCGGAAACATAATTACTGACCAGCGGATAAGTTCCCACGTTCAGCGCGCCGAGGCTGATGATGTTGACCGTGACCGTGCCGTTGATAGTGAAGGTTGTCGGATTGATAGGAGCAACGCTCGTGCTGCCGACGTTCGCAAATGCCAATGTTGCACCCGTGCTGCTGCCCACAGTGAGCGTGGACGGCGTCAACTGGCTCGTGCCGGAGACGATCACGTCCAATGTGCCGCCGTCGTTCACCGTCAATACGCCGTTGGAAGCGGTGCCGGTCAGCGAACTCAAAGCCAGCGTGCCGCTGTTGACAATCGAGCCGCCCAGATAAGTATTCAAGCCGGTCAGCTTGACCGTGCCGTTATTAATGCCGTCGCCCACCGTGATGCCCGCCGTGGTATCGCTGCCATTGGCGAGGAGAGTGCCGGTGAAATCCACTTCGCCGCCGGTGGCCGCGATCAGCGTGACGCTCTTGCCTGCATTGGGGTTTGCGCCCAAGGTGAAGTTGCCGGAGAACGTGTTCACGCCGCTGGTGTTCTGGCCGCCGATGGTGATCGTGCCGCTGTCGGTATCCATCACGAGGAAGCTGTTGATTTTGTTCGCCGAGGTGCCGGTGGTCAGACCGCCGCTGCTGGCCGGTGTGCCCAACAGGAAGTTAACATTGTTAGCAGTCGAAGTTGTGCTTCCCAAGGTGAAAAGTTGGGAAGTTCCCAAGGTGGAAGCGTTCAGGGCACCACTATTGGCGATTACCAAGGTGCCGTTGTTGATGGCAAAGGGGACGAGGGTGCGGTTTAGCCCGTGCAGCCAATCATTTGTGGCCGTCAGCGTGACCGTGCCGGTCTGGTTGAAAACAGGATTGATGTTCCGACCTCCGTTTGCCAGCGGGGATGTATTGGTGATGGCCCCGATCGTGACGTTGCCAGCATCTTGGAAGGTCAAGGTTTGGTTATTACCATTGAGCTGACCGGCGGCATAGGACGCAACAGTAAGATTAACTCCGCTGGCCACATCCAGAGTCAAACCAGTGTCGTTGACTTGAGTAATAGCCCCCAAGCCGAGAGTATAATTGTTGCCGCCGGTGACATTGATGGTTTCCGTGGCCGAACTACTTGAGTTGAGCGCACCGGCAAGAGTGAGAGTCTGACTGGCACCCGATGTCAGGTTGTTCACATCGAGATTAAACGTGCCGCCGGAAGCAAGGCTGCCGAGTCCCGCGTCGGCGAACGTCGTGCTCGCGTTGGCGCGAAGCTGGAGCGTTGAATTGGCGTTCAAGGTCAGCGTCGAGGCAGCCAGCGCATTGGCGTCGGAAAGTTGCAGCGTGCCAGTGACTGCCGTCGCGCCGGTGTTGTTATTCGATTTGTTGAGCGTGGCTGTGCCGCTGGACGCGACATTCAGAGACGCGATTCCGCCCAAGGCGTTGACCGCAGCTTCAGTGAAGTTGCCGCCACTGTTTACTGTCACCGCCGTATTGGTCAGCGCCCCGCTCACATTGAGCGTGCCGGCATTGACCGTCGTCGTGCCACTGTAACTGTTCGTGCCGGAAAGTGTCGTGATGCCGGAACTCGTGTTGTTGATGGTCAGCGCATGAGTGCCGCCGATGGGCGAACTGATGGCCAATGTGCTGCTGGAATCATTTTCCCAAGTCTGGTCGCCGCCGATGGCAAAACCAGTGGCGCTGATGGTGACGGGACCGGCGCTGTTATTGACAGTGATGCCGCCATCAACGGTCAGCGTATGGCTGCCGCTGATGCTGGCACTCGTGGTCGAGGTGAAGGCCAGACTACCAATCTCATAATTGGCGTCCAAGGTTGTGGCCGGGCTGTTGACTCCGGTAACTGAAAATGTCACCGCCGAACCAGCACCCGGCTTTGCGCCAGTCGTGGTCGAGCCTGAGGCAGTCGTGGCCCAGTTGAAATTGGCACCGCTGTCCGCCGTGCCCCAACTATTGTCCACGGCACCTTTCCAAAATGCCGCCGCAGGCGCAGTGGGCGTGAACACCACTTGAAGGCTCAAGCCGTCGCCGCTGGCCTGAAGGGTCTGGCTGAAACCACTCGGTGCGGCCGTGGCGATGGAGAAATTATTGGTGGTGACCGTGCCCGAAGCCCAGGTGATCAGGGTCATGGTTCCGCCGGCAATGCCGCTGTTGTTCAGGCTGATGCTCACCGGCCCGCCGGGCGTGGCGAAGGCACCGCCGCCCGTGACGGCAATCTTGGAAGAAGTTGTGGTGCCCGAGGTGGCGAATTTCAGGACGTTGCCGCTGTTCAAAGTCAGCCCACCTGACATGGTCAGCGTGAGGCTCGTGCTGGCGGAAAGGTCGTTGGTCGCATTGAGGCCGCCGCTGCTGGCGTTGAAAACCACCGCGCCACTGATGGTGCCGCCACCTTTCACTGTGCCGCCCGGATTGTTCGTGACGAGGCCGCTGACCGTGGCGCTGTTGGAGACAACCAGCGTGCCGCCCGAATTCACCGTGACCGGGCCGGCTACAATTGAAGCCGATGCACCGGTGCCGACAATTAGTGTGCCGGTGTTGTTGACCGCCACCGCGCTGCCCGAGGCGATGCCGGTTCCAGCGCCCGTAACAGCGAGTGTCCCGCCGTTGACCGTCGTTGCGCCGGCGAAGGTGTTTGCCGTTCCGCTCAAAGTGAACGTGCCAGTGCCGACTTTCGTAAGCGCCATGACTCTTGTTGGTGAGCTATTGTTCAACAGCTCGCCGGAAAAAATTGTGGAGGTGTTCAGGGCGCCGACGCTTACGGTGTTGGTGCAGGCGGCACTGGAATCAATTCGCATAAAGCCACCGCCAGCGAGTGACCCAAAGTTAATCGTTGCGTTGCTAAAAACTAAACCAATGCCGTCGGTTGTGTTGTTGTTAAATGTCCAAGCCGCGCCGGCGCTCCCGGCGGTGGGGCTATTGAACTTAAGCCGATTGGCGCTCCCGTTCGCAGTATTTGTAAACGAGCCCGTGAAACCACTGTTGTCGCCGCCCAAAAAGGTGCCGCCGCCGCTTGCGCCGCCGAATTGAATGATTATCCCGCTGCCGGAGATATTTCCGGCAATGGTTTCTGGACCCGTAGTGGTGTAGTAGAAACCCACGGTTCCCGAAACTGTAATGGCGTTGCTGATGGTGAGGCCGCTGGTGCTGCTGTTGGTGAGGCCGCCAGTCAAGGTGAACGCGTTGCCATACAGCACAAACGCGTTGCCGCCACTGTTGACGGCGATGCCGCCAAACGAAAAGCCGTTATCATCGTTGGTCAGCGACAATATGCTTGAGGTGCCGAAATAAAGGGAGTCCCCGCTGGCGGGCGTCCCCGTGGCGGTGCCGGGCGTGGTGCCGCTGGTCCAGTTGTTGGCGCTGAAATTGGCGTTGCCCGGAGTGGTGGACCAAGCCCAGTTGGCCGCGAAGGCGGTTTGGTTTGAAATCAACCCGCCAGCGATGACCGCCAGCAGGACAGTGAACTTTATAAACACGCTTTTCATGATCTGTGGATGGATTTGATTGATGCTATGGTTTGTGTTGGGCTGCGTGATTGAACAATAGTTCACCTTGTGAAGTTGAGAAGTGCTATTCCAGTCAACCTGTAAACAAAGCCTTTCTTCCGCTAATTTTTCCCATTAAACTACCTCAAGCCACCAATGAAAAAGCATTTTTCCGAACCTGAAGTTCAAGCTGACCCGACAAAGCGCGTCACCATGCAAGATATTGCCAAAGCCGTGGGCGTTTCAAAATCAGCAATTTCACTCGCGCTAAAAAATTCGCCGCGCGTTTCGGCGGCGGTGCGCCAAAAGATTCAAGCAAAGATCAAGGAAATGGGCTATCAACCCGACCCGATGTTGGCCGTCCTTTCTCATTACCGTCGTTCCCAAAACCGCATGCCCATCACCGCGGAACTTGCGTGGATTAATTGCTGGCCCGATCCCAAAAAACTCCGAACTTACCGAGAATTTGAGCTTTATTGGCAGGGCGCATTTGAGGAAGCCAAGCGCAATGGTTTTCGACTGGAAGAGTTTAGCCTTAAAGACTGCGAAACATTTGAAAGAATCGAGAAGATCCTGCGCACCCGCAATATTCGCGGCATTCTGATACCACCTCATGGCTCGCTGATCCTCGACTGGGGCGACTTTCAATGGGACAATTATTGCATTGTCCGGTTCGGCCACTCGGTTCAAAATCTGCGGGTTCATATCGTCACCAGCGACCAGTTGACGGACGGCATGATCGCTTTTGAAAATATCTGGAACAAGGGTTACCGGCGCATCGGGTATGTGGCGACACGCGGTGCGTCCATCAAGACCGCACGCTTCTCCGCCGGGTTTTTGCACGGACAATTGAAAGTTGAGGCGAAATTGAAGCTGCAACCGTTGTTGTTGGACGAAATAAATTATCAACAGGATGAAAAGAAGTTTTTGGCGTGGCTACATAAAACCCGGCCGGACGCCATCTTCACCGATCTGGCATACTTGCGTGACATGCTCACCAAGGCCGGCTACCGGGTGCCCGCTGACATTGGTCTGGTGGCGACCAGCGTGCTGGATGGCAACGCCACCGCAGGCATTGACCAAAATTCCAAGGAGATTGGCATAGCCGCCACGCAAATGCTCATTTCGCTGATCAATCATAACGAACGTGGCATCCCGAAATTCTGCCGCGAACTGCTGGTTGAAGGTAGTTGGAAGGACGGAGATATGTTGCCCTCGAAAATATGAGATGACTCCGCCCCGCCAAGCGGCTAATTATCCAAGAATCCAAGGAAGTTTACAGGGCGACCGCAGTTGGGATTGTTTTTGTGCAGGCGAGAGAAGATAGTCAATCGCATGAGCACAATTACTGGCACAGATGGCAGCAAAAATACAATTTCGTCCGATCGGGGCCATTTGGTAAATGCATTCGGCCTGTGCGTCCGTAAAACACGCGTTAATATCAAACGCCTGGCGGATGAACCGAAGGCCGCGCCCTGGGCCTTGGACGGCGATTATTTTTCCCGCCAAGAAGGCTTCTATGAGATCGGGAACTGGACCTCTTCCTTTTTCACCGGCATGGCATTGATCGCCTGGCGGGAAACGGAAGACGAATACTTCCTAAAACAAGTCCTCCGTCTCGCGCCATACTACCGCGAGAAAGTGTTCAACCACCATCTGGACACCCACCACGATCTTGGCTTCCTTTATTCATTGTATTCGGTCGCGCTCTACAAGCTGACGGGCGACAAGCAGCAGCGTGAAGTGGGACTGCGCGCCGCCCAGATGCTGGCGCAACGGTTCAATGAAAAAGGCAGTTTCATCCGGGCCTGGGGACGCATGGACGAGATAATGTCGCCGGTGGGAAACAGTTTGGCCCAAACCGACAACATGGCAATTATTGACTGCCTGATGAATCTGCCGCTGCTTTATTGGGCCAGCAACGAAACCGGCAACCAAACATATCGCGACATCGCTGTGGGCCACGCCAACATGGTGATGAAGTATTTTATCCGGCCGGACAATTCGCTCTGGCACGCCTATCGTTTCAATCCGCAAACCGGCGAGCCGATTGGGCCGGAGAATTTTTGCGGCCGCAGTGTGGACTCCTATTGGGCACGTGGCGCGGCGTGGGCGATTTACGGCTTTGCGTTGAGCTATGCTTACACGCGGGATAAAAAACATCTGGACGCGGCGGTGAGGCTGGCCAAGAAGTTCACTTCACAACTCGACAAGGAAGTGGTGCCGGTGTGGGATTTTCGCCTGCCCGCCAATGCCGAACCCGTCCGCGACTCCTCGGCGGCGGTGGTGGCGGTGCGCGGTTTTCAAGAACTGGCGAAACATCATGTAGCTGACTTGGACATCTTAAAAACCAAAAACGCACTGCTGGACCGGGTTTGTTGCAAGGAATACTTGGACGCCAGCGACACCTGTCCAGGCATACTGAAAAATGCTTATGGCGATAAAAACGCCTACTCATCATGGGGCGATTATTTCTTAATGGAAGCCTTGAGCCGCGAGTTGAATAATGGTGAAACGTGGTGGTGAAGCGACGTATCATTATAATTATGCCAGATCGTGTGCCGATAGGCTTGGGTTAGGCCGCCGCGTATCAGTTCCACCTCAAGACCCGTTATCTGGATATCAATGGCCGTCCTGCGGTCGGCGCAAAGTTGCAGGCGCTGCGCATCGCCGCCGCGAACCCGGCCAGCGAACTGCTCATCCGGCCAGAACACGATGTCACGCCCGGCTATCCGACGGCCGCTTGAACATCAAAACTCCGCCGTTCATTACGAGTTGGCCTTGGTTTTTACGGCGAAAACGACGCGCGCGTCACGCTCACCGTGCCGGACGGCCAGAAGGCGATGAAGAGCGCGGGCAAGATTTTCAAGCCGGTCATTTACGCCGGCGCAGGTCATGGTTTCATGGCTCACGGCAATCCGGAATATCCCGGCGCGCGTGCTGAAGACCGGCAAGCGTCGCGACCAGTTGCACCGGGCCGAGCAAACCGGACGGCAGCGGCTGGATGAGGCTCATGTTTTGCGGCGTGAAGCGGTTGCCGAACGCGCGCGTGACTCCGGCATAATTGTAGTTCGGCAGCTTGATGCTCGTCATGTAGTTGATGGCCAGGTTGGCGACTTCGACGCGGATTTTATTTTCGCCGGGCTTGAGCTTGCCGGTCACGTCAAGCGCGTAGGGCGGACACCACAACGAGCCGACTCGCTGGTCGTTGAGGTAAATAACGGCGGCTTCGCGGATCGGCGGATTCAGCGCGGCGCGAAAACGCGGCCCGCCGTCCGCGCCTTCGCTTCCCGGTGCCGCCGCTGTGGCCTGTCCGAAATCGAATGACACCGACAAACCGTCCTGCAACATTTCTGGCTCAACGGTGATCGTCTTTTCATAAGTCGCGACGCCGGAAAAAGTTTTTTCATCCGGGAGGCTCGTCCAGTCCGCAAGCTTGTCCATCGCCACAGCCTTGGTATTTGTGCCGAAACGAACCATCCATCCGCTGCTCAAATCAACTGGCGGCGGCACTTCACCCTCCCAAATTGATTGTTTTGGCACGGGCAAAGTGCGTTTCGTGAACGCGACAATTGTCGAACCGTAAGGCTCAAGGTTCAAATGCACGGTGGTCGAGTCGGCGGATTTCTCCGCTATGGTCGCGGGAGTGACTTCGCCGTTCATGGGATTCCAGATTTCCGGCTGCAATCCATCGACGCGAAATGCCGCGTTCACGCTCTTCGGTTCGTTGCTGGTGTTGGCGACAAAATAAATTTCGCCATAAGCGGTGTGGCGATGCACCGCGCCGATTTCCGGTTGAGCCGGCGACATCCTCACGTCCGGTGCCAACCTTTTCGCCAGCGCCGCGCCAAGCTGACTTTCGTCCGCGATGAAAATGCCCGGCGCATTCGCGTCCTTGAAAAGCCGCTGCGCGGTGTCGCGAATGGTTTGCGTGTCCGCGTCGGTCGCCAGATAGCCCGGAGCCAAATCCGGCAATCGGCGCGTGGCGATGACGATGCCACCGGCCTTCGCAAATTTTTCAAACTGCCGCATCGTTGCGAGCGGAATGCGTTCAACATTTGGCAGAACAACGGCGCGATAATGCACGTCGCCGAACGCAATTGTGTCGCCGGAAACTTTTCCGCGCATGGCGAGCAACTGGTCGTCGAAGAAATCGAGGTCGTAGCCTGAATCGGTGATTGCTTTCACACTGCTGCTCACTTTTTCTGCCAACGTGGAACTCATGCTGAAATTTTTCCCCAAGTCCGACCACGCGTCGTTGTTCGGCAGATACAGCGCGACGTCGTTAGCGGGCGTTCCCTGGCGCAAAATGTAGCTGACGCGCTGTAGATATTTCGCGATGTCGGGCATCACGATCCACCACGGATTTTTTTCGTCGAAAACCGCCGCCGCATAAAAACTCCAGCCCGGATACCCGACGCTTGCCGGCGTGTAAGGCCAGCCGTGGCAGATGAGCTGGTTGATGCCGCACAGAAAATGCTGGTCGGCCTCCGCCTTCATGTCCAGCGGCGTCGCGCGGAACACGACCGAGTGCAGCCACGTGAAAGTTTCGGAACTCGTTACCGGCCTGCCGAGCAGGTGGCCGGCTGACGCCGCCCAGCGTGTTGCGGAAAAACTTTTCCATTGGTAGCCTTCACCCTCCTGCAAATCGCAGTAGGCATAGCTGAACAGCGCGGCGGGCGGCGTGCCGTAGGCTTGAATGCGGAACTTGGTGTTGTTCTGGTGTGCCAGTTTCGTGAATGTGCTGATGAAATAATCGTTGAAAATTTCCGTGACCGTTTGTCCCCAGTCCTGGCGAATCTCCAGCGTCTTCGGCCCAAAGTCGCCGAACAGCGCGGGCAGCAACGGGTTCAAATCATAGCCGCGACGTTTTTGAAATTCGGCGAGGAAATTCGGCGTCCAATTTTCACCGGCCACTTCCAGGCTGTCGCAGAAAATGGAATATGGCGGATTTGGCCCGCTCGCCTGGATCGCCGGATCGGCCACTTCCTTGATGAACTTTTCGATGGCCGTCGGGCTGTAATGATCCACGATGTAACCCTCGTCGCCGATTGCCGCGCGTTTCACATAAACCAAACCCGGCAAACCAAGCGTGTAAAATGTCACCTGTGTCGCGCCGCGCAAATCGGACGGCAGCAGCGCGGAGTTGCCGCGAATTTCCAACGGCAGGTAAGGACTTTCGCCGGCGGGAGCATTCGTCACCGGGCCGAGCAGCGCCGCGATAATTTCACCATCGTCTCCGCCACGGTGAGCCGGCTCGTCTACATTCGTCTGCCCCGGCGACATGTTGACCGGCGACAATTCGTGCAGCGCGCCGGCGGCTTCGCTGCGGGAAAATTGCGGACCGCCGTAAGGCCAGCCGCTGCCGAGCGTCAGGTTCATCCGCAAGCCAAGCTCCTTCGCTTTTTCCGCCGTGAACCGCAGCGCTTCCAAATGTTCCGGCGACAGAAACCTGTTGTTCGTCACACCCGGCAGTTCCCCGTCCAGCGCGAGCGCATACGTCTGCTGGACTTCAAAGCCGCCGAAGCCGCCAGCCTTCATGGTTTCCATTTCGCGTTCGAGTTCCGGCTTGGTGACCGCCGTGCCGAACCACCACCAGCGCGCCATGATCCGCGCGTCGTCCGGCGGCTGGACGAAACTGTTTTGCAACTGGCCGATGCCGTCTGCGGCGGACAGCAAATTTGTCGCGAGAAGCGCCGCGATGAATGCAAACAAGGCGAAGGATTTGAAACGCGTCTTCATAAGAATTATTTTTGCTGCGGTGAATTGTCGAGAATTTGAATGGTCGTGGACTGGCCGAGGTCTGAGGGCGGCGTCCACGAACGCAACGCCCAGACAATTTGCTTGTCGGGCGTGACTTCGATGGCCTGCACCGGCGCATTGCTCGAATCGAGGTTGCCCGGCAAACGTTCAAACCAGTTGTTGATGATCGTGTTTCCGTCCGGCAGGCGCGTCGCGCTTTGCGTGTTGGAAAATTTGTATTCTGGCGCGTCTGCGGGTGTCCATTGCCAGACGGTTTCGCCCTGGCGGTTGATTTCGCGCACAACCTGCGCGCCGCTGGTGGCGACCAGGATGTTTCCGCTGGGCAGTTGCTCGGCCGACCAGCAATTAGACACGTTCTGCGACCAAAGCGCATTGCCGTTCCAATCATATTCGACGACTTTTCCCAAATCCAAATGCGCGATGAGCAGCGTCCCCACCGCCGTCAACCGCACCCGGCGAAACTGGCGGTGGACTGAGCTGGTGTCCTTTGCCGGCAACGTGAACTGGTGTTCGATGTCGCCGGTGGTTTTGTTAATGACAAACAATTTCGCAGGGCTTCCGTTTTGAATGAAGAAGACGCTGTTCGTACCATAAGGCTGCGCGGTGTGGATTTCCGTGTTTGCGGGCGCGTCATAATTCCAGACCACTTTTTTATCCCGAGTGATTTCGGTGATGCCAAACTGGTGGGCAAAAAGAATGTGCCCGTTCGGCTCCAGCAACGCGTCGCTGATTTCGCCGCGACCGGGATGCGTGTAGGACCAGACGATCTGGCCGCCGCGCACAATGAACAGTCGCTCGTCGTGCGCCTCGCCCGAATAAACAAAATCATGCTGCGCCAGACCTTTGCCGGGCAGAACGGCGGGCGCGTAGGAAACTGAACTGGTGTCTGCGCAAAAACCGTTCAGCGCGATTGACGCGCCGAGGGCGATGAGAACAGAAAGCCGGAAAAATTTCATGGCTTGAAAGATTTCACCATGGTTTATTTCAGCGTCCAGACACAACTGTCGCTCAAATTTTTTCCGTCCCGTTCCGCGCGGGCTTCAATTTGATTTTGCCCGGGTGATAACTGCCTGTCTTTCCAAACAAAAACGCCGTTTGTGCCATCATCGCGCTGGCCTTGGGATTTTCCATTGAGCAGCAAATCCACTTCCTTCGCGTTGGAATAAATTTTCACGTCCGTCACCGCGTTCGTCCGCTCGGTGAAGCGGCGGCTCGTGATGTAAAGCACCGGCTCGTCCGACCAATTGGCCTTGTAAAAATAAAACACGTCCTTTTTGACCGCCCGGTCCTGCGTGATTATGCCCTTGTCGTTGACGCCAACCCTGCCGCCCTCATTTTTTTGCGTGGATGCAAAATCGAACATCGTCCAGATGAAGCTGCCCCACAAATTGGTGTTCACGGCAATTTGCGCGTAGTCAACCTCGTGAACGGCGGACTGATATTCTTCGGGATGGAATGGATTGTTGGACATCTTGCCGCCGCGCCAGACGACCGGCCCTTCCTCATGTTGGAATGGATTCCCGCCGGCGCCGTATTCGCTAAGCGCGGTTCGGTGGCCGATTTCGCTGGCGAACTGGGCAATCGTGTCGTCCGGCCCCGGCGTTGTGGGGCGATACCAGCCCGGATAAATATTGTAGCAGGTCCAGTCTGGAATCTGGTTGTATGATTTGTCAAAATGGTCGGTGGCGGAGACGATCAGGCGCGATGGATCAAGTTCGTGAACCTCCGCTTTCAAACTTTTAAGCATCGTGTCGGGCGGCGGCGTCGGCAGATTGCCCAATTCATTGAACAATCCCCAGAATGCAATTGAGGGATGGTTGTATAGTTGCAAAATCATCTCGCGGGCTTCGAGTTGGCTGCCGGCGGTGAATTCGGGCGTGTCGTTGATCGTCCTGACCAATGAAACTTCGTCCCACATCAACAGGCCGCTGTGATCAGCCAGATCGTGCCAGGTTCCGCTCTGCGGATAATGTGCGTTCCGCACGGCGGTCACGCCCATTTCCAAAATCAAGTCGGCATCCTGCTGGTGATCCGCCGCCAAAAGCGCCCAGCCTTGGTCGCGGCGATCCTGATGCCGGCTGACGCCGTGAATTGGATACGGCTTGCCGTTCAGCAAAAATCCCTGCTCCTGCGTGATCGCCACCGTGCGCAAGCCAAGCGGCTGAACCATCTCATCCACCACGTCATTTCCCCGGTGAACGCGAACGGTGACGGAGTAAAGATACGGATCCTTCCGGCCGTTCCACCGGTGCGGGTTGGCAATGTCAAAAACTTCCGTTGCCGGAATTGTCTGTCCCGCCGCGATGGTTTGAGTTTGCGTGTGCTGAGCGACAACGGTTTCGTCCGCATATTTAATTATCGTTTCGATTTGCGGAGATTGTTCCGTCGTCTCGCCGTTTGAGATCAGCGATTTGATTTCGACGCTGGCGTGCTGGTCGTCCAGCGACTTGATGGTCTCGTAAATGCCCGGCGAAGCGAAATCCAGCGGCGTGACACAAACCTCGTCGGTCACGATCAATTTCACCGGCCGATAAATTCCGCCGTCCATGTTGAAATCGCCGGAGAGCGGCGGCACGTCCGGCTGGTTCGAGTTGTCAACGCGGACCCGCAATTCATTCGGCTGGCCGAATTTCAAATGCGATGTCAGCTCAAAACAAAAAGCCGTGAACGCGCCGCGATGTTCGCCGATGGATTCGCCGTTGAGATAAACGTCGGCGACAATCGAGGCCGCCTCGAAACGGATGAAGACGCGTTTTCCTTGCCACGCCGCCGGCACATCGAGCGTCCGCGCATACCAACAAGCCCCGCGAAAATAGCCGCCCGGAATTGTCGGATTGCCGCGCACACCCTTTTGCGCATCAAGATTGTTCCAAGTGTGTGGAAGCGTGACCGCATCCCAGTTTGTGACTGGTGCGGTTGCCTCCACGTCCTGCTTGATGAACATCCAGTCATTGGTGAGGTCGTCGATTGCGCGCGCCGCCATACCTTTGCTGGCGTGTCCGGTGACGAAAATGGTGAGAACCAGAAGAAAAGGCACAAGGCGGTCTCGTTTCATAGTATGGTGCGAATTTCGCAGTATCAATCAATCATATGGAATGCCTCTCGCATTTTTCACTCGGGCCGGGACTGGTCGGGTATAAAATCAGCGGGAATCATGTTTTTGACATCCACGCATGCCACGGACGGGCGGGCGGCGGGTGTGGCCGTGGCCATCCGCACATTTTTGAAAATGAGGCCGCGAATATGCCGCGCGTAAATGCCATAGGCGGGCATGATTTTGCCAAACATGCTGTATTCGGGATAGGCCGACTCATTTTCGGGCAGTTGAATCTGCGCATTGGTAGCTGTCCCGCCGCCGGCCAGTTCAATCTGGATATTTTCCAAAGTGAGATTTTCCACCGGATGATTGGTGATGCCGTTGATGAGCATTCCGATCTGCCGCGCGCCGGTCACGCGCATATTTTTGATGGTCACGTCGCGCAGGGTGCCGGGCAGTTTGGACTGGTCGCCAGCGCGGAAAGTTTTCAACCGCGCACCGAGACGCACGCAGATGGGAACGGTCACACCATCCATCGTGATGCCGTTGAGACTCACATTGTGCAGATTTGCGCCGTCCACGGAGTAAAGAGCGATGCCGGCCATTCCGGTGTTGTGGATCTGGCAATCGGTGACGGAAATGTTTTCAAAATCGCCGAGTGATTCGGTGCCGAGCTTGATGGCATTGCATTTGGTAGAAAGTTTGCAGCCGCTGGCGGTGATGTCGCGGCACGGCAGCGGGCTGGTGGTCTTGAGACAAATGGCGTCGTCGCCGCTTTCGATGTCACAATTGCGAATGCTCACGCCCTCGCATGAATCAAGGTCAATGCCGTCGTTGTTGACGAGTCCGGTGCTGCGGGTGCGGATGGTAACGCGCTCGACGGTGGCGTCGCGGGACTGAAAAAAGTTCAGCGTCCACGCGCCGGGATTGGTCAGGTGAACATCTTTGACGGTGACATTCGTGCAATGCAGCCAGCGCATCAGAAACGGCCTGACAGTGTAACGGGTTTGCGCAGCTTTCAATTTTTTGCCTTGTCCGTCAATCGTGCCCGTGCCTTCGACGCCGACATGGTTCGCGCCATCGGCGACAATCAGCGCATAGCCCAGCGCGATTCCGTCGCCAGCCATGAATGGGTCAACATTGCGATAATCAGCGGCGTTAGTGCTACCGAGCACGACGGCGTTTTTGTCGAGTTGGAGGGTAACGTTGTTCTTAAGCTGGATTGTGCCGGTCACATAGCGTCCGGCCGGAAATTGAGTCGTGCCGCCGCCGCTGGCACTGCAATCATCAATGGCTTTTTGGATGGCGGCTGTGTTGATCGTCGCGCCGTCACCGATTGCACCGGATTTTGTCACGTCAATCAATTTGCCGGGCGCGGCCATTACTGCCGATGCCGTCAAAATAAAAATTACGACCGGCAGCAATTTGAAAACTATTTTTTCCCAGAAGAGCATCATTTGAAATTCTTCGTGGCGCAATATTTACCTGATCCAGCCGGGTGGACGGCTGCGAAGCGAATCGCCTTCCGGCACTTGATACGGTTCCAAAATATCGGTGAATTTTTGGATCAACGGGCGCAAGGCGGCCAAATCCGACTGTCCTTTGCGCAGCAAATCCACCTGCCGCGTCGGCGGGTCGTGCATGGCGACAAGCTGCGCCGCCTCCAGAAGATTTGCCGAACGCTCGGCCAAGTCCAAGCCAACCTGCCAGTCGGCGTTCGTGTTCGCGAGCCACTTTTTGTTCGCAGACACGGCGGCGGTGGCACGGCCTTCGCGGTCGGGAACTTCCAGCACTACATTTGTTCCGCGATTCCGGAAAAATCCGAGCAGCGCGGCGACAATCGAGGGATCGCGCACGGTTCCGTCAGCGTAAAATACGCCATGCACATTTCCCCACTGGCCGGTGATCATGAGTTCCCAAATATACCAGCCCATGCCGGACTTCTCATATTCTTCGAGCGTCACGTCGTAGGGATTGGAGCGAGCGATGCAGCCGATTTCCGTGTTCATCACCTGCTTGCCCTGGCTGGCGGCATATTGCTTCGCGCGCGCGACGTGTTCGTCAATTTGGTGTCGCGTCGAACTGTAATCGTGGAAGCAGAGCATGTCCACCAAATCGCCGCCGGTTGCTTCCATCTCGCCTTCGGTGGTGCAACCAATGGTGATGGGCGTGACCCTGTCCAGTTCGCGGAAGACGCCCGCCATGTGACGCGCGAACTGGATGCGCGGAAATCCCGGCTCGTTGTGAACGTCCCAGAACGCGAGGCCGGGTTCTTTGCCGTTGCCAATGGTGCTGACCAAATCCGCCGCATATTCTTTGGCAAGAGGCCAGTTAGCCTGATTGGTTGACCATTCCCTCGGATAAGGAACCACGACCATGACGCCAATGCCGCGTTCGTGGCAGACGTGGATGAAGTCCACGAGATTCGAGCGAAACGCGGGCTTGTTGGTGAGGTAGGCGGCGTAACCGAGAAAGACGCGGACCTGATTCAAGTTGAGCCGCCTGGCGTAATCCATGTCGCGCGCCGTTTCCGCCGAACTGTAGGTGAGCCACATTTCATTGTGGCCAATCGGCTCCGCGGATTGATAATTGAATCCCCGGATTTTGGAAACGTCGGGGATATTTCGCTGCGCTTCTTGGGCGACGGAATTGGTATTGGCGCAAAAGCCGTTCAGGGCGGTTGATGCGACGAGGATTATCGCTAACTTCAAAATTTTCATGGCAGGAAGATTAATCAATGTTCCGATTCACCCGGATTTTCCGGGATGCCTGGATCGTCCAGAATCTGCACGGCGGTGGCATCGCCGAGGTCTTTCCAGTCTTGCAAAACCCAGACGACTTTTTTGTCCGGGGTGACTTCGATGAGCTGCGGCCCTTTGCCGGCACCGCCGCGCGAGCAGAAAATGGTGTTGCCGGTGACAAGGTGCGTGCAGCTTTGCGGCGCCTGTGCAAAACGATAAGCCTCGGGCAGGTCGGTCTTTCTGAATTCCCAGACCGTCTCGCCCTTCGGATTGACCTCGCGCGTGAGGCTGTCGCCTTCATCGGTGATGAGCGTGTTGCCGTTCTTGAGGCGGAGGGCCGCCCACGGCGACCGGATTTTGTAGCTCCAGATCTCGTTGAAATTTTTATCGTATTCTACGACATTGTTCATCGTGAGGAATGGAACCAGATACGTTCCCTGCGCGGTGTAACGAATCCGCCGAAACTCGCCGTGGATGTTCTTGACGGCGGGCGGCTGGATGAACGGGAGTTCATGTTCGACCTCGATGGCTCCAGTCTTGATGTTAATGACCATCAACCTGGGTGGCAGGCCGTTGACAACGAACAGCGCTTTATCCAAACCAATGGGCTGGCAGGTGTGGACTTCCGTATGGTTGGTGTCCTTGCTGTTGTTGCAGTCATAACGCCACACCACTTTTTTATCCGGCGTGATTTCCTCGAGATATTGCATCCGCGTAAAAAGGATGTTGCCGTTGGAAAGCATCCACACGTCGTCGTATTCGTAGCCTTTGCCGGTCTGATAAGTCCAGAGCACCTTGCCGTCGTTGACGAGGAACATTTTGGTGTAATTCTCGCCGACGTAGAGCATCGGATGCTGCGCCAGTCCTTTGCCGGGCAAATTGCCGGGTGTGACCGCGTTCGTCCATTTGCCAGCGGGCGATTTGATTTCAGCCGGTCCCATTGCAGGAACATCGGCGGCGGCGAAACGGCCGAGCTGGGCCATGCACGGTGTCGCCGAGGAGGTGACGGTGCCGGGCGTGTGACAACCGGTTAAAATGGTGACCAGACCAATGGCCAAAATTATTGCCGGCAAGGAAGCGATTTTTGCTTTCATCGTTTTTTGAAAAGTCGGTTTAATTGGTTTGTTTTGGTTCTGATCTGTCTTCAATGTCTATTTCACCGTGATGAGTTCATCGTCTTTCGGATCCACTTCAACCGTTATGTCCTTGTATTCGTCGAACAAACCTTTGTTGTGAATTTGAATCGCGAACGGACCGGTTTTGCCGGCGGTCGGATCATGGAAATCCACCACTTCAACCGCGTTGCTGCCGGGCGGCTGGGCAACGGCCATGCGCGCGGTTCCTTTTGAAGCATCCACGAGAAGTTCCACACGGCTCCATGCGTGCGGATCAAATTTCGGATGAGGATGCGATTTGAATTCCCCTTTGCCTGCGTTGTTGTGGCCGGGGCGATAATCCCAAGTGTAGCCGGTGGGTGGCTGGATTTGGACGGCGGCCAGGGCGTCCAGCGGTTTTTTTCCCGCTTCCGGGCGCGTGCCAAAAAAAAGAATGCAGGCCTGATGATCTGGTTTGGTTCCCGAAACATGGCGCACAGTGAAGATGATCCGGTAATGGCTGTAGTCGTTCTTTGTGTAGAGAACGCCGCGCGCCTTGCCCTTGTCAGCCATGACGCCGTTCGTGACCGTCCATGAGTTTGGTGGGATTTGAATCCAGCCATCAAGTAATTTGCCGTCGAAGAGAGTGTTCACATTTTCAGTTTTTCCAACGGTGGAACAGCCGGTGATTGCGAATGCGGTCAAAAGGCCAAAAGCCAGCGGCAGGAATTCTTTCATGGAATTCTATTATTAATTAAAAATGGTTTTGGTCATTCTGACAGGTGCGCAGGCGGGTAGCAACGTCCGCAGCGCGGCTTGCGCGCCACCATTCAACTTCGGAATTCGGGTTCTTAATAATCATGGCAATTGCAACCGATAAAAATTTTGCGGCGAGTTGGTGTTCATGGGGTTGGTAAAATTGAAATTGCCATTGAGGTCGAATTGATTGGTGAAAAGGCGCGTCCAGTTGCTTGCCGGCATGGCGAGGTTGGTGGTGGCCAGCAGATAATAATTGGCGTAGGCAACGCCGCCCGTGCCGCTCAAGGCAAGGCTGCTGCCCGCGCCGGAAATTGAAACCGGGCCGAAGGCCGGCGTGGTGATACGGATGATTGACAGCGTGCCGCTGGTGTTCAGCGCATTGGTATTCCACGCCATGCCCGCGCCGGGCGTGGCCGGGACGATGCTGGCAAACCCGTCGCTGAAGTTTTTTGCCGCGAACAATATGAAGCTGTTGCTGACGGCATACCCCGGGCCGGCGTTGTTGAGCGTCAGGATGCCGCCATAGTTGATGTTGGTGGCGATCAGTTTTGAACTGCTGCCAGCGTTGTTGAGCACCATGAGCGTGTTGCCTGCCAGCGTCACCCCGTTTGTCACTGTCAAAGTTCCGGCCGTGGACGGACCGCCTGGCGCAAGGATTGAGCCGCTGAGATTGGTCACGCTGCCATTGACCACGCCGCCGCCGGTGAGCGTCTGCCCGCCGGCCAGAGTCAACGCGCCGGTAACAGTTTTGGAAACATCCAGGATTGCACCGGATGCTACATTGATATTTGTACTGCCGGCAATTGAACCGCTGTTGGTCAGTGACAATGTTCCGGCATTGATCAAGGTTGCGCCGAGGTAGGTATTGGTCGCGGGCAGAAATAAAATTCCGCCGCCCTGCTTGGTCAAACCGCCGCTGGTGTTGGCGGCGACGGTCGGCGGATTGAGAGTTGCGGCCGTGGTGTAGCCGCCGCCGACCAGTGTGACCGTCGGCGCAGTGTAATTTCTGCCCGGACAGGTGACGATGATGCCAGTGACCTGGCCACCGGAGACAGTCGCACAAGCCGTCGCGCCGGTGCCGGTGCTGTCGGAGATCGCGACTTGTGGCGGCATGACATATCCTACACCAGCAGTCACGACCGGAATTGCAGCAATGCCATTGCCGGGAGGCGCGAGAATCGGCTGGGTAATTGTAATGGCGTTTCCGTTGTCGCCGATGGTCGCGCCACCGCTGTAATCAAAGACGGAAGCGACGTTGCCCAGGAAATTGCCGTTGGCGTTGGTGCCAGCCATCAACGTGCCGCCGTTGAAATTGACCACAGCTGATGCGTTTCCGCTGGCGTAGAAACCCATTGCTTGAAACGTCCCACCGTTCAGATTCAAGACGCTTACGTTGGCCGCGCTGTTTTTTTGGTTCAACTTGACCGACGCACTCAACGACTGAAAAAACGCCGTGCCGCCGATGGTGGTAACATTGGTATCCGGCGTATTCCAGCTTCCGGAATAACCGCTGCCATTGTCTTCCTTGGTGCCGTTGAAAATGGTCAGGCTGCCGCCGGTAAGATTCACCACGGCCGATTCACCGGTGCCGCGGCAAGGCATGAAATAAACATCTTGATTGGCGGTCTGACCGACCGTCACCGTTCCGCCGCTCAGATCAAACTGGGCGAAGGTGCCGGCACCGCCGCTCGTGCCGCCGACGTTCATTTCCGCGCCGTTCCCGGTGGTGTTGGCAATCGTGAGGTTGCCGCCGGACATGTTGTAATAGCCGTAAGCGCCGGCTGCGCCACCGACCTGGACGTTGCCGCCGCCGCCAGCGCTGCTGGTGAACGTGCCGCCGGATTGATAGAACGCCGCAGCTGAACCGGAGGCGTTGCCGATGATAACTCTCGCTGAACCGGTGCCATTTCCAGCAGGCGTCAACGCGCCGCCACTTGCCAGGGAAATCGCGCCACCCGCCACCGTGGTCGCGCCGCTATAAGAGTTCGCCCCGGAATACACCAGCGTGCCGGGGCCGGTTTTGGTCACAGGAATCGCGCCGGAAATGACGCCGCCGATGGCCAGCGTTCCCGTCGGATTGGTGACGGCGATGGTTTGTCCAGTGTCGAATTGCACCGGCAGAGTGATGGTTTCCAGCGAGGCGGAATTGTCAATGATGCCGCCGGCCAGATCAATTGAGTTACCTGAAAGCGTGAACGCGCTAGCCGTGGTGTTGAAAGTGAGACCGGCGAACGAAGTAAGCGCGGCAAAATCATTCGTATTGTTCAACTGCGTTGAGCCGTTGAAAAACACGTTATCACCGGCCAGGACAGGATTGTTTGCGCCAGTCCAGTTGTTGATAGTCTGCCAGTTCGCGTTGGCTCCGTCGCCGGTCCAAGTCGTGTTTCCATTGGTGAGAATGACCGGCGGTGGCGGTGTCACGGTGAGATAGCTGGCCAGTGGTTTGACGGTGACGTTGAACACTGCGCCGGTGGCGACCAGGGTTAAAATATTGCCCGCGCTGTTGTAACTGTAACTTGTCGAAGCCGTCGGAATGCCCGAGACGGTGACATTGGTCGGCGCGGTGAAGGAAATGATTTTGAAAATCCACGACCGCGACGTGGGCGAACTGACCTGCACGAGGCCGTTGCCGCCTTCGGTCACGCCCAGCGTCACGTCCTCATAGCTGATGGCACTGCCGAGCGGGCGGTGATAGATGAGTTGGTTGGTGCCGTAGGGAAACATCAGCACGGTATCTCTGTTGGTGTAGGTGGCGTCGCCCAAGCCGGTGACACTGCTGTCCACATTGACCGGAATGATGGAACCAGCGCGGACAAAAATCGGGGCATAGTCAATGTTGTAAGTGAGATTGGAGGTGATGCCGCCGTAAATGGTGTGCGAGTTGGTCCACCAATCAATCCACAGGCTGCCGGGGTAGGGAAAATTTAGCGATAGCGCGTTGGTGGAATTGGTGCTCGCCGTGGTGACGGCCCACGTCAAAAGTGAATTGCCAAGTATGTGCCAATATTTTGTCAGGCTGACCTGCGTGACCGCCGGCTGGCCGGTGAGGCTGGAGTTGACGCTCAAGTGGAAATTGAACGGCACGAGATTGTGGTGGAGCGTGGCATAGTATCGGTAAGTGTTGACGGTGTCTGAATAGCCATTCGCATCCCAATACCACGGCTGATGCGAAGTTTCACCGCCGGGCGCGCCGCCATTTTCCATGACCGGGAGCACAGAGGACAATTCTACCTGACGAAGCAGCGAATCATGCGACGGAGCCGGAGATTGAAATCCGCCGATTTCAAAACCGATGGAGGAATATCCGGCGATGGCGGAGTTATAAACATTGGTCAACTGATTCATGAACCCAGGGAAATCTCCCGGGAAATCACCGCACCAGCTCGTCATCGTCCGGGACGGCGGCCCTTCATAGCCTTGGTTGCTGCCGGTGGTGCGCTGGTCGGAAGCAGGCCGGGAAAAAGTTATGGCATCGTTGGTCTGCGCCATCACCCAGTCCGTCACCTTTCCATAGTAATATTCCGAATATTGTCCACGCGGCAAATTGGTGACGCCGAACACGGAGCCGGGCGTAGTCACCACCGGATCGGGAGCATAAGTGTCATTTTGGTCAACCTTGAAACCGCTGACACCCATGTTAATCAGATTGGTGGCCGGTGACATGAACCAGTTGACGGCGGTGGGATTGGAAAAATCCACTGCGGCACCGGTGCCATCCCACCAACTGAATGGCGTATTGTTGTCGATCACCAAATTATTATTGGTCGCGTAGGGATAGCCGGGGTTTTCCGATAACGGCACTTTCGACGGCGAAGAAAGATTAACGATGCCCACCATCCAACAAATCACTCGAACGCCCTCCGCGCGGAAGTTCTGGACCATGTTGGTCGGGTTGGCGTATTCCGCCGTGTTCCAATTAAAATCCATGAATGAGGTGAACCAAGGATCATCAATAATCACCGCTCCGACCGGAATGTTGTTCGTCAGATAGCCATTGACGATGTTGTTGGCACCGGCGGTCGTAAAGGTAACGCCATTCCACACCCATGGTTCAAACGCCCAGCGCGGCGTGGCCGGCGGATTCCCGGGGAAATCGCTCCACGGATACTGCGCTTGTGCCCCGAACGGCAACGCCAATGCAGCCACCAGCATCGGCCAATACAGCCATTGTGATTTTATTCTTTTTGAAACCCCTTGTTTAAGTAACCGAAAAAAAAACTGGACGAACATGGTAAGAATATAGTGCCTTGGTTTGAAAAGACAACGCCCAGTCTTGGGTGAGCCAAAGCCGGGCGTGCCATTATAATATAGTCTGCGGATCAATTATTGGTGTTGCTAAGGATATAGAATTGCTGCGAACTGCCGGGAGTCACCACGTTTGTTCCCGTGAACGAGTAGTTTCCATTGGCCCCCAGCACATTGGTTGCCACCGGCACCCACTGGCTTATCGGCTTCGCGACATTGGTGCTTTCCAGCAGGTAATACGCATCACCAGCCTGCCCGTTCGTTGCGGTAATCACCACATTCGCCCCATTCAGACTAAAGCTGGTAATGCCGGTCTTGTTGGTGAATATTCCAGGGCCGGTTGAGATCACGCTCAAAACACCGTTGGTATTTAGGGCATTCGTATTCCAAGCCAGTCCAGCACCCGGCGTGGCCGGGAAAATGCTGGCGAACGCGCCGCTGTAATTCACCGCTGAAAACAGCGTGAAGCTGTTTCCCGCAGCGTAGGCCGGACCGACATTGTTCAGTGTCAACGTGCCGCCATAGGTAATGTTGGTTGCGACCAGCTCGGAACTGCTTCCGCCACTATTAACCACCATGAGCGTGTTGCCGCCCATTGTTACAATATTCGTCACGGTCAAGGTTCCAGCTGTGGATGCGCCGCCCGGAGCAATCGTCGAACTGGCCGCATTGGTGACGTTACCATCAACCACACCACTGCCCGTGAGCGTTTGCCCGCTGACCAAGGTAAGGCCGGACACACTCTTGGAAACATCCAGAATCGCGCCAGAGCTTACTTGAATGCTGGTGCTGCCGGTGATCGAGCCGGCATTGGTCAGCGCCAGTGTGCCGGCACCGATGATGGTTGGGCCGGTGTAGATGTTGGTGCCGGCGAGCTTCAACACGGCTGCCGCATTGCTCATGGCAAGTGTGCCGGTTCCGTAAATTACTCCGCCCAAGACCTGCACCTTGGCGCTATTGTCCACGAACGTCGCATTATTTGTGATGACGGCGTTATAAACGCTACTTCCCAAGTTGCCATTACCAGCAAGCATTAATATTCCGTTGTTGACGGTCGTGAAATGAGTATAGGTGTTGGTGCCAGCAAGTGCCATCGTGCCGCCCCCGGTCTTAATGATGCCCGTATCGGCCTGAGAGCTGCCGGTTTCAAAAGTGCCTGTGACGTTCAGATCAATGCCGCTGGAAGTTCCACCGTTGGCCACGTTGAAAATGGATCCGCCGGTCATGTCAGCTATCATATCCAGTGCGCTCATGGTGGATGTGATGGTGCCCCCATTGACAACCACTCCATCATCTATATCCCAAGTGCCAAATGCGCCTTGATTGCCGGTTCCAAGGTCACCTAGGGTGCCGCCATTAAGCGTCAATAGTCCCCGTATGTGAGATGAATCAGATAGAGTCGTTCCCTCAAGTATGCCGCCGGCATTGACGGCCACCGGCAAACTGCCGATTGGGGTGGCGGAGCCAGCCAGACCGTTGTTGTTCACCGTCTGAACTGTGCCATTGGTATTAATGATCAGGCCGCTGCTGGTATAGATGCCGCTGATGCCAGTGTTACCAAAGTTCAGCGCAAGCGTTCCTCCATTTACAACCGTCGGCCCGGTGTAGGTCCACGCCGTTGCCGTCCCCGTTGTCGCCTTGGCACCAAGGGTCAGGGTGCCGGTGCCGTTCTTTGTGATTCCGCTAAGTCCGCTAATGAGGATGTTGGTGCCGATGACATAATTGTTCGCATTATTGGTCACAAGAATGCTGGCCGGCGAAACTATCACCACTGCGCTGTTGGTAACAGTAAAGCTGGTTGCCGTGTCATCAAACTGCACCAAGCTGCCGTCTATGTAATTTCCAGCGGTGCCGTTGAAGGTCCAGTTGGCTGTGGTGTTGATGTCCCAAGTGCCATTGACCGCCGCGGTCCAAATGGTGTTGGTAACTGCCGTCACAGTCAGAGAAATAGTATGGCCAGCCGTGGTGAGATTGCCGCCCACGCCGCTCGGCAATGTGCCCAAGGTATAGCCACTGGGCGTGCCAGGGAGGGTAACTAACGGATAACTACCCCCTATCACAAAACTTCCCGCCAAGATGTTAATCGTATAGTTACCATGTTGGGTGAAGCTAACCGGGGTCAGCGGGGCCTGAGTCGTGCTGTTAACCGCGAAATCAAGACTGGCCCCCGCGCTGCTCCCCAGCGTCAGCGAAGTCGGCGAGAAATGACTGCTGCCGTAAGCACTGACGCCAAATGTGGCACCGTCGTTCACAACAACCGGGCTGGTGTTGGGCTGCGCGGCACTAAAAATCAATGTCCCCGCGCCAACGGTTGTCGTGCCGGCATAGGTATTGGTGGCGGTGGCGGACATGATCAGTGTGCCGCTACCTTCTTTGGTCAGACCACCGCTGGCATTCGCCGAGATGGTCGCCGGGTTGAGCGTCGCCGCCGTGGTAAAGCCGCCGCCGACAAGTGTGACTGTCGGTGATGTGTAATTCCTGCCCGGACAGGTGACGACGATGCCGGTGACCTGACCGCCGGAAATGGTCGCATAAGCGGTCGCGCCGCTGCCGGTGGTGTCGGAGATTGCAACGCGTGGCGGCATGACATAACTCACGCCGCCAGTCGCTACCGGAATCGTGGTAATACCGTTGCCGGGCGGCGCTAAAAATGCCTGCGTAATTGTAATGTTCGTCCCGTTGTCGTCAATGGTCGCTCCGCCGCTGTAGTCATAGACGGATGCGACATTGCCCATGAAAAGAGGTTCGGCCAGATTTCCAGCCTTCAACGTGCCGCCGTTAAAGTTGACCACAGCCGATGCGTTTCCAGTTATAAAAAAGTCAAGCGTCTGGAGGGTTCCGCCGTTCAGGTTCAAGATCCCCACATTAGCAGCATTGTTGTTTTCACTCAACTTGAATGATACGCTCGGAGACGTAAGAATCGCGCTGCCGCTGATGGTGGTGACATTGGTATTTCCGGTGGCCCAGTTCGCTGAAAAGCCGTTGCCGACAGCGTCAGCCATCCCGTTGAAAACGGTCAAGCTGCCGCCGGAAATGTTTACCACTGACGAACATCCTGCCGCACCGCGTGATGGAAAGAAGTTGCCGCTCGTCGCGGTGGATACGCCAGCGTTCACCGTTCCGCCACTCATGTCAAATTGTCCAAAAGTTCCGGCACCGCCACTGGTGCCGCCGATGTTAATTTCAGCGCCATTGGCGGAGGTATTGGCAACGTTGAGAGTGCCACCTGACAAATTGTAATAGCCGGACGCGCCGACCGCGCCGCCAATCTGCATATTGCCGCCGGTTCCGGCACTGGTAGTAATGCTTCCGCCCGATTGATAGAGTGCCGCTGGTGTTCCAGACACGTTCCCAATCAAAGTTTTCGCCGCCCCCGTTCCATTGCCCGCCGTGACAAGGGTTCCACTACCCGTCAAAACCAATGTGCCGCCGCTGATGATGTTGGAACCGCCATAGGTGTTCACATTGGTCAGCGTCAGCGTCCCGGCACCAGTCTTGAATAATCCCCCGGTGGTGCCTATAATCGCGCCGTTGATTGTCACGTTATTTGTAGCTGCGACTGTCAGGTAACTGGTGCCATTTGTAATATTCTGGCTGTTGGTCAAGCTTCCCGCGGCCGCACTGAGCGTCGCGGCCGCAGTCAAAGCAATGGGCACGTTAAGCGTTTCCGAACTGGTCGAATTATTCGTCACACCAGCGCCGGCAAGCAGCGTCAGCGTGCTGCCGCTTGCTGAGCCAATGTTGAAACTGCCAGCCCCGTTGGTGAACGTCAACCCGGTGACGCTATAATTAGTTTCCATATTGGGCGTCAAATCAGTCGTGCCGGCAAATACGACGGCGTCCCCGGTATATCCCGGCGCGGAACCGCTGGTCCAATTTGGATTGGTCACCCAATTGTTGTTAGAACCAAGCCCGTCCCAAACTTCGGTCGCAGCCACAATCGTCACCGGAACTGACAAAGGCAAAGAGGTGTTGCCCTGATTGTCAGTGATGACGGCGACCAAGTTTTGTGAGCCAAGGCCCGTACTGGAGGCGGGTGCCACAGTGTTGGTATAGACATTGCTTAAATTCGACCGAACCAGAGAAATTGAAGAAGAATCGCCCAGCGAACTTGCATCCAAGATCACGGTGCTGATCGGGAAGGTTCCATTGGTCACCGTGACGCTGACGACCGTGTTTTGATTATGGGTGAGCGTGGTCGGGCTCGCCGAAATGCCGCCGGACGGCGGCGTTGGCGCGCCGCTGGCCAAGTAATGGAGCACCACATTGTTGCCAGACACCAACACCACAAAATGGGTGGAATTAACCGGAGCAACATCCCAAACCGGAGTGCCGGAAATACTTCCAGATACGCCGCCGCTGGTGGTGACAAGAATGTAATCAGCAGTGGTATCTAGACTGGATGAGGTGCTGGGAGCCTTGATGTGAACAGCATTAAAACTGTTAGTCAGGCTGCCGCCCACGACAATTTGATCGTTGGCCCCGTTGTAAGTGGTGCTGAGGTCAAAGTCCAATGTGGCACCGGGACCAAGAGTCAGATTGTTGTTTATCGTCAGGCTGCCGATGATGCCATCGGTTCCGGGATAAATTCTGGAGATTGTGCTGACCGAACCGTTCACGGTGCCGACGCCCTCCAAGTATTGGCCGTTGCCCAGAGCAAGTGTCGTGCTGGCAAGCCCGGATACGTCAATGGTATCTCCGCTGCCAACATACAGGTTGGTGCTGGCGAGGGAGCCGCTCCCGGTCAAATGCAATATGCCACTATAGGCACCATCGGAAATAATGGTGCTGCCGGTGTAGGTGTCGGCTGCGGAAAGCGTCAAATTGCCGTTACTTAAGATCAATGAGCCGCTCCCGGAAACCACACCGGACAATGTCTGCGACACGTCATTGTTGTCTATGAACGTGCCATAATTGTTGATTGCGGCCGCATAGTTACCACTCTGCAACTCGCCGTTAAGAATCAACGTGCCGTTGCTAATGGTGGTGAAGCTGGTATAGGTATTGAGGGCATCCAGCGCCATGGTGCCAGCACCGGTCTTGATGAGGCCGGTATCGGGATCACTGGTATGATTGATCGGACCTTGGACATCCAAATCAACGCCGCTGGCGGTTCCGCCGTTGGCCACGTTGAAGACGGTGCCACCGGTCTGGGCGAGAGCATAAATTCCAGGCCCGCCCATGACAGATTGGTTGATACCGCCATTGACAACCACGTTGGAATAAATTCCCCAATTGCCGAATGCGTCAACGGCGCTTGCAGGAGCCAGCACTTGTCCACCATTGAGCGTCAATGTTCCGCTGATATGAGATGAAGCTCCTTCACCTCCATTGGCTGTGGATAATTCTGTGAGCGTGCCGCCTACGTTAATTGTCACTGGCGGATAAGAAGCATTGGTTGTTGAGAAGCCGTTTAAGGAGTTGTCCACGTCCACCTGAACAATGCCACCGTTATCAATGGTTATGCCGCTGCTTAAATAAATACCTTCGATGCTTAAATTGACAAATGACAGATCCAGTTCACCGTTGGTGACAACAATCGCGCCGGTGAAAGGATCGGGTGTGGCACCATTTAGCTTCAGCACACCGGCATTGTTTGAAACCATCAAGCTGCCCGACCCGGAAATGACCCCGGAAAAAGCCTGCGCCGCCGAGCTACTATAGGTCAATATGCCATTGTTGGTAATGTTGCCTGCGTATGCGCCAGCATCCAATTGGCCGACACTGCCAAATACGAGTTGACCCGCAGAAATAACGATTGGCCCGGTGAAGGCATTGCTGTTGTTCAACGTCAAAGTGCCGGTGCCAGCATTGGTCAGCCCGCCACTGCCAGTAATCGAGAACCCACCAGTGCTGTCAATAATGTAATTATGGGATGAATTGCTGAATGTCATGCCGGCAGGCTGGACATTGGCCGCCAAATTCACGGAAAATTGAGACGCCGAGTCGTCGAACACCACCGTATCGCCGTTGGTAAAAATATTTGCAAAGGAATTGGCCCAGTTGGCGGTGGAGGTATCCCAGTTGTTGTTTACAGTGCCTTTCCAAACATCGTTAATGCCAGTTGGCACCACAGGAGGCGCACTGGTGATGCCAGCGAGGGCGTCATAGTGGATAGTGACTTGTGCCGCCGAGAGGGCATTCGTGTAAAGTGCGGCTTCGTCTAAAGTGGCGTTGGCGTAGTCCGTAAGACCCGTGTCATCGTGGGTAGGCGAAAAGGCCCCGAAGATGAAAGGATCTCCAGTGGTGAGTGCGCCAAATGCGGTGGGGGGGGTGCCAGAGGTGGTAAGCGTCTGAAGCACGCCGTCCAGGTAGGCATTGAGCGTTCCGGCGTTCCAACTAAAGACGAGATGGTGATAATTGCCGTCGAACGCACCCGCATTCACAAATGCCGCCTCAAAACTCACCCCTGTGCTGTCTCGTATGAAGAACCGGATGTTATTTGCGGTTACAACATTGGCATCGTTTGCATTCAACCAGACTTGAAAGGCGACCGTGGAACCCGCATTCTCACCCGTGACCAACGCCTGCTCGTCGGTCGTGTCGGTCGTCTTGAACACGAACTCGAAGCTGGAAGTATTCAAATCCGCCCCAAAGCCGTCCGCCGAATCGGGAGTCAACACATACTGGTCGCTGGTGTTTACGAAAGCCACGGCATTGTCGCTGGTGCCGCCGGCGCTGTCACCAGCAACGCCCAGAGTCGGGCTATTGAAATAGGTGCCATTGAAGCCATTGGCACTCGCGTCAATCGCGGTCGTGCCGGAGGCTTCGCCAAACCGGTAATTAATAAACGGACTGTCGGCCAGAACGTGGGCCTCGTAGTTCGTGCCCGCCGCGAAGGCCGTGCGCGTCGGCGCAAGCAGGGCGCAGAGCACGGCTAAAAATATCAGGCCGGCACTTCGGATTGGTTTGTGAGAAACAAGCTTCATAGGTTGGGGGTTTGTTATGTTGTTTATGGTTATCTTCAATTCAACTGATGTGATATTGGCGAACATCACGAGGCTCTCACGGCGCTGTTTCTTAAGATGCCAGCTTGGTTCAACACGCCGCCAATTTTGTATTGCCATTCTTTTGATTGAACCCGCCAATCGACGGTTTGGTAGATATGCAAGGCTGCGGCACTGGTGCGAGAATTGACCCGGAGTTTTTTGTAAATGTGACGGATATGTGTATGGACAGTGGCATAGCTAACCTTAAGTTCTCCGGCAATTTTCTTGTAGGTGTAGCCTTGGGAAAGATAGTCAATAACCTGCTGTTCGCGCGGAGAAAGTTTTGCATGTCCAGGCTCCACGATCGAAGCCTCCTGAAAAAACCGCACCACCCGGCGCGCAATACTGCTGGTCATGGGCGATCCGCCATCATAGACCTCCTGAATAGCCGCCATGATTTGACCCGCCGAACTGCGTTTCAGCAGATATCCACAGGCCCCGGCGGAAAGCGCGTTGAAAATGGCGCCAGCGTTTTCCTCAGCCGTCAGCATCACAATCAGCATCTCGGGAAATTTTTCCTTGAGGCGGCGCACACACTCAACTCCATTCATACCCGGCAGACCGATTTCCATCAAGACCACATCTGGCAATTCAACCGAAATCTCTTCGAGCGCATTTTCGGCCGTGGAGTGCTGGCCCACACAGCAGAACCCCTCGGTTGAACCGATCAATTGCACCAGGATTTTTAGCACCCGCACGTCATCTTCTACAATCGCAACCTTGATTGGCATTTGAGTTATTGGCGGTTCTGGGAGTTGTCAGCCTGTTCAAAGCTGTCTTGAGCCAACTCCTTGAGATTTTTTATTAAACACCCGGTTCGATGGCATCCAAAACACGTGTGTTTCATATAACGCGTGTTTTGCAGACGATGGAACATGGCTCTACTTAATAAAGCGAAATTTCATTGCGAAACCCGCCACGCAAAATTCTTATTTGATCCGTCAGCGGGTGAGATACAAATCAAAACCACACCATGAGATGCCACCGGAGACGAAAATTGCCCGTCAAAAATACCGAGGTCCTTTTGACACCACAAGTCGCGCACGACTTGTTTGCCGGTGAGATTAAGATCCGTCCAATTGAAACTGGCATTCGCGGAAGCCGGCCCGCGATTGAACAGACCCACGGCCAAACGACCATCATCGAGCGGTTTTGCAAAAATGCTTATGTCGCCGTTTTGAGAAATGCAAGTCGCCTGTTTGCCCAGGCTGTCTTGGTCCACGTCCAAAACTTCGTCATTGGAAATGAGGCTGTAAGTGAACGGATCGAGTTTCTGCAAATCACAGCCCAGCAGCAAAGGGGCAGAAAGCAGGCACCACATGCTGATTTGCGTGTATTGTTCGTCCGCAGTCAGGTGCGTATGATGCGGGCGTCCCCAGCCCAGAACGCCAACGACCAGCATATCGGGATCGTTGAAATGGCCGGGCCGGGAATAGGGAGCCCAAGCATCCTGACGGAAGGCGCTGTTGGTGACGTTTCTCCAGTTGTCATGCACATCGTCCGTGACCCGCCATGAATTCGCATGCTGGGAAACGTCTCCAATCTCATTCAAAAGCGTATAGGTGCCGTTGTTGGAAAGGCTGAAGACAAAATCCCGATGAGTGGCGCGCAAGGCATCGTCCATTTCCTTGGTGGCATCCGTATGAACCGGCGCCCAGTCGTATTTGAGATAATCAAATCCCCACGCTGCAAACTGCCTGGCGTCCTGCACGGCGAAATGATATTTACCAATGGCGAACGGGAATTTCTGGCTGTGGTCATGGTTGTTGGCTTTGGCGTAATCACGACTCCATTGGCCATCGGCGTTTTCTGATGTGCCTCCGATATGCCGGTCATAGGTGGTTACCCAGGGTGAGGAATAGATTCCGGCTTTAAGGCCAAGACTGTGGATTTCCTTCACCATGCCGCCAATGTCGGGAAAATCTTTGACGTTGGGCTGGATGGCATTGAACTCGCCGCCGCGCAATCCTTGCCAGCCGTCGTCGGTGTTGCAATAAATCCAGCCATGCTGCGCCAGACTCGAATCCACCAACGCATGAGCCTGCGCGAGAACCGTCTTTTGGTCAATGTGCGCGCCGGTCAGGTTGTAATTGTTCCAGCCCATCGCGGGGGTCAGGCCGATCTGATCGCCGACGACAATTTTGAAAGGTCGTTGCGCCCGGCCAAGGGAATTTTTGGCGTGAAATACAATTTGATATTCGCCTTCTTTGTTCAAAATTCCGGTGATGCGGCCGGTGGCTTTATCCAGATGAAGTCCCGACGGCAGTCCATCCGCGGAAAATTTCATGGGCCGGTCGCCGGTCGCCGGGATGGAATATAAGAAAGGTGAACCGGGCCGCACGCCGAAGATTTTTGGGCCATTAATCCGCGGCGTTTTGGAGGCGGTCGGCGTGAGGATGGGTGGCGTTCCACTTTCAAGGCTGTTTTGTGCCTGTAATGCCGTAGACAATTTTAATCCGACAGACAAAACCACAAGCCAGCTTGAGACAAATTTCATGACAATATGTTGCTACAGAAATTACTTGCCTGCTTATTGCGCGGGAATGCCAATGGCAACATTAAAAGGACTTTGATTCCAATTGCGATGCCAATAGTAATTGTAAAGATTTGCTAATTTTGAGTTTTCAACATGGCCATCGGACAATGCCAGATCAATCGCTCCATTTGGTGCCGATGTTTGCCACTTTGCGGTATGATTCCTCTCGGCAGCCCCCGGGTTGTATGCATGCCGCTGCAACATGATTCGTCCCATCTCTGATGTGGCGCTAGCAGGCGAATGACCCGTCCAGAGGTTTGAGGCGGGATTATCTTGTTCCCCCGGCACTGCGTCTATCCAATTTCCATCTGAAAATAACGGGGTTGCGGAGGTGTTTTGAATCGTCGTGTCTTTAGTAAAAACCCAAGCCGGATCGGTCGCCCCACCTGTTCCTTCCGCAGCCGTTTGGTCGGGATCAAGCCCGGGCGTATAAAACCAGGCGTTATAGGTATAGCTGCAGTTGATGTTCTGACCCACGGGCGAAACGACGGTCAAAGATGACGTGTAGCAATGGTCGGCAGTTCCAGCATTGCCGCCAGCACCGACACCCCAGTCTTGCACCGGGCCACCATTGATGCTGAGCTGGCTGGCGGGCACCGGGTCTGATGCCGCCGGGTCAACCATCATATTGACCGCCTTGGCGTAATAAGTCATCAGACAACCCATCCATTCGCCTTTTCGGCCGTAGGGATAGCCGGGATTAGCGTCGGTTGCTGCGGTATTTGGCGCCGGCTGCATCATCACTCCGCCATAATCGCCGGCATACATGGTGTCGGAAAGGCCGAACTGTTTGAGATTGCTCATGCACCCGGCTTGTTGGGACTTGCGTTTGGCGCTGGCCAATGCCGGCAGCAGCATCGCCGCCAGAATGGCGATGATGGCGATGACCACCAGCAGTTCAATCAGGGTGAAGGCACGGCATGAATCCCGGCCCGGAATGATTTTTTTCATTTTCGGCGTATGTTTCCAATCATTGCTCATTTTACGTTTTGACCGACAAACCAAGGCTCGTGAAACTCAAAGTGCAAACCTGCGAAAAATTCCGCCGGCAGCAGTTGTTTGTTTATTAAAAAATTGTTGTGTTCTATTTATGATTGCGAAATTTCACTTTGAAACCCGCCACCGTAAAACTAATTTTATTTTTATTAAATTTCATTGACGCCCATTACATTGCCGGTGAAACATTGCCTTTGAAGTATTGAAATTACCAGATGGCAGGGTTAAGGCTCCGAAACCGTCAGAAAACACAGTTTTACGCGATGAGCGATATCACGCTGATTTTGCAGGCGATTGGCCGAGGTGAAAAACAGGCTTCCGAAGATCTGCTGCCGTTGGTTTATGAGGAACTGCGCCGGCTGGCAACCTCCAAAATGAACCGGGAATCAGAAGGCCAGACGCTGCAACCGACGGAACTGGTGCATGAGGCCTGGTTGCGTTTGACCAAGGACAATGCTCAATCTTGGGAAAGCCGCGCGCATTTTCTGGGAACCGCCGCCGAAGCCATGCGCCGGATTTTGGTGGAACGTGCCCGGCGCAAACAGGCGGTCCGACATGGCGGCGGACTCCACCGGCTTGACATCGAAGATCTGGATCTGGTCGAAATGCCTCCCGACGACAAGGTGCTGTTGATTGATGAGGCGCTGGATCTATTGCGAATGGAGGATGCGGAAAAGGCGCGCATCGTCACCCTGAAATTCTTCGGGGGGCTTACCAACCAGGAAATCGCACAGCTCCTGAACATCGGTGAACGCACGGTGGAACGCCAATGGGCTTTTGCCAAGGCTTGGCTGATTTATTCCATTCAATCGAAAACCGGGTAGTTTTCTTTCACGGACGATGAGCGCTTCGTTCAACCAACAGGAAAAAATATTTGAGGAGGCCGTCAAATTGACGGATCAAGCCCAACGCCGGAGGTTTCTTGATGAAGCCTGCGCCAGCCACCCGGATCTCCGCGCAATGGTAGAAGGTTTGCTGGCCGCCGAGGTGACGGCCGGCAAGTTTTTCGACAAACGGGAGTCGGCACTGAGCTGGTTTGAAAAAGACGTCCAGTTCACCGCTTCCGACCCGAATCTGGACGAGGGAAAATTGCTAGGCGAAGAACAACCCGGCACCTGTATTGGACATTACCGGCTGATCCAGAAAATCGGCGAGGGCGGTTGCGGTGTGGTCTATCTGGCGGAACAAGAGGAACCCGTTCGCCGCCAAGTCGCGCTCAAAGTGATCAAATTGGGGATGGACACAAAAAGTGTCATAGCCCGGTTCGCGACGGAACGGCAGGCGCTGGCCTCGATGGATCATCCCAACATCGCCCGGGTGTTCGATGCCGGGGCGACGGCCACCGGCCGCCCCTATTTCGTGATGGAGCTGGTGCGCGGAATAAAAATCACTGAATTCTGCGATCAACATCAGTTGGACACCCGCCGGCGCCTGGACTTGTTCCTGCAAATCTGCCAGGCCATCCAACACGCCCATCAAAAAGGAATCATCCATCGCGACATCAAGCCGTCAAACATCCTCATTGCACAGCCAGATGACGTTCCGGTGCCGAAGGTGATTGATTTCGGCATCGCCAAGGTGACGGAAAACCGGCCGGCTGACCGGACTTTGTCCACCGCTTTCAACCAGTTGATGGGCACGCCGGCTTACATGAGTCCGGAGCAGGCAGACAAAAGCGGACTGGACATAGACACTCGGAGTGATATTTACAGCCTCGGAGTGCTGTTATACGAACTCTTGACTGGCAAAACACCTTTTGATGGAAAAAGACTTTTGGAAAACGGTCTCGATGAGATGCGGCGGATATTGCGTGAAAAGGAACCGCAGCGGCCCTCCACGATGGTGACCACTCTGCACGGTTCCGAGCTGGGAAAAATTGCCCAACTGCGCCAGGCCGAGCCGCTACGACTGGTATCTTTGCTCAAGGGCGATTTGGACTGGATTGTCCTGAAGACATTGGAGAAAGACCGGCAGCGGCGTTATGAGACCGTCAACGGCCTGGCGATGGATATCAAGCGCTTTTTGAATGACGAACCGGTGACAGCCCGCCCGCAAAGCCAGTTGTATCGTTTTCAAAAACTAGTAAAGCGGAACAAGATTGTTTTTGCAGCGGGAACCGTCGTTGCCATCGCCTTGATCACCGGCCTGGGCGCCGCGACCTGGATGTTCTTTAAGGAAAGAGAGGCGCGGCAGGAGGCCATTGACGCCGAACAACAGCAGACGATTTTGCGGCAGGAGGCCGACCAGTCCCGTCGTCACGCCGAAATCAGGGAAGACGTTACCAAGACCGCGTTCGCCATCAGCCAGGATCACTTCGAGGAAGCCGACAAAAACGTCCCGGAAATTTCCGATGCCCCGCCCTCGCTGGAAAGCGCGGCAGTATTCCGATCCCTCGGCGAATGGCATGCGCTCAACGGGCGGTATGACATCGCTGCCGACCGGTTCGCAGCTTTGTCGCAGGTGAACCAATATGACAGTTGGAATGTCGTTACCGCCGACATTTTGGCGCAGGCGGCCGTATTGGCCGAACAGGGAAATTCGGCGGACTACGAACGATTTCGGGAATCCACCGTCAAGCAGTTCGCCACGACATCCATTCCAGATGTGGCGGAGCGGGTCATCAAAGCCACCCTGCTGCTCCCGGCAAAAAATTCCTTTTTTAGCAAGCTGGAACCTTTGGCAAAAGTCTCACTGCCAAAACTTCCACAGACCATCCTTGCGTCGCCTTCGACAAAAATGATCTGGCGGGATTCACCGGACAATTCAGACGCGGTTGCCGATGAAACCGGCGAGCCCGCCTTTTCCAATGAAAAAATTCCGCCCGCCCTGGTCGGAGTCGAAAGTTTGGACGGACGAAGCATCGGCGTGGATTTTAACTTCCCGGTGAATCCGACGGCGGCAACCAACCTGCTGAACTATATCGTGCCGGGGACAATTGTCACCAACGTGACCATGGGCCTGGATGGAAATTCAGTCCTGTTATGGCCAGCCTCGGAATTGAACGGACAATTCACGGTCTCGGCCCGCGATGTGAAAACTATGGATTCCAATCCGGTGACGTTTGGCGGCATGGCTACGAACTCGGTGCAGGATCTAAAGCTGGCCGCCATGGGCGATGCTGCTGACACGGCTTTTTCGGCATCTTACCGTGGTGGCATTTCCACCGTGGTCGCCGGTGGCTCGGACACTTGGAAGACGGGTGACAACGTTGTGTTCCAATACCTCACCGTGACGAACGACTTCGATTACCGTTTGCGAATCATGTCATTGTCCGGCGGCGGAGACCCTTTCACCCGCTGTTGTCTGATGGCGCGCGATTCACTTTCGGACATCTACGGTCACATGGTGTTTGTCTGTAGAAATTCAGGCCCGAACGCAGGCAATACCAACAGTGATTCCGCCCAGGCAAACGTGCGACTGACTGTCGGCGCACGGGTGGTCAGCCAGCCGGCGAATCCGTTGCCCTCATTTTATGGATCAAATTCATGGGTCCGGCTGCAACGCTCGCAAAATATTTTCACATCCTACTATAGCAGCAATGGACTCAACTGGGTGCAACTTTACCAATTTGATGGCGCCGCCAGCGGCGACCATACTTTCACCAACCGCGAGCTTTACCTGGGAATCGCCACCTGTGCGCATAGTTTAACCCAGCCGGTGACGGCCGTCACCGCCAACTTCGGCGTCGCGCCGCATGCTCCCGTCAAGTTTATTAGGCAGCCGCCCGCCAATGTCGCCTGGCATCAAGGAGCTCCCGCCAGCCTCAGCATCGTTTTGGCCGGCGACGCCATTTCCTACCAATGGCAGGCCAATGGTTTGGATATTCCCGGAGCCACTAACGCCACTTTGAGTGTTCCAGCCGCCCGCCTTTCCGATGCTGCCACCTATTCCGTGCGAGCCTACAACGATATCAACAGTATCACCAGCCGCAGAATCGCCGTTGTGGTCTTGAAAGATACCAGTCCGCCGATTCTTAACAACGTCACCTGTTATGACGGATTAAGCATTGGGTTGAACTATAACAAGCTCGTGGATCCAGCCAGTGCCACCAACCCGGAAAACTACAAAGTCGACGGCAATGCGGTCACGTCGGCAACCCTCATGCCCGATGGCCAATCGGTCGCCTTGCACCCGGATAATCCCATCAGCGGCAAGTTTGTGGTCACGGTTACCAACGTCCAAGACTTGTCCCTGAACACCATCGCCGGCGGCAGTAAAATAACCGGCTCGGTTCTGGCGTTGAAACTGGTGACCATGGGCGATGCCGCGCTTAGGCCATGCGCTGTTTCTTATGTCGGTGACGTTTCCGCGACCTCCGCCGGCGGATCGGACATCGGCGGCAGCAATGATCACTTCGTTTACCAGTATCTCGTGGTAACGAATGACTTTGACTTTCGCCTGCGAATAAAATCAGTGGACGGCGGCGGCGGAAATTTTGCGCGAACCGGACTCATGGCGCGGGACTCCGTGACTGACAACTCAAGCCATCAAATCATGGTGGCCGTCAACGCCGACGATACTTTTCAAGTGCGCACGCGAACGGTCGCCGGGGCGAACATGACCCAAAGCCAGCCACCCAATCCGCTCCCGCCGGCGTTCGGTTCAAACTCATGGGTGCGGCTCCAACGCATTGGGACGATTTTTTACACCTACGGCAGCGGTGACGGTGAAAACTGGGTGCAGCTATACCAGTTTGACAGCACGGCGGACGCCGACGGGCGGCCCTTTGCCAATCCAATTTATTTGGGAATTGCCTCCTGTGCTTGGAGCAGCAAAACAAACGTTACGACCGTGGTCAGCGATCTGGGCATCAACCGCACGGTGCCGGTGAGCACCATGATTTCGCTGGCTTTGCTGGAGTATCGGCAGGGCGATTATACTCGGGCCACGGAGTGGTGCCGGCTTTGCCTCGCCTCAGACTATCAGGCCGCGCAGATCGCCACGGCCCATGTCATTCTAGCTATGTGCAGCCAGCGGCTCCATCATCTTGCTGAAGCCCGCTCAGAGCTGGCCGTCGGTCGGGACATCGTCGACGTCAAATTTTCCACCGGTCTTGATCATGGCAATAGCACACAGGGATACTGGTTCGACTGGATCTCCGCCCGTATTCTCATGCGCGAAGCCGCGGCATCTATCGAATAAGGTTACAATCAAAAGATGAAGCGGGGGAGCTGTCGGACGTGTCCAACCAGATAGCCGAAAAAGACTTTTAACATTTGGCTTGCAACATTTTCAAGCCTAGTTCCAGCCAAGCTAAAACCTAAAGCGAAAAAGCACGAGTCCTCGAAAGTGCTGGATGAGTTCCGGCACCAATATTTTGGGGAGGGCAACCACGCGGTGTTTGCCGCCCTTGGCCCCCACCAGAAACAGCTCGAGTTGTTCGAGATTGAGGTCTTTGATGCGCAGGTTGAGGGGTTCGGTGACGCGCAACCCGCAGCCATAGATCAGTCGGGCGATGAGATTGGTGGGATAACGCGCTCGGTCACGAATGGTTTGGAGTAAGGCTTGAGTTTCGGGAACGGTGGGTGCATGACGCAGGCGAACCGGACGCTTGGCCCGGAGCGCATCCACATTTTGCAAGGGTTGACGCAGGACCTCCTTGTAAAAATACAGGATGGCGTTAAGCGCCTGAATTTGGCTGTTGGCGGACAAATCACGATGGCGGGCCAGACCCGTCAAAAAGCTCTCCAATTTCTGTTCACTCGAAAGGCCTGCGGGCATGGAGTTAAGGGCGGCCATATATTGGCGCAACCAAAAGACGTAGGAAGATTCGGTGGCGAGCGCTTTGTGCTGGCGGCGCAAGACGTCGCGCAGCTTGGTCGATGGCGATGAGTAATTTCATAATAATGCATATATCGGTATTAATCGAAAACTAATAATTCTATGTAATGTCCACAGGGGCTCTGGAAACATATAAGGTGAATTCGGAAATGATTAAAAAATTGATTGAAGGCGTTGGCGGTAGCGAATCCAACACCACCCGCCGACAATACTTCCGATACATCCGAATGTTTTTCCGTTGGTGCGTTTTAGAAAAACACATTCAGACAGACCCCACGGACGGAATTAGAACAATCAGGGTTCACCCGAAGGAAATTCAAATTTATTCGCCTGACGACATCAAGCGCCTTTTACGCCTGTGCGAGACGAAATATCCGTCGCTCCTTGGATTTTTCTGTTTGAACGTATTCGCTGGATTACGCCCAACGGAAGCCCGGCGGGTCGAATGGTCAGATTTGAATTTTGAAACCAAGGAAGTTTACGTCAAACCGGCGGGCAAGACCGGCTCGAGGCGTTTTGTTTTGAAAGGCGCAGATACGGTTTGGGTTTGGTTGGAATACAACAAATCGAAATATCCAAACCAACCGTTCAACCCTGAAAAGAGCCACGAGTATTTTCAGAAGAAATTACGCTCCGATTTTGGGAATTGGATTCAAGACGGATTACGCCACAGTTTCGAGACGTATTATCATAATCTCCGCCGTGACATCCCCGAAGTTGTTTACGTCATGGGCAACAGCGTCGGAATTGCCAAAAAGCATTACGTCCGTGAGGTCACAAAGAAATGGAACGACAAATTTTGGACGCTGAAGCCAACGCCATGACGAATCACTTCAAAATCAAATCCAATTCAAGAAAGCCCTCAAATGTGGCTTTTTTATACCCAAATTTGATTTGTCAGAATCTTGTCAGAAGAAAACCGGATTTTTCGAGTTTTTCTGTTTTGGGGAAACTCATAAAACCCTTGTAAAAATTGGCGGAAGGGGTGGGATTCGAACCCACGGTAGCCTTGCGACTACTTCTGATTTCGAGTCAGGTGCCTTTAACCACTCAGCCACCCTTCCAGCCGTTTATTTACAAGCATTTAACCAATTAGTGGCGTTTCCGATTTGACTTTTTGATACTGCAATGTGATACTGTAGGCATGAAAAGCGAAAACGCATCACAAATTCAGCCAGACGACCACAAATCGCCGTGGCAGAAAACATCGTATTCAAATTTAATCCGATACGCACCATCGGGTAAATACTTTGCTCGAATCAGAGTTGGCGGCAAGCTTATTCGTCAAAGCCTCAAGACGAATGTATTGAGCGTAGCCAAACTCAAATTGGCCGATTTGGAAAAGCAGGAGCGCTCCAAACTGGAAGGACAGGAACGTTTGGTCGAGGGAACGGCGTTTTTTCGGGATTTGGCAAAAGAGTATTTGGAGAGACTTGATGGAATGCCAAACCTCAAGCCGAGAACCAAAGAGTATTACAAAGAACGCCTTGCTGCGATGCAGAAAAGCTGGACAGAACTCAATGACACTGACGTGCGCAGGTTGAGTGAAAATGATTGTCGTCAATGGGCGTCTCGTTACGCAAAGAAGGCCAGTCCGACAAATTACAACAACACGCTGATCGTGTTGCGCGCCATCCTTGCAATCGCCGTCGAGCATAGCATCCGTTACAGCAATCCGGCTGAAAATCTGAAACGGGTGCGGGTGAATCGAAAAGATTTGACGCTTCCTTCGCAAAAACAATTTCAGGCTCTTATTCAGGAGATTCGTCGCGTTCCGTTCGGGCCGGGGCTGGCCAGCGCGGATTTGGTCGAATTCCTTGCCTACACGGGCTTGCGTGTCAAAAGTGAAGCCGCATTTGTGACGTGGGCTGATTGCGATTTTGAAAAAGGCGAAATCATCGTCAGGGGCAATCCGAACACGGGAACCAAGAACAGCGAATCTCGCCGTGTGCCGATGATTCCTGATTGCAGACGGTTGTTGGAACGGCTTCGTTCCAAACGGCCTGATGAAAAACCGTCCGCTTTGGCAATGCGCGTTCGGGAATGTCAGGGAGCCATCAATCGAGCTTGCAAGGCTCTTGAAATTGTTCGATTCACACATCACGACTTGCGCCACTTGTTTGCCACCAGTTGCATTGAAAGCGGCGTGGACATTCCGACCGTTTCGCGCTGGCTTGGACATAAGGACGGCGGCGCGCTGGCGATGAAGGTTTATGGACATCTTCGCGATAGCCACTCCACTGCAATGGCGCAGAAAGTTCGCTTTCTCGAAACCGCGCAGTTGGCGGCGTAATGAATCAAGTCGCATTTTCTTTTTCGACGACTTCGATTTTGTCAATGCAAGCCGAGGATTTCTCCGGCGGCGGACTTTTTTTCGGCATGATGTTGATTGATTCAACTTGCTGCTTGGCAATTTTACTTGCCATTAGACGCAACTGTTTTCCGGTAATGCGGACGGTGCAAGTGACGAACGAAACAATCACCGTGTCCCTTTCATCGGTGGATTCAAACTGCACCCTTTCCAACTGATGATACGGCAACGCAAAAAAAGAGGATGCAGCCGTCTCGACCTGTAGGCTTGCGGTGCTGTTACCGTATTGGGTTGCTGAATAGCAATCGCTCATATTCCAATCCCCTGTCCGCGTTGAATGTTTTGCCGCCGCGCAAAATCGTGGCCGCGCCGGATGATTTTAGACCGACGCAGAATCTTCTGCGCGTCGGTTTCAGTTTGTTTGGCGGACTCGCCTTGCTTTTGGTGCAACGATTCTTTGATCGTTTTGAGTTGTTGCAATTCTCTGGCTTCACGCTCGCGTTTCTTTTCCTCCGCTTGCTGCTCCGTTTCCATGCGCTGCGAATGTTCTTTTTCAATAAAATGAGCGACATCGTTTCCCCATGCCGCCGCCAGCTTGTGAAAATAATTTTGCGCCATGTCCAGCGCCAGAGCCCTTTCGCCGGAGCGGGCAACATTTTCCCGAAGCTGGATTTTATCCGCCGTGAAAATCTTCACGCCCTTGCGACCGCGTGAAATCGTCACATACCACTGGCTTTGATTTGTCGCGGCCTTGACCGCCGAATCCGAAAACAAAACATAGTCCACGGTTTTGCCTTGAGCCGCATACGACGTGACGGCGTAGCCGCGCACGAACTGGCGATAATGTTTTGGCAGCACCCGACCATCATCCAATGCAATGCGCCCATCGGCATGAATTTCCTTCACCGCCACCAATTCGCCGTTGGCGAGTTTGTGGCCATCCTGGGATTTGTCATTGGCTTTCAATTGCAATCTGTCACCAGTGGACAATGAAAGTTCTTTCGGCTGGCAGATCGTGATTTTATCCAAATGCTTGAACGGAACTGGCCGGATGCAATTTTCCGATTCAACCAGCAAATGTTTTTCTGTGAAGCCACGAAGTTTTCCAGTGTTCCCCTGCTTGAACCCGACCACCGGACGATTGAACATAAGAACGGCATCGGCATGGTAAAATCGCTTGTCGCGTTTTTGTGCATCCGTCAAATCCATGCGCTCCAACGCCGTGACCGTTGTTTCGTTTTCGCCGATTAACTTTCGCGCTTTCAATCCTTCGCGCACCCGCTCATTGACTTTGCGAATTTCATTCCAGCTTTGTGAGACGATGACGGTTGATTGCTGATTTTTGAAATGCTCCAAAAAATGCCCCGTCAATTTTTGCTGTTGATCCGCCAATGTGCAGGAAACGATTGCATCATGTCTGTCCAATCTGTCGAATGACGCGCCGAGCTTGCCCTGCCGCGCTTCATTGACGGCGAGCCGGTATTGCGTGAGCCACTGGCGTTCGGCGGCATCTTTGGCCGTCTCTGGATTTTGACGCCGGATGTTCGTCAGCACGGCAAAGCCGAGTCCTGAATACTTTTCAATTGCTCGCAGCGCGTCAGATGCCTCGACCGCTCCATGCTGGCGTGTGTCCCCGGACAGGATGAGACGGCCATCATGCGCTTTGACGAACGACAGCAGCTTTTCCATTTGTTCGCCGCCGATTTGTCCGGCCTCATCCACGATGACGACCGCGCCGCGCGGCATCGAGCCACGCGAGAGAAATGCGCTGACTGTTTGCGCGGAATAAAAGCCGTCGCCGACCAGATCGTGAACCTGCTGATGCTGCGGCGCGACGACTTGGACGCGATGACCTGCCTTGTCGAGTCCGATTTTCACTTCGCGCAGCGTATAACTTTTGCCCGTCCCCGCGCCGCCGCGAAATAGCGTGACGAAATCCCTTGAGGACAAAATATGTTCGACCGCTTTACGCTGCTCATCATCCAGTGAAAATTTTGAGACGCAATGATCTGGCGCGAGCGGTTTATATTCGCCCATCCGATGTTGCGTCAACGTGACGATTTTTGCTTCACGCTCCAAAACCTTGCGCGTTGTGACTTGCGAAGGATATTTTGCGTTATGAATGTGGCCGCGCTTGCGTGATTCGTTTTGAATGTCCGATAGACTGACGTTTTGGCCGCGAGCGTGTTCGAGTGCGTGACGCCAAAGCTCATGGACATGGACGACCGAGCGGCGTTCAAACAGATGATTTTCCGCCCATTCGATTGCTTCCGCCGCCGTCAGACGCGGCGCAATTTCCGGCGATTGTTTTTGAGCCAGATGTTTAACCTGCCACCATTCGCCCCATGACAATTGTTTGTTCCAGATGGACTGCAATTTGACGATGCCAACGTCCTTAATTTTCCGCGCGCGTCCCTTGTGCGCGATGTTGGCGCGAATAACTTTGATATTTTGATTAGCCTTTTCCGGCTCGCGTTCGAGCAGTTCCTTCGTCTTTTCGTCAATCTCGCGGTGACGCTTGGAAAAGCGTTCGATCAATTCTTTGGAAACACCTTCAATCTCGAAATCACCGCGCGGATTGTTTTGCACACGGTAGCCAAATTTTTGGAGCGATTTGACCAGCTCGTGATAATAGACGTTCTCAATGAATTTCTGCGCCGGAAACATTTCGCACGTTTCAAGTGCTTTCCAACGATTTTCTTTCGCATCAAACGTCGCGTTGAGCAGGATGCAATGACTGTGCAAATGCGGGTCTAATGCGCGTGACGAATCGTGACGGAAAACTGCGCCGACCAGATTGAACGTGCGCCGATAATCATATTGGCCGTCCACACGGACACGAGTCGCAGCGAACACTTCAAATTGACTCATCGCCAGACGAACCGCTTTATCGTGCGCCTCGATGATCCGCTTGTCATTGCCGACCAGTGCCGCAATCGAAACTGATTTTGGCGGCGAGACGGTGAAATCAAAAAAGACTCGACGATTGGCGTATTCGTGAGAGACGCCGTTTTTATCCACGCTGGTTCGTTTGCCGTTCATTCGCGGCGTCAGTTGTTCGCCAGTCTGCGGATTCACATTCCGGCACAGATTGATGAAATCTTTTTCAGTGGTGACGCCGGACAGATTCAATTTCTTCGCACCGTCACCAATCCATTCGCCCGAAATCGTTCTGCCTTCCATGTAGTAATCGCCCACCTTCAAATGTTCCCTGAAATACGATTCGGCATTTTTCAAACTGTATTGAGTTTTCGATCCCAACATGACGGTGAAGCTACACCATCGCTTTGAAAAAGCTGTGCGATGCGTGGCACAAGATTGGAATGAGTCCGTGCTATTAAATGTTGGACGCTGCACTCCTTGTATTCACAAGGTCGGCCGTAACAACAAAAACAACAGAGAAAAGTTATGAATGAATCAATCATATCAGCCGAAGCGAAGGCTCGCTTAACAGAAGCGGTTAAAAATTACATCCCGCCGCCGCCCGAAAAATATCGTGCGCTGGAAGAAGTGAAAGATTGCATTGTTGAATTGCGTGACAAGAAGGCGTCGTATCAAACCATCCGCACCATATTGCACGACAACGCCGGCATTGAAGTTTCACACCAGACCATCGCCCGCTATTGCCGCGAGATGCTGGAATCGTCAAAGACAAAGAAGCCGCGTCGTTCCAAAACGCCAACAGCGGAACAACCGACATCCGCTCAAACAGAGCCGCAGTCACGTCCACCCATCGGCCATTCACGACCACGCAGCCCGCGCATCGCTGATTCGAAAAATCTTTAGCGCAGCAGCGCAGGTGTCGCCAGTCGCGGCGACGGAGAGCAGCTCGCAAGCGATCCGCCATCCTAAAGAGCAAAAGCCTTTGGGTTCAACGTCCTCGACCAGCGCGCGTTCCGCTGCGGCGTAACGCGCGCTCGTCGCGGACGAACAAAATAAAAACGCAGTCGCGTTCGCTTCCGTCAGCGGCACGGCGGCGGTCGTTGCGTTCCGGCTACGTTCCAGCCGTCTCTCCGCTGCACTTCACTTATCCGCTCCCCGAACCGCCGACCGAAGCGTCATAACAGCGATGTTCTAATTAACACGCATTTGCGCATGGTCGAAACCAAAGCGCATTCGATTTGTATCACCCTTGCGGAAGCTCGTCGCTCATTTCTTTTTCGCCGGAGTGACCGGCGCGGTGAGGCGGGTGAGTTCTTTTTCCATTTCCTCCACGGTGGGCAGGCTGGAGCGCAGTTCTTTTGGCAACGCGCGGGTCAGTTGATATTCGGATACCCCGATGGCTTTCTTCACGCCACGCAACGCATACTCTGCCACGACTTTATTTTTGTCCTGACAGAGGATAAGGCCGATGGTGGATTTGTCGTCCGCATGGCGCAGGCGGTCGTCCACGACGTTGCAGTAAAAATTCATCTTGCCGGCATACTCGGCTTTGAACGGGCCGCGCTTCAGGTCAATGACCACAAAACAGCGCAGGCGCAGGTGATAAAACAGAAGATCGAGGTAAAAATCGTCACTGCCGACATCAAGATGAAATTGGCGTCCGACAAAGGCGAAGCCCTGGCCAAGTTCAAGCAGGAGCTTTTCGACGTGGGCGAGGAGTGCGAGTTCCAGTTCGCGCTCGCGGAATGGTTCGGCCAATGTGAGAAAGTCGAAGATATAGGGGTCTTTGAGCACCTGCGCCGCGAGATCGGATTGCGGCGGCGGCAGGGTGGCGTGGAAGTTGTGAATGGCCTTGCCACGTTGCTCATAGGCCGCGCTTTTGATCTGGAGCGCAAGGATATTGCGCGACCATCCGTGCGTGATGGTCTGCTGCACATACCAGAGCCGGGCGCGGAGGTTTTTGACTTTCTCTATCAGAATGACGTTATGTCCCCACGGCAATTGTGCAACAAGCGGTTGCATTTTTGCGAGGTCTTCTGTGACGGCCAATTGTGCAGACGGTGTCTGCGTCATTTCGAGCGAGGTCAATTTTGCCACAGCTTGTGGCAAAATT
>Ga0182024_10002388_pt1 | contig 46676 bp, 49 predicted proteins | sample P32metaG_FD_120480 | JGI IMG/M metagenome (GOLD analysis project Ga0182024, IMG submission 120480) | Permafrost microbial communities from Stordalen Mire, Sweden - P3-2 metaG (Illumina Assembly) | ecosystem: Environmental > Terrestrial > Soil > Wetlands > Permafrost | place: Sweden: Stordalen... | reverse complement strand
GGATCGGCGACGCGCGACTCGATCACCACGAACGCCGCGAGGAAGGCGACGCCGGACGCGAGCAGCCCGATCACGCGCGGGCTCCCCCAGCCGGTCTGCGCGCCGCCGTAGGGACGGATCCCGTAGGTGACGCTGATCATTAGCAGGATCAGCCCGACCGCGAAGGTGACGTTGCCTAGCCAGTCGATCGGCCGCCGGCGCGGCTCGCTGCGCTCCTCGAGCTTGAGGTAGCCCCACACGGTGCCGAACAGCCCCACCGGGACGGAGATCAGGAACACCAGGCGCCAGTCGATCGGCGCCAGCAGGCCGCCGAGCACGAGGCCGACGAACATGCCGCTGACGCCCACGATGTTGTTGATGCCAAGTGCCATGCCGCGCTGGTTGGCCGGGAACGCGTCGGTGATGATCGCCGCCGCATTGGCCAGCAGGAACGCCGCGCCGACTCCCTGCACGATGCGAAACGCGATCAGGTAGGTGGCGCCCGCGCGCCCGTTCAGCCAGTCCACCGTCAGCACCAGCGAGGCGAGCGTGTAGATGACGAAGCCCAGGTTGTACATCTTCACGCGCCCGTACATGTCCCCCAGGCGCCCGAGGCTCACGATCAGCACGCTCGTGACGACCAGGAAGCCAAGGATCATCCACAGCAGGTAGAAGCTGTTGGCCGGGACCAGCGGATCGAGATGGATGCCGCGGAAGATGTCGGGCATCGCGATCAGCGTGATCGAGCCGTCCAACGTGGCCAGCAGCACCCCGAGCGTGACGTTCGACAGCGCGATCCACTTGTAGCGGTCGTTGCTGGCGGGATCCGGTGTGAGTGCGTTTGTCTTCGCAGTCGCTCGGGTACCCACGTTGCTCGCCATCTATATATTTATTATACAGGAAAACTGAGCAGTTTCCCTGCCTATCTCGTATATAGTGTGCGGGCCGTGGCAACGGACGTTGACACCACACGCCTCGCCAGCGAGCTGCGCATGGTGCTCGGACACCTGATGCGCCGCCTGCGCGCCGAGCATCGCTTCTCGCTCTCCCAGGGCGCCGTGCTGGGGCGCCTGGACCGCGAGGGGACGAAGTCGATCGGCGACCTCGCGCTCGCCGAGCGCGTGCGCCCGCAGTCGATGACCCAGACGATCGGCGACCTCGAGGCCGACGGGCTGATCGCGCGCCACGCCGACCCCAGCGACGGGCGGCGCACGCTCGTCGAGCTCACCGAACAGGGCCTGCAGACGCTCGAACAGGACCGCCGCCAGCGCGAGGGCTGGCTCGCGCAGGCGATCGCCGAGGATCTCTCAGCCGAGGAGCAGCAGGTGCTGACGCAGGCGCTCACGCTGCTGCGACGGCTGGCCGGCGACTGAGCGGGTTCAGGGCTCGGTGTGGATGATCACCTCGGCGATGCCGTCGATCCGCTGGCGCAGATCCTCCTCGAGCTCGCCGGCCAGCTGGTGGGCGGCGGTGAGCGAGTCGGCAGCGTCGACGACGAGCGTCAGGAACAGCACGCTGCCGGCATCGGTTGAGAGCAGCCGCACACGCTGCGGCGGGCTGCCGGTGCGCTCGCGCACGATTCGCTGCACCGCCTCGGTTGTCTGCGCGTCGGCATCGTCATCCGGCGCGCGCGCGGCGAGCGGACGCTCGAGCGGCTCCAGATGCGTCTGCACGTCGGCCACGTCCGGGCGCGCGCGGATCGCCTGCTCGACGCGCTCGGCGACCTCATGTGCGGTGCGCAGGTCCAGCTCGGGCGGGAACTTCAGGTGCAGCGAGACGCTGCTCGAGCCGCGCTGCTCGAAGATCGTGATGTCGTGGGCCTCCTTGACCAGCGGCTCTGACAGCGCGATCGCCAGCACGCGGTCGCGCAGGTCGAGTCCCCGGCGGCGAGGCTCGACGTGCACGACCACGTCGCTGCCCGGCAGCGCCTGCTCGAGCGCGCTCTCGACCAGGTCGGCGGTGTGGTGGCCCTCGACCACCGCCTGCCCGGGCGGCACGCTGACGACCACGTCGGCGAAGTAGCGGCCGGCCGACTCCCGCAGCCGCAGCCGGTCGAGCTCGACCTCGGTGCCCAGTTCGGCGATCGCGCGCTCGGCGAGCCTGCGCGCCTCTTCGGGCTCGCGGTCCATCAGCACGTTGGCGTTCTCGGCGATCAGGCGCACGGCGGTCACGAAGATCACCAGCGCGACCAGCAGCGCTGCCAGCGAGTCGCCGTCTTCGAAGCCGGCATGCACCGCCACGAGGCCGGCGAGGACCGCCAGCGAGCCGGTCATGTCGGCGACGAAGTGCGCGACGTTGGAGCGCAGCGCGGCGCTGCCGGTGCGTCGCGCGGTCTCCAGCGAGATGCTCATGCGCCCGACTTCCAGCAGCAGCGCCACGCCGATCACCGCGAGCTCGTACCAGTGCACGTGCGGCACCGTCCCCGTGCTCGACAGGCGCGTGATCGCCTCGACGGTCACGAGCACGCCGCCGCCCATCAGGATCGCCGCCTCGCCCAGCGCGCCGAGGTTCTCCGCGCGGCGGTGCCCGTAGGGGTGCTCGAAGTCGGCCGGGCGCCCGCCGAGTTCGACCGCGAAGAACGTCAGCGCGGCCGCGATCACGTCGCCGCTGGACTCGATCCCGCTGGAGATCAGACCGAGGCTGCCGCTCGCCAGCCCGACGCCCAGCTTGAGCAGGACGAGCAGGCCTGCTGCGGCCAGCGAGACCAGCGTGCTGGCGCGCCGCGTGAGCAAGCGGGCCTCCCCCGTCTGCGACATGGGCTAGAGACTATGGGTCCCACCAGCGTGCCAGCCTGCGGGCGGGGCGTCTGCCGGCGAGCGAGCCGTACGCCCAGGGTCGTATCTTGAGCTGATGGCTCACGACCACGGTGCCCACGCTCACGGGCTCAGCGCCGACGTCGACTGGCGCCGGCTGGCCGCAGTGCTCGCGCTGATCCTCGCGTTCATGGGCGTCGAGGTGGCCGCGGGCGTGCTCGCGCACTCGCTCGCGCTGCTCTCCGACGCCGGTCACATGCTCACCGACGCGGCCACGATCGGCGCCTCGCTGCTGGCGCTGCGGCTGGCCGCGCGCCCGCCCGGCGGCGCGCTGACGTTCGGCCTCAAGCGTGTCGAGATCCTCTCCGCGCTGGCCAGCGGCACGACGCTGCTGGTCCTGGCCGTGCTGATCGCCTACGACGCAGCGCTGCGTCTGTTCGCGCCGCCGAGCGTGCACGCGGGGCTGGTGCTCGCGGTCGCGCTCGCCGGCATCCTCGTGAACCTCGCTGCCGTATGGATCCTGTCGGGCGCCGACCGTCGCAGCCTGAACGTCGAGGGCAGCTTCCAGCACATCCTCACCGACCTCTACGGCTTCATCGGCACCGCGCTTGCCGCCGGCGTGATCCTGGCCAGCGGCTTCCAGCGCGCGGACCCGATCGCCTCGCTGCTGATCGCGGGATTGATGACGCGCTCGGGGCTCACGCTCGTGAAGGCCTCCGGACGCGTCTTCCTGGAGGCAGCGCCGGAGGGCCTCGACCCCGAGGAGATCGGGCGCGCGCTGGTCTCCCAGCCGGGCGTGGTCGAGGTCCACGACCTGCACGTGTGGGAGGTCACCAGCGGCTTTCCCGCGCTCTCAGCGCACGTGCTGGTGGGCGCCGACAGCGACTGCCATGCCGCGCGCCGCGCAATCGAGGCGATGCTGCGCGAGCGCTTCGCGCTCGATCACACCACGCTGCAGGTCGATCATGCCGGCAGCGAGCTGCTGGAGATCAGCGCACCTGGCGGCTGGGGCGCACGAGCACCTCGTTGACGGCGACGTTCGGCGGCTGTCCGATCGCATAGAGGATCGCGGCGGCGATGTCCTCGGACTGCAGCGGATCGACGTCGGCGAACACGTTGGCGTGGATCATCTGGCGCCATTCATCGGTGGGCGCGTTCTCGATCGGGCCGAGCAGCATCACGCCGGCGTTGTTGACGAGCACGTCCAGGCGGCCCAGCTCGGAGTGCGCGCGCCACGAACGCCTGCGCCTGAGCCTCGTCGCCCACGTCGGTGGGCACGGCGATCGCGCGGCCGCCGTCGGCCACGATGCGCGCCGCAAGCGCCTCGATGCGCTCGGCGCGCCGAGCGGCCAGCGCCACAGCCGCTCCCGCACGGGCACACGCGAGGGCCGTGGCCTCTCCGATACCCGACGATGCCCCGGTCACGGCGACGACCTGCGATGAAAGATCTCTGTCCATGCGCCGAGCTTAGCCGGCCGCGCTCAGCGATCCGGATGGTGCGGTCGATAACCAGGGCCAGAGCGAAGAACCCTCTTAGAACGCTCTTTCTGGCCTATTCGTGGGTTTTAGCAGGCGCTATGGCGGGCACGGTAGAAGTGATCCGTCGGGAAGGTAACCGCGCATACGGCGTCGAACGACCTATGAAATACGCCTCAACCAATAATGGTTGACAACGCAACTATCGTGTCGTATAATTCCGACTCCAAGCATCGGATTAGAAGGACTCACATGACAGATTCGCCCACAAACCCAACCCTCACAGTAGAGCAAGAGCCCGAGGAGCTCGTGGCGGAGCCCGAGACGGCCGTCGCCGCCCCAGAGCGGCTCGACAGCCCGATCGAGCGCCTCGACGTCAGCACCCCGGACACATTCATCCCTGAGTCTGTCGACCAGCTGCTGGCGCACTCGCGACGCTACCCACTGCTCACGCCCGCTCAGGAGATCGACCTCGCCAAGCGGATCGAGCGCGGTGATCTGCACGCCAAGGAACTGCTCGTCAACTCAAACCTACGCCTCGTCGCGTCGAACGCGCGGCGCTACCAGAACCAGGGCCTGCCGCTCGGCGACCTCGTCCAGGAGGGCATGCTCGGCCTGATCCGTGCCAGCGAGAAGTTCGACTGGCGCAAGGGCTTTCGCTTCTCGACCTACGCAACGCTCTGGATCCGTCAGGCGATCCAGCGCGGCCTGGAGAACTCCGGCCGCACGATCCGCCTGCCCGTCCACGTCGCCCAGCGCTCCCGCAAGGTCGGGCGCGTCGAGCGCGAGCTGTCGGTTCGGCTGGGGCGCGAGCCCACGCTCGAGGAGCTCTCGCAGGAGACCGGGCTGCCGATCGATCAGGTCGAAGAGGTCCGCCACCAGCGGGCCGCGCTCGTCAGCCTCGACCAGCAGATCGGCGAGGACGGCGACACCGCACTCGGCGACCTGCTCCCCTCCGATGCCGAGGTGCCAGAGGAGACGGCCTGGGAGAACGAGCGCGAGCGGATCGTGCACCGCGCGATCGAGCAGCTGCCCGAAACCGAGCGCAAGGTCCTGACCCTGCGCTTCGGCACCGGCCGCGAGGAGCCGCAGACGCTCACCGCGATCGGCAAGCGGCTCGGGTTCTCCGCTGAGCGCGCCTCCCAGCTCGAGCAGCGCGCGCTGAAGAAGCTCGCAGAGTCGCCCGAGCTCGTGGCGCTGCGAGAGGCCGCCTAACAGCCAGGATGTTCTCTGTGACCCCCGTCACGCGCGCCAGGATGTAGCGCGTGACGGAGAGGTCACGGAAGTCACTGTGGGAGCGCACCGTGGAGCTGACGATCGCCGTCGGCGAACGGATGCTGGCGCCGGTCGAGCGCTTCATCGGACGGCGCTCGCTCGTCGGCGATGCGACCTTCTTCGAGCTCGAGCGCTTCCCGTGGGTGGCGCAGATCGAGGCGAACTGGACCGTGATCGGCGAGGAGGTCGCGCGGGTGCCGAAGCCACCGCGCAGCACGTCTCCTGAACGCCCGCGAGCCTAGCCCGAGATCGCGTCCTCGGCGGTGGCGGAGATCGTCGTCGCCCCGCTGGTGACCAGTACCGGGGTCAGCACGGAGCGCCTGTCGGCGCCGATGCCGAGCGCGCCGCCATCGCCACCGCCCCAGGCCCAGACGTTGCCCGAGGAGTCGAGTCCGAGCGAGGATTTGCCCGACGCGACCACGCGCGAGTAGTGCAGGCCGGTCGCGACCGGCGAGAGTTTGTCGGCGCTCTGGCCGTCGCCGACCTGCCCGTTGGCGTCGGCGCCCCAGCCATAGACCTCGCCGGCGACGATCGCGAGGCTATGGCCGTTTGCGGCAAGGTTGCCGCCGCAGGAGATGTCGCTCGCCGGACCGGGCAGCGGCACGTGCACCGGGACGTCTGAGCTTTCGGTGCCGCCGTTGCCGAGCTGCCCGTTTTCGTTGCCGCCCCAGGTGAAGACTTCGCCCGACTTGTTGCGCGCGCACGAGTCGAGCTCTCCGGCTGAGATTTCCACGATGTTCTCGAGCCCGGTTACGGGCACAGGGCGGGACGCGCTTTTGGTGCTTCCGTCACCCAGTTGACCGTCTCCGTTCGCGCCGCATCCGACCACCCTCCCATCGCTGAGCAGCCAGATCGTGTGGCCTTCGCCGCCCTGCACAGCGGTTGCGCCGGTGACCGGCAGCTTGACGGGCACAGGCAGGTTCCCCTCGTCCCGGAGGCACAGCGAGCCGTTGACGTCAGAGCCCCAGCCCCATGCCTGGCCGGCGCTGTCGATCGCGGCGCCCTCGGCCTCGGCCTCACCGATCGACTTGATGTCGATGCCCGCCTGGAAGCTGACCCGCACCGGCGTCGTGAACGAGCTCGCGGTGCTGGCGTCGCCCAACTCGCCACCCTCGCCGTTGCCGAGCGCCCACACGCTGCCGTCAGCCTGGAGCACATACGCGTCCTTGTTGCTGGCGTCGACGGCTACGACGTGTTCAAGGCCGGGCACCGCCTGCGGGAGCTGCTGTTGTGCGCCGCCGGGGAACGAACCCCAGTGCTCGACCTGGGCGCTGGCACTCGAGACAAGCGCGAGCGCCGAGCACATGCTCACGGTCGCCACGACGCTCCAGATCGAAACTCTCATCGTCTTGCTCCCCCGTTCGTGGGCCGGACGACCGTGCCGGCGGCTTGACAAGCTAACACACGCGCGTCTCGCCCAATCCTCGTTCAGATGTTCGAGACGTTGAGCCCCGTGCCCTGCAGCAGTTCGTTGGCCTGGGAGTTGAGCACCGTGAACTCGCCCGTCAGGATCAGCACGCCCAGCGCGATCATCACGGCCCCGCCGACGCCGATGATGACCGGAAAATGGCGCTTGACGATCGTCAGCGCGTTCGTCATCCGCTCGAACGCGAGCGCGATCAGCAGAAACGGGATCGCCAGGCCCGCCGAGTAGAACGCGAGCAGCAGCGCTCCGTGCGCCGCCGAGTTGGAGATCGCCGCCTGGGTGAGGATCGCGGCCAGCGTGATGCTCGTGCAGGGGGTCCATGCGATCGCGAACGCCGCGCCGGCGACCAGCGGTCCACCGCGGCCCGCAAGCCGCAGCAGCGTCTCGGAGTGCCACTCGCGGTTGAACATGCCGATGAACGGCGTCGTCAGGAACACGACGCCCATCAGCACGATCACCGCCCCGCCGATCTTCTCGAGTTCGGCTTTGTGGGCGACCAGCGACGAGCCGATCACGGTCGCGCTCAGTCCCAGCAGGATGAAGATCAGCGAGAAGCTCGAGATGAACAGCAGGCTCGGGACGAGCACGCGACGCGCGCCGACCCCGTCGCGCAGGTCCGCGGGCGTGACGCCGATGACCGTTGAGAGGTAGCCGGGCACGAGCGGCAGCACGCACGGCGACAGGAACGACACGAGCCCGGCCGCCAGCGCCACCGGGATGCCGACGCCGGTGGCGGTGTCCGAGGAGGCGGCGAGGATCAGGTGGGCGTGACTCATGGCTGCATCTCCGCGGCAGGATGGCGGATCTCCTCGCGCAGCAGCGCCACCTCGCGCTCGAGCTGCTCGACGCGCTCGCGCAAGCCGTCGAGCTCTCCCAGCCCGGCTGGCTCGGGCACCGGCGCGCGCGGGGGCGCCTCGGCGGTCGACTCATACGCGAGCGCCTGCTCGTCGTTCCCGCTCTGCAGCAGTTGCTTGTAGCGCTCCTCCTTGTGCCCCGGGCGGCGCTCCAGGCGCGCCACCAGCCCGCGCTCGATCAGCTGCGCGAGCGTGTCGTGGACGCCGGTGAGATCGGCGAACGCGTGCATCCGCTCGGTGCGCTGCTTGAGCTCGCCGGGGGTCTGCGGCCCGCGCAGCATCAGCACACAGATCACCGCCTGCTCGGCCGAGCTCATCGGCAGCGCCTCCGCCAGCAGGTGGCGGTACTTGGCGGCGCGGCTGCCGGCGCCGCTGGCCAGGCGGGTGTAGCCGCGGCGTTCGAGCCGGTGCAGCGCATCGCGGATCACCTCGTCGTCGTATTCGACCACGGGATCGCGGTTGGTCGACTGGTTGCACGCCAGCCGCAGCGCGTTCAGCGACAGCGGGTAGGCATCCGGGGTCGTGCGCTGCTTCTCCAGGAGGCAGCCGAGCACACGCGTCTCGGTGGCAGACAGATCCATCGACGTTAACCCTAGGGCTCAACGGGGCGCCGGTAAAGTCAGCTCCGTGAGCCATCAGCCCTTTGCTCAGGGACACGGTGGCGGTGGCGGCGGCCGCCGCTCGCGCCAGGCGCAGCAGCCCAAGCCGGGCCCGCGCCCTGAGGACATTCCCGACAAACACGTTCCGCTGCGGCGCGTCGGGAGTCTGTTCATCCCCTACCGCGTGCGCCTGGGCCTGCTGCTGGGGCTGATCGTGCTCGGCTCGGTGCTCAGCGTCGCCTCGCCGTTCCTGCTGCGCGAAGCGATCAACAACGGCATCCTCAAGAAGAACCTGACGCTGCTGTCGTGGCTTGTGGGCGGCATGATCGCGTTGGCGGTCATCAACAGCGTGATCAGCGTCGCGCAGACGTGGATCTCGAACCAGGTCGGCCAGCGCGTGATGCACGACCTGCGCGCAGCGGTGTTCGCGCACCTGCAGCGGATGTCGCTGGCGTTCTTCACGCGCACACGCTCGGGCGAGGTGCAGGCACGGATCGCCTATGACATCGGCGGCATCGACGATGTTGTCACCAGCACCGCCACCTCGACGGTCTCAACCGTGGCGACGGTCTTGGCGACGGTCACGGCGATGTTCGCTCTGAGCTGGCTGCTGACCGTGTTCTCGCTGATCCTGCTGCCGTTCTTCGTGTGGCTGACGCGGCGTGTGGGCAACGAGCGCCGGCGTATCCAGTCGGTGCGCCAGGGGCGCCTGGCGGACATGTCGACGCTGGTCGAGGAGTCGCTGTCGGTGTCGGGGATCCTGCTGGGCAAGACGATGGGTCGCTCGAATGAGCTCGTCGATCGCTTCAGCTCGGAGTCCAGTGAACTGGCGGACCTGGAGGTGCGTGCGCGCATGGCCGGGCGTTGGCGGATGTCCTCGGTGCAGCTGGCGTTCGCGATCATGCCCGCCGCGGTGTACTGGTTCGCGGGCTACAACATCGCGCACGGGCACGATGCGATCTCGATCGGCACGGTCGTGGCGTTCACGACGTTGCAGACGCGGCTGCTGTTCCCGATGCAGCAGTTGCTGTCGGTCGGGGTGGAAGTGCAGACCTCGCTGGCGCTGTTCGGGCGGATCTTCGAGTACCTGGATCTGCCGGTGGACATCGTCGAGCGCGCCGACGCGCGCACGTTGACCAACGTGCGCGGCGACGTGGAGCTCGAGGACGTGTGGTTCCGCTACGAGCCGAACTCGCCTTGGACGCTGCAGGAGATCGGTGCGGAGGTCCCGGCCGGGACTCGCACCGCGCTGGTGGGCGAGACGGGCTCGGGCAAGACGACGCTCGCCTATCTCGTCGCCCGCCTGTACGAGCCCCAGCGCGGTCGCGTGTGCATCGACGGTGTGGACGTGCGCGACATGACGCTCACCTCGCTCGCGGCCACCGTGGGCCTCGTCTCGCAGGAGACCTACCTGTTCCACGCGTCGATCCGCGAGAACCTGCGGTTCGCCTGCCCGGACGCGACCGACGAGCAGGTCGAAGACGCCGCCCGCGCGGCGCAGATCCACGAGTTGATCTCATCGCTGCCGGAGGGCTATGACACGCCGGTGGGCGAGCGCGGCTACCGCTTCTCCGGTGGGGAGAAGCAGCGCATCGCGATCGCGCGAACGGTGCTTCGCAATCCCCCTGTGCTGATCCTCGACGAGGCGACCTCAGCGCTCGACACGGAGACCGAGCGCGCCGTCCAGCAGGCGCTCGACGAGCTCTCGCGCGGGCGCACCACGATCGCGATCGCGCACCGGCTCTCGACGATCAAGGACGCGGACCAGATTCTCGTGCTCGACCACGGCATGATCGTGGAGCGCGGCACGCATCAGGAGCTGCTTGCGCTCGGGGGCCGCTACGCGGCGCTGCTCAGCGGCGCATCGGTCGCCGATGAGCCTGCCTCGGCAGGCGTCTGAGCTACGCGACGGCGTCGATGTTCAGGCGCACGTAGTCGACCACCACGGGCTTGCCGAGCGCTTCGAGCACGTCATCCATGAACGGTTCGCGCAGGGGCTCGGGCAGCTGCTGCACGTGCGGGCCGAGCACGATCGTCGAGAGGAACGCGCGCGGGTCCTCGGGCTCGCGCGGCGCGGGCGCCAGCCAGCAGTCGGCGGCGCTGAAGCCGGCCTGCAGCAGGCGCTCGCGGGTGATCTCGGGCCCGGCGTAGTTCCACGGCGGATGCCAGTCGCGGAAGTGCTCGGCATACGGCTCGCGCTCGCGAACCTGGTTGGCGGTGGCGCGCAGGACGTTGATGTTGCCCTCTCCCCCGCACTGCGCGACCAAGCGCCCGCCCGGCACGAGCGCCGCGCGCAGGCGCGCGAACAGCCGCTCGTGATCGGTGATCCAGTGGAAGGTGGCGGTCGAGAAGATCGCGTCCACGGGCGGCTGCAACTCGAGCTCGAGCAGATCGCCGACGCGCAGGTCCGCCTCGGGACCGAGCCGGGCGCGAGCGGCATCGATCATCGAGGGCGACTCGTCGATCGCGATCACGTGTCCGCGCGGCAGGCGCTCGATCAGCGCCTGGGTGATCCGCCCCGAGCCGCAGCCGGCGTCGAGCACGGTCTCATCGCCTGCCAGCTCGAGCCGTTCCAGCACGCCGAGCCCAAGCGCCTCCATCGTCGTGGAGATGCGGTCGTAGCTGGCTCCGTCCCAGTCGCGCACTGGCATACGAGCGTATGTTATCACGCACAGATGTCAGCCGCCGGACATGCCGGAGCGATACTGGTCTGGGCCGGGCGCGCCGGCGTCCTTGGCGAGCTCGGCGATGACGCGTGAGAGCTGCCCGCCCTGCCAGGCGATCGGCGAGGGGATCGGATGCCCGCCCACCCCCGCCTCCTCGACCACCAGCCGTGCGCCTGGGATCGCGCGCGCGTAGCTTTCAGCGACGACCAGCGGATGGCCGGGGTCGGCCTCGTCGCGGCTGGCGACGACGACGGTCGGGAGCGCGATCGTGGAGAGCTGCTCGAGCTCGTCGAACGGCCGCGAGCGCGGCACGACTTCCAGCGCGTCGGCGACCGCGTCGGGATGCTCGTGCGCGGACAGGCGCTGGCGCAGCACGGTTGCGAGCGTGGCACGAAACGACTCGGGCACGGCCTGCAGGTCGTATGCGTCGATGAAGCCCTCGACGCCGCCCTCGCGCAGCCCATGCGCAAGCGCGTCCCAGGCGGCGAGCCCCGCGTCCTGATCGCTCGCGACGGGATCGAACGCGGGCGTGATGATCGCGAGCGCCGACACCCGCTCTGGGCGCTCGAGCGCGAAGCGCACGGCGGTGTGCGCACCCATCGAGGCGCCGGCGAGCAGCGCCCGCTGGACCCCTGCTGCATCGAGCACCTCCGCGAGGTCGTCGGCGAGCCGCTCATAGCCATAGGCGGTCGGCTCGGGCGCGGGCGTGGAGTGGCCGTGCCCGCGCGCGTCGTAGGCGATCACGCGATATCCGGCACGCTCCAGCGCGCGCGAGCCCATCACCACATAGCGACGGGTGGCGGTGAGGCCGTGCAGCAGCACGATCGCCTCTGACGCGGCGAGCGCCTCTCCGTCGCCGGACTGCTCGCCGGACTGCTCGCCGGACTGCTCGCCGGCGAGTGTGACGTCGTCGTCGGTGTCCACTTCGAGCGCGCGCTGGGCGATCTGCGGCGGGTCAGGCATATGCGGCGACGTGCGCCCGCAGCAGCTCTGCGGAGCGCTGGGGGCGCTCCCAGAAGAACAGGTGCCCGACGTCCTCGAGCAGCTCGAGCTGTGAGCCCGCGATCAGCTCGCCGACCATGCGCCCGTTCTGCACGGGAAGCACCTGATCGACGGTGCCGTGGATGATCTGTGTCGGCAATGCGATCTCGTGCAGGCGCGCGGAGGTGTCGTGCTCGATGCACGCCTGCGTCTGCGCGACGATCACGTCCAGTGAGACGCGCCGGCGCAGGCTGATCTCCAGGAAGCGCTCCCAGGCGGCGTCATCGGCGGCGAACGCCGGTGAGACGTTGGCCTCCCAGGAGGCGCGGATCATCCGCTCGGGGATGCCGGAGGCGATCGCCTCGGCCATGCTCTGCATCACCTGCTCGGTCGTGTGAACGCTTCCGGGGCCGCCGCAGTAGGTGCAGCCGAGCGTCAGCGTGCGCAGCAGCTGCGGCTCGGCGAGCGCGAGCTCCTGGGCGATCATGCTGCCCATCGAGATGCCGAGCACGTGGGCCGAGTCGATCTCCAGCGCGCCGAGCAGCCCGGCCGCGTCAGCGGCCATCCCGCGGATCGTGAGCGGACCCTGCAGGCGAGTGCTCGCGCCGACGCCGCGGTGGTCGTAGAGGATCAGCTCGAAGTCGCGGCGCAGCTCTTCGAGCAGCGGCTCGCCCCAGTGCGCGTAGGTGCCGCTGCGGCCCATGATCATCAACAGCGGTGGCCCGGAGCCGCTGCGCTCGTAGTCGAGCTCGATCTCCCCCACACCGATGACGGTCATTGCCCGTTCCTGCCCATCGCTCGATCCTATACGGGTAGCGCGAGCTGGTCTGCCGGCTCGTCCCCGCGCGCGCCGTGCGCTGCTCGGCGGGACTCGCCGGCGTCTCCCTCGCCGGCGTTCACCCGCCCTGTCGCGCCCAGCCCGGCGACGCGCACCCCCAAAAGCCGCACGGGCCGTGCGGGCGCGTACTCGCGCAGCAGTCGCAGCGCGATCTCGCTGACCTGCTGGACGTCGCAGGTGGGCTCGGCGACGGAATGCGCGCGCGTCACCGTCGTCCAGTCATCGAGGCGGACCTTGATCCCGATCGTGCGGCCCTTGCGCCCGTGGGCGGCGAGCCCGGCGCAGAGCTCCTCGGCCATCAGCGACAGGTGCTCGCGCATCTGCGTGGGGTCGCTGACGTCGGTGTCGAAGGTTCGCTCGCGCGACTCGGAGACGACCTTGCGCGCGGCGCCGATCTCACCGTCGTGTTCGAAGCGCGCCCGCCGGCGCAGCTCGCGGCCGAGGTTCGGCCCGAAGCGCTCGACGAGCAGCTGCTCGGGCGCAGTGGCGAGCGCGGCGAGCGTCGAGAGCCCCAGCTCGGCCAGCCGTGCAGCGGTCTTCGGCCCGATACCGGGCACGAGCCCCGGTGGCGAGGCGGCGAAGCGCGCGCATGCCTGCTCACGGCTGAGCACGACGAAGCCGGCGGGCTTCTCGGCGTCGGATGCGACCTTGGCGACGAGCTTGTTGGGGCCGATGCCGACCGAGCACGTCAGTTCGGTGGCGGTCTTGATCTCGGCGAGCAGCCGGCGCATGGCGGCGCGCGGCGAGTACAGGCCGGCGATGTCGAGGTAGGCCTCGTCCAGGCCGACGACCTCGACGCGCTCGACGTGCGCGCGCACGATGTCCATGACCTGCTTGGAGGCCTCGCGGTAGGTCATGAAATCGGGCGGCAGGAACACAGCCTCGGGGCACAGCCGTCGCGCGCGCGAGGCGGGCATCGCCGAGCCGACACCGAAGCGGCGCGCCTCGTAGCTGGCGGTGGTGACGACCGCACGCGGCCCGCTGCCGGAGACGACGACGGGCTTGCCGCGCAGCTCCGGGTGCCGGCGCAGCTCGATCGAGACGTAGAAGGCGTCGGCGTCGAGGTGCGCGACGCGCAGTTCGGAGTCGGGGGCGGGCATGACGACCCAAACTAGCGTTCGATCCGGCGGGCTCCTTCATCAGTGCCAGTCGGTGTTTCTTCGAGCCGCTCATGCAGCGCCTCGCGTCCGCGATGAAGGCGCGACTTCATCGCCGCGCGGCTGAGACCGAGCGCGTCCGCGGTGGCGCCGCCCGACAGCCCGTGGACGTCGCGCAGGACGACTGCCGCGCGCTGGTCCGGCGGCAAGGCGGAGATCGATGCGACGATGCGCTCCATCTCCATGCGCATGAGCGCCGCGTCTTCGGCAGACTGCTCGACCGCCGCGTTGGCGGTGTGCACGCGCAGCGACAGTCGCATCCGGCGCACGCATTCGCGACGCACGATCTGGAACAGCCACGACGCGAGCGCGGCCGTGACGCGCAGCGTGCCGATCTTGCGGTAGAGCACGACCAGCGCCTCCTGCGCCGCGTCTTCGGCGTCCTCGGGCGTCGAGCAGAGCGTGCGTGCGAAACGGCGGACGTGAGCGTGAGAGCCGGACACCAGCAGAGCGATCGCGCGCTCATCGCCCTGCTGGGCCGCCATCACCACCCGCTCGCTCGGCCATGTCGAGCTGGTGGGAGTCATCGTGTCCGCTGCGCCTTCATCGGCGAGCTGCCCGCGACCGGTGGGCCGCCCCGGCTTCGTTCGGGCAGGGAACCTTCTCGCTCACGTCGACCGTCTCCGGGCGCGACGGTTCTCCGTCTTCGGCGAAGATGACTTCCTCGCGCGCCGGCCAGCCGCCCCTCGGACACGTGTGGGGAAGCCGTGCGTAGTAGATGGTGCGCCCGTGGGAGCGATAGGCGGAGCCCGCTTGGAGATCGATCGAGCGGATCGACGCATACGGCGCGCCGGGCACGCTCGCGACGAGCGGCACGTCGAAGCTCATCTCGGGGCCGCTGCCGCCGCTGTCGCCGGCTTTGACGAGCCGCTCGGTCGAGAGGATTTCGAGCGATACGGGCGTGCGCCCGTCAGCGAAGACGTACCCGCCGCCACCCGGCGCGTAGAAGGTGAACAGTTCGGCGGTCTCTTCGACGCGTTCGCCGCCAAAGGTGACGAACCCGATCGCCTTGCCAACGGGGCCGGCGGCAGATCCCTTGGGGCACGCCGACGGTCCGATGTCTTCGAGGATGCTCGCCTCGCACGTGGGAAAGCCGCTTGGATGCAACTGGACTCCGAGGGGCAGGTAGACGTTGACGCCGATGAGCGGCGGTGGGGACCCGAAGTATTCGTTGCCTTCGATCGTGACTTCGCCGTGCGCGGCAGCGCCGGCGCCGAGGATGTCGCCCGTGTGCGGGAAGCCCGGGATCGGCACCGCTTCCGCCTTGACCTTGACCGTCGGCTGGGCGGACGCGACACCGGGCGCGATCAACGCCGCGAGTATCGGCATAAGGGCACACATGTGGTTTCTTCGCATCGGTTTTCCTCCCTCGAGCAGCGCCCGGTTCAGCACGATAGATCGCAGACCGAGCACAATGGATGTGCATATAGGAGGGGCGCGAGACGAAAAGGATTCGCGGAGCGGCGGAAACAGCCTGTGCGACACATGTCAAGCTATGTTGCAGTAGGCTGCCCACCGAGGAATATGGACCTGACGTTCAGCGACAAGGAGACGGCGTTCCGCGACGAGCTGCGCGCCTGGCTGGCCGAGAACCAGCCTGAGGCCAAGCCGCCTGCGGACGCGGGCGACGATGCGCAGTTCGCCTACCGCCGCGACTGGCAGCGACACCTTTACGACGCGGGCTGGGCGGCGCCGGCGTGGCCGGTGGAGTACGGCGGGCGCGGCGCGTCGCAGAGCGAGTCGGCGATCTACTTCGAAGAGCTGGGACGCGCGCGGGTGCCGTTTGCGGCGAACACGCTGGGCCTGTTGCTGGGCGGCCCGACGCTGATGGTGTGGGGCACACCGGAGCAGAAGGAGCGCTACCTGCCGCCGATTCTCTCGGGCGAGGAGATCTGGTGCCAGGGCTTCTCCGAGCCGGACGCGGGCTCCGATCTCGCGGCGCTGAAAACGCGAGCCGTGAAAGACGGCGACGAGTGGGTGGTCACCGGCCAGAAGGTGTGGACGAGCGGCGCGCAGTACTCGAAGTGGTGCATGCTGGTGGCGCGCACCGACGGCGAGGTGGCCAAGCACAAGGGCCTCACGTACTTCTTGATGGACATGGACCAGGAGGCGGTGCAGGTACGCCCGCTACGCCAGATCACGGGCGAGGCGGAGTTCAACGAGCTGTTCATCGAGGAGGCGCGGATCCCCGACGCGAACGTTGTCGGCGGGGTGGGCAACGGCTGGAAGGTGGCGCTGACGACGCTGATGAACGAGCGCGCGGGCCTTGGCTTCGCGCTCCAGATCCGCCTGCGCCAGCTGCTCGACGACATCATCGCGGCGGCGGCGACCCAGGGCCTGCTGGAGAACCCTCTGTACGCGGACAAGCTCGCGGAGCTGCACGTGCGCTGCGAGTCGATTCGCCTGCTGGCGTGGAAGGGCCTGACGGACGCGGAGCGTTACGGCCAGCCGGGCCCTGAGGGCTCGCTCGTGAAGTGGCTGTGGTCGGAAACGAACCAGCTCGCGACGCAGCTGGCGGTCGACGTGATCGGCCCGGAAGCTCTGATCACGGGCACGAGCTGGAGCTATGAGCTGCTGCGCGCGCGCGGCAACACGATCGAGGGCGGCACGACAGAGGTGCTGAAGAACATCGTCGCCGAGCGCGTTTTGGGTCTCCCCCGTCTCAAGGTCGCGGCGTGATGAGTTTTAAGTTTTATGGGCTCCGCCCTTCGGGCTCCGCCGGCGGGGTCGCGTAAGTCATGGACTTCGGGCTCACAGACGACCAGCGCGACATCCAGCGCACGGCGCATGACCTGCTCACCGAGCGTGCGACGTTCGCGCGGGTGCGCGAGCACGCGGAGGCGGGCACAACCGACAGGGTGCTGTGGAAGGAGCTGAGCGAGCTGGGCTGGCCGGGGATCGCAATCTCCGAGGAGCACGGCGGCCAGGGCCTGGGCACGATCGAGCTGTCGATCCTGTGCGAGGAGCTGGGGCGCGTGGTGGCGCCGGTGCCGTTCCTGGGAAGCGCGATGGCGGCGTGCGTGATCGAGCAGGCGGGCTCGGACGAGCAGCGCGAGCGCTGGCTTCCGGGCCTCGCCTCAGGTGAAACGATCGGCGCGCTTTCGAGCGCGGTTGACGGCACCTCTGAGCTGGTTGTGAGCGGCGCTGAGGCGGATGTGATCGTGCTGGTTGAAGAGGACGGCAGCGGGCGGCTGCTGACGCCGCAGGACGCCGAGGTGAGCAAGGTCGCGGCGATCGACCCGACGCGCTCGGCCGCGCGCGTGAGCGCCGCTGATGGTGCCGGCGAGTCGCTCGAGGACGGCTGCCCCGGCCTGGGGCGCGCGCTCGTGGCGGCCAGCTCGGAGCTGGTGGGAGTATCGGAGCGGGCGCTGGAGATGACGCTGGCCTATGTGAAAGACCGCAAGCAGTTCGGCGTCCCGGTGGGCGCCTACCAGGCGGTCTCGCACCGCTGTGCGCAGATGCTGCTGGACACCGAGAAGGCGCGCTCGACGACGGCGTTCGCGGCGTGGAGCGCCGACGCCAACCCCGATGGTCTCGCGGAGGCGGCGGCGATGGCGAAGGCCGCCGCGTCAGACGCTGGACGCGAAGTGACGGCGAGCGCGATCCAGGCGCACGGCGGTATCGGCTTCACGTGGGAGGCGGACGTGCACTGGCTGTTCAAGCGCGCGCAGATCGACGCGGTGCTGCTGGGCGGTGCGAGTCGCCACCGCGCGCGGGTTGCGGCGATCCTGGCTGAGCGCTTCGCCGCTACCGCGGCCTGAGGCTCGCGCGGATCTAGGGTCGCCTGCTCGGCTCGAGCGCCGCGGTGGCATCAGCGTTCGCTTCCGAACAGGGGCATGCAGGCGTGCTCGGGTGCGCCAAGCTCGGCGGCAAGGAGCGCAACTCCGACGTCGCCCTTGTAGAGGCTGTCACGGCGGAGTGCCGCGGTCTGAATGCTCATGGCCGCGTGGTCGGCGAGCAGGCGGGCGCGCCCCAGCCATTGTGCTTCGCCGGTGTGCCGGTGCAGGCATAGCAGCGAGTAGGCGCGCCCGGCAAAGCCGCAGCAGAGGTCGCCTCCGGCGGCGGCGCCCTCATAGGCGCTCCAGGCCGCCTGCTGCGCGAGCACGGTGAACCGCTCGTCGCCCAGCAGACTGTGCGCAAGGGTCCAGAGGTCGACGTAGCCGGCGGCTCCGTTGCACCAGCTCGCTGCGAGCGGAGAGTCAAGCGCGCTCGCCCCCACCTCCAGCGGCCAGCGCATGCCTCGGCCGGCGGGGTCGGCGAGCGCCGCGAGCTGTTCGAGACGCTCGCCGACCCCGGCTGGCGGTGGCGTCGATGATGCCTTGCTCCAGCGCAGGAGGCTGAATAGATATCCGGCCCAGCCATGGGCGGCCCCGAGCGAGCGAAGCCGCGTGCACTCGGCGAGCGCTGGCTGCGACTCCAGTTGCTCCCACAGGTCGTCGCACAAGGTGTCCCCGAGCGCACGCAGTCCGGCATCGAGCGCCGAGTTGGATGTCTCCAGCAGCAGCGAGCAGCCGAGCAGCAGCCCAGCTCGCCCGAAGGCCACATCCAGGTGCGCGCCCGGTTCGCGCGCGGCGGCGAGGAACCCGTTCAGAGCGGATTGCTGCGAGGACTCGTCGCAGCGCCCATGAGCGACCAGCGCGGCGACGCCGTGTACGCCCGCCACGTAGTGGTAGAACGAGCCCTCGCCGAAGGTCTCTGGAACGATCTCGAGCTCCTCGCTCCAGAATGCTTCATGCGAGCCGATGGCATGTACGGCCCTCGTAGACCACAGATCCGCCAGCGCGAGCAGGCCCTCGTCGTCGCGCATCGCCGCGATTCGGAGCAGCGCGTAGGCGAAGCCGGCGCCACCGTTCATGGCGGAGGCCGTCGGCGGCGCGAGCTTGCCCGCGAGCAGCTCGCCGCGGATCGCGAGTCGCGCTAGCACGTCCTCGAGCACTCGCTCCGCCGGCCCCGGGTCCGGACGAGCGGTCATCCTGGGGCGGGTGCGTTGGAGATCACTGGCGGCCGCCGCGCGGAAGGATCGCAGCAGCTCGCCGCTGGAGCGATAGCGTCTGGCAGGGTCCTTGTCGAGCACGCGTGCGAGCGTCCGCTCGACCGCGGGAAGCTCGCTCGCGCCGTGGCGGGCGAAGGGGAGGGGCGGTTGCTCGAGCAGCTGGCGCAGCATCTCCTCGTGCTCGAGCGAGAACGCGTGCGTGTGCGCGCCGGTCAGCACTAGATACAGCAGCGCACCCAGCGAGTACTGCTCGCCCCGGAGCGACAGCGCGGGCTCGGGGCGCCCGGCGAGGCGTGCGGAAGCGACCTCTGGCTCCATGAAGAAGTCGATCCCGCCGCGCAAGCCGCCGTGCCTGCTGTCGGGTGTCGCCTTTCCGGCAAGTCCGTAGTCGATGATCGTGACCGTGCCACTTCCATCGACGCACACATTGCGGGGATGGACGTCCCCGTGGATGACCGCCTGAGCATGCAGGTGCGCATACGCCTCGATCAGGCGCTCGCCAAGCTCGAGCAGCGCGGCGGGCCCGTCGCGCTCGCCCAGCCGCCGCGCGTCTGCCGCGGCCTCATAGACGTCGACCCCACCGCACCACGAGGTGACGAGGAACGGTCGTGCCTCGTATTCGCCGAGCTCGAGCAGCCGTGGGTTCACGCGGCCGTCGAGGCTCGCCAGGATCGCGGCCTCATGCGCGAGCGCCCGGCCCAGCCGCTCGTTGTCGCCGGTCCGGGCGATCTTCAGTGCCACTGAGGACCCGTCGGGTGCCTTGGCGAGGTACACCTCGGTATCTACGATCACGTGGATCGCCTGGACGATCTCGAAGCGGCCGATCGTCTGGCCCGAGACAAGCGTGCTGGCGATCGCCTGCGCAAGCTCGGAGTCGGCAGCGACAAGCACGCCCTCGTTGACGAAGCCCCCGAGTACGGAAAACGCGTCGTCGAGCAGCTCGCGGGGATCGACGCCCTCCTTGGTGCCAAACGCGATCACCGCGTCGACGATCGTCATCGGCGAGCGAAAGCTCTCCAGCAACGCCGCCGTCCTCGTATCGACGACGCTCGATGGTGTGCGCGAGCGCGGTCGCGTTACAGCGCAGTCACCGTCCTCGTGCCCGATCTGCTCGCGTAGCCCGGGCGCGAGCTGCTCGAGCGGGGCGATGATCACGTCGGCTGGCAGGATCAGGGGGTCCAGGATCGTCATCGTTCTAGGCGTTTGCCCGCGCCGCCCGCCACATCCCGCTCGCGGGTATCCACGTGTCGGTGTCGATGCCGGCGAGCCTCAGGCGCTCGAGCGCGAACTGCCAGGGCTCGAGCGCATTCGAGTCATCCGCGGCGCCCGACGCGAGGTACTCGGCTAGGCGCTGGGACACCCACAGCCTCCAGCTCGTCATCGCGCCGACGTCGGCGCTGAGCGCCGGCGGGTCGGCGCCCCAGGAGAGCAGGCCATCGCTGGTGACGGCGGCCGTGAACGGGACGCCATGAGCGGGGCAGCCGCCGAGACGCTCCTCCAGCCTGGTCGCCGCATCCTGTAGATCGTCGAGGCGGTCGAAGTAGACGACCAGCTTGTCCGGCCGACACAGATCGCGGAGGTCGGCGCCGACCTTGAACGCCTGTACGCCCTGCCCGCGGGCCACAGAGCTCGCGACGGCCTCGAACGCACGTGGCAGCGCGGCGAGCGTCGGGCTGACGTAGAGCTTGTACCCCGCGCCTGATCGGCTCTTCGCCCCCCGTGCCCGCCAGCTGCGCCAGTAGGCGCGAAGGCCCGCGGCGGGGGCTGTCTCGACCCAGCCCGCGTCCAGCGCCGCCCGCGCTGAGCCACCCGGCTGGAGTCCGAGATAGGCATCGATGGCCGTGGCGTCCGGCAGCCTCGACGCGAGGGACGGCGTCAACGGCCGGCGTCCGTAGCTATAGAGCCGCAGCGCAAGCTCTCCCGTGGGCAGGCCCGCGAGCTCCTGCCCGTAGCGCAGGGCGGCCATCGACAGCTCACCGATGCGGCCGCGTCCGCCGCTCGAGCTCCCGGTGAGGACGCGTCTACCGGCCTCGCTGCCGCAGATGAACCGTCCCTCGTGCTCGATCTCGAGCACGTCATCGACGACGAGACGCGCGATCGTGCGCTCGAGATCCTCGCCGAGTCGCGCCCGCACATAGCCGGGCAGTTGAGCGGGGTCGTTCAGCGTGAGGAACAGCAGGGCGGTCTCAGACGTCGCGGATCGCGGAGCGACGCCGGCACCGCTCCGTGGCCGTAGCACGCCGTAGACGTCCTCGCCCTCCAATTCTCCGAGCAGCTCCCGTTCGACTCCCGAGAGTCGGTCGAGTAGGACGAGCTCATATCGCGGGTTGGCACGGAAGATCCCGTGCGCGAGCGCGCTCGCCTGGTCGCTGCCCGGACCCCCACGGCAATCCGCGTCGCGGCGAGCGGCGACGCTCACTTGTCGCTCTCGCGCCGTTCCTCGACTGCCTGCTCTGCCTTCCTGATCTCCTCCAGCTGCGCCTCGAGCCGCTCCCTCAGAGCCGGCAGCTGGTCGGCATCGACGATGATCGGGCGCTCCTCGAACACGCTCTCCCCACCACACTCCACCGTTGGGGCGATCGTGCGCGCCCGGCAGCTCGCGGGAGCGCACGTCCCAAAGTCGCACGACGGAACCCCGCAGCTCAGGTTCGGGCAGGTGCCCATGTGACAGGTGCCCATCTGGCAGCTACCCATCGGGCAGGTGTACATGTAGCAGCTGTACATGTAACAGCTGACGCCGACGTGGCACACGGCGCTCGGGAACTGGCAGGCAACAGGCCCGGTCTCGAAAGCGCAGCTGAAGACCGCGCATGTGCCGGGTTCGCACGTGAAGTCCCCACAACGCCCGACCGCATCCTCGATCACCGACCCATCTGTGCCGCACGGCAACTGCACCCGCAGCTTTTTTGCCCCAAACGACATGAGCACCGCCTTGGTCGTTTCGCCGGCGCGACGCTACATAGGTCCGCACCCACCCGCAAACGCGCGTTGGCGGTATCGGACAGCGACTCCGGTCCCAGCCGCGGAGATATGGCAGTAGACGCGGCATCCAGGCCCCTTGGCCGCCGACCATCCACCAGCCCAAAGTTCGCGCCGCCGTCTCTCACTATCCGTGCGGCCGCTACAGGCTCGTGCGAGTCGCGGCGGCGGCAGTGTGGGTAACGTCTCGGCCGTGTCGTTGTATGCGGCGTTTCTCCGTGGCATGAACGTCGGCGGGCGCCGGCTCACGAACGACGACCTGCGTGCGCACTTCGTCTCGATGGGCTTCGCCGACGTGGCGACGTTCCGCGCCAGCGGCAACGTCGTGTTCGCCGGTGAGGCGCAGCCGCCGGAAGCCGTGAGGGAGCGAATCGAGATGGGACTGGCAGAGGCGCTCGGCTATGCGGTCCCGACGTTCGTCCGCACCGCCGCCGAGGTCCACGCGATCGCCGCCGCAACGCCTTTCGAGTCGGCGCGACTGCAGAGCTCGGCCGGCAAGCTCCAGGTGGTCCTGCTGAGCGCCCCTCCCGCTCGTGAGACTCAGGCGGATGCGCTCGCCCTGGCAGGCGACACGGATGGCCTCGTGTTCGACGGGCGCGAGGTGTACTGGCTCCCGAGCGGCGGCGTGCTGGACTCGGCGCTCGACATGACCTCGATCACGCGCGTGCTCGGGCAGACGACGATCCGTACGAAGGGAACGGTCGAGCAGATCGCGGCCAAGCATCTGGCCTGAGGGCGCACGCAGGCGACGGTGCTCGAGACCGGCGGCGGCGCCCCGGCTCTGGTGCTGAGGATAGGCTGCAGGGGACAGCGAGTGAGGGAGTTGGTCAGATGGTCGAGCCGTTGCCGAGGGGACGCAATCCGTTTGATGAGAGTGGCGTACGGCGCGGCGCCGATGGCGTTGCGCGCTACCTCGACCGTCCGCCATCGCTGGTGGCGATGCTGCGCGCGAGCGTCGATCGCGACGCGGGCGCGACGGCGGTGCTGGAGGTCGGCGGCGGGCGCTCGGTGAGCTACGGCGAGCTGTGGGCGCAGGCGGCACGCGTGGCGGGCGGCCTGCGCGACGCGGGCGTCAAGCGCGGGGATCGCGTGGCGCTGCGGCTCGCCAACGGGATCGACTGGGTGCTCGCGTTCTTCGGCGCACAGCTGCTTGGGGCGGTGGTCGTGCCGGTCAACACGCGCTTCACAGAGGAGGAGGTCGCCTACGTGGTCGAGGACTCCGGCTGCGCCTTCACGTTCGCACCCGACGCCGCCTTGCCAGACGGCGAGCCGGTCGCGACCGACGACCTCGAGCCCGACGATCTGGCGGCGATCTTCTACACGAGCGGCACCACCGGCTTTCCCAAGGGCGCGATGACGACCCATGCCAACTTCCTGACGAACAGCGAGAACGCGTTTCGCTGCCTTAAAGTCGAGCGCGACGAGGGGCCCGAGATCTCGACGCTCGTGTCGGTGCCGCTGTTCCATGTCACCGGCTGCAACAGCCAGCTGATCCCCGCGCTTGAACGCGGCGGGCGCGTCGAGCTGCTCTCGGGCCCGCTGGACTTCGCCGGCTTCTTCGAGGCGGTCGGGGCGCACGGCGTCAACCAGATCGTCTCGGTGCCCGCGATCTACCACGCGGTGATCCGCCACCCGAGCTTCGCCGAGCTCGACGTGAGCAACGTCCGCTGGGTCTCCTACGGAGGCGCGCCGATCGCCACGAGCCTCGTGCACCAGATCATGGAGGCGTTCCCGAACGCGCGCGTGGGCAACGGCTTCGGCCTGACCGAGACCTGCTCGCTGACGTCGTTCCTCCCCCACGAGGAGGCCGCCGAGCACGCTGACTCCGTCGGCTTCGCGATGCCGGTGGTCGACCTCGCGCTCGATCAGGTGGATCCGTTGACCGGGGCCGGCGAGCTGCTCGTGCGCGGGCCGAACGTCGTGCAGGGCTACTGGAACAAGCCCGAGGCCAATGCCCAGAGCTTCACCGACGGCTGGCTGCACACGGGCGATGTGGCGCGCATCGACGAGGACGGGCTCCTCTACATCGTCGATCGCAGCAAGGACATGATCAACCGCGGTGGCGAGAACGTCTACTCGATCGAGGTCGAGAACGCGCTCGCCGGTGCCCCGGGCGTGGGCGAGGCCGCGGTCGTGGCGGTGCCTGACGACATGATGGGTGAGAAGGTCGGCGCCGTGATCGTGCCGCTCGCCGGCAGCGAGCTGGACGTCGATGCCGTGCTTGCGCACACACGCGCGCACCTCGCGGACTTCAAGGTCCCGCAGTACGTTGCGGTGCGCGAGGAGCCGCTGCCGCGCAACCCGGGCGGCAAGGTGCTGAAGGCACAGCTGCGCGAGCAGACAAGCTGGGGAAAGGCGCTTCGCTGAGCGCCGAGCAGTTGCTTCGCCGAACAAACGAGGGAGACAGAATGCCGAGCGTGGAGACCGTGCAGGGAGCCGTGGAGTCGCAGGAGCTCGGGCTGACGCTCGTGCACGAGCACGTGCGCTTTCGCGACGAGGCGGTGGCCGATCAGTGGCCGAACCGCTATGACGAGCAGCTCGAGCACGACGCGGCGCTGGTGGCGGTCAACGCCGCCAAGGCCCACGGCGTGCAGACGATCGTCGACCCGACGGCGATGTTCGGCGGGCGCGACGTGCGCTTCATGAAGCGCGTGGCCGACGAGACCGGCGTGCGGATCGTCCCATGCACGGGCATCTACAGCTATGACTACCTCCCCCACTACTTCGCCAACCGCGACATCGACGTGATGGCCGACCACTTCGTCGAGGACATCGAACGCGGGATCCAGGGCACGGAGATCAAGGCGGCGTTCCTGAAGTGCGCGGCGGATGCCGCCGGGGTGACCGACAACGTCGAGAAGATCCATCGTGCGATTGCCCGCGCGAGCGTGCAGACCGGCGCGCCGATCATGGCGCACTCGATGCCGGCGGTGGCCACCGGCACCCGCCAGGTGGAGATCTTCAAGGAGGAGGGCGTCGAGCTCTCGCGCGTGCAGATCGCCCACTGCGGCGACAGCGAGGACGTCGAGTACATCGAGGGGCTGATCGACAGCGGCGTGTACGTCGGGCTCGACCGCTATGGCCTCGAGATGTACCTGCCGATCGACAAGCGCAACGCGACCGCCGCGGAGCTGCTGCGTCGCGGTCATGCCGAGCGGCTGATGATCTCCCAGGACTTCTGCGCCTCGATCGACTGGTTCCCGCTGGAGGCCGGCGAGGTGTTCGAATCGAGCGGCGCGATCCGCAACTGGTCGATGACGCTCGTCTTCGAGGAGGTCGTGCCGGCACTGCGCGAGCTGGGCGTGATGGACGACGAGGTCTTTCAGACGATCTTCACGGAGAACCCGCGCCGCTGGCTGACGGCGTAAGCAGCTCGGGCCCCTCTGCGTCGAGCTGGCCCGCCTTGTTGACAGCCGGATTGGCCGCGTGCGCGGAGAGCCGCTCGGTGGGTAGCGCTCCGCATACGGCGAGCGCTTCCTCGGCGCCGAGCGAGGGGTCGAGCCACGCCTGCTGGGCGTCGCGGTCGGCGAGGATCACGGGCATGCGGTCGTGGATCGGCGCGGCGATGCGGTTGGGTGTGGAGTCGCACGTCAGCAGCGTGATGCTGTGCACCCAGTCGCCTTCGATCTTGGCGGGCGTCCACAGCGCGGCGAACGCGAACGGGATGCCGCCGTCGACCTGGAAGTAGAACGGCTGGCGGGGCTCGCTGCGCTTCTCGGGCTTCAGCCACTCGAAGTAGCCGTCGGCGAGCTGCAGCGCGCGCCGTGAGCCCTTCGGCACGAGGTTCCTGAAGGCAGGCTTGGAAACAACCGTCTCGATCCTCGCGTTGATCATCTTGGCGCCGCCCTTCAGGTCTTTCGCCCAGGACGGGATCAGCCCCCAGCGCAACAGCTGCGCTTCGGGCTCACCCTTCGGCGCAACGATCGCAAGCACCTCTTCGGTGGGCGCGATGTTGAAGCGCCGAGTGCCGGCGTCGCTCGAGATCGGAACTTTGAAGCGGTCGTTCAGTTCTTCGGGACCGGCGGTGTTGGTGTAGCGCCCGCACATCCCTCGAGCATATGCACGCGCGCGCTCATCGCCAATGCCCCGCCCTGACCTATGCGAACATGCGTTCGTATGTCGAGGCCATACCGTCCGGTTCGCGAGCTCGAAGCGCACCTCGCCCGCGGCGAGCTCGATTTCGCGATCGCAATCGCGCGTGTGGCTGCCAAGGAGCGCACAAGACCGCTCGATCTAGAGCTGACGGTGCGGTTCCTGCCGTTGATCGCCGAGCAGCGACCGGATGCGTTTGACGTGTGGACGCTGCGCTGGCTGGAGCGCTGGTGCGGCGAGCTGCGCGGCCGGGCGAGCATCGACGACGCGTTCGAGCTGGTCGCTGCCCTGGCGGAGATCCCGGTCGATCCGGAACGCGCGCTGCACCGGATCGCTGAGATCCGCGCGCGTCACGGCCGCGCCTGAGCCGCGGTCCGGTAGTAGAGGGCCCGTCCGGCTCGCGACGCTATGCCGCGAGCCGGACGGGGAGCAGCTTGAGCTGATTGATGAAGGGGGATTCGACGTACTGCGGCCCGCCCGCGCCAGCGGCGAGCTGCATGCCGGGGTAGCGCTTGAGCGTCTCCTCGAGCATGATCTGCAGCTCCAGGCGCGCGAGCGCGGTGCCGAGGCAGAAGTGGCGTCCGCCGGCGCCGAACGCCTGGTGGTCTGGGTCCCTTCGCACATCGAAGCGGTCCGGGTCCTCATAGCGCGTCTCATCGCGGTTGGACGAGGCGTACCACAGCACGACCTTCTCGCCCTTGCGGATCTTCTGTCCATGCAGCTCGGTGTCACAGGTGGCGGTGCGACGGAAGTGCGCGAACGCGGGGAACATCCGCAGCGACTCCTCGACGGCGCTCGAGACCAGCGAGGGGTCGTCGAGCAGCGCCTGCATCTGCTCGCGGTCTTCCAGCAGCGCGCGCATGCCGCTGCAGTAGGTCGCCTTGGTGCTGTCGTTGCCGGCGGCCATCAGCAGGAAGAAGCCCATCACGATCTCGTGTTCCTCGAGTTTCTCGCCGTCGACCTCGGCGTGCACCAGCACGCTCGTCAGATCGTCCGTCGGATGCTCGCGGCGTTCGGCGATCAGCTTCGCGCAGCGCTCGAAGACCTCGGGAATGTCTTTCTCGAGCGCCCCGTCGATGCCGTCGGGGTTTACGTCGGGGTCGCCCGCTCCGAGCGTGGAGTTCATCAGCCGCGCCCAGATCTCATCGTCCTCCTCGGCGATCCCCATGAAGCTGCCGATCACGCGCGCGACCACCGGCTGGGCAACCTCGCTGACGAGATCGCAGCTCTCGCGGGCGGGCGGGCCCTTCAAACGGTCGAGCACCTTGACCGCAATCGCGCGGATCGCGTCCTCGTGCGCGGCGATCCGCTTCGGTGTGAAGCCAGCCTGGAACAGTGCCTTCAAGCGATCGTGCTTGGGCGGGTCCATGCCGATGAACATCGCGCGCACGAGCTCGATCGGCAGCACGCCGGCTGCCGTTATCCCCTGTTCTGAGGAGTACGTTTGCCAGTCGCGGCTGACCGTATGGATGTCCTCGGCGGTCGTTACCGACCAGAAGCCCGCCTCGTCGGGAAATTCCTCGAAGCTCTCGGTCCAGTGGATCGGACAGCCGCCGCGCATCTGCTTGAACAACGCATGCGGCGGGCCGTCGAGCCAGTGCTCACGCTCGGTGAGTTCAACGCTCTCGAGATCGCTTCCAACCGCTGCCATCAACTTCCCCAGGGTCGCCACCACAGGATGCTTCGCAGATACTACTGGCTGGGCGGCCAGTGTGGCGCCGGGGCGCTGACATGGTGCTCGACCGTGAGCTCGCCAACGCTCAAACGCTCGACGCGCAGGTCACCGACGTCGAGCGAGCCGATCGCCGCGCGCCGTATCGCGAGGCGCCCGATCGCCAGTGCGCCGATCGCGACGGCGCCGCCGGCGAAGGCCCCGAGCGCGAGCGCGCCCAGCGATGCCGCACCCAGTGCGCCGAGCAGGCCCGAGTCGCGTCTACGGCGCTCAGCTCGTGACATGCGTCTACGCTTGATGCGGCTCGCCATGGCGCAGCGCGCGTCCGGCGAACACGAGCATGTCGTGGAGATGAGCTTCGACCGTTCCGAGGTTGTGTTCGCCGGGATAGACCGCGCCGGCGGCATCGGCGCCGGCTGTGCGCAGGGCCGCGGCGAACGGCAGGTCCTCAGCGGGGTTGGCGATGTGGTCCTGTTCGCCGCCGTAGACGAACGCGTGCAGGCCGAGCCGCGAGATGATCGGCCGGTCGGCGTGCAGGTCGCCTTCGAGACCGTTGAAGAAGCCGATCCAGCTCTCGACCACGCCGAAGCGGTAGGGGTTGGAGAGGGCGAGGTTCATGGCGCCATAGCCCCCCATCGAGTCGCCGACGACTGCGCGCGCGCCGCGCGCGGGCACGGTGGGCAGCGTGCGGTCGATCAGTTGCTGCACTTCAAGGACGTAGCTTTCGTAACCCAGCGAGCCCTGGTTGCGCCAGAGGTTGGCGCCGGGGCCGCCCTGGATCATCACGGCGATCATCGGCGGGATCGCGTGCGCGGCGATCAGCCGATCGAGCTGGCTCTGCAGGCCGATCTGCAGGAACGCGGTGTCCGACTGGTCATCCCCGGGGAGCATGTAGAGCACCGGGTAGTGCAGCGTGGTGTTGGCGTAGCCGGGCGGCAGGTAGACGAGGAAGGAGCCTTCGCCGTGCAATGCAGTGGACTGGTATCCGGCGCGAAGTATCGAGCTGCCGGCTGCGTCCTGACTGACGGGCTCGAGCGTCGGCAGCGCCTGCACCGGCGACACTGAGCTGATCGCCGGCGCTTCCTGTTCGACCGCGGCCGTGCCGCCAGAGCCGATCAGGCCGGCGAGCGTCAGCTGACCGCCCTGCGCGAGCGCGATGCAGACGATCGCAAGCGCGCCGAGCAGCGCACCCGTGATCAGCCTGCGCGCTCGCGCGCGCCCAGGTGACGGCAGCGCGCGCGAACCCGGCCCGGCGACAGCCGGCTCATGGCGAGGCGGGAAGCTCGGCACCCAGGGCGGCGGCAGGAACTCGACCGCCACACCGCCCTGGCCGGGCCAGCTCCAGTCGCCGAGGCTCTCGAGCCACACCTGTGTGCGCGACGCCGTTGCGGTCATGGACATTCAGGAGATTGAATGAGGCATAGGGCAGAAAACCAACCCCTGCATGAGCGCGCCCACCCTGCAGCAGAGCATGCAGATCTTCAGCTCGTGCTCCACACCTGCCCCACGCCGCCGAAGCCGAGTGCATCCTTCGTCGCTTCGGTGAGATCGAATTCGCGCCCGGCGACGTAGGGGCCGCGGTCGACGACCGGGACCCGCACCATGTGCCCGCCGTAGCGCAGCGTCACGAGCGTGCCGCACGGCAGCGTCTTGTTGGCCACGCCCATCGTCGAGCTCGTGAGCGAGCCACCGCACGCGAGGCTGCCGCCGCCGCCGTACCAAGAGGCCTCGGCGAGGCGAAAGACGTTCAGCCGACCGAGCCGGCGATGGGAGGCCAGGCCGGTGGCGCTGCCGGCGAAGCGCAGGCGCAGCCACTCGCTGCCGAGGCGGCGCGGCATGTAGCTCAGCCGGAAACGACCGCGCGCGCCCGTGCGAACTCGGTCGAGGGTGTGCCAGCCGTGCCGGCCGAGCGCCTGTAGTGCCACCAGTTGCTCGCCTAGGCCCTTTCGGGGTGCCTGCAGCAGTGTGCCGGTGACGCTCGCGCGATGGTCGGAAAGGACGTTGAGCTGGTAGCCGCGCACCTTCAGCGCTGTGTGCACAGGCGTCGGGACGGTGGCAGTGGGAGCGGCCGAGGCAATACCGACCGGGACCAGTGGCGCCGCAGGCAGCGGCGTCGCGGGTACGTACATACTTTGACAAACCTCCTTGTTTGCACCTACGGGGTTAGCTGTCGGGCTCACGCCCGACCGCGCACGCGAACGGACGCGTGTCAGCCGGGCGTTACGGCCACATCAGTGGCTGATTCGCCCCATCCGGTCCGCCTTTTTGCGATCCGGCAGTGGGTCCCCCGCTCGCCTCCATCAACGGAGACGACTCGGCGACTCGAACAATCGTTCGTATGATAGCTGGTCACTCGAGTGTTTGTGTGACAGGCAGCACAGATGAAGTGCTGAATCGCACAAGGATGGCCGCTCGTTACAGGAAAATCGGCGCCCATATGGAGAAATCAGATGAGCGCATGATCACGAATTTGGCTCTGAATTTGTTTCTCATCAGTAGTAGGAGATGGCCGCAGGGCCGAGATATCCTTGGCGCACACTCTGCCGCCTTTCGATAAAGGGGAAACGTATGTCGCTGGATGGGTCGATACTCGGAAACTGCGCGTCCGAACAGATGGAGGCCCTGGAACAGGCCTACGGTGAGGATGAGGATGTGCAGGTGGGCGCGGTGATGACGATCGTCGAGGTCCTCACCCCGCAGGACACCGACGAGCAGGGCAACATCCAGTACTCATCGAACATCAGGGTGCGACACAACACCAGCGATCCTTATCGCGTAGTCGGGCTGATGCAGCAGGCGATCCACAACATCCTTGGCTCCTAGCGATGCGGCTAGGAGGCTGAAGCTTTCACGAATATTCGCCACACGACTCGTGGAGCCGATCTTGGTCGGGACCGGCATTTTGTGAACATCCGGCTGCAGTGCGCTCAACGCCACACATCGCGTTGTCAGCTACGCTCGCGCCACCGGTTGCAGCTGTCCACTGCTCCCGGCCTCTAGGAACACAGAAACGCCCCGCTCGGCTTTCACGGCCGGGCGGGGTGCGTCTGTTGTCGCTCCCGCGTCGAGCGCCAGTCGCTCAGGTGACGTTGGGGTCGGGCTTGGCGTTCCCTGGAGCGTTTGCGCCCCCGACCGGAAGCGCGATTTCATCGAGGCGATCGAGAATCGTCTTGAGGCCGCCCTGCGTGTGCACGTCGAGGCGGTCGAGGATCGCCTCAGCGTCTTTGTAGGTATTGGCGGAACGCGCATCAGACGCGAGGCTCTGCACGTTCTGGCCGACCATGATCACCGACAGCAGCACGAGCTGCAGGAACGTTTGGGCGATCCAGGCGACGATTCCCTCGCCGCCGGGTTTCAGGGCCGGACCGAGACCTACCAGCGCGATGAGTCCGAAGAGGTACGCACACCACATCGTGCCGACCAGTCTTGTGATCAGCACCGCGAACTTCGCGTTGAAGCCATCGACGTCGCCCATCGCCTCTTTGAGCACACGCGGGCTGGGGTGCAGCGCCTTCGCGAGCTGATGCCCGTCCTTGACCGGGCCACTGAGACGATGCTCCATCCGATGCTCGAAACCGATCGGGCCACTGTCTGTCATCGATCCTCCTCGCTACCGCTTGGGGGACGGCACCTGCGCCGTTCAGATATTCGGGCGAGTGTATTCGCGCGCGAGCGTCGCGACTGGTGCTCTATCGCCGGCGTGAGCTGATCCATCTAAGCCAGCAGGTGGCGCAGGCGATGGCCCTCGAGGCTCGCCAACGCGGCGAACAGCAGATGTTCCGCCCTGGCCGTTGACGCGGGCTCCCACAACAGCGACAATCGCTTGCATGGCCAACCCGGACCGTCTGACAGCACTGGACTCGACGTTCCTACATCTCGAGGACCACTCCAGCGCGCACATGCACGTCGCCTCGGTGATGGTGTTCGAGGGAGCCGCACCCACGCTGACGGAGCTCGTCAACCACATCCAGGACCGGCTGCACCTGGTCCCGCGCTACCGCCAGCGCCTGGCCTATGTGCCGTTCGACCAGGGCCGGCCGGTGTGGACCGACGACCCGCACTTCAACCCCTACTACCACATCCGCCACACCGCCCTGCCAAAGCCGGCGGATGACGCCGCATTGAAGCGACTGGCCGGGCGCCTGTTCTCCCAGCGCCTGGATCGCTCCAAGCCGCTGTGGGAGATATGGCTCGTGCAGAGCATGTCCGGCGGGCGCTTCGCGCTCGTGGCCAAGACCCACCATGCGCTCGTTGACGGCATCTCCGGCGTGGACATCACGACGGTGCTGTTCGACACAGCGCGCGAGCCGGCGCCGACCGCGCCTGCCTCGCCCTGGAGCGCCAAGCCGCTGCCCGGGCAGGCGAAGCTGCTCGGCGAGGCGCTGATCGAACGCTCGACAGTCCCCGCCGAGATGGCCCGCGGCGCGCGTGCGCTGCTGCGTGCGCCTCGGCGCGCCGTCGCGCAGCTCAAGGACGGCATCGCGAGCATCGGCGCCACCACGCTCGCGGGCATCAGCGCGCCGGCGCCGCCCAGCCCGTTCAACGTGGACATCGGCCCGCATCGGCGCTACACGTTCGTGGACGCCGACCTGGCCACCTTCAAGGCGATCAAGGACTCGCTCGGGGGCACGCTCAACGACGTCGTGCTGGCATCCGTGAGCCTCGCGCTCGGTCGCTACCTGCGCGGCCACGATCACGACACCGAGGGACTCGTGCTCAAGGCGATGGTGCCGGTGTCGGTGCGCTCCAAGGAGCAGCGCGGCGCGCTAGGCAACCAGGTCGCAGCGATGTGGGCCCCGCTACCTGTCGGCGTCGAGAACCCGGCCGAGTGCCTGCACAAGATCAGTACCGCCATGGAGGACCTCAAGCAGGGCGGGCAGGCGGTGGGAGCCCAGGTGCTGACGAACCTCGCGGGCTTCGCCCCGCCGACGATCCTCAGCCAGGCCGCGCGCCTGCAGGCGCGCCAGCCGTTCTTCAACCTCGTCGTCACCAACGTGCCGGGCCCGCAGTTCCCGCTTTACCTGCTCGGTCGCCGTCTGCAGGTGCTCTATCCGGTTGTGCCGCTGGCCCAGCGCCAGGCACTCGGGATCGCGGTCATGAGCTACGACGGCCACCTCGGCTTCGGGCTGCTCGGAGACTACGACGCGCTTCCCGACCTCGACCAGATCGCGCTCGACCTGCAGTGGGCCATCGCCGCGCTCGCCAGGTCCGCCGGTGTGCGTCCGCGCACCGCTCGCCAGGCACGCAGCAAAGCCAAAGCTCCGCGCTCCAACGGCGCCGCTCGCGCGCCGGGCAAGCGCGCCGCGAGCGAGAGCAACTCGGTCAGCAAGCCCGCCCCCGCCAGCTAGCGACGGCCGCATCGAAGCGGCCGCTTGCGTCAGCGGCCCACGCCCAGGGCGCGTCGCAGCGACTCGCGCAGCAGCAGCCGGTACACCAGGTCGGTGGCGGCCAGCATCGTGATTATCAGCGCGCCGGGGTGGCGCAGCAGCGAGCGTGGATGTCGCATGTTGATCGCATCGGCAGCATGAGGCCGATCACTTGAGATCCGCATCGCCACGCCGCTTCCGGGCCGCTTGCTCGTTGCCCCGGCCCAGGGCACGGATACGATCCGACGCATGCGCCTCGCTCTCTGCCAGATGAACGCAACCGTCGGCGACATCGCCGGCAACGCCGAGCGCATCCGCGCGGGTATGCGCGCGGCCGTCGCAGCGCGCGCGGAGCTGGTCCTGTTTCCCGAGCTGGCGCTCACCGGCTACCCCCCCGAGGATCTGCTGCTCAAGGAGCACTTCCTCGCCGCCGCCGCCGCGACGCTGCGAGAGCTGGCCGCCGAGACGCACGGGATCGTCGCCGTCGTCGGTTTTCCCGAGCGTGCCGAGGACGTCTTCAACTCCGCCGCGGTGCTCGCCGAGGGCACAGTGCACGCGATCTACCGCAAGGTCTACCTACCCAACTACGGCGTGTTCGACGAGCAGCGCTACTTCCAGGCCGGCCCAAGCGGCGCGGTCATCGACATCGGCGGCGAGCGCGTCGGCGTGACCGTCTGCGAGGACATCTGGGAGCCGGGCCCGCCGGCCAGCGACGAGGCGCATGCCGGCGCGACGCTGATCCTCAACATCTCCGCCTCCCCCTACCACGCCGGCAAGGGCTCCGAGCGCGAGCACATGTTCGCGCAGCGCGCGAGAGAGAACGTCGCCTGTGTGGCCTTCTGCGCGCTCGTCGGCGGGCAGGACGAGCTCGTGTTCGACGGGCACTCGTGCGTGGTCGACCACACCGGCGCCACGATCGCGCGCGCCGCGCAGTTTCGCGAGGAGCTGCTGGTGTGCGACGTGGATCTGGCGGCGGCGGCCGGGGCGCGGCTGCGCGACCCCAGCCAGCGTCCAGCCGCGCGGCGCTCGGAGCGCCGCGCGCTGCTGCTGCCGGCGCTCGCGGCCGGTGCTGCCGCCGCGGCCGATGTGCCGGTCTCAAAACCTGGCGGGCCGCTCACCGAGCCGCTGGCGCCGGTCGAGGCGGAGGTGTATGGCGCGCTGACGCTCGGGCTGCGCGACTACGTGGCCAAGAACGGCTTCAAGCACGTCGTGCTCGGCGTCTCCGGTGGGATCGACTCGGCGCTCGTCGCCTGCCTCGCGGCAGATGCGCTCGGGCGCGAGCGCGTCAGCGCGACGATCATGCCCTCGCCGTACTCCTCGGACTCCACCCAGTCAGATGCGCGCGCGATCGCCGCCGCGCTGGGCCTGAAGAGCTTCGAGCTGCCGATCGCGTTGGTGATGGGCGCCTACGAGGACACGCTGCACGAGGAGTTCGCCGGACGCGAGAGCGACCTGACCGAGGAGAACCTGCAGGCGCGTATCCGCGGCAACCTGCTGATGGCGCTGTCCAACAAGTTCGGCTGGCTGGTGCTGACGACCGGCAACAAGTCGGAGATGTCCGTCGGCTACAGCACGCTCTACGGCGACCTGGCCGGCGGCTTCGCCGTGATCAAGGACGTGCCCAAGACACTCGTCTACCGCCTCTGTCAGTGGCGCAACTCCCCGGCCGGCGTGCTCGCCCCGCGCGCGATCGCAGGCGCCGACGCGCCGCTCGGCGTCGAGCATCCGATCCCCACCTCGATCATCGAGCGCCCGCCTTCGGCGGAGCTTCGCCACGACCAGCGCGACGAGGACTCGCTGCCCCCCTACGCGGTACTCGACCGGATCCTCGAAGGCTACGTCGAGCTGGACCAGAGCCGCGAGCAGCTGATCGCGCAGGGCCTGCCGGCGTCCGAGGTCGATCGCACGATCCGGCTGGTGGACCTCGCGGAGTACAAGCGCCGCCAGGCGCCGCCCGGGATCAAGATCACGCCGCGCGCGTTCGGGCGCGACCGACGCATGCCCATCACCAACCGCTATCGCGGCTAGCCCGACCGTGCGTCGCCTGCGAGGGTCTGCGATCCGTGCGCTGGGCGCCGCCTGCACCGCTGCGCTGTGTGCGCTTGCATTGAGCTCGTGCGCCAACACGCTGCAGGATCGGCCGATCCCGCACAACATCCTCGAGGGCGTGATCGAGGCGCCGTTCCCCGTCTACTGGCTGGGCGGCTCCTTTGAAGGCATGGCCGTAAGCGAAGCCGCGCACGATCCCAGCGGCGCCTACAGCGTGCAGTACGGCAACTGCCTGGCGGGCGGGCAGGGCTCGTGCGTGCCGCCGCTGCGGGTCGTGACCTCGCCCGACAACAGCTTCCTGCCCGGTGGCTCGACGCCGCGCACGCGCACGCGCATCCGTGGCATCGACGCGTTGCTGGCGCAGTCCGGCAAGACGATCGTGATGGCCACCGGCGGCGTCGTCATCGACGTCTACGCGAGCAATGCGCGCACCGCCGCGGCCGCCGCGCAGACGCTCGTGCCGATCAACGCGCTCGGCGCGCCCCAAGCGGCGCTGCCGGCAGTGCTGCCCGACACAGGCTTTGGCGATCAGCCGCTGCCCTCGCAGGTGCCCGCGCCGCTGCGCCCGCTGGGCTAGCGCTGGGCCTGCGCGGGCTGGCGCGCGCCGTCGGGCAGAGGACGCACGGCGATCGTCATGCGCGTCAGCGCACAGGTGTGATCGGCGTCGTCGCTGAAGCGCACGTCCCACACCCATGTGGTGCGGCCGCGGTGCATGCGCGTGGCGGCCGCATGCACGGTGCCCTCGGTGATCGGGCGCAGGAAGCTCGTGTTGTTCGACAGGCCCATCGCCGTGTGCCCCTGCTGGTGGACCGCGAGCGCTGTCGCCAGCGAGGTCATCGACTCTGCCATCGACGCGTAGACGCCGCCGTGGATCAGGCCGGCCGGCTGCTTGAGCTCCTCGCGCACGGTGAGTTGCGCGCGCACCTCCGTGTCCGAGCACGCCAGCAACCGCAGCCCATACAGGCGGTCAAAGCCCTGCATCACCCCGTTGATCTGCTGCGCGTCCACGGTACCCATCCCGGCGCCACGATAGCCTACGGTCCTTGCGTCATCCGCCCGCGAAGCTCTCATAGCGTGGCGAACGCCGAACACGACATGAGCAGATTGGACGAGCTCCCACCCGACCAGCGCGCCGCGCTCTCGCTGCTGCTGCGCCAGCGCAAGAGCTACGCGGAGGTCGCCGCCCTACTCGGCATCAGCGAGCTGGCCGTGCACGATCGCGCTCACGCCGCACTCGCGGTGCTCGCGCCGCGCCGCGCGCGCGAGCTGACGCCCGAGCGGCGCCTAGAGGTAGGCGACTACCTGCTCGGCCAGCAGCCCGGCGTGGCCGAGCGCCTGCGCACGCGCACATACCTCTCGAGCTTCGAGCCCGCCCGCGCATGGGCCAGCGAGGTTGCGGCCCAGCTCGCGTCGCTGGCCGGCGACGGGCTGCCCGAGATCCCCGGCGCCGCAGGCGGCGCGGCCTCCGGGTCGCAGGCGCCAGCAGGCGCCGGCGCGCAGGAGCCCGGCCCGCAGCGCGTCGGTGACCTCTCGTCCACGCCCGCTGCCGCCGCAGCGCGCCCGGCGACCAGCACAGTCAAGCCATCGGCGGGGCGCTCGCCGTCCAGCTCGCGCCTCGGCGGCGCGGTGCTGCTGGTCGTGCTGGTCGCGGCGGTGGTCGTGGCCGTCGTGCTGCTCACCGGCGGCTCGGGCTCCAACAAGCCGAGCGCCAGCGGCACGGTCAGCACCGCCAGTACCGCGACCAAGACCGGCCCCACGATCGACGATCAGATCACACTCACAGCGGCCCAGCACGGCAGCGGCAGCACCGGCGTTGCCTACGTGCTCTCCAAAGGCTCAACCACCGCGTTCTTCATCCAGGCGCAGAAACTGCCGCAGGCCAAGGGCTTCTACTACGCGCTCTGGCTGTCCAACTCGCCGACCAGCTTCCTGCCGGTGACCAAGAGCTCAGCGGTCGGCTCCAACCACCGCCTCGAAGGCATCTCGCCGCTGCCCAGCAACGCCGGTGAATTCCACGAAGTGCTGCTGACCAGGGAGACCAAGGCGCACCCCGCCAGCCCGGGCACCGTGATCCTGCGCGGGCCGTTCAGCCTGCACTGAGACCTGACGCCGGCCTTCAGGCCGTGCCGAGTGCGAACAGCTTCCCCGGGTTCATGATGGCCGACGGGTCGAGCTCGGACTTCAGCGCGCGCAGCGCCGCAAGGCCGCCGCTGCCGATCTCGCGCTCCATCCAGGGCGCGTGGTCGCGCCCGACAGCGTGATGGTGGGTGATCGTGCCGCCGCCCGCGAGGATCGCATCGCCGGCCGCCTGCTTGACCGCCAGCCACTGCCCGAGCTCGTCGTCCTCGCGCTGGCGCGCGATCAGCGTGAAGTACAGCGATGCTCCGGTCTCATAGACGTGCGAGAGGTGGCACATGACCAAGCCGGGCGTCCCGCTCGCGCTCAGCGCGCCGGCGATCGCCTCGCCCACCGAGCGGTGCAGCGCGGAGATACTCGACCACTGCGCGGCGGTCTCGAGCGTCTCGACCATAACCCCTTGCGTGAGCAGCTCATCGCGCAGGTAGGGCGCCGCGAAACGGCCCTTGAGCCATGCTTCGCCCGGTGAGCGCCCGACCGCCAGGCCCCCGTGCTTGCGCACTAGCTGCAGCGCCCGTCGCCGACGCCCGGCGAGCTCCTCGCCGTGGCCCTCGAAGCCGAGGATCGCGATACAGCCGCCGCTGTATCCGCGCAGTTGCAGGTAAGCGCGACCGGCGCGGCCCTTGACGCCGCCGCTGCCCGCGAGCGCGAGCGACATGCGCGTCTCCTGCTCGTCGGACAGACGCGCGACCTCCGGCAGCGCGTGCTCGCGCGCGAGCATCCGCAGCGCCTCCTGCCCGGCGGCGAAGTCCTCGAAGAAGAAGCCCTCATAGATACGCTCGCGCGGCGCCGGGCGTACCCGCAGGGCCAGCTCTGAGATCACCCCCAGCGTTCCCTCCGAGCCCACCAGCAGCTGGCGCAGCCCGGGCCCGGCGGCGCTCGCCGGGATCGCCGGCAGCGAGATCTCCGTCGCGGGCGCGGCCAGGCGCAGGCCGAGCACCATCTTCTCGATCGCGCCATAGCCGCTCGAGGCCTGCCCGGCCGAGCGCGTGGCCGCGCAGCCGCCCAGCGAGACGTACTCGAAGGACTGTGGGAAGTGCCCGAGCGTGAGCCCGCGCACGGCCAGATAGCGCTCGAGCGCGGGCGCGCGGATCCCTGCCTGCACGGTGACCGTAGCCGAGCGCTCGTCCAGCTCGACGACATCGCTCATGCGGCTCATGTCGAGCGCCAGCACGCCGCTGTGCGCGCCGCGCAACGGCGCCACGCCGCCGACGACGCTGGTGCCCCCGCCGAATGGCACGACCGCGAGCGAGCTGCGCCCGCACAGCTCGAGCAGCGCGCGCAGCTGCTCGTGCCCCGCCGGGTAGAGCACCGCGTCGGGCGCGCCCTCGGGCTCGCCAGCGCGCAGGCGCACGAGATCGGGGTAGCCCTTGCCGGCCGCGTGCAGCACGCGCTCGGCGTGCCCGTCGCGGACATGCTCGGCGCCGACGATCTCGCGCAGCGCCGCCAGCACCGTAGGCGTGGCTGCGGACGCCGGCAGGCGCACGTGCTCGAGCGCGACCGCTGGGCGTGGACGCTCGGCGAGGCCGACGGTCTCGCGCAGGAACTGCAGCGCATGCGCGGGCAGCCCCGGCGGGTGCGCCTCCTCGCCCCAGCCCCACCAGCGCATCGCTGCCGGCTGGCCGGATCCTCGAGGCCGCGTCGTGTCAGCCACTGATCCGCTCCAGGCCATCGAGTGCCTGCTCGAGCGTGGCGGCCGCCGCGCGGCGCACGAGCGGTCCGCCGAAGCGCGGCGCGAGGCTCAGGAACGGGCTGTGGCGCGCCGAGCCGATCGCCATCTCCTGGCGCAGCTCGATCGTCACCTCGGTCTGCGACCCGGCCGGCACGAGCCGCAGCTCGGTCTCGGCCGATTTGAGCACGCTCGCAAACGGCGTGCCCTCGATCCGCTGCACCCAGGTGAGCGTGCGCTGGGCCTCCTCGCGGCGCACGTTGAAGTCCGCGCGCACGAGTTTGCCCTTGCGCGTGCGCATCACCTCCGTGAACGCGTCCTCCTCGCCTGTACCCGTAAGGGTGACGTCCTCCACGCGCGTCACACGCGGCCACCAGCGCGGCAGGTGGTGCGGGTCGCACAGCAGCTCCCACAGCTCCTGCGGGGGTGCGGCGATCGTGCGGCTGCGACGCGCGGTGGGCACGGAGCCAGACTAGGACTCGTAGGTGAGCAGCGCGTGCACGTCGCGCCCAGCCAGCCGCTCGCGCCCGCCCAGGAACGCAAGCTCGATCAGGAAGCCGCAGCCGACGACCTCACCGCCGAGCTGCTCGACCAGGTCGCACAGCGTCGCCGCCGTGCCGCCGGTCGCGAGCAGGTCGTCGTGGACGAGCACGCGCCGCCCGGCGGCAACCGCGTCGGTGTGCAGCTCGAGCATCTCCTCGCCGTACTCGAGCTCGTATTCGGCGCTGACCGTCTCGTAGGGAAGCTTGCCGGGCTTGCGCGCGAGCACGAAGCCGGTGCCGAGCGCGAGCGCGAGCGCCGGGCCGAGCAGGAAGCCGCGCGCCTCGGCCGCCACCACGCAGTCGACCTCCAGAGCGCGCGCGTAGTCGGTCAGCCGCGCTACCGACTCGGCGAGCGCATCGGCGTCGGCCATCAGCGGCGTGATGTCCTTGAAGTTGATCCCCGGCTTGGGGAAGTCCGGTATCTCGCGGACCAGAGCACGCAGCCGCGCGTCGCTCATCGGGCGTCAGCGGACGATCTTGCGCAGGTCGCGGATCAGCAGCAGGTGCTTGAGGTGCGTGGCGACCGCGGCGAGGTTCTCCAGCGCATCGACGGCCTCCTTGCGCCGCTCGGGGTTGCGCGAGCGCAACGCCGGCGCCAGGATCTGCTGCAGCAGGTTGGCCTCGCGATCGGCGGAGGAACGGAAGACCCGGAGGTTGCGACCGCCCACCCCATAGCGCGCGAGCTCGGCGACCGCCGCGATGATCTCGCGCTCGGTCTCGTCGAAGTAGCGCACGCCGCCGCGCATCTCGCCCTTGACCACGCCGTACTCTTCAAGCTCGCGCACGAGCTTGGCCTCGGCCTTGGTCTCCTCGAGCACCTCCTCGAGCGAGTACAGCGCACCGGCGGCCTGGCGCACGGTCACGCTCGGACGCCACCCGCGCCCGCTCTCGCGCCCGACGCGGCCGGGTGCCGGCGGGGTATCGGGTCCCACCCACCCCGCCCCCCCGGCCCCGCCGCGCCCGGCGGCGAGCTCCTGACGGATCACGCGCAGCGGCAGGAACTCGTCGCGCTGCATGCGCAGGATCGTGCGCAGACGTGCCACGTCGCCCTGTGTGTAGAGGCGGTAGCCGCCCGGCGTGCGCCGCGGCGTCAGCAGCTTCTGATCCTCGAGGTAGCGGATCTTGGAGATCGAGATGTCGGGGAACTCCTGGGCGAGCGCCTTGCAGACGGCGCCGATCGTCAGCGACTTCTGGCGCTTGCCCAGCTCCCCCTCCGCGGAGGACGGCTCGCCGTTGGGGTCCGCGATCGCCAGTTCCAGCTCGAGCGCGTCGGGCGGGGTCGCGTCCCTGGGTGTCGCGGGCGCGGCCATCAGCGGGCGTGGAAGGTCAGCTTGTACTTGCCGATCTGCAGCTCATCGCCCTCCTCCAGGCGATGAGACTCGATCCGCGAGCGATTGACGTAGGTGCCATTGAGCGAGCCGCAGTCGTCGAGATACCACTGCTCGCCGCGCTTGATCAGCAGCGCGTGATCGCGCGAGACAGTGACGTCGTCGAGGAACACCTCGGACTCGGGCCGGCGCCCGATGCTCATGCGCTCGCCGTCGATCGCGAAGCTCTCGCCGACGCGCCCGCCGCCCGCGCGGATCACCAGCGCCGGGCCGTGCGCGGTGACCTCGCCCATCTCGACCGGCACGAGCTCGCCGGTCTCGTCGATGCGGTAGGTGGCAGTCACCGGATCCCCACCCGCGCCACCGGCCCCGCCGGCGGCACCCTCGGCGTGCGGCAGCAGCGCGCCGCAGCGCTGGCAGTAGTTGGCGCCCTCGTCGTTGAGGAAGCCGCACTCGGTGCAGTGCAGCGCCATGGGTCTAGGGCTGGGGGTCGGTCTCAGATCGGCCGGCAAGGATGTCCGTCAGCTTCTGGACGTCCTCACCGGTGATCGCGATGTCGCCGTTCTCATGCTTGTGGCGCAGGCGATTGACCAGCTCGGCACGCAGGATGTCGATCTTGCCGTGCAGGATACGTCGCTTATAGGAGATCTCCGTCTCCTCCTCGGTCAGCTGGCGGATGACGTCTTTGAGTTCGACATCCGACAACGAGCCAAGGTCAGGGAACGTCTCGTCCATCAGGCTCTCCTCTCGCGGGCTCACGCCGTCCTGCGTCGGTTGCTGGCACACCGGCGTGGCCGGCTGGGAGCGCCATTATAGCCCAAAAGGTCAGGCTGAGCTTGAGACTATGGGACAGGCTGTGCACGCAGCTGGGAGACGCCGCTGCGCACATACGCGGCGGTGGCTAGGAGCGCCAGTGCGAGGCCTACGTACAGCATCACCTCGCCCACGCCGCGCAGGCTTGCCATCGCGAAGAAGAACGAGCCCATCACCGGCGCGACCGCGAGGCGCCCGGGCCAGTTGATGCGCAGTTGCACGCCGTGCGAGAGGCCGTAGCGCCCGATTGCGAGCATCGAGAGCTCGCGCACGGCCAGCACCGCCAGCGCCCAGCGCGGCAGCAGCTCGAAGCGCCAGGTGACAACTACGCCGGAGATCACCAGCAGGCGGTCGGTGACGGGGTCCATCAGCGCGCCCAGGCGGCTGTACTGCCCGGTGACGCGCGCGGCGATGCCGTCGGCGTAGTCGCCCCAGCCGATCACCCCGAACAGCGTCGCCTCGGCTGCGCCCGTGCCGCTGCGGCTGGACAGCGCGACGATCAGGAACGCGGGGATCAACGCCAGGCGCGTGAAGCCGATCGCGTTGGGCAGCGTCCACGGCCGCAGCGGCTGGCCGGCCTGGGTCTGGCGCGGCGGCGGCCCGGAGCGGTCGAGTCCGAACAGGCGCCGCACCGTCAGGCGCGGCGGCTTCTCGCCTAGGGGAGGCTCTGCCACAGCTCGTCCACCGCGCGCAGCAGCTGCGCGGGCTCGCTCGCGAGCTGCAGCGGCGGCCCTGCCACGCGGCCGCGGCGCAGCTGGACCTCGATCTCACCCGACTCCAGCGAACGGCGTCCAACGGTCAGACGCAGCGGGCAGCCGAGCAGCTCGGCGTCGGCGAACTTCTCGCCCGGGCCGAGGTCGCGGTCGTCGTAGAGGACCTCCACGCCGCCCTCGAGCAGCGTCGCATACAGCGCGTCCGCGGCCTCGCGCTCAGGTGTGCCGGGCTTGCCCAGCGCCACCAGCGCCACGGCGAACGGCGCGAGCGCGCGCGGCCAGGCGATGCCGTGCTCGTCTGCGAACTGCTCGACCGCGGCCGCCACGATCCGCGCCGGACCGATCCCGTAGGAGGCCATCCATACCGGCAGCTCAGCGCCGTTCTCATCGAGGTAGCGGGCGCCCAGGGGCTCTGAGTAGCGCGTCCCGAGCTTGAAGATGTTGCCGACCTCGATCGCCGGCTCGCGTGTCAGCTGCTCGCCTTCGCGGAAGTACTCCTCCCCCACCTTCTCCACCTCAGCGCTCGCGGCCGCGACCTCGACGTTGGCGGCGTAGCCCGGTCCCATCACGATCTCGTCCTCGCCTGCCGCGCACGGCGCCATGTACTCGTGCGCGCCGACGCCGCCCATCATGCCGACGTCGCCCTCGACTTTGTAGAAGCGCAGGCCGGTGCGCTCGAAGATGCGGTCGTAGGCGCCGATATGCAGGGCGTAGCTCTGTTCGAGGCCTGCCAGGTCACGGTCGAAGCTGTAGGAGTCCTTCATGATGAACTCGCGCGTGCGCAGCACGCCGGCGCGTGGGCGCGCCTCGTCGCGCTCCTTGACCTGGAAGTGGTAGACGATCTGCGGCAGGTCGCGGTAGGAGCGGATGATCTGCGCCATGTGGAAGGTGACCGCCTCCTCGTGGGTCATCGCCAGCACCAGCTCCGAGCCCTTGCGGTCGGTGAGCTTGAACAGCGCCTCGATCTCGAGGCGCCCGGTCTTGCGCCACACATCCGCGGGCTGCAGCACCGGCATCAGCATCTCCTGCGCGCCGATCGCGTTCATCTCCTCGCGGATGATCGACACCGCGCGCTGGTGTACGCGCCAGCCCGCCGGCAGCCACGTCCACATGCCGGCGCCCATCTGGCGGATCAGCCCGGCCCTGACCATCAGCTTGTGCGAGACCGCCTCGGCGTCGGCCGGCGGCTGCTTCTCGGTGGGCAGCAGGTAGTGCGATAGGCGCGTCATCGAGACGGCAGCCTAATCCATGCCGCCTCCCGGTCCGGCCGACGCGGGTCGGCCGGACCGGGAGCATCCGGCGCCCCTAGCTTTCGAACGCGTATGCGGCTGACTGGATCGCGAGCGTCCTGACGAGGTTGCCGACGGCGATGTTGACGTCGTAGAGGTGCAGGCCCCAGTCGGGTCCGAGCGATTCCTGCACATATTCGGCGGGATCGACGGGCGTGCCCACGGGGTTTACCTGCAGCCAGCTGGCGCCGTTTTCGTTGTGGCACTGAGCCGTGTACTCACCCGGCGCCGCCACCCATGGCGTGGATCCGGTGGGCGTCGTCGTGAACAGCCCGAGCGAACCCGGGTAAGGGGTCGTCGAGGCATACGGCAGCAGCGCTCCCGCTTCGCCGTTCTGGCTGAGCAGCGTCGGGTTGACGCACAGGACCTGCATGCCTTTGTTTTCGGCGCCAGGCCCCAGCAGCGGGCTGTTTGGCCGGCCGAAGAACGAGCCTTCGGGCGGTTCTTTGAGGAACGTCGAGTAGGCGATCACGCAGTGCGTCTGATCGGCCGCCTGACAGGCGGGGACGTTCTGGAAGCTACCGCCCACCAGTTTGCCTTCCGGCACGAGCACATTGCCGCCCATCAGGTCCGCCGAGACCAGCTGGTGGCGCAGTGCCGGGTTGGGGTCGATCACTTCTTTGATCAGCTGCTCGAGCATCAGCGAACCCTGCGAGTGACCGATCAGGACGAAGCCGCGACCCTTGTTGAACTTCGTGAGATATTCCCTGAATGCTTCGGCGACGCCCGTGTAGGCGGTGATGTCGGCGATCGGGCTGATCGGATTTCCGCTGTTGAGCGCTGCCAGCGTGATCTGGCGGTACATCGGCGCATAGACCTTGCAGTCCTGGGAGAAGCGCGACGCCTGATCGATCGCGACCTGGGTCTCCTGCGGTTCGATTTCGAGGTTCGCGTTTTCGCCCGGCTGTTCGCTGACGGTCGGATACACGTAGAAGCAGTCGATCGGCGCTTTCTTGTTCGGCTTGGCGGCTTCGGTGCTCGTCTCCCCGTTGGTCTGCACGATCGTCGTGGTCAGCGGGCTGGTGCACGGGTCGCCCACGCGCCCCGGCTTGCACAGCCACACCGTCTTCGGTGGCTTGGCGGCCGCCGTGCCGGCCATCAGCCCGAGCCCGGCGAGCGCCAGGCAAGTGATCACAAGCAGCCGTGTGCGCCGTCCGCGCGCACGGGTCAGCGCATCTCTCCCTGTCTGTCCCATCCCTCTCTCCTCCTGCTCATGCGGCCCCCGCCGAGCGGCTGTGCCGCGGTTACGGCGCAATATTAGACATACATGGCCACTAGACGCAAACGCCTAGGGCTCGTGCACGCCGAGCAGCGCCGCCTCGACCTGGCGCAGGCGCTCGGTGTCACCACGGATGCCGGCGAGCGCGTCGTTGTAGAGAAACGCCTCGCCCAGTCGCGCGAGCGCGTAGGCGAGCACCTCGGGCGCGATCGTGGGGACGAAGTGGCCCGCCTGTTCCTCGGCTTCGATGATGCGTGCGATGCAGGCGACCACGCGCGGCTGCACGAGCCCCGCGCTAGAGGTGAGGATCCGCAGTGCGCGCTCCTGCTCCTGGGCCAGCAGCGTGCGCATCCCGCGCGTGGCGGCGACTTCGCGGTTGAAGCTGTCGAGCGTCGCGATCAGCGCCGGCGCGCCGCTGCCGCCGACCCGCAGGCGGGTGGCCGTCAGACGCTGCTCGGCGAGCGTGCCGAGCACCTCGCCGAGCAGCAGCTCACGCGTCTGGAACCAACGGTGCATCGTCGCCCGCGCGAGGCCCAGCTCGCGGGCGATCGCCTGCACGTCGACGCGTTCGCTTGCGAGGAAGCGCTTCTGCGCCAGCTCGAGCGCCGCCTCGCGCGTGGAGGCCGCTGGACGGCCTGGGCGACCGGTGAGCACCGGAGTCATGTCCTAAGCCTAATCGCCCGGGCATCGGTGTAGGCGCCAGCTGGCGCGGGTAACTCCTCACCTGGCGCGCCCACGCGGCCCGTCCAGCGGCGATACTCGCTTTGATAGAACAGCGAGCACCGACCGAACTTGACGCATACCCGACAAGGAGACCACGACATGGCCTACTCCGTACCGCCGCTTCCCTACGCCTATGACGCGCTCGAGCCGTACATCGACAAGGCGACGATGGAATTCCACCACGACAAGCACCACCAGGCCTACGTGGACAAAGTCAACGCCGCGCTCGAGGGCACGGCGCTCGCCGACACGCCGATCGAGGACGTGCTGGCGGACCTCAGCCAGGTCCCCGAGGGCAAGCTCGCGGCTGTCAAAAACAACGGCGGCGGGCACTACAACCACACGCTGTTCTGGGAGAGCATGAGCCCCGACGGCGGCGGCGAGCCCAGCGGCGAGCTCGGCGACGCGATCAGCTCCACGTTCGGCTCGTTCTCGGACTTCCAGGCCAAGCTCAAGGAAACGGGCGTCAACCAGTTCGGCTCGGGCTGGTCATGGCTCGTGCACGACGGCTCGGGTCTGGCGATCGTCGGCAGCGCCAACCAGGACACGCCGCTGTCGGACGGCAAGACGCCGCTGGTGGGAGTGGATGTGTGGGAGCACGCCTACTACCTGAAGTACCAGAACCGTCGTCCCGACTACATCGAGGCGTGGTGGAACGTCGTCGACTGGTCGAAGGTCGCAGAGCGGCTCGCCGCCGCGAGCTGAGCTTCAGCGGCTGAAACGCCGGCCGGCGACGGGCGAGACAGACTCGTCGAGCACCACGCCGGCCGGCTCCGATGCGAGCATCGACTCGAGCACGGCCCCCGCACTCGCGTCCTCCCGTGCCGCGGCCGCTTCGAGTGCTGCGATCCGCTCGGGCGTCATCGCCGTGGCATCCTCGTTCTCGGCCAGCCATCTGCGTGCATCCGCGGCGGCGGCCTCGTCGCGCTGGACGGTCTTGCCGGCCGCGTAGTAGCGGTCGATCTCCTTGAACAGCTCATCCACGAGCTGCTCGGTGGGGACCTTCTTCAGCGGCTCGCCCTTGGAGTAGATCATGCCCATGTCTTTGGCGCCGGTGATGCCGAAGTCGGCGTGGCGCGCCTCACCGAT
>Ga0182024_10002387_pt1 | contig 46678 bp, 42 predicted proteins | sample P32metaG_FD_120480 | JGI IMG/M metagenome (GOLD analysis project Ga0182024, IMG submission 120480) | Permafrost microbial communities from Stordalen Mire, Sweden - P3-2 metaG (Illumina Assembly) | ecosystem: Environmental > Terrestrial > Soil > Wetlands > Permafrost | place: Sweden: Stordalen... | reverse complement strand
GTTTGCGGGCGGCGGTAAGTTCGGCTATCCTATCTTTCATTCCTACAGCATGAAAGATAGCAGAATATAGAGCCACTCACAAGAGAAAAGGAAAAACGAGTGGCATTAGGCTTCAGCCTGTACGGCCGGGCAAAGCCCGGCCTCGTGGCGTTTCGCCGCGAATCAGGCTACCAGCTTCGCATCCATCGTGATGTTGGTATTAAGCACGCGTGAAACCGGACAGCCTTTCTTCGCGTTCTGCGCGGCTTCATCGAACTTCGCCTGATCGGCGCCGGGAATCTTCGCGGTGACATCCAGGTGAATCGCCGTGATGGTCATTCCAGCCTCGGTCTTCTCCATCGTGAGCGATGCCTTGGTGTCAATCGATTCGGCGGTCATGCCCGCGTTGCCGAGCTGCGCGGAAAGCGCCATGCTGAAGCAACCAGCATGCGCGGCCGCAATCAGCTCTTCCGGATTGGTGCCGGCCCCGTTTTCAAAACGAGTGGCAAAGGAATATTGCGTATTCGCCAGTACTCCGCTGGCGGTTGAAACAGTGCCTTTTCCATCTTTCAAACCGCCGGCCCAGTGGGCGCTTGCTGTACGAGTCATCTTTTTATGGTTCTCCTTTTGTCAGTCACAACTATTTTGCCAAAGTAAGTCAATAACTTAGCTATTCAGCTCTGGCCCGGCGTGTTCTGCTGTAAGCAGTGGTGGTGTCCGCGAAACGGCCGCCCCGCCGGTTCTTTGAAAACTGAATATCTTTCCGCATCACGCGTAAATCCCTGGGGCTTCGTGCCCTAACTGCTGCACATACTCAATGTACGACCCCGGGTACACCCGCGGCGTCCGATCCCTGCCGCTTTCCCCACCCAACTCCAGCACGCGCGAACCCAGCCCCCGCAGAAACGTGCGATCGTGCGACACAAAAACCATCGTTCCCTCGAAATCCTTCAGCGCGCCGATCAGCATTTCCTTCGTGGCGAGATCCAGATGGTTGGTCGGCTCGTCAAGCACCAGAAAATTCGGCGGATTGTATAGCATTCGAGCCATCGCCAGTCGCGATTTTTCGCCGCCGGACAGAGAGCGGATCTTCTTATCCACGTCATCGCCCGAAAATTGAAATGCGCCAGCCAGCGACCGCAACGATCCAACGCCATCCTGCGGGAAATCCTGCTGGAGCTGTTCAAAAATCGTAAGATCGGCATTCAGCACATCGAGGGACTGCTGCGCGAAGTACCCCATGGTGAGGCTCGCGCCCAACTGGACGGTGCCGCTGTCGGGTTGGCTCGCACCTGCGATCATCTTCAGCAGCGTCGTCTTCCCTGCCCCGTTCCTGCCCATCACCGCCCAGCGCTCGCCGCGGCGGATCGTGAGACTGAAGCCATCGTAAATGACGCGCTGGCCGTAGCTCTTCTTCAGATCTTCCATCACCGCAACCTGATCGCCGGAGCGCGCCGGAACGCGGAATTCGAACTTGACGACCGTGCGCTTCTTCGGCAGCTCGATCTTTTCGATCTTGTCCAGCGCCTTAATCCGGCTTTGCACCTGCGCCGCTTTCGCCGCGTGCGTCTTGAAGCGTTCAATGAAACGCTGTTCTTTCGCCAGCATGGATTGCTGGCGCGCAAACGCCGCCTGCTGGTTGTTATCGCGGATCGCGCGTTCGCGTTCGTAGAAATCATAGTTGCCGGAATACACCGTGATCTCGCCCGCGTCGATTTCCGCGATTTTCGAAACGATCCGGTTCATAAACTCCCGGTCGTGGGATGTCATGAGCAGAGCCCCGCTGAAGTCCTTCAGAAACTTTTCCAGCCAGATAATGGATTCCAGATCGAGATGGTTGGTCGGCTCATCCATGAGCAGAACGTCGGGACGGCCCAGCAGCACGCGAGCCAGCGCAACGCGCATTTTCCAGCCGCCGGAAAGTGCGCCCACATCGCCATCGATCTGATCGTCTTCAAACCCAAGTCCGTGCAGCACCTCGCGGGCCTGCGCTTCGAGAGTGTAACCGCCCAGATGCTCGTACTCTTCCTGCACGTCGCCGAAGCGCGTGAGGATGGTGTCCATTTCATGGGCGCGCGCCGGATCTTCGAGAGCGTGCTGCAGGGCCTCGAGTTCGTGGTGCAGATCGCCCGCACGTCCGCTGCCCGCAATGGCTTCATCGAGAACGGAGCGCCCCGCCATCTCTTCCACATCCTGCCGGAAGTAACCGATGGTGAGTTTTTTCGGAACGGAGACGTCGCCTTCATCGGGCGACTCTTCGCCGACCACCATGCGAAAGAGCGTCGTTTTGCCGGAGCCATTGGGGCCGACGAGGCCCACCTTCTCGCCGGGGTTCAACTGGAAAGACGTCTCTACGAAGATCAGTTGTTTGCCGTACTGTTTGTTGATGTTTGAAAAAGAGATCATCCGGAACTACCAGGCTAACAGGTGACCGGAATTCCTTCCCGTGCTCAATCGGTAAGGCTTGCCGCTGGACAGTGATCGGCTGGTGTATCTCCATGAAAAAACTACGCTAAAACTTTGGCCCACTCGTTGCAGTAAGGTACCGCGAGAGGCAACACCATGAACGCAGACGGATCTTTCAATCGCGAAGCAGATAATCACGAAGCATCACATGTGACCGTGAACAATCCACGGTCGAATTGGCCGGCAGTTGCGCTTGCGGTCGGGTTAGTGGCCGTGGCGGGATTCTCTTTTTATCAGAACTCGCAAGTCAACGGCCTGCGCCAGGAAGTGAGTGACAATCAGGTCAAGCAAACCGCTGACATCCAGTCTCAACTTGCTGCGCAGAACACCGCTCTTCAGGGAACGGTCAGCGATCTGCAGGCGAAGCTGTCCGACGAAGAAGCACAGACCAGTCAGTCGATCTCAAAAGTGCAGACTGCGGCCCAGCGTCACGCGGACGTCGCAGCCAGCAAGGTTGAGCAGTCTCTCGAAAAGAAGAGCGCTGACCAGCAGGAAGCGATCGACGCCGAACTGGCGGGTGTGAAGAACGCGGCATCGGACACGGCGAGTAAGGTCGATGGCGTCAGCAGTTCAGTTGACACCGTCAAGACCGACCTTGCTTCGACGAAGGCCGTTGCAGACAAAACGGCTGCGGACTTGCAGCGCGCCAGTGGCGACATGGGGGTAATGAGCGGCTTGATCGCAACCAACGGCAAGCAGATTAACGAACTCCGCGCTTTGGGCGATCGGAACATCTACGAATTCACGATCGCGAAGAAGAGCGGCCTGCAGAGGGTGGGCGATGTTCAGATGCGCCTGACGAAGACGGATGAGAAGCACAACCGCTACACGATGGTTGTGATGGCGGACGACAAGCTCATCGAGAAAAAAGACAAGACGACCAACGAGCCGGTTCAATTCTACGCTGCGCAGGGTAGCCGGACGCCTTATGAAGTTGTCGTGAACGAAGTTGGGAAAGACACGATCAAGGGTTATCTTGCGACGCCGAAAGTCTCGACCGCAAGAAATCAGTAACTGACGACGGACACAATCCGTTTTGTGGCAACCTGGCCGGGGCGCTCCTTTACTTGAGCGTGCCGGCCAGGTCCTGCGTTAAGACCCTGGCGCGACGGGCGAGTTCGGCGGCGGTTGCGAGATCGCGGTTGTGATACTGCGCGGCCTGGCGAATAAAGGCGCGCGCGCGGCTTACGGAATCAAGCTGCTCCGGTGTCAAACTGCGGCCGCTGAGTTTGCCGAGGGTGAGATTAGCCTGGCGCAGATCCGATTGATATGCCGTTTCCAGTTTCGCGCGCTGATCGGGGGGCAGGATTGCGCCGAGAGCCGGAGCTGGCGCGGGTGTTGGCTTCACCGGAGTTGGTGTCACGGGCCTGACCGGAGCAGTAGTCGCCGGGCCGAAGGGACTGGGCTTTTCCGGTTCAGCCGGAGGAGCGACGGGTGCGGGTTGAGCCGGAGCGGGGGCGGTCTGTTGGGGAGGCGGAGCAGGAGTGGGAACCGCAACCGGCTTCGGCGCGGGCGGGACAGGCGCGATCACGGGCTGCTTTTTTTGGAAACAGCCTCCCGACATCAGCAAAACACCTGACAGCAGCGCTATGCGGATCGGTTTCATACGCGATTTACCGGAAAAGACAGAATCATCGTCGTGCCGTTCCCCGGAGAACTTTCCACACCGATACGCCCCTTGTGGAGCTCCATCGTTCTCTTCGTGACCGCAAGGCCGATACCCGAGCCACTCGTTTTCGTGGTGAAGTACGGCTCGAAAATCCTGTCCCGCACGTTCTCCGGCATTCCAGGACCATTATCGGTCACCGCAATCTCGCAATTTCCATTCGCCATCGACACGGTCGTGCGGACCCAGCCCTCGCTGCCTACTGCCTGAATCGCGTTCTTGACGATGTTGAGCAAGCCCTGCTCGATCAGGCCGCGGTCGGCGTGGACGAAAAACGGCCTCGGAGGCTTCACCAGCTCCAGTTTCACGTTCGCCTGCGTCGCGGAGGGACGAATGATTTCGAGCACAGTCGCGGCCAGTTCGCCGGGATCGAATTCCTTGATTTCCAGCTCCATGGGCTTATTCAGGTCGAGAAAGGTACGCACTACCCGATCCAGCCGCTGCACTTCGTTGCTCACCAGATCGATTTCAGATTCGGCTTCGGGAACCTCGTCGGTGATTCGCATCCGCAGCGTTTCGAGACGCAGTGAAATAGCATTGAGCGGGTTCTTGATTTCGTGGGCAACGCCCCGCACCAGAGTGCCGACCGCAGTTCGCATCTGGTCGGCATCGCGGCGCGCGCCCTGCATCTGTTCACCGAGCAGACTGAGTTTGTACTCCACCGCGGCGACTTCCCGATCTTCGCGACTTTCTTTCGGAATGGTGAGTCCCAGCGGCCTGCCGGTCGCCAGCGTATCGATCGCTTTTCCGATCCGCCTCACCGGAAGCAAAGCGAAATGGGCGGAAACGCCCGCGAGTCCCGCTCCGGCAAAGAGCGCAAGCAATGAGACGAATGCTGTTTTCTCCAGATCCGGCATGATCTTATCCCGGAGCAGAATGGGAGACACGAGTAACTGAATCTCAAAGACCGGTTTCGGCTGATCGGGGACGCCCAGAGGGATCCGCGTTTCGTAGTCGGTTCTCGAAGTCAAAATGGCGGAAAGCCGGCCGAGAAAGCCGGAATCGCGAACCGCAGTCAACTTCTCGCCGGGCTTCGCATCCTGATTCTGGCGCGACGGGATCGAAGAAAGGATAATCCTGCCGTCTTCACCGATAACATTGATTTCGACGATCGCGCCGGATGGCACTGCCGCCTGTTCCACCAACATGGTGGAGAGCTCCTGGTCCCCGGCTACGATGCGGTTCCAGTTTTTCCTGACCTCGTCGGGATTGTCCGAGATGCGCAGAGCGATCAGGTGTTCGATCTGGTCGCCGGCCGCGCTGCTGCGCTCCACGGCGGAATCAAGCCAGAATTTGGTCAGGCTGTCTACATCCAGCGCAAAGAGCACCGTCACGATCACGGCGACCGTTGCAACCGAGAGCACCAGCAGCCGCGCGCGAAGTCTCATTGGTCGGGTTCGTTGTACTGTTTGAGCTTGTTAAAAAGCGTCTTGACGCTGAGTCCGAGCAGTTCAGCGGCGCGTGCACGGTTGCCCTCGGTATGTTTCAGCGTCATAAGGATCAGTTGCCGTTCGGCTTCTTCCACGGTGACGCCGGGACGCAGCGTAACTTCGCCGGCCGTGGTTTCCACCAGACGATTGGGCAGGCCCGCGAAGCCGGGAGGCAGGTGCTCGCGGCGAATCGCTCCTTCGCCCGCCAGAATCACCGCGCGTTCCAGAACGTTGCGGAGCTCACGAACATTGCCCGCCCAGGGATATTCGAAAAACAGCGTTTCCACATCGGGAGCGAGTTCCGTGACGCGGCATTCGTGCCTTTTGTTCAGAGTGTTGAGGAGAACGCGCGCGATCGGCAGGATATCTTCGGGGCGTTCTCTTAATGGCGGCAGCGTGATTTCGAAGACGTTGAGGCGAAAATACAGATCTTCGCGAAAAGTACCTTTGGAAATTCCTTCGCGCAGATCGCGATTGCTGGCAGCGACGATCCGGACGTCAACATCGATCTCCCTGGCGCCGCCGAGACGCCGGATTTTTCGCTCTTCGAGAACGCGCAGAAGTTTCGATTGCGTTGCGATGGGCATTTCGCCGATCTCGTCGAGTAAAAGGGTGCCGCCGTTGGCAAGCTCAAAATAACCGGCCCGCCGTTCGGCCGCTCCGGTGAACGCGCCCTTTTCGTGACCGAAGAGCTCACTCTCAATCAGCGTGTCGGGAAGAGCGCCGCAGTTCATGGCGAGAAACGGACCGCCGCGGCGCGGGCTTAAATCGTGAATCGCGCGCGAGGCGATTTCCTTGCCGGTACCGGTCTCGCCGCCGATCAGAATAGTGGCTTTCGTGGGTGCGGCCTGTTCGAGAAGGGCGAAGACGCGCCGCATCGCAGCAGACTGCGCTACCAGGCCGCCCAGTTCTCCCCGCGTGGAGAGTTGCCGTTCGAGCCGCTGCGAATGCCGTGCGAGTTGCGACTGCGCCACGGCCCTTTCGAGAATGGTGCGTAAAACGCGGGGCTGCGCGGGTTTTTCGAGATACCAGAAAGCGCCCAGTTCGCGGACAATTTCGACGGCCCTCTCGACACTACCGAACGCGGTCAGAACGATGGCCGGGGGCGACGATGGGGACTTCCGCAATTCCGTGAGAAGTCCGGCGCCATCGAGATTGGGCATGTTCAGATCCGTGATGACGGTATCCGCATCGAAGCTGCCGAGTTTTTCCAGGGCATCCCGTCCGTCGCACGCGGCCAACGCTTCGTAACCCCAGCCGGAGAGCAGCTGGGTCATGGCGGACCGCTGGCTTTCATCGTCATCGACGATCAGCACTCGCCTTTTGTCGTTTTCGCTCACCCCTCTACTTTAGCGAGATGAAGGTGCGCGCGTTGATAATGCGGGTCGCGCCCCACTCCGATGGGTAGTGCCGGAGATTGCCGGTAATCAGGAATTCGGCTTTCGCCGCTTCGGCGCATTCGAGAAAACGGTTATCGTCGTCATCGGCCGAAGCGGTGACATGGGTTTCGGTTTCGACGAGAATTGCCGCTCGCTCCAGCGCGGCGAGCAACTCAACGGCGGGGAGATGCAGCGAGGCCAGTTTCGGACGCGAGAGAACGTCGTGGTACTCCGCGAGGATTTCCGAAGTGACGCACGCGATGATTTTGCCCGTGACGGCCAGGTGAGCAATGCGCGATTCGAGGCCGCCGGGTTTCCAGCAAGCCGAAACCAGAATGTTGGTGTCGAGAACGACGCGCATTGAGTTGATGGTTGCATAACGCACCAGGGTTTCAAGGGACACGCGGCGATAGCCACGTTGTACCACCCCCGACAAAACGCGGCTGCCGCCGCGTGTCCACCCAAACAGCAGGACGCGCAAGACGAGTGACAGCCGACTACGCGTTCGTGGGGCAGCCTGTAAGTCCGCTCACTGCCAGGTTGTGCGCGAGGAGAGATTGCGATTCGACCGCGCCCAGCGCTTGTGATGAAGCGGGGAAGCCGATTGATCTGACGCCGAAGGAATTTGCGGGAGTACCCGCACGGCATCGCGACTAACTCTGCGAGATCCGGAGAACCGCAATATTGTGCGTCAGCTGCGTTTCTTATCGCGCCGCGCCATTCGCCACCAGCGGGGAGGGCGCGATCGGGAGTTTTGGCAGAGTGTCGCCCACCTTTTCCAGTTCCAGATCGTCCACCAGAATGGATGGCGCCACCACGGTGACATCGGCGCTGCCGGCTTCCATGTAGTCGAGGGTCACGCTGTCGTCGCCCGCGAGGAGAATGTCTTTCAGCGAGCGCGCATCCACGCCGCGCAGTCTGACTCCACGGATCATTTCTTCATGGCCATCCGCGTACACCTTGTAAACATAGAGCGGCGCCGCTACGCCCTGGCCGCCACCGCCGCCTCCTGCCGATGGGAAATCCAGTTTGCGCACAATCACGCCGTAGGACAGACCGCGTTGTTTAGACAGGTCGATCAGTTTCTGCCGGAGGTCAGCGAGAGAGCTTTTCTCCGTGGTGGTAATGATCAGGTTCGTCGGCGCGGGTGAGTTTCCGAGCAGCGCACGGCCATTCGATTCGGTAAAGCCCTGCATGGGGAGGCGCGTGCGCAGGAAGTCTTTCAGGACGCCCTTTTCGACGAGTGAAACCGGCAGCGACGGAACGCCTTCGTTATCCACTTCAGTGTGCCCGAAATAAGGAAGCGTGGGATCGTCGACGACGTTAAACATGTCAGGCATAATCCGCACGCCGCGGCGGCCTTCGAGTTCCGTCCCCGCCGCTCCGCCACGTCCAGCAGGTCCGCCGCGGCCACCGCGCCCGCCGGCGCCACCCCGGCCCGCCGGGCGCGTCATGTGGAGATTGCGTCCCAGCAACTCCGCCAGCAACTGAGGCGAGGCCTGGCCTTCGAACAGGATCGGACCCGAATAAGCGTCTCCCATGGGGGCTGCCGCGAGCTTTGTGAGCTGGTCCGCCACGCCATGCGCCGCCTTTGTGAGATCGTCTTCGGACGGCATTTTCGTGACGTCGCCACGGTAGAACGCCGCCGAATCGCGCATCAGCATACCGTCGGGAGCCTGCACGGAAGCGGCAATTTCCACGATTCCTTCCGATTGAAACTGGCGTATGCGCGTGCCCTCGGTGTTGATGTAGCGATGGATTCCATCGGTCGCGCTGTAGGTCACTACGGAGTCTCGCAGATTCGGATACTTTTCGAAGATCGCCGAAACGCGCTTGACCCGTTCACTCCAGGTCTTGTCGTCGAAGGTGAGCAGAGGCCGGTCTTCGAGGAGCGAAAAGGGTTTCGCCGCGTAGAAATCGGGGAGTTGGTCGGCGACGTTCATGCTGGCCTGGGCCGAACGCTTTTGCGCGATGGCCTGCACCGCGCCTTTGTAGGCGGAATCTGTTTCGAGCCAGAGATACTGGCGGATCACGAGGGGATCGTCATCGAGCGGGAAACCGCTGAGATCGTAGGACGCGCCGCCGCGTCCGCGCCCGCCGCCGCCGTTCGTGTTATCGAAATTGTAGTCTCCGACGCGTACCTGCACGCCGGGGCGGCGAAACTTGCCCGCGTGCGCAGAGAGCAGGCCGCCATGCGCCGCGGTTGCCGACCAGGTGTATTCGTCGTCGATCGAGTAACTGACGAAGTAGGGTTTTTCCAGTTGTTTCAGGGAGAGCGTCATCGAACGCGCCAGTTCGTCCTGCATGGCCCCGTAGACGGCGTCGGTGCTGGTCGCGTCGGCAGCCCAGAGGGCCAGGGCGGCCGGAAGAATTGCAACTGCCGAAATCGTCAACGCGGCGCGGAGTTTCACCGGGTAGCTCCCGTCTGATTCATGCATCCATCATAGACTGGAAAACCGGGTTTGTTTGTAAAGCCGCGTGAAGGGAGGCGCACGAGTGTTTTCTGGCCCGCACAAAAGCAGGCGGTTCCGCCTGCGCCACACAGAACGGTCAAACGCGTGCGCCACATTGCTTTAGCGGACGTGCTTCGCGGGCGGATTGCGCTCGCTGGCGAATTTCTGCTGGTGCCAGTAGGGATAGGGGAGCGGGATGGCGCTGACCTCATCAAGACGTTCGACCTCTGCGTCCGTGAGGGTCCAGGTGGCGGCGGCAAGATTGTCGCGGAGCTGCTGTTCGGTGCGGGCGCCGATGACGACCGTGTCCACGCCGGGCTTGCGGGTGACCCAGTTGAGCGCGACCTGCGGGACGGAAACTCCGCGCTGGGCTGCGATTTCTTCGAGAACATCGACGATTCGATGGAGGCGGTCCTGATCGATATTGCCGGGCGCGTCGACTGTGTTGAGGCGCGATTCGGCAGGCTTCGCGGCGCCGCGGCGGAATTTACCGGAAAGCAGACCGAATTGCAGGGGACTCCAGACCATGATGCCGGTGCGCTGATCGAGGCCGACCTGTACGAGGTCGTGTTCGGCTTCGCGGGCGATGAGCGAATAGTTGATCTGTTGCGAAATGTAGCGGCGTACGCCGAGCCGGTCCGCGATGGAGTGCGCTTTCATGAGCTGCCAGCCGGAATAGTTGGAGCAGCCGAAGTAGCGGATCTTGCCGTCGCGGATGAGATCGTCGAAAGCGCGCAGGGTTTCGTCGAGGGGGGTGATGGCGTCGAAGTTGTGAGCCTGGTAAAGATCGATGTAATCGGTGCGGAGGCGGCGGAGACTGGCTTCGCAGGCTTCGACGATGTGGGTGCGCGAGAGGCCTGCTCTGTTCGGGCCGGGTTCCATGCGGACGAAGCATTTCGTGGCGAGAACAATGTCTTTGCGGCGGGCTCCGAGGGCCTGGCTGAGCACTTCCTCGGATTTGCCGAACGAGTACATGTCGGCGGTGTCGAAAACATTGACGCCGGCTTCGAGGCAGATATCGATCTGGCGGCGGGCTTCCTCAACCTGGACCGTGCCCATGGCGGCGAAACGTCCTTCGCCACCCATTGTCATGGTGCCGAAGCTCAGCACGGAGACTTCGAGACCGCTTGCGCCTAATAATCTGTATTCCATGTTCTTTCCAGAATAAACCGTGGGAGTGGTGAGTCAGGGACCGCAGGCAGTTTCGCCTGGAGAGCTGGTCGCGGCTCGGTTGAAATCCCGACAGCCAGAGGTCGCGCGCGATAGAAGGCCAGGGTCGTTGGACGTTGCGGTCAGTCGAGGTACCCTGATTTGGGTCATTCACGGTTCGCGAGTTGAGTCAGGCGCGATTTCACGTCCGGCCACTCGGCGGTGACGATGGAAAAGCGGGCGGAATCGCGAATCGTAAAATCGGCGGCCAGGCGGTGGGCGCGGAGAATTCCTTCGAACCTGCCGCCGATCCGTTCGATGGCGGCGCGCGAGCGGTGATTGCGCACGTCCGTGTGGAGGCAGACGCGGAGAACCTGCCACGTTTCAAACGCGTAGGTCAGCATGAGCAGCTTCGCCTCCGTGTTGACCGCTGTCCGGATCGCCGAAGCAGTCAGCCAGGTGTGACCGATCTCGCAGGCATCCGGAGCCTGTCGGCCGTATCTCGGGTAGCCTTCAGGCCACGCCCATCGCTCCAGATTCCAAAAGCGGGTTGAGCCGATGACCGCACCATCGGCCAGACGGACGGTGGCGAAGGGGATGGCGGTGCCTGCGTCGCGCCAGGCGAGAGCGGTATCGAAATATTTCTCCACTCCCGCGCGGCCCTGCGGAACGGGGGACAGGCGATATTGCGAGGGGTCGGCGGCAGACGCGGCTACGAGGCCGTCGATATGGTGGGGTTCGAGCGGTTCAAGCCGGATGTGGCGGCCAGTCAGGATCGGTTCCATCGTTCTTCCAGTATGCAGGAGCACGGAAACGCACGGATCGGATATCTTGGTATTGTTGGCATTCCATCCAGATAGTTACGGACCGCAGGTGGCGGAGATTCTTGCGCTTGACGACGCAGGCGGCGGCGCGCGCGCGATGGATTTATTTCCGACACGCTGCACGAATGAAGCAGTACGCGACAGGTTGATGAAGACCGATGCGGCGCAGTTGTTTCCGGGCGCGCGCGATCCGGAATCCGCCCTGAGCGGACTATTCCTCTACTTTTCCTGCCTGAAAGAGGCGCACGATCTGCTTCACACCTTCGGCGGCGGGGAGAGCGCTTACTGGCACGGGATTATGCATCGCATGGAAGGCGACGCCTACAATGCCGGCTACTGGTTCCGGCGTGTCCGCAGGCATCCGCTGTTCCCCGCCCTGCAACACGAAGCGGCCCAACTGGGTTACGGGCCGGGATGCGAGTGGGAGCCGCTTGCGTTTGTCGATTTCTGCGACGCGGCCGCCCATACAAAGGAACGCAGTAAGAACGAAGACCTGGCGAAGCGGATTCAACTCATCGAATGGCAACTGTTGTTCGATTACTGCGCGGCTGCCGCAACAGCGACTGAAAGCGTGGCGGCGCGTTGAAGAAGATCGTTCTCCCGATCCTGCTTCTGGTTGCGATTGCCGGGGGCTGGTGGATATACCAGATCAAGTCCGAACCGCCTTCCGTGCCGTTCGCCAAAGCGGTGCGGGAGAAGATTTCGAATAACCTCTCGACCAACGGGAAGGTGGAACCGCGCGAGTACACGGAAGTACACGCGGCCGTGCAGGGTTTGGTGCAGGAACTTCCGGTTCATCAGGGCGATGTAGTGACACAAGGCCAGGTTTTTGCCCGATTGAGCCAGCCCGGACTGGAAGACGAACTGCAATCCGCCGAAGCGCGCGCCGCGCAGGCCCGCGCCGAGCTGAGTACGCTGACGGCGGGAGGACGGAGCGCCGATCTGGCCGAGATCGACGGCAATATTGCGATTTTGCGCAAACAGCGCGAAGAGGCCGAGGCGACTCTCGCGTCGCTCGACCGGCTGGTGAAAAAGCAGGCGGCTACGGCGTTCGAACTGAAGCAGGCGCAGGATGCGGTGGCCGATCTCGACGTTCGCATTCAGGCGCTCGAAAAACGGCGGCCGGTGCTGGTGAGCCAGGGCGATATCGCGAGCGCACAGGCGCGGATTCGCGAGGCGGACGCGGGAGTGGCGCTGGCGCGGTCGCACATTGCGGAGAATACGATTGCGGCGCCGATGTCGGGAATCGTTTACGATCTTCCGGTGCGCACGGGAGCTTATCTGCATCCCGGGGATCTGCTGGGTTCGATCGGCAAAATGGATCCGGTGCGCGTGCGGGTCTATGTTGACGAGCCGGAACTGGGACGGGTCGCGATTGGCCAACCGGTGCGCATCACCTGGGATGCGTTGCCGGGGAAAGAATGGACAGGCACAGTGGAAAAGCTGCCTACGCAGGTTGTCGCATTGGGCGCGCGCCAGGTGGGCGAGGTATTGTGCACCATTCAGAATCGGGAGCACGATCTCATCGCCGGAACCAACGTGAATGTATTCATCCTGACCCAGGTGGTGGATCACGCGCTCACGATTCCGAAGACGGCTGTCCGGCGCGAGCGCGGCACGGGCGTGTACCAGCTGCAAAAGGATAATACGGTGAAGTGGGTGAATATCACGACGGGCGCGTCGGACGCGTTGCGGGTGGAAGTGGTGAATGGTCTGAGCGACGGGGACGCGGTGATGCTGCCATCGGACCTGACGATTCACGACGGCGACAAAGTAGCCCCCCATATTGAGTAAGCAGGTGGAGTGAAAGCATGTTTACGCTGCAATCGAAAGTAGCTCTCGTGACCGGCGCTGGCCGAGGCATTGGGCGCGCGATCGCGCGGCAACTGGCGGAGGCCGGTGCGGCGGTGATGATCAACGATCTGGACGCGGCTCCTCTCGCTGAAACTCTCGCTCTGCTGCCGGAAAATTGCGCTCAAGTCGCAGGTGACGTGACCGATCCTGCGTTTCCGCAGGCGCTTGTCGACCGGACGGTCGCAACGCTGGGGGGACTGGACATTATCGTAAATAACGCGGGCTACACCTGGGACAGCGTTATCCAGAAGACCGGCGACGAGCAGTTTCAGGCGATGCTCGAGATCCATGCGGTGGCGCCGTTCCGTATTCTGCGCGCGGCATCCGGCTTTATCCGCGAGACGGCGAAGCGCGAAGCGGCGGAGGGCCGGCGAGTGTCCCGCAAGGTGGTCAATGTCACTTCAGTTTCGGCAACAGACGGTGGGGCGGGACAGGCGGGCTACTCTTCCGGCAAGGCGGCGGTGATCGGACTGACGCGTACGATGGCGAAAGAGTGGGGCCGCTACAACGTGAACGTGAATGCTGTGGGCTTTGGACTGATCGGGACGCGGCTGACGCAGGCGTGGACGGAAGATTCAAAGATTGAGGTCAAAGGCCGCGCGATCCAGGCGGGGGTGAGGCAGGCCGTGCTGGATCAGATCATAGCCACGAGTCCGCTGGGGCGCGTAGGAACAGTGGATGAAGCCGCCGGAGCGGTGCTGTTCCTCTGTTCGCCGCTCAGCGACTTCGTGACGGGAGAGATATTAATGTGTACGGGCGGAATGCGCTCCTGAGCTGAGAGGCTGCTTTTTAACTGCCGATAATAAACGGCAGCGTGAACGCGGGACTTCCGTTTCTCAGCACCCTTATCTGCCACGTCCCTGGCTCGGACGCCGGCAGTTGCCCCGCGACGCCGAGCGACCAGGCGCTGCACCCCGACCCGCTAAAGCTCAGGGTAGAAGTCGGCGGATTCCCGTCCAGCGCGCCCGAGGGCTGTATCCAATCATAAGTGAACACGTCGCCGAGCGTGACGTTGTTAAACGTGAAGTAAATGTACATATACGCTTCCGTAGCCGGGAAACTTGTCGCGGACGCCGGCATGTTGCACTCCAGGCTTCCGTTGGCGGCCGTCGAGATGGCCGCTGTCGTCAGTTCACTGGTGACGACGAATCCGCCTGGAGTCGCTATTGTGAATGGCAGCGTGAACAGCGCAGTGCCGTTGCGGAAAACCTTTACCTGCCAGACGCCCGGCTCTCGTGCCGCTTCCTGGCCGGAAATACCGAACGACCACGCCGCACAGCCCGACCCGCTGAAGGTTGACGTCGTTGTCGGCTGATAGCCGTCAACCGCGCCCGAGGGATGTATCCAGTTGAACGAGAACACATCGCCCGTCTGGACCCCGTTGTAGGTAAACCATACATAGACAAATGGATCGGTTGTGAGGAACGCGGAATTCGCGGTCGGAGTCGCGCAATAGTTTGGACTGCCGTCTGCATTGGCTACCAGCGATTCGGTCGTTCCCGTTGCCGTAACGGCGAAAGTGGCGGGCGGCGGCTCAATGGAGAAAGAATTCGTAAATTGCAGAACGCCATCGCGAAAGACCTGGATCTGCCAGAGTCCCGGCTCGCCGGCTGGGGCCTGCCCGGCGATTGGAAGCAATGATGCCGCGCAACCGGAGCCGTTGAAACCGATCGTCAGATTTGGCTGGTACGTATCGACTGCGCCGGACGGAAGAATCCATTTAAACGTCAGGGAGTCGCCATTCTGTGCGCCATTGAAGGTGAACCATACCCACGCGGACGAATCGGTTGTGAGAAACGCCGTTTTTGACGCCGGGGCCGAGTTACAGAGCAGATTTCCGCCGCTATCCTCCGGAGGCGTCGCGGACGTGAGCTTGCTGGTAACGGCAAACGCGGAGTTTGCCGCCACTACCGCTATAGTGGCCGTCGTCTGGCTCTGCACGGCTCCGACCTGGACGACTACAGGTACCGACGCTCCATAAACGCCTTGGGGAATCACGGCGTTGATCTGCATCAAGCCTTCCACTTCGCCCGGGGCGGATCCGGAATACGCTACGGACGCGGCGACGCCGCCGATTGTAACTGTCACCGGCAGGATTGGGTGAGGTATCGGCGAACCTGCGAGCTTGCCATCCACGCCACCTGGAGTCAACTGGCCCTCGCCAGTCACATAGAACACGATGATACTGCCCGGAGTGGCGGGTGCACTTGCGGTATTGAGCAGGCCGTTCTGGTTCAGGGATGCGATGGCACCCGAACCACTGGAGTTCGCGGTGAAGATACCGGGTGCGGATGTGGCTACCGGAATCGTGAGCGTCGACGACACGCGCCCCTGATAGTTCACCACCATCTGAGCATTCGTCGAGCCGGACACCTCGTACGGAACGATGACCGCCAGCGCAGTCGCCGAGGTGTAAATCAGAGGGGCCGCGATCCCGTTAAAGGTTACGGCGGTGCCGGAAAGCTGTGTGCCAAGGATGCCCGCGCTACTGAACGTGTTGGAAGCCAGAGCAGCCGGACCCATCCCGGTCCCAACGATAGAAACGATCTCGCCTGGGCTCACCGTTCCGGACGAGTAGCTTGCACCGTTCCGGACGGCGCTGACCACGGGAGGGGCCGTTCCCGCCGCGTTCACGGTGAAGGGAACCGTAAATTCGATGACCCCATTGTCATACACACGCGCCTGCCACGTACCCAGTTTGGCGGTCGCGAGATTCGCGATCGGGAGGCTGGCGCCGTTGAAGCAAAACGAGCCCGCCTGTTGCGACCAATTGGAACCCGCGACCGTAGTGCCGTCGGGCGCCAGCCAGTTATAGCTGATCAGATCGGTCGCGCTGGTGGTTCCGTTGAAGTAGAGGTACGCTGTAGCGTCAGTCGTCGTGAAGGAAGTAACCGCAGTGGGGAGGATGCAGCCGGAAGAAGGCGGAGCCTGGGTGGTGACCCTCTGGTTGCTGAAGGTGGCAGGCACGCTTGCCGCGTTGACGATGAAGGACACAGCGCCCGTGGTCTTGCCGCCGCTCGACACGGTCACCGCCGCCGTACCGGCTGACGCGATCAGGTTTGCGCCGACCGGCGCGGTCAATTGCGTTGCGCTGACGAATTTTGTGGTAAGGGCCGTGCCGGCCCAGAGTATGGTCGCGCCCGACGCGAAGCCGGAGCCATTTACCGTGAGTGTGAAAGCCACGCCGCCCGCCGTCGTGGAAGACGGCGAAATGCTGGTAATGGCAACGGCAACCCCGGATACGCCGTTCCAGCCCGTTACCAGGCTGTACGCGTCGACGGAGCCGAGCCCGGTTGCCAGATCGAAGTTGGCTGCGGCGGGATAGCCGAGCGTCCCGTTGACGCAATTCGGGCTACCCGATATACAGGGGACGATGTTGCCGTTGTTGCCGGCTGTCACATTATTGTGGAATATTCCAGGCGACGTCGCAGCCAGCGTGTATAGATTCAGGTTCAGGTTTCCCGAGCCGTTTGTTTTCTGGTATTGGTTCAGCAGGGCAATCAGGCCCGCGAATACCGGGGTTGCCGCCGACGTACCGCCGACTGGCAGTGTCTGGCCGGACGAGACAATGTTGTAAGGATCGTGATCGTTCGCGGCAGCCATGGCGATATCGGGAACGTCCCGCCGTCCATCGGCTGGCACACCCGGAGCCGTTTGCCAGGTGGGTTTGGGGTATAAGATGCTCACGCCCCCGCCGGTTGAAAACAGACCGCCTCCGAACGAGCTGTCGTTCCAGGCCTTTTCAGGAATGTAGCCCGTTGCCGACCCGCCGTTTGCCCCGTTTGTCGAGCTCCAGAAGTTACCCGTTCCTTCGTTGAACTCTGTGCCGCCGACCGCTGTTATTTCGGGTACGGCGGCGGGCATGTTTACGGCGAGGCCCAGTTTGGCCGCAGTCGCGGTGCTGGCATCGCAGTCGGCGGCGCCCGAGTCTCCACTGGCTGCGAGCCATGAAATTCCCAGGGCGTTCCCTTTTTTCGCTTCGGCCTCGTATGAGGCCATATAGGTTGCGCCGTACACTGACTCGCAATCGCCGAAGCTCTCGCTGATAACCGGGGCGAGCTGGTTGTCAATTGCGTAAAACGCCGAGCCATCTGCACTGTTGCTATAAACATAGATCAGAGCCGCATTGCGCGCGATGGCGCCAGACCACTCAAGATCCAGATCCGCCTCGACCAGATCGTCTGTGTTGAAGCCAGGATCCGTGCCACCCTCCTGAAGAACCTTTATAGTCGTTGCGCTCAGACCATATTGTGTGCGGAAAGCCGCGATGTCGCTGGCATAGATGTTCGTCTGTCCGACAATTGCGATTTTTTGGCCCGTGCCGTCTATGCCTGCCGAGTATAAGCTGTTGAAGTTGTAGATCGTCGCGAGGTCGCCCGGCGCGAGCGAATGGCCTCCGGCCGACGTATAGTCGGGTTTAACTGCCATCGAGTGAGGCCGGAAATCGTCCATATCGAGAAATCCCGCAATCAGGGACGCGAACTCCGCCGGAACCGACGGATCGGACGAAATCGAAATATGGGCTTCGCCGTTGGCCTGGTACCGATGTACCGAAGTCCGGAATGATTTTTCAATCTGTCCCGCGTTCCCGGTGAAAGCGATCCAATCGTGGCCCCGAGCGGTGTAATCGATCGTGAATCCTTCGGAAGTGAGCCACGCCGAGACACGGTTAACGTCGCTTTGCGGCATGCCAAACCGGTCCGCGTACTGTTCCGGAGTGAGCCACTGGTGGTATTGCGCGGATGCGGGATTTTGCTGGTCCGACAACAGCTGTTCAAGCGCGGCCTTCTGCTCTTCCGTCTGCCAGAACATCAGCCGCATGTAGGAGAGCTTCGTAGCGGGCTCGACTTGCCCGCTGTCGCGCATTCGCAGCCTGCGCGGGCTCGTGTTGCCGCCGAGCATGACGCTGTCCTGCGCGTCGGCACAAGCGGCAATAAGGCACAGTGCGGCGATTCCGGATGACAATCGGCTCATAGATAGCGACTGGAACCTCTTGGCTTCCAGCGTTCACGCTAGTATAGTCGAATTCACATTGAAGTTATGTTTTTTTTGCGTTCCGGCTGTTTTAATCAAAGGCAGACCGGCTGAACCGCAGGCCACAGATGTTTCGGGAGGCATGGGACAGAAGCTTCATAGAAGTGAAAGGGCAGAGGGGAAACTGGGGGCTTTCGCCGCTCAGCGACTTCGTGACGGGAGAGATATTAATGTGTACGGGCGGAATGCGCTCCTGAGTTTCCCGGGGAGGCGGCAATCCGCCCGCGCAATTCCGGCTACTTAATCGTGAACATTCCGCCGCCGCCCGCGCGGTGCGCCATGTGGCACGCGCCGCAGGTCCCGTTCAGGGTCATCAGCGCGGCAGCCTGAGCGTCGGCGTCTTTGGAATCGGCAATCGCCTTCGCGGCATCGCGCGCGGTGGTCGCCAGTTTAATGGCATCGTCGACGTTCTTTGCCTTCCAATACGCGAGGATCGTATCGAATCCCGCCTCCACCTTGGCGCCTTCAGCGGCCGCGGCGGCAACGTCCTTGGCAGTGACGGCGGCACGAATTGGCGCTGCTCTGCCATTGGCAGATGCGGCGACGGCTTTCATCGCGGTCGTATAGGCTGCATCGTCCTGGGCGCTCAGAAGAGCGGCGAAGGCTGAAATCACGAAAATCAAAAGTAAGGTGCGCTTCATGGGTTACAGGATAACCTATTTGGAGTTTCGAGTGGTACATCCTTTTGGGGAATCTTTGGGCCGTTTCTTGTGCGAGGCGCCCGATCCCGCTACAATGCTTAAAATGGTCTCGCGAAAGCCTGTGAAGGCGCGAAAGTCTGCGGCCGCGAAGAAATCCGCGCCAGCCGCCGTTTCGGGCAAAGTTCCTTCGATCGATCCCCGTCATGCGTGTTTCAAGCTCGATGTCCGGCCGTCGAAAATCCACCGCTGGGGGGTTTATGCGGGGGAGGACATACCCGCTCGCCGCAAGGTGATCGAGTATATGGGCGAGCGCATCAGCCGGAAAGAGACCAAGCGGCGCAGCGACGTGCAGGATCGTATGATCTACCTGTTCACGCTCGATAACTACTGGACGCTCGACGGCGCCGTTGGCGGCAGCGGGGCGGAATACATCAATCACTGCTGCGACCCCAACATCGTAACGGAGATCCGCAAGGGTCATATCCTCTATATGTCCCGGCGGGCGATCCGGCGCGGGCAGGAACTGACGGTGGACTACCATTTCGGCAAAGACATTGAAGAGGTCCTCTGCCGGTGCGGAGCTGCGTCCTGCCGCGGCACAATTAATCTGAAATAGTTCCGACTCGGCATACGCGGAGAGGCCGAAACTCGCTCTTCGGGCCTCCTGCAGGCCGCGCTCGCGGGCGTCCGGTGTACCATTTCGACCTATTTCATATTTCCAGCTTAAATATCTGAGATATTCCCGGCAATATTCCACTAAAGTCCTGGGTGCGGTTGGCCGATGGAATATATACGAGGTTTTACTGGATGACGAACGAAGCTGCCGAATTCGACTCCGCGAAAAAGAATGTATTGATCTGCGACACTCAGCCGGTTGCGGTTGAGGGGATGAAATGGTTGATTGAGAACTCGGGCGATCTGCGGTTCGCCGGGTCTGTCCCCACGCTGGAAGCAGTTTATGCACTGCTGAATCCGGATATGGCGAACCTCGAAGTTGAACTCGCGACAGCTCGGGTGGTTTCCGAAATGGAGGGCCTGGCTGAAGAAGCGGCAGAAGACGGAGCCCTGGCGGCTCACGATTCAGTGGAAGTTCCGGAGGTTATGGAAGCCCCGGACTGCAGGCGGGAGGCGCTTGAGACAGAAGCCCTCGCGATCCCTGCCGACACCGGGGAGCCTCCTCCGGTGCAGGCGGAGATATCCGTCGAGGCCCCGTTCGAAGCGCTGACTGAACCCGTTATGGCGGCGATTGCCGAGCCGATTGACGCAGTAGTGATCGATAAAGGGCTCGGGATGGCCGGGGTTATGGATCTGCTGCAAAAGCTGACTTCCACGTCTCATCGGACAGTGGCGGTTGTCTGGGGCACGGCGATCAACGAAGCCGAAGCCCTGCGCCTGCTACAGGCGGGCGCGAAAGGAATTCTGCGGAGGACATCGGAGTCCGGGACGTTGCTGACATGCCTCCGGGCCGTGACAGCCGGCGGTACGTGGATGGAAGATGGCATCTTTGGCTCGACGGAAAAGCTCTTCAACCCCCGGCGATCTGAATTGACCCAGCGGGAGAGAGAAGTGGTTGTGCTGGTGGAAAAGGGTTTACGGAACCGCGATATTGCCCGTATGCTGGGCATCCAGACCGGGACCGTGAAGATCCACCTGAAGCACATTTTTGAAAAAACGGGCGTGCGCGGCCGCTACGGGCTGGCGTTTACCGGGTTGCAGAGCAAGGGCTCGATCGCGATGACTGCGCCGGTTGCCCATTTCACGGCTTGAGGGCGTACCCGGCGATCTCCGGGAACTACCTGCAAATGAAGGGGTTGGCAGCGTTGGTTCCTGACTTGCTCTCTTTGAGTGAGGCAGGTGTTGCGATGAAATATCTTGTTATTGTCAGCCCGGCCCGAACCAGCTAGTTTTCCGTCGGGTTTCGGTTCACGCGGTCAACGACCAGTTTTGTCACCGGCATCTTCCTGGATTCCACTTTCAGGCCGAGCTTTTCATGCAATACGGTATTGAGCGAGGGTGGCGCATTCGCCGCGCCGGTGAGTTCATCGGGATTCACTGACCACCGGATGGCGATATCGAACCGGCCCGCGAACCCCGATTCATCCACATACAGTTGCCCGGTAACGTCCGATAGTCCGCGGCACAATTCGCCCATCGCGATATTCTTCCCCGCCATCGATGTTTTGGACATATGGAGGACTGCATCGCCGCCCGCTGACGGCACGATCCCGGTGCCGTTCGATAGCACAATAACCGATTCAGTGACGGATTCCTCATGGGCCACCAGCCCAAACCGATCCGCGAGCAGCGCCTTGATTTTCGGGGCCATCACGGCCAGCGAAATATCCTCCGGCGCGCCCTTTGCAGAGACGTCGAATTTGGCCGAAGCCATCCAGTCCGGACCGCTGATTTGAGGAATTCCAACCCGATAAGCCACCCGAATAATGGTAAGAAGGCTCTCATTCGTCGCAGACAGTAAACCACCCGGCAAGGCGTGCATTAGCGGCGTCTCGCCGCTCACATTCGGATGGATTGCCGCGACCTCAAAGGACTGGCCGGCGGCGACGGCGATCGAGATACCGAAGAGAAGGACGGCTTTCGCTTTCATTGCGATCCTTAGTTCCATGTGGGTATCCCGCTCTTTAGTTGGTTGCGGAGCGCGGAAAAATTCTCATGTTTTTTCTCTGCTCTCGGAGCGCGGCAGACTTGTGTCCCGGCAGATCAACTACGGGGCGCCGAAAGCACGTCACGCTCTCTATTCCGGAGAGTGCATGCCCGGATCGGCGCGAAGCCGATTGAAGCCACGCAGATTGGTGAGAATATGGAGCGGGAGACGGGAATCGAACCCGCAACCAACAGCTTGGAAGGCTGAGATTCTACCATTGAATTACTCCCGCTCAATCGGTATAGCCGATTGTATCAAGCCCGGTTTTATCCGACAGCCTAAACCGCCGACATCGCGCGCGCCAGAATCTCCACCGCTTCGTCCACATGCTGCTCGGTAATAATATAAGGCGGCAGGAAACGCAGCACCGTATCGTGCGTGCAGTTCAGCAATAACCCGGCCTGCATCGCCCGGTTCGTGATGTCCTTGCCCGGAATCGTCAGTTCCATCCCCACCATCAGCCCGTAACCACGGACTTCTTTCACGAAATCGAACCGCTTGCCCAGATCCAGCAATTGCGCGCGGAAATATTCGCCCACGCGTCGGATCTGCGGCAGCAGCCCAGGCAGAATATCGAAAAACTCCAGCGCCACGCGCGCCGCCAGCGCGTTGCCACCAAACGTCGTGCCGTGCATGCCCGGCCGAATCGATTTCGCCGCCCGCTCGTTCGCCGCAATAATCCCCAGAGGAATGCCACAAGCAATCGGCTTGGCTGCCGTCATAATGTCGGGCTGAAGCGGGGGATCCACCAACTGATAGCCGTAGTACTTGCCCGTTCTGCCCACGCCGCACTGAATTTCGTCGAAGCAGAGCAGGGCATCGAACCGGTCGGCCAGTTCGCGCGCGCGCCGCAGAAATGCGTGGTCGATCGGATTCACTCCGCCTTCGCCCTGAATCCACTCAATGCAGATTCCGGCGGTCCGCTCGCTCACCGCGGCTTCGAGCGCCGCAATGTCGTTGGGGCGAACAAACCGGGGGCCGGGCATCAGCGGCTCGAAATCCTTCCGGTATTTTGGCTGCCCGGTAATCGAAAGCGAACCCAGACTGCGTCCGTGGAAGGAATTTTCCAGCGACACGATCTCGAATTTTTCGGGACCGATCGCATGGCCGTGCGACTTCATCATCTTGAGCGCGCCTTCCATCGACTCCGTCCCGCTGTTCGTGAAGAAGGTCCGCGCGAGACCGCTGGTTTCCGCAATACGCTTTGCCAGCGGCCCCTGATATTCGTTGTAAAACAGATTCGACGTGTGGATCAGGCGTGCCGCCTGATCCCGTATCGCCGCTACGATGCGCGGATGGTTCTGTCCCAGCGCGTTCACGCCGATGCCGGCAATGAAGTCGAGATAGCGCTTACCGTCGATGTCCCACATATACGGCCCGTCGCCCCGCGTGATCACGATCGGATGACGGGAGTAGTTCTGCAACAGGTACTGCGCTTCGAGCTCGACCACATTGACGGATTCGGACATTAATTCGATGATACAGGCGCGGTTGCCGTACTCTGGCCGGCGCCGAACACGCCCGCCGCGTTGAGGCCCGCCACGGTGACGTCGGTCATTGCCTGTACGGCGGAAAGCCAGTTGGTTTTGTTGATCTGCTCGCCGATCTGGCCGACGTCATACGCCGTAGACGCCGCTCCCAGCACAAGGTTCAACTTCTGCTGGCCCGATTTCGGCATGGGAATGGCAGCCTCTACAACCTGTACGGTCTGTAGGATCGCCGGAAATGCGTTCAGTACTGCAAGTAAGGTCTTCATGCCCCGATATTAGAGAACGGCCAGGGGGCACTTGAGGGCTAAAAATCGTAAGTCGCTGAAAATAAGCCAAATAGAAGTCCAATTTTCTTGTGAATGGAAAACAGCTCTTCAACGAGCGGTCATGGAAAGACACGGTTGCGGGGGGATTTTTCGCGTATAATCGGCTCGCAGGAGGCTTTTCCGATGAACTCCTGCATGAGAATTGTTTGCCGTGTCGCGGCGCTATTGACGGTCTGTATCGCGATCCGATTTGGCGCGCATGCGCAGACGCCTCCGGCCGCGTTGCGGTTTGAAGTTGCTTCCATCAGGCCGGCGCCACCCGGACCGCCCACTGACAATCCGGCGTTTCTCGCCTACCGGGCCGGCAAGGCAACGAGTTTTTGCGCGGTGTTTCGGGTTCTCATTACGACCATTACGGCGCGTGGCTGAAGGTGCTGATCGGTCAGGCGTATGGGATCGATTCGCGGCTGGTGGTGGCGCCCGATTGGGTGAATCAGACTGACGGAACGGCCTTCACAATTCATGCCCTGCTGCCGGAAGGCGACCAGGGAGCAGTTTCCCGATATGATCAGGACACTTCTGGAGGAAAGATTTCATCTGGTGGCGCATCGCGTCACAGTGGAGCAGACTGGATACGCTCTGGTGGTGGGAAAGAACGGGCCGAAACTGAAGCAGGGGCGCGAACTTGATCGATCCGGCTGCGAATCGTGGGTCGAGTCGAAACCGCTGCCCGACGGCAGACAGAACCAGACGTGTCAGAGCACGCGGGATGACGGCGACCGCACTGTGACCACAACGATGTCCACGAACACTAATTACGGGCCGATGCTCTCGGTGTCGTCGCGCGGGGAGACGTTCGAAAATCGCACCGAGTACTTCAGGCTCAGCATGCCAAAGTTAGCCGAGAGCCTGACGCAGGTGCTTTCAACGGGAAGTCCGGGGATGCCGATGGCTGGGTCCTCGGTTGTTCAGGTGGTGGATCGGACCGGAATTGAAGGCGCCTGGGATGTTGTACTGGAACGGACCTTTGGCGATCTGGCGCTACCTACGGTATCGGCGTCGCTCGAAAAGCTGGGGCTGCGGCTGGAGAAGACTACCGTGCCAGGCGAGAAGGTGATTGTCGATCACGTGGATAAAGTTCCGACGGAGAATTGATCGCCGCCTTGGCTGCCATCCTGATCGGCCCGTTCCAGTTCTCAAGCCGTTTCCGCCAGCGCCACCTCAAGCGGCATCGCATTCTCGGCCGCGTCTACCTTCCTCACCGCGCGCAACCGTCACATCGCCGTCCACCGCCAGTGGATGACCCGCTCCTACGTTTTCACTCTCAACTTCATCTTCACGCGCATCCTCAACCCCATCCCGGCGTACTTCAATATGTCCGAAGCCAACTTCGCGCGCCTGCTCTTTTTTCTCACCGTCTGTTACCTCTTCTTCACTGACGTTTACTTCAGCCGCCGCCACGAACGGATTCATCGGCGCGCGTAGAACAGGACTCCGTGCGAAAGCGTTACAATTTTGCAGGAGCATGACGATGAAGAAATCCGCGGTGTATTTAGCTGCCCTTGCCGCCGTGTTGGGTGGAGTATTGCTGGCTCAGGACCATGACATAACGGGCACATGGCAGGGCACATTAAGCGCGGGCCGGGACCTGCGCATTGTGATGAAGGTCTCGAAGGCCGACGGGGGCGGACTGAAGGCCTTCATGTACAGCATCGACCAGGGAGGGCAGCCGATACCCGCCGCTTCCTTCGCTCTCCAGGGCACAACCGTGAAATTTTCGGTTCCCGCGATAGGCGGCACCTATGAGGGAAAGCTGGCCAACACCGATGGAACCTCCATCACGGGAATGTGGACTCAGGGGCCCACTCCGCTGCCTCTGAACCTGACGCTCGCCAATGACAGCACCGCATGGGCAATTCCGGAACCTCCGCCCCCGCCGAAGTTGATTCCGGCGGATGCGAATCCCTCGTTCGACGTTGCCACCATCAAGCCGAGCAAAGAAGGAACGCCGTTTTCCATTCATCCGACGGCCAGCGGCACGCTCATCGCGACCGATGCGTCTCTGGCCTATCTCATCAAGTTCGCGTATGAGGTTCACCCGCGCCAGATCACGAAGGCGCCAGCGTGGATCGACACAGATAAGTACGATCTGACCGCCAAGCCCGACATGGAGGGCCAGCCCAGCCTGAAGCAAATGAGGGTGATGGTGCAGAAGCTGCTGGCCGATCGTTTTCAACTCACGTTCCATCGCGAGAAGAAGGAGATTCCGGCGTACGCGATCACCATAGCGAAGGGCGGACCGAAACTTACGCTGAACGATCGTAATCCGAAGGGCAATCCGGGCTACGGCGGCGGACCTGCCGGAATGCGCGTCGTGAACTCGACGATTGGAGAATTCATTGGCTTCGTTCTGAACGACTCTCTGGAGATGCCGGTGGTCGACCAGACGGGACTCGGCGCGGCGCGGTACGACTTTGTCCTGAAATGGACGCCCGATGCTTTTCAGTCGCAGCCAGGCGGACCGGCTGCGGGCGCTCCTGCGGCGCCGAATCCGGACGCGCCTCCGGGAATCTTTGCTGCAATGCAGGAACAACTCGGGCTGAAACTGGAATCGACAAAGACTCTTGTCGATGTGCTGGTCATCGATAAGGTGGAGAAGCCTTCCGACAATTGACGAACGCGATGGTTGGCGAAGATCTTTATCAGCCTGTCATTTCGCGGAAAAATGCATTACACTTCTCACTATGTACCGCATCGCGATTAATCTCCTGCTCCTCACCGCGCTCTGTCTCGCTTCCGCGTTCGCCGCCGACATTGACGGCAAATGGAGCGCCACGTACGACACCCAGAACGGTTCCATCACCACCACCTGGGATCTGAAAGCCGACGGCGCGAAACTGACCGGCAAAGCGACTTCGTCCTTTGGCGACCGCGATCTGACCGATGGCAAGATCGAAGGCAAAGCTGTCTCCTGGACCGAAGTAATCGACGCCAACGGCACCACAATCAGGATTGTCTGCAAAGGCACGTTGGAGGGCGACGAACTGAAGCTCTCGCGCACGGTGGGCGAATTTGGCACCACGGAAGTCGTCGCTAAACGTCAGAAGTAAGGGCTCTGCGGTATCGCTCCGCCAGCCGCGCGACGTGCTCCACCAACTCCGCCGGTTCGCTGAGCTCGAAATCGAAACCCAGGAAAACCAGGTGCATCGCGAGGCTTTCGAATGTGGAAGCGCCTGCGTCGAAGAAACAGCTGCGCGCATCGATCGGTTCAATCAGTCCGATGCCAGGCGGCAGACGCGCAGCCACGGCATCGGCCGCGGCGAGCACTTTGATACGCGCGCGGCAACGCGGAGCCAGCCACGCGCCACGCGAAACATACGCCGCCAGGTCGCTCGCAGGTGGTTCTCGCGGCGCGAAGCGGGCGCCCGCCGACACGCGTTCCTGAATCCGGTCCACGCGAAAAGTCCGCCAATCGGTGCGTCCCGAATCCCAGGCGACCAGATACCAGCGTCGCCCCGTATTCACCAGGCGGTGCGGCTCAACCGACCTCATGCTCACCGCGCCGCCGTGGTCGCGATAGCGAAACCGCAGCGATTCCAGATCCCGGCACGCGCCCGCGATGATGGAGAGCATGCGCGCGGTCACCGAAGATTCCGAACGCCCCGCCGTTACGATCACTGCCTGCAACGCTGCGAGCCGCCGCGCCAGCCGCGCCGGCAGAATCTGCTCGATCTTCGACAGCGCTCGCACGGACGCTTCTTCCACACCCTCAATGTTGCCGCTTGCCGCGAGTCTCAGGCCCAGAGCGACAGCCACGGCCTCGTCGTCGTCGAGCAGCAGAGGGGGCATTTCCGATCCCGCTCCCAACTGATAGCCGCCCTCGGCGCCGGAGGTTGAGTGGATCGGATAACCCAGCGTTCGCAGCTTATCGACATCGCGCCGCAGCGTGCGGCTGGTGACTTCGAGCCTGCCGGCGAGATCCGGGCCAGACCAATACCTGCGCCCCTGAAACAGAGAAAGCAATCGAAGTAAGCGAGCCGAGGTTTCCAGCATACGAACCAGTGTGCCACTTGTTAGCGGACTGAAGCTGTCCGCAATGCCTGATACTCTCCACTCATGACCACCTGCCAAACCATCACCCTCGACTTTGACGAAGAAATGAAGAACACCCGCAAGCTCCTCGAACGCATTCCGCTCGACGATGCTCATCGCGGCTACCAGCCTCACCCGAGGTCCATGCCGCTCGACCGCCTGGCCACGCACGTTGCCGAGTTGCCTTCCTGGCTGAAAATGGCGCTCGAAATGGACCTATTCGAATTGCCGCTCGACTTCAAGCCCCGGATTGCCGCCACTTCTGGCGAACTGCTCGAAATCTTCGACCGCAGCGCGGAAGAAGGACGCGCCGCCATCGCCGCGGCATCCGACGCGGATATGCAGAAGGACTGGACTTTTAAGTTCGGCGATATTTTCTCGTCCACCTCGCCCCGAACCCACGTGATTCGCAGCTTCATCAATCACCTGGTTCACCATCGTGCCCAGCTTGGCGTTTACCTGCGGCTGAACGAGATCCCTGTGCCCGGCATGTATGGTCCGTCCGCCGACGATGGCTGGCCCGGCCGCGCCTGATCCGGCGCCGGAATTGCCATTGTTTGGAACGCAGGCAAGGCAACCTCAAGTTTTGCAACGGACTTGTCGATAAGCCAGCTGGTGGAATTTTCTCTGATTCGTGTCTTCCGGCGTTGCAGTATCCTCGGCCTGATCGTCACCGCGGGTTGTGCGGGGCAAACGAGCTCGCCCTGGCGGTTTTGGGATTCCACCGACGATCTTCAGGAGGCATACACCAGCAGCACGGCGCTGAGTCCGGATGGCGGGCTTTGGATCAAGCACGGAGACGTGCGCCGCATGGAGTTTTTTGACGGTTATTCGGTGAAGCATTATCCGGATCCCGGCAGCTACGGGAAGATAGAATGCGCTCCGGACGGAACGCTCTGGCTGTGGTCCGGCGCCGCACTGAAGCGGCTGGTGAATTCTCCGGCTGCTCCGGCGGGGCCCGACTCCACGTGGACCGTCTTTCCCGTTGATGAAGTCACGAAATACGGTCCCGTGCGAAACGTCTCCGCGGCGGCCTGGGAGATTACCTCCGCGAAGGTCCCCTCCTGGCGCGCGCTTATTTCCGTTGTAGCGCTCGATCGCGGGCACGCTCTGATCATGTTGCCGGACCGGGTTCTGGAGTTCGATGCCGACCGGTCTTCTTCCCACCCCGTGGTAATCCTGTCGCAGACCGGGTTATCCCGGTTCCTGACCCTGCGCGCGGCGGGCGACGGGCAGATATGGTTAACCGGGACCGGGGGTGTCGGCCGGCTTTCCCGAGGCGCTCAGGAACACGTCTGGCTATGGACTGCGTTGCCGCGTCCGCCCCTCCCCTGGGTCGATTTCACCGAGCCCTTCGAAGGCCGGGGCACAGAATTTTTCGTCACGGGCGCTGCGCCATCGCATGCGAAAGCGGCGCTGGATTTCGATGGACACGGCTGGAAAGAAATCTATACGAGCGACGCGGCGACGATGCGGGTTTGGGGTGGCACGGAGGGATCGGTCTGGGTCCAGGACGGAAACCGTCTGGTGGAACTGGCCGGGGGCGAAAAGAAAGTCACTGACAAGACAGGCACGCTCTCCGGCGTTCTGCTCGGCATAACCTCGCAGAGTCCCGGTCAATTCTGGGTTGGCAGCGGACAGGGTCTGGCGCTCCATACGATACCTTTGTGGAGTACTCCCCCGGGAGTCCCGCGCTTCGACGATCTTGTGAATTCCATTTCCGAAGATCGCTCCGGAAATCTGTGGTTCCTGTCGGCTCACAATCTGATCCGCTACGACAACTCGGCGTGGGCCGTCTTTCCGCTCCCCAAAGGACTCACTTCATGGGATGTTTTCACCGAGGGGCCCGCCGTACTGCCCGACGGCCGGCTGGTCATTCTCACCAATTCCGGCTGGCAGATATTCGATCCCGATCGCCGGACATTCGAGGCACTGAAACACCCGGGGAAACGCACCCTGCGTCTGTTTGTTCAGGGCGCCGATGGCAAGCTGATCGCGGAAACATATCCCCCCGGGTCCAGTGTCGGGATGACGCTGGAGTCCTTTGACGGACATGAATTCCGCCCGTATCTGGGGCCCGAACGCTTGCCGGACGATTTGCGGACCCTCGGGGTACGTCCGAATGGCGAGCTTTGGGCCGGCACTACCCGCTCTTTCGGCGTGTACCGGAATTCGGATGCACCGGGGTCCGGTTCGCGGTTCATACAGCAAGGTCCGTCGGATGGCTACCAGGATCCTGGTGCTTATTACATCTACCAGGATCCCTCAGGTTCGCTGATCGTTGGCGGCCAGGATGGCATCTATCAACTGGAAGGAACCAGGTGGCGTAGCCTCCTGACCGGCCTCGACCGGGTGCGAAATATTATCCGGGCGCGCGATGGCTCGCTGTGGGTTTCGTCCAGCACGGGAATTCACCGTTACCGGAACGGGAACTGGGTGACGAACGGCCTTGAGGAGGGTTTGCCTTCAACCGTGGCTTACAAGGTGTTCGAGGATAGCCGTGGACGGATCTGGGCCGGCACCACGCGGGGCCTGAGTCTGTTCAACCCGGTGGCCGATACAGACCCGCCCGTCGCTATTCTGGCGGACGATCAGAATGCGCGCGAAGCGCCTCCGGGCGGTAAGATTCGCTTCCAGTTTTCGGGAGAGGATCGCTGGAAGCTGACTCCTCCCGACAGGCTGCTGTTTTCCTGGCGCGTCGATAGCGCGGACTGGACCCCATTCGCGGCCGCCTCTGCCGCGCCTTATGATAAGCTGCCCGCCGGCCCGCATCGCTTCGAAGTGCGGGCGATGGATCGCAACGGCAACATCAGCCTGCGCGCCGCCAGTCACGCGTTCACCGTTCTGTTGCCCTGGTACGCCGCCCGGGGTTTTCTCGGTCTCGCTGTAGCCGCGGCCTGCCTCATTATTTTTCTGCTGACGCTGGCTTTCCGCAGCTACCGGCATCGTGGCGATCTGATCGACAAACTGAACCGCACGAATAAACTGGAGCACGACCGTAAATCGATTCTGGAAAAGATCGCCCGGCGTGAACCGTTGCCGCTGATCCTGCAGCGGATCGCCGGCAGCATGGTGGAGAACGCGCCCGGGTCCGCCTGCGCGATTATTCTCAGGCAGAACACTCTTCCGCACGTCTTTTCACAGCCTGCCCTGCCCGAGCCCTTCCTTGAGCGGCTGGATCTGACGGCAAAAGCCGACCCGCTCACGAACTGGTGCAGCGAAATCGAGGCGGCATGTCGCGACTACTCTCCCGGCTTGTGCCATACCGTTCCGTTGCGCTATGGAGACACGGAAGTTCTCGGCGTCGTCGTCCTGTTCCCGAGCCAGACCGGGCTTTCCGACGAGGCTTCCACCGGTTCATGGCGCGGCTTGCCCGAAACCTTCGCCAGCATTGCCGTGGCCGCGATTGAAAATGCCAGCCTGTATGAACGCCTGGCTCACCAGGCCAGGCACGATGTTCTGACCGGACTGCCGAACCGGCTCTCGTTTGACGATCGCCTGCGGAGCGCGGTGGCGGAAGCGAGCGAGAGCGGTCAGACTCTGTCTGTCCTCTATCTGGATCTCGACCGCTTCAAGCAGATCAACGATTCCCTGGGCCATCGCGTGGGCGATCTGTTTCTGACACAGGTGGCGCTCCGGCTCTCGGACGCGCTGAACGGCGAGGCGGCGCTCGCCCGGATCGGGGGAGACGAGTTCACGGTCCTGCTGGAAAAGGACGTCAACCGGCCTTCCGTCGAGCGCGTCGCTTCCGCCATGTTGGCCTCGCTTCGGCTGCCGATTCAGATCGAGGGCCACGATCTGTTCGCCAGCGCGAGCATCGGGGCCAGTTTTTTCCCCGCCGATGCCGTGACTCCGGTTGTCCTGCAGAAGCACGCCGACATCGCCATGTACCGCGCCAAGGCAAAGGGCCGGAATTGCGTGGAATTTTTCTCGGCGGAGATGGCGTCCGTCACCGACGCGGCCGTCGGCATCGAGCAGATCCTTCGCAGGGCGCTCGAAGATCGCCATTTCGAACTCCACTACCAGCCGCAATTCACTCGTGCCGGCGCGCTGACGGGCTTCGAGGCTCTGCTTCGTCTCGACGATCCTGGCCGCGGCCCCATCAGCCCCGTGGAATTTATTCCGATCGCCGAAGAGTCCGGGCTCATCGTGCCCATTGGCAACTGGGTTCTGCGCGAGGCCTGCGGCCAGCTTCGCCGCTGGCTGGATGAAGGTCTCCCGCCCATCAGGATGGCCGTTAACGTCTCGGCCCTCGAAATCATGGGCGAATCGTTTGCCGACAATGTCGCCGCAGTGCTGGCCGGGGAGCGAATCGACCCGTGCCTTCTCGAACTGGAACTCACCGAGTCCGCCATCATCCGCAATCCGGTGGAATCCGCCAGCCAGTTGCAGAAGTTGCGCGCTCTCGGAATACGGCTGGCAATCGACGACTTCGGCACGGGCTACTCTTCCTTCGCCAACCTGCAAAGTCTGCCCGTAGACACGCTCAAGATCGATCGCTCTTTCCTGCTGGGAACGGCCAGTTCGACTGACAGCGCGCAGTTGATGCGGACCATCGTGGACCTGGGACACAATCTGGGCCTGCTCGTGGTTGCCGAGGGCGTCGAGACCGAAGCGCAGGTTGCCATTGTGCGGGAAAGCCGGTGCGATGTCGTGCAGGGATACAGGTTCGGGCGGCCTCAGCCCGCGCTCCTGGCCCGCGCGTTCCTGACTGCGGAACCAGCGGAAATGCCGGTGGGCGTGGTTTAGACCTGGTCGAGTGCGGAAAATTGTCTGCACCTTTTTCCGGCAGCCGGCGTCTACACTTTAAATGCGAAATGCCCTCATCGCCCTGACCGGGCTCTGCTGCGTCACCGCTTTTTCTCAGTCGGCGCCAACCCCGCCCGCACCATCCCCCACTTTCGAAGTCGCCTCTGTCAAGCCTGCAGTCCCTCCGCAGGCCGGTCCCGGGGGCAGGATGATGTTCAGCGGACCCAGCGGCGGCCCGGGCACGGACGATCCCGAGCGGCTCAGGCTGCCCAACTTTTCGCTGATGGATCTTCTCACGAGGGCGTACGACGTCAAGAACTACCAGGTCACCGGTCCTTCGTGGCTCGAATCGGAGCGCTATGACATCACCGCGAAACTCCCGTCCGGCACGACGAAGGAACAGGCCAATATCATGCTGCAGAACCTTCTGGCCGAGCGGTTCCACCTCAAGTTGCACCACGATACGAAGGAATTCAGCGGCTATGAACTGGTAGTTGGCAAGAACGGCTCAAAGCTGAAACCAACGTCGCCGGCGGATGCCGCGGTCGATCAGGCGGCGTCGCCGGCGTCCTTCGCGAACGGCCCTCCCAAACCGGATGGGAATGGCTTTATCCCGCTGGACCGCCCCGGCATGGTCATCATGATGAGAATGTCGCCAAAAGGAGCCGCGGCGCACCTGACAGCCCGCGCGCAGCCTCTCGCGCGGTTACTCGACACCCTTGGCAACCAACTGAAACGGCCCGTAGTGGATAAAACAGGTCTGACCGGCAAATACGATTTCACTCTGGAATTCGCGCCCGAAAACAGCGGCATGACCATGAGGAGTGACGGTCCGCCGCCTCCACCCCCGCCGGGCGGAGCTTCGCCGGCCGGACCCTCCAATGAATCGCAGGACGATCTGGAACCCAATCTGACCACCGCCGTCCAGCAGCAATTAGGTCTCAGGCTGGACGCCAAAAAAATCCAGTTGGACGTGCTGATCATCGACGTCGCCGACAAAGTTCCAACCGAAAACTGAGTCTGCCGATGCGCATCGCCCTTCTCGCATTGGTCTCGTGTGCCACCGCGTTCGCGCAAACCGCCCCCTCACCAAAATTCGAAGCCGCCTCAGTAAAACCCACGGCCCCGGGACAACATGGAGTCGGCGCGCATGGAGGTCCGGGAAGTTCGGATCCCGGTCGGGTTACCTATACAAACATGTCGCTGCTGTCCGTTCTCAGAATCGCGTACGGCGTGTTTTTTTACCAGCTGGAAGGCCCCGACTGGCTGGGCGTGAACGGCTATGACATCACCGCTGAAATCCCGCCCGGCACGACGAAAGAGCAGTTCGATCTGATGCTGGTCAATCTTCTCGCCGAGCGATTCCACCTCAAACTCCACCGCGAATCGAAAGACGTTCAGGGCTACGAACTCGTGGTCGAAAAAAATGGCTCCAAACTGAAGGAGTCGGCGTCGAGTGACTCCGGTGATCAACCAGGCGTAGCCATGAAAATGAAAATGGAGCCGAATGCAAAAGCTCCATCGGTCTATTTGACGTTCCGGGCGCAACCTCTCCAGGGCCTCGTGCGCACGATCTCAGAGGAACTCGGCCGCCCCGTCGCCGATAAGACCGGTCTGGCCGGAACCTACGACTTCACCCTCGAATTTGCTACCGAAATGCGCGGCCAGGCCAGCGCGACGTCACCAGACTTATCCGGTCCGCCCGATGAAACCGGCCCCCGCATCCTGACCGCCATCCAGGAACAACTCGGTCTCAAACTGGAGCCGAAAAAAGTTCCGTTAGACGTCCTGGTTATCGACCACGCCGACAAGATCCCAACCGAAAACTGACTCTGCACATCCGGACACCCTCAAGCGTCAGATCTGCAGGATGCGAATCGCCCTTCCCGCTTTGCTCTCACTCGCCGCGTTCGCCCAATCTGGCAATATTCCCGCATTTGAAGTCGCCTCCGTTAAGCCTGCGGACCCGAAATCCGCTCCCACCAACATCCGCGGCGGCCCCGGCACCAGCGATCCAGGTCAGATCGCCTGGACAAACGTCGCGCTGAGTCACCTTCTGACCTCGGCCTACGGCATGTCGTCGGACGATCAGATCGCCGGGCCCCCGGGCCTCAAGTCCGACAGATACGACATCGTGGCGAAGCTTCCACCCGGAACGACGAAAGAGCAGTTCCATCAGATGCTGCTCAACCTGCTCGCGGAGCGTTTCCACATGGTCCTGCACCACGAGACCAGGGACTTTCAGGGTTACGAACTGGTTGTTGGAAAGGGCGGGCCGAAACTGAAGAAATCGTCAGCCGCCGATTCCACCCTGGCCGAAGAACATCCCGGTCCAACTGTCGTGAAGGACCTCGGCAACGATCGTTTCGAGTTGGAAAGCCCCGGCTGGACGGAGCGGGCAATATTTGGGGCACACGGACACATGCGTCTGATGGCGCGGGCGCAAACCTTGTCCGACCTGTCGTCAATGCTGGTTTTATTCCTCCGTTGCCATCTCGTGGACAAGACCGGCCTGACCGGCAGGTATGATTTCACGCTCGACGCTTCACCCGATCCGAGCGCGTCCCTCGATACCGCCGATGATTCCGCGCCGTACATACTCGATGCCGTGCAGGAGCAACTCGGCTTGAAACTGCAACCGGTCAAAATTCCGCTCGATACCGTTATCGTGGACAGCGTGGATAAAACGCCAACTGAAAATTAGGTCGCCGCAAATGCTGAAAGCCTCCGTTCTCGTTTTTCTCTCGTGCCTCGCGGCATTTGCCCAAACTCCTCCGTCCCCCACGTTCGACGCCGCTTCGGTCAAGCCGTCGGATCCGAACCTCGGCTCACAGGGTTTTCCGATTCGCGGTGGCCCCGGAACCACCGATCCCGGTCGCATCGTCTACACCAACACCAGCCTCAAAGCCATGCTCTATTGGGCGTACGGCCTTCCCATCAGCCAGATCACCGCGCCGCCGTGGATGAGCGCGGAAAAATTCGATATCACCGCGACAATGCCGCCCGGAACCACGAAGGAACAGTTCGCCGTGATGCTGCAGAACCTGCTCGCGCAGCGATTCCATCTCGTCGTGCACCATGAATCGAAAGAAGTCGCGGGCTACGAAATGATCGTCGGCAGGAACGGACCGAAGCTGAAGAAATCGTCCGCCGACGACGCGCTTGCGGCCGTTCAGCCCCAATCCCAGGCTCCCGTAGCGAGCTTCGTCCCCAACGGCTACCCGCAGCTATACCGGCCCGGCATGATTTATCCCTTCCTGCTCGGCTCGAACGGAAAAGCGATTCACCTGATCGCGAAAGCGCAATTGCTCTCCGACCTTGCGAAAGTTCTGGGCGGCATGGTCCACGGCCCCATCGCCGACAACACCGGCCTCACCGGAAGATTCGATTTCACGCTGGATTTCGACACCGGAGCGCCGCCGGCACAGGCACCCTCCGACACCCCGGAAAACACCGCGCCCGACGTCCCCACCGCGCTCCAGGAACAACTCGGTCTGAAGCTGCAACCGAAGAAGACGCAGATCGACATGCTCATCGTCGATAGCGCCGACAAAGCCCCCACCGAAAACTGACGCTCAATTCCCGGCTTGCCGCACACCGCCTTTTACGAGCCGCGACTGTGAAGGAGCGGTACTCAAATCTGCCAGGTCAGGCTTAATTCCCGCTCGGAATTTTTTCCGCGCTGTCGACAACGATGTGCTCCAGCGGAGCGATGCGGGATTCGAGTTTCAGCCCCACTGTCTGTACGGCCGTCAGAATCGACGACGAAAAATTAGTATCCGGAATCGTATTGGGCGTCCCGCTATCGATATCGAGAGTGATATTGAAATGCCCCTGAAGCCCTGTCATATCGAGCACCGGCATACCCAGAAAATTCGACAAATCGTTCGCGAAGCTATCGAGCGTAGCGAACGCGAATTCCATTTTGCCGTCATGCGTTTCCAGTTCAGGCGGTCGATCGCTTTGATCGGCCGACGCCGCGAGGCGCGCCCCGTTCTTCGCAACAATCAGCGCATACACGCGATCCTGCCGCATCTCGCGGTGCACCTTCATCCCGAAGCGTTCCGCCAGCAAGCTCTGCAGCATTGCGGGAATCTGCTGCTTCGAAGCGCCCTCCGGCAGCTTGGCGACAACGTCGAAGCGCTCTGTCTCGATCCACGCGGCCCCGTTGATCTGGTACCGCTTCACCTGATAAGCGTCCCGCAGCAGGTCCCTCAGATGAAAGCTGCTGTATCTGACTTCCTGCAGGTCAACCGTCTTCCGGCCGCCCTGATTCACGGCGGCCGGTTTCACGGAAGCCGTTTCGAAAGTCTGGCCACCAGCCAGGAAACAAGCCGTAATCAACACACCAGCGCCGATAATCGGCCTCCGCATTTTCGCGCTCCTTTGCACTGCCGTCTCTGCCGCGTTATATTTTCCGGCCCGCGACCACATTTTCCGGCCCGCAAACCGCGTGTTCCGAACCGGCAACCATATTTTTCCGAGCCGCGACTGTGAAGGAGCGGTACGCAAATCCGCCAGGATCACGCACTTAATTCGCGCCCGGCCTCTCAACCCGATCGATCACCAGCACTCCGAACAAACCTTTATCCGGCACCAACTTCAACCCGAGTTGCTGCTCCACCGCCGTAAACACCGATAGCGCACCCGGATCGCTCGCAGGTCCTGACGCGTCTCCATGACCGCCGGCATCGAGGCGCGTAGCATCGTCCGGCGTAAATTCCAGATGAAAATCGAACATCCCGTCGAGACCAGTCTTATCGACCACGGGACGGTCCAGAATCCGCGAAAGCAGTTCGTCCGCCAGATTCGTAATCTTCATTCCACGCGCATCCATCGTCACGTTGCGTCCCCTCGTGCCCGGCAAAGGACGGCCGCAGAAAACGGGCGACGACTGGCGCGGCGCGCTATTCGCATCCACGGGAACACAACTCCCCGCTTCCGAACGCTTCATCTTCACCCCGCCTTTCGCAACCGTCAGCGCGTAAACGGGAATCTCTTCCGTCTCGCGATGAATCTTCAATCGAAACCGGTCTTCCAGCAGCGCCTGCAGCATCGGCCCGTTCATCAGCGCGGGCAGAGCATCCCCGTCAGCCTTCGCCGAAATGTCGTAGTAATCGGAACGCACCCACGCCGGACCACCCGCGACCCGTATCACCTTCGCGTTCATACGGAGTCCATCCGAATAAAAACCGTAAGCGGATTGAATCGCGTGCTCCAGAGTGATGCACTCCAGAAGCAATCTTCCGGGAGACGGCCCCTGCATACTCCTCGGCCGCGCGCCGCAGCCCGTGTCCTGTTTGATTGAAGCGACTTCCAATGTCGCAGTCTGAGCGCAAGCCAATCCAATCGCCAGCGCAGCGAGGATTCCGATCCGCATCAGCGGCCAGGCGCCGCCTGCAAATTCAGCAACTGGTCCCGATCGTGCGGATCGACCGTCATCTTGTACTCGCCTTTGCCCGTCTTATCGACGAACTCGACGATCACGTTCTGCCCCACACCGTCGATGAGTTTGTAGCGCCATTGCACGAACGGGTAAGTCTCAGTCTCGCCACCGCCTTCCACCGCAGGGCGCTGATACTTTCCGCCAGCAGGGTGAGCTTCAATTTCGTCAGGCGGCCCGTACTGGATATAAATCCGGCCTCGGTCCGTTCGCCATCCCGGAATACCCTCGGCGAAATGCTCGTTCGCATACCCGATCCGCCGGTAGTGTTCTCCCTTGAATTCGTTTTCCTCTGTCCCCGGCGTCGGATCGCGGCGTAGCCAGAACTGCTCGACGAAGTGCTCGCGTTCTTCATCGGTCCTGATTTCTTTGAACGCCTTCCGCTCTTCGTCAGAAATGATGTAGACGACCTCTTCATCCATCCACTTCTTATAAGGAGTCATCAACTCCTGCTTCAGCGCCTCTTCTTTTCTCTTTTGCTGCAGAGGTGTGAGAGGTTTCAGAATCGCCGGCTGCGCGGCATCACCTTGAGTAGCGGGCTTGCCTGCATCCGGAGCCGCGCCGGTGCCCTGCAGCGCTGCCAGTTTGAGCGCCGCCTCCTTCGCCTCTGGTGTGTTCGGATAAAACAGGATGAAGTCCTTGTATTCGATCACTGCCTGCGCTCTGCTCGCCGGCGTACCTTCACGGGCCCAGCTGTCAGCGATCGCAAGTTTCGCCCTCATCAGATATTGGCTTGTGCCATACGTATTGATCAGCGTGTTGAGCGTGAGCCTGGCAGCCAGGTAATTTCGGCTCTCGATCTGCTGCATCGCCCGATCGTAGAGCACCTTGTCGGGCTGTAGTGCTTGCCCCGCCTGCGCGGCTGCAACCTGCGGTACGAGGGTTGTATGCACACCCGCCACATCGCGTTGCAGCCAAAACTCCTCGACGAATTCCTTGCGCTCTTCGGTCGTCGATTGGCTGGTCGCCTGTCCCGATTGACCGGCCTGGCTCGGCATGGTCGCAGTTGCCGGTCCCGGCGCTGGCTGGGCCTGAGCCAACAATAAGACCTTTTCAGCTGCTTTCGTCGGCAGCACAGTATGCACTCCGGCCGCAACCGCGCGGGTCACCGTGCTACCCGGTACGCCTGACCCCATCTGAAGCGCCAGCATCGCAGTCACCACCGTCACGGTCAGAATCGCCGCCGTGAACACCGGCATCACCGCTGCATACCGCCGCTCCGGCCGCCCCAACAACCTCTGTATACGATTCACCAAACTACCTCCAGTAGCTGCCAGCACCATCCCTGCGTCTTCCCTTCTCTGTTCCAGCGCGGTCAGCGCGGTCGCATATTCCAGCGCGCTGCCGGTCGCGCTCACCACCAGATCGTCGCAGCAGTTTTCGCGCTCGGTGCGCATCACGCCCGAGATCCACCAGACCGCCGGATGATAAAAGAGCAGCCCTTCCACGAACACCTGCAGCAGATTCACCAGATAGTCGTAGCGCCGGATGTGCGCGAGTTCATGCAGCAGAATCGCCTCCACCTGCGCTGTCGGCAACCCCGCCAGCAACCCCACCGGCATCAGCACGATCGGCCGCAAATATCCGATCACAACCGGCACTTCCGCCAGCGAAGATTCCAGCAACGCCACCGGCCTCGTGACCCGCAACCGCGTGCGCAGCCGATCCAGCCGCGTGCGCCACAACTCCGGCGCGCAGCACACTCCTGTTCGCCGCAAACGCCGCGCCGCCATCCAGCTCGTGATCCCACGTAAATGAAAAATCAGCACGCCCGCGATCCAGAACGGCGCGAGCCACGCCAGATTGTCCATCGGTCCCTTCTCGTATGCTGAGAGAGGCGAAAGTGCAATGTGCCCCGTTGGCAGCGGCGGCAAGTGGCTGGCCCCTGTCAGCGGCGTCGTGATTGGTTCCTCGGGAGCCAGCCGCGCAAACGTAACCACGAGTCCGCTCAACATCACCACCATCGCGACGCACGCCGCCGCATACCGCACCCGCGAAGATCGCGCGACGCACAACACAAGGGCCAGCACCAGCGCGATCGCCGCGCCTTCCCATAGCGAATGCAGGAGCGTTTTCCCCAGCGTGGACGCGTAGGGAGTCTGAACCAGGCGTTCCAGACGAAGTTTTATCAACGAGTCGAACCAGGTCATTTTGATAACCACTCTGGCACCGTCGGCGGCTTGGGGTCGTAATATTGCTGCTGCAACTTCTGGAGCAGCTGCCGCCGGAAGATGCCGCTTTCGTCTGGCATCAATAGAATATCGTCCGCCAGCAGCGGGACATCCTGCGCCTGGCGATGCATAATTTCTTTCAGCGGCACCTGAATCTCGTGCCGCCGCCCGCCGTCGCTGGGGTCGGCGCGGTAGATATACGCAACCTTGGAATAATACTGAGTCAGTCCCTGCACGCTGGCCACAACTCTGAGCACAGTCGCGTCGCCGGGCTTTCGGATCGGGATAGCCTGCGGATGCGCGACGCTTCCCGTCACCCAGATCTTCGGCGCTTCCGGCACGTTAATCACCTCGCCACCCGTCAGCACCACGTTGATAGTTAGATCCAATGAATTCTTCTGCAATTCGTCAATGCTGATCTTCCGCGGCGCTTCCGATGCCGATCGCGAAAGCAGCACTTCCGCCCCCGCGTCGGTAGTCGTCCATCCGGCTTTCGCCAACGCCTCGAGCAGAGTGATTGGCGCCACGATATTGAACTGTCCCGGAATTTTCACATCGCCCACGACACTGATCTGCCGCGCCCCATATTCCGCAATAGAAACGGTCACGACCGGCTCGGTCAGAATGTGCTGATCGACCAGCGCGCGTACGATTTCGATCTCCAGTTCGCGCGGGAGCAAACCCTGGGCCCGCAGACCCTTCACAAACGGCATTTCGACCGTGCCATCCGCCTTCACCCTGGCTCTTAGCGACAAACTCGGCTGATCGAAGACCGAAATCGACAGCAGATCGTTCGGGACAATTCTGCGATCGGGAAGTGAAGGTGTACTCACCGGAGCCGCAGGCTGGGCAACGGGCGGCTGCGCAACGGGCGGCGGCACAACGGTTGGCGGCACAGCCTGCGCCAGCAGTATCTGCGGAGCCACCGGCCACGGAGCCACCCACGCCAGCGGCGTCGCCACCACAGCAGCCTGAACAACCGGGCGCGCGCTCACCGCCGCAACGGCAAAAATCGCAGCCATCAATCCTGCTGTCAAACCAGGCATCGCCGTCGCAAACCTCCGCTCACGGCCGCCCAGCAATCTCTGAATTCGGCTCACCAGACTGCCACCCGTAGCAGCCATTGCTTCTTGCGGAAAACCACGCCGCTGTTCCAGTGCCGTCAGCGCCGAAGCCAACTCGTGCCCGCCGCCCGTGACCGCGACCACGACATCGTCGCAGCAGTTCTCCCGCTCCGTGCGCATCGTACCCGAAATCCACCAGACCGCCGGATGATAAAACAGCAAACCTTCCACAAACACCTGAAGCAGGTTCACCAGATAGTCGTACCGCCGTATATGCGCCAGCTCATGCAACAGAATCGCCTCCACCTGCGCCGTTGGCAATCCCGCCAGCAGCCCCACCGGCATCAAAATCAAAGGCCGAAAATATCCAATCACAACCGGCACTTCCGCCAGCGACGACTCCAGCAGCACCACCGGCCGGCTCAAAAACAACCGTCCCCTGAGCGCATCCACCCGCGCGCGCCACACTTCCGTAACGGAGCAAACACCGACCCGCCGTAGCCGCCGCGCCGCCATCCAGCTCGCCAGCCCACGCAGATAAAACGCGAAGACTCCCGCCAGCCAGATCGGCACCACCCACATCCGGTAATCGAACGATGGCGACTCACGCTTCGGTACCGGCAACAGGGCCTCACGAAACACGCGCGCCGCGCCCGGAATCCAACCGGACCCCGCAACCCGAGCCGGCCCTGGCTGTGTCGGAACCAGGTGGGTGAAAGTCACCACCAACCCGCTCAGCAAGACAACCATTGCCAGGCACGCCGCCCCATAGCGCGCCCGCGAAGATCGCACAAGAAACAACACGAGCGCCAGCACCAGCGCCACCGCCGCGCCTTCCCACAAGGAGTGCAGCAGCATCCCCGCCAGCGCTGCCTGCAATTGCGGCCAGATCATCGCGTCCCCCTCTCGTATTCGTCCAGCAGCCTCCGCAATTCCGCCAGCTCCGCCTTCGACGCCTTCCGCGCCGACAACGCCCCCACCATCAGACTCCGCGCCGACCCGTTAAACGCGCGCTGCAACAGGTCTCCGGCGAGCTGCTGCTGCGTCCATTCCCGCGGCCGCGCCGCTTCGTAGATATGCGCCCGCTGCTTCTCATCGCGACGCACCAGGCCCTTCTCCGCCATGATCTGCATCGTCTTCAGCACCGTCGTGTACTGCGTCGGCTTGCGCACCGAAATCGTCTCGTGGACTTCGCGCACCGTGGTCGCTCCGCGGCTCCACAGCACAGTCAGAATCTCAAGTTCAGCATCGGTCGGTCGGGGCAGATTGGCCATATACGAAGACACTACTACGACGAACTTCGTATGTCAAGTGGAAAGTTTGGCATCAGAAGTGCTCAAACCGATGTGTACTCTGCGATACGGCTACATCGGATGCCCGGAAAGTGATTCCGAAAATCCGGCGTATACTCAAATCGGAAACAGGGAGGTAACTATGTTGATCCAACCGGTTTTTAAGCCAATCAGGCGAATGGCTACTCTGTTTGTGGCGCTTGGTTTTGCGTTTGCGGCCACCGCTGTGTGGGCTCAGCAGCCCCCGGCCCCTCCGCCACTGCCGCCGCCAAATCAGACGCTGACTCCCGATCAGCTCAACGATCTTGTTGCTCCCATCGCCCTTTACCCGGACGAACTGGTGAGCCAGATCATGGTGGCAGCGACTTATCCCCTGGAAGTGGTGGAGGCGTTTCAGTTCCAGCAACAAAACGCGGCGCTGAAAGGCCCCGCACTCACCCAAGCCGCGCAGCAGCAGAACTGGGACCCCAGCGTTCAGGCTCTGGTGCTCTTTCCCGACGTTCTGAAGCAACTCAATCAGGACGTGACGTGGACCACCAATCTGGGCAATGCCTTTCTCGCCCAGCAACAGGACGTGATGGATGCCGTGCAGCACATGCGCCAGCAGGCGCAGCAGGGTGGCAAACTGCAAACCTCCCCGCAGGAAACCGTCACGGATAACGGCGGCTACGTCGATATCGAACCTGTTGACCCCGACATGATGTATGTGCCGGTCTATAACCCCGCATGGATTTGGGGACCGCCTCTCTGGTACCCCTACCCGTCCTGGTATTGGCCTCCGTTCGGTTTCTACGGCCCGGGCGTGTACTTCGGCTTCGGCGGCGGCATCAACATGGGCCTCTACTTTGGCGTCGGCTGGCACGGTTGGGGCGGTTGGGGCTGGCACCCCGGCTGGGGTAACCACGCCATCGTCGTGAACAATACGTTCATCCACGAGCACGGCTTCAACGCGAGCCATCTTGCGGAAGCGCACGGCAGCAGCACCTGGGCGCACGATCCCGCGCATCGCGGCGGAGTGCCCTACGCCAACTCGCGGCTGCAGGGTCAATATCGCGGAAACGTCCGCCAGAGTGTGGCTCCGCGCTCGATCCCGGAAGGGGCGCGCAATGGCAATGCCGCCGGGCAGGCGAACGACAGGGTTGGCAATCGTGACGTGCCCGCGAACCGGCCCGCCGAACAGCAGAATCGCAGCGCCTTCGGTGGCCAGGAGAACGGCGCCGCAGCCAATACCCATGCTGAACACGGCTTCTCCAGCATGGGACCGGCCCGCAGTGCACCCGCGCCGAGGATGTCGTCCCCGGCGCCCAGATCGGCCCCCGCGCAGCGTTCGGGTGGTGGAGGTAGACGCTAATGAAAACGCCAATCATGTTACCGATGACCCTGCTCCTGGCCGCGGCTACTCTGCTCACGGCCCAGCAGCCTGCGGAGCGCAATTTCGCGACTCCGCAGGAGGCCGCGCAGGCACTGGTCGACGCGGCCGCACAGAATGACACGCCCGCCATGCTGAAACTCTTCGGCCCACAAGGCACGGACATCGTCGAATCCGGCGATAAGGCGGAGGACACAACCTCCCGCGCCAATTTCACCCGCCGCGTGCACGAAAAGATGAACGTGCAGATCGATCCCTTCAACCCGGGCCGCGCCACGGTGATCGTCGGCAACGACAACTGGCCGTTTCCGGTACCTCTGTATCGCACAAAATCCGGCGAATGGCATTTCGACTCCGCACGCGGCAGAACCCAGATTCTCGCCCGCCGCATCGGCCGCAACGAACTGGTCGCCATCGATGTCAGCCGAGGCTACGTGGAAGCCCAGATGGACTACTCCACCGAGGACTACGATAAGGACGGCATCCTCGAATACGCCCAGAAGATCGTGAGCACTCCGGGGCAAAAGGACGGTCTTTATTGGGAGGGTGAATCGGCCAATCTGGTACCGAAAGATTTCGCCGATGCGGCCGATGCCATGCTGACCTCCGGCAAACATACGCCGTATCACGGCTACTATTTCCGCATTCTGACCGCGCAGGGTCCCGACGCGTCGGGTGGGGCGCGCTCTTACATCGTGAAGGGCGAGATGATCGGCGGCTTCGGGCTGATCGCCTACCCCGCGGAATACGGTGTCTCCGGCATCAAGACGTTCATCGTGAATAACATGGGAGTCGTCTACGAAAAAGATCTCGGTCCGATGACCCCGTCGTTAGCTCATCTCACGACAAGCTTCAATCCCGGCAAGGGCTGGCAGGCCGTCGAAGGCGAGTAGGTCGGTGTGGGGCAGGCGGGTTCCGCCGCAGGCGCGTTCGGGAGTTACGCTGCCCTGTCAGGCATCGCCACTGGCGGCATTCGCGAGATTCGCATCCGTCGCAGCGCCCTCAACGACGTAGAGAGGATTGAACGGCGCCAATCCGACGACGCGTCTTCCGGCCATCCGTCGCAACATGTATGCGATCAACGGCTTAGTCAGGCCGCCCGTGATTGCGTTGGGAATGACTTCCGGCGCCCGTGCACACCCAGGTCCTTTGCAGTAATCGATATCGGGTACTATGTCTGCTTGTAGCTCTCGGTTGCGTCGGAGTGAAACGCCCCCGGGTTGGCCTCAGGTGCAAATGAACCCTGCTTCGCCGCCGGTCGAACATCCGGGAGAATATCGGCATCCGGATAGCAAAAAAATCGATCCTGTTTAAAAACCCGATCGACGTTTGTAAGACAGTCTGAATCTGTTCGGTCCCGTGACCGGGTAAGGGAATCGAATCCTGAGAGCATACCATGCGTAGTGAATACGAGCAACATTGTCCTGCGATTCAGATCTAAAATTAAAAATTAAAATAATTATTGAAAACAGGAAACTAAGTCTGCTAGCATGATCCAAATATGAAAACCATTTGTAATTTGGCAATAACGGGGTTACTGCTTTCCTGCTTCGCTATGGCGGCGCCAACTATCAACACTATTACTCCCGCTATCGTGAAGGTAGGGACCGCTCAGGAAGCTATCCAGATTATCGGGAGCGGTTTCGCGTCGGCATGCACCGTGTCATTCAATGGTGCCAATGTTTCGGGCTACAATTACGTTGACACAACTGAGATTGACGCCACTCTTCCGGGTACGGACTTAGCTACAGCCGGCAGCTTTCTGATCGCGGTGCATTGTGCCGCCACAGCGTCGAATTCGCTTGTCTTTAAAGTTACCGATACGGGCATAAACGGGGTAAATCTTTCGCTCGGTATCGGGACGATGATAGTCGGCAAGGGCACCGACTACAAAATCAACTCGACGGCGAATATCATCGAGGCAAATGTCATTGGGAGAGCCACCCCTCAAATCATGGCCGGGGCTGGGTTTCGTCTTCCAATTCCGAACTTTCCCGGACTTACACGTAAAGATCCCTGGCATATTTTCGTGAATCTGAAGTTCGCGCCCGGGAGCACGCAGGCCATTGACGGCTTTGTTTTTGGTCTCTCGTATCATGTTGCGTCTCATCTGGCTGTGTTGGCCGGAGTCGGGATGACGCCCTACAGCGTGCCTTCTCTCGGATTTCGGAATGCTGCGATCAACGCCGTATCGCAGAATCCGTCTTTGTATCCGGGGTTCACGGCGGCTGGTTTGGTTGCGGACGGACCAGCCGCATTTGACGGGTTTCCTCTCCTCAAGCAGCCCCTTCCAACTGGAAGTTCGCCGACCACGAACGCGAATTTGTACGCCGGCGATCCTCTGGAGACGCAGTATAAGGGGGGCCTGGTGATTGGTATTTCTATCCCGTTTACCGTAGGCGCCCTCCTCGGCTATAAATGAGTTTTTCCGGAGATGTCGCCGGACTGGATCTTGTGACGAAACAGGCGAGTGACCCGATTATGCAGCCTGAAGCGAATCGGTCCGGGAAATCTGTCGAAACTCACCCAGGCAACGAGCACCGCATCGGTTCCAGCGGACTCAGTCCTGGAAATCGCTCCGGGGATCGCTCAATTGCGCTCCGTATCGCCTCGAAGTCACCGGCATTGTTATGAACCAGCGGCGGCGGCGGCTCGGGGACCAGCGCCATAATCTCCCCCGTCACAATCCCACGGCAGCGTTGACTGGCAAAACCCTGTTGAGTTGGCTCAGGTAAGCGACGCGTGCCGCCTCGATGCGTTCGCGTGCCTCCGGCGTCACGACAAACTATAACCTCGCACCCTCGATAACGATCGCCGCAGACGACCGCGTCCCCTTGCCACCGCGCGCCAGCCAGCTTTCGGCGCTCGTGTCGAAAAGAAATGGGCCCGCCGCTGGATCGATCATCGGCGTCGGGGAAGCCACGGGCTCCAGCATGACTCCGTCCAGTGTCACGAGCTCTTCTTCTGAAAAGCGATTGAAATATTCACTATACCCGAACCAGAGTACTGCCAATTTTAAATCTCTATTTCCAGCCGAATCAATAACATCCAAAAAAACACTCCTGAAATCCCTTGACCCGCATGCTACGTTCCAGGCGAGGAGAACTATATTTCAGATGGCAACAGATAGACAGATAGCAGCAAACCGCGCCAACGCGCAGCATTGTACGGGTCCCACCTCACCGGCAGGCCTCGCACGCTCATC
>Ga0182024_10002386_pt1 | contig 46703 bp, 41 predicted proteins | sample P32metaG_FD_120480 | JGI IMG/M metagenome (GOLD analysis project Ga0182024, IMG submission 120480) | Permafrost microbial communities from Stordalen Mire, Sweden - P3-2 metaG (Illumina Assembly) | ecosystem: Environmental > Terrestrial > Soil > Wetlands > Permafrost | place: Sweden: Stordalen... | reverse complement strand
GAGCGTAGTTCGGACGAGCACCGTGGAGCGCATTTACTGAAGGCCTCCGGCGGACGCATAGATGGCGGGAACGAAGTAACTTGCGGGCTGCGGACTCACTGAAAAGAGCCACAGCGGTTGAGTGCCTTGTGAGCGCGCGGCGATCACAAAGCTGTCGCGGCCGAGCGTATCGATGCTGGAGGGCGCGACCGTCAAAGGGAAATCCGTCACCACCTGCTGGGTGGTCAGGTCGATAATGCGCAGCAACCGGTCACTTCCGCTCGCCACATAAATGACCTGCCGGCCCTGGCTGTCCTGGTCTGGCCGGATGGCCAGGGGCTGAGCCAGTCCATCCAGCGGCAGATTCTCGGCAACCAGCGTCTTGAGATCCACCCGAGAGAGCTGAGGAGTCGAGGTATCCAGCGCATAGAGAGAGGCGCCATCGGGCGAGAACGCCAACGACGTTACCTTCGGCAGCCGGAGGATCGGGGCGAACGGCTGACTGCTGCTCATCAAATATACGCCGCCGCCCGCTCCGCTTAGCGCGATGGCGATATTGGCACCGTGCGCATCGGCGGCTACCGCCGACAGCGATCCGCCCAGCGAAGATATGTCCACATAAGCCCCCGCCGCCGGAGCGCCGGGCAGTCCGGTGATCGTCTGGATCCAACCGCGCTTTGAACCCAGCGGCCCATGTTCCAGGCTGTTATTCGACGAATAAAGCACCGCCAGCGACCCATCCGCCGACCAAACCATGCCGTCACTTCTTGCGGGTACGCCGGCAATGACCGTGGTTGACGCTGAAGCCCCATCCAGGCCCGATACCAGCAGACAATTCGATGATTTGAAGGCGATTCCATAATTCTGATGGGGTGCGACCGAACCGAAGTCGAATCCGTCCAGAATCGCAGGTCCAAAAATAGCTGAACCCGGAACGCCGACCAGGGATCGCAGACTTCCTGTGGGAGCGTCAAACACGAAGCCTTCCACCGGGCCGCTCACGCTGATCGGCTGGGCCGAGCCAACCGCCACGGCGGCGATCCCTAGAAGCGCGCAGGACGCGGCGCGGGTCGCGAAACCGGCAAAGCGACGTCGGGCGGAATATCCCATCTTATGCAAGTGACTGAAAAGCATTGAGGTTGTACCTGGCATGGAACTAGTGAGGGCCTCCAATGGTAGGCGATCCGGGTGTAATCGTAACGGTCGGTGACGAGGAAGCAGACGACCCGCCTCCGCGCGTAGCCAGAAATACACCAGCCGCCAGAGCCACCGTTCCTCCAATGATGGCGGCCTTAACCCAGGTCGGCGACCACCAGCCCACGCGCTTTACCGTTGGCCGATTGCGATCCTCGACGATCCTGCTGACGTTCGACATGGGAACCGTGATTTCTCCAACCTGGTTCCCGTAGGCCGCGGTTACGTGCACGTCGAAATTTCCGGTCTGGTTGTTGGACACCCAGTTCATGGCTGCGGCTTGTCCCTGTCCATTGGTCCGAACCGTTTGCGATGTTTTTCCCTCTGGAAACGCAGCGCCCGGGCCATTGAGCGGAAAACGGAAGGTTACCTCAGCGTTCTCTACCGGACGGTCATCCTGATCGAGCACCTCGATTACGAGGGGGGCCATCACCCGGCGCTGCAGATCATTCATTTCTCCCTTGCCGGCAAGTGCAACCATTTTAAGGCCTTGCGCAACGGTCGCGGGGGCCGTGGGAGCGCCAGGCTGGGCCGCGGGAGCCGGAAGTTGCCCAGGCTGCACCGCAGGAGTACCGGGCTGGGTTGGCTGAGCCGCCGAGCTTGGGGCAGGAGTAGTGCCTTGAGGTTGTTGCTGGGCCAGAACGGGCGCGAACGGGAGGAGAACTATCATTATCCGCGCCAGCCCTCGGCGGATCGATAGACGTGTCGCAAGAATTTTCATCATTCACTCATGATTGTCAAAGACTCAGCTTGCTATTCGGCCCAATAATCACTGTGCCGCAATAAATATGAGGTACGGAATTATAGGCATAATGATCTGACCGGTAGTTTGCCAGACCAAGCGGCTGTAGGAGCGAGGAACGTACAGAATGTCGTTTGGCAACAGCGGGACATCCAGGTCCTTGCCCTCAAACAGGCGCGTTACGTCAACATCGATCTCGGCGCGCCGGTTGGTGTTCAGAATCGGCCGCAAGATGCGGACCTTGTTTCGTTTGGCGTCCCGAGTGAATCCTCCGGCCATGGTCAAAACCTGCAGAAGCGAAATGGAATCCCGCTCTCCGAGATCAAAACTGCCAACCCTGGCGACCTCGCCGTTGACGTAAATCTGCTCGGCCCGTTCCACCGAAATTTGATCGTAGGGTTGCAACAATATATCTTCGGCAGGATTCACATTTTCCCGAAGACTTCCCATGCTAATCTCCACGGTGCTTACTTTCTTTTCGGTGTCTTCCACCGCGTTCGGAAGAGGAATGGGACCGTACTCAGCTCGCCTGGTTACCTTGATGTGGCGAGCGGCATTGGGTTGCAGACCTCCCACGGCCGTCAGCATTTCGATGAGAGTGCGGCGGCCCTGCAAGGGATAAATGCCGGGACTCCTGAAAAAGCCCACGAAAAAGACCGGCTCGCTGCGAAACTGTACCACCGAGACAATTACTTGCGGTTCGCGAATATACTCGCGGAGGCGGCGGACCAGATCGCCCTCCAGTTCCTGCACGGTCATCCCGGCGGCGTGAACTCGTCCGATCAGGGGCATATTCACATTCCCGTCGGCATCGATGCGGAACGGCTTCTCGTTAATCTCCTCAGCGTCTGGCGCTCGAACCAGAATCTGATCGTTGGCGCCCAACACATAATTCGGACGAATATTATCGGGTGGTAACACCTGTTGGGCGGGCGGCTGGGCGCCGTTCAGCGGCGGAGTCTGCGTTCCACCGGCGGGCTGCTGCGCCGCAATGTGAAGACTTGCTGCAATCAAAAGAAAGATAAGACAAAGCGATTGGCGAATCGTGCACATGTTCTTACTCTATCACCCAAGATTCTTCTAGCCGAGGCGCCGTGCGGGGATCCCCGCCGCGGACCGTACCGGCTTTATGGGACGAACCCAGTCACGTTCTACTTCGGCGGATATCGATCGTTTCAATAGGTTTATGGAAACTACCAGGCGGAAGCGCCCCTTCACCTCGGCCAGAATCCCCTCCATGCCCGCCAAGGGACCGCGTTCAATCAGCACGCTTTGACCCACCTCAAGATACTGCGCAGGACTCACCAGCAGGCCGGATTCGACCATTCTGCGGACTCGGCCTATCTCTTCGTCCGGTATCGGGATAGGAACCTTGCCGCAGCCCACCAAATCCACCACGCCAGGCGCCGTAAGCACAGGCAGCCGGTGGTGCGGGTCGAAACGGCAGAAGACGTAGCCCGGAAATAGAAACTGATCGATCTCCTTCTTGCGGTCCGACCACTGCCGCTCCGCTTTGTAAGAAGGAGCGAACTGCTCGTAGCCCCGATCGCGCAAATGCGCCACCGTCACGCGCTCAAAATTGGAGCGAACCCGGATGGCGAACCACGCCACACCTTCGGCGAGGGGCGTCTCGGCTCCGGAAGCGGAGCTAGTGAGCTGACAATCGTTTGGCGGCTCGACCAACATACCAAAGCGTATCCCGAACAGTCTCAGAGTGAAGGATCTTTTTACAATTGTCAACTGAATTCGCGTAGCATCGGGCGCCGCTGGCGTTGCGGTGGGGAAAGGGAGAAGAGGAGACGAATTTTCGACGCTGATAGGCCAGCCGGGGTACTTCAATTATGCGCTTGCGATTAAAATGAAAGCGGATGGACCAGGCGGCGGGCACAGTCGAGCTACTGCGGGCAAGGCGCGATGAGATCCAAAGGATCGCGGACAAGCACGGAGCACGGAACGTGCGTGTGTTCGGATCGGTGGCGAGGGGAGACGCGCGGCCCGAGAGCGACGTCGACCTGCTGATCGACGCTGGTCCAGTGACCAGTTCTTGGTTTCCAGCCGGACTCATTCTTGATCTCGAAGATCTGCTGGGAAGGCGAGTAGAGGTCGTGACGGAGCGAGGGCTGGACCCGCTGATTCGGGACCGCGTGCTTAAAGAGGCCGTTCCGATTTGAAGGAAGCTAGGAAATCCTGGCGACCTCACCGGGCTTAATTGAAGCTAAGGCCGCCAAAGCCCCGGGAACGATTTTCCTTAAGTCTGCAAGCCTGTTCGTTGGGGCACAGAGAATCAGGACTGCGATCGTTCGACTACTAAAGTTTTGCTGAAACGGAATGTTCTGATCTATCGTGATGAACACGTCGAACCCTGCCGCTTCAGCCGCCGCTAGCAAATCTCCATTCTTGAGACCGGCGAGTTTCGCGTAACGTGCTGTTTCGCAGTCGTGAGCGGGAAACTCGTGCCGCAAGCGCTCATCAATGCACTCGTCTATAAGGATGCGCATCAGGCGCGCGAAAGCAAGAGTTGCTTGGCTTCTTCCAGCGCCTGGAGCGCCAACTCGCGGGGGACCGTAGGGAATCCCTGCAAGAAGTCTTCCAGGGTTTCACCACCTTCAAGATAATCGAACAGAGTCTGGACAGGCACCCGCGTTCCGCGGAAGACAGGCGTGCCATGCATGATTTCGGGGTCGCGGGTGATCGCCTGTCTCATATGGCTATTGTCTCGCAATCCGGGAGTTCTGGAACGAATCTGGCTCGGTAAAATGGAGAGAGAGACATTATGGTTGCAGAACTGAGCGAAAGAGATAAACGTGCGGTTGAAATCGCCGTCCAAGCCGGCAAGATGAGCGTCATGGTCGTTTACGACGAGATAGCCAAGGCTCTCGATATACAGCGTCACGAGGCAAAGGACTTACTAGATGATCTGGTTCAGCGAGGCGTTCTCTACGAGAGCGGTGAAGGATCGAGGAACGTGCCGGCAGATCCGGACGGAATAAGTAAACCTGTAGCTTGGTATACACGCTGGTAAAGCCCAAAAAAGGCGCACGCACATTCTGGTACCCATTAGGCTACACTACACAATTGCTTCTTGCACAGCTGGTCTGACTTTCTGGAAAAACTTAATCTCGATCCCCTGACCAGGGAGCAACAACGCGTCGCACGAACACATTTTTTGGCCGCTCTTAATATCGATCCCCTTGCCCAGCGGGCGCACTTGCACGTCAAATTCAACATCGGTTGGCCACTCCGAACGTAAGTTGAAGCCCTTTGACAAACTCAGCGCTGTAGAAGTTATAAGATCCTGGCACGTAGACCAACTCCAGCCGCTGTGTCTGGACGCGTACGGGTTCTTCGCCACTTGGCTCGACCGTCAGTTCGTAGGAAAATTTCCCGTCTGGAAAATCCCTCTTCAGCGTCTCTCGATCCCATTGGTGCATACCAGGCCCCGGTGGATTGATTCCGACGTGCTCAAATCGAGGTAGATCAAGGGCGGGTTGTAAATGATAATCCAACTCGTGTTCGATTCTGGCGCTCACGCGGTGAGACGACAGGCCGCAAAGATTGTAATCATGCTCAACCCGTAGAATGGCCTGGTGTTCTTCAAGTCCGTCGCCCATCTGCAAACTCAACCGAATGCGAACATCACGACGGATGACCGTGCGGCGCTCCATCAGGTTCTTCACCTCTCTCCAAACGTCCGGCGTTATCTTGTCGCCCATAACGGTGTCGATAACTTCGCTCATGGTGCGCATCTCGTAAGTGATGTGATGATAAATCTCGAACAAGCACGCGACAAAGCCGCCAACTGTGAGGGCAATCGCCAAGTCGCGAACGAAGTCAAGGCTGAGGTCCCTTCCGCCGAACTTAACGAAAGACAGTAATAGTAAGATGGCAGCGCCGATCAGTATCAGAATCACACCGCCTATGAAGGCGGCTAGAGGCGGAATCCAGGACCGCAGTGTTCTAAGTCGAGGCATGATAGACTCCGAAGCATTGCGTAAAAAGGCGGCCCAACCGGGCCGCCCCATGACTAGGAGGAATGGCACCTCCCACCAAAACTGTTAGCGAATCGCGCGCCGTGCCTAGCTACACCCGCTCGTCCCGCCGCAGTTCTCGCATTTGTAGCAACTGCCGTTGCGCGTCATCAGGCCGCCGCATTCCGAGCACAGCGGCGCATCGCTCATCACCGGACTAAAAGGCAGCGCCTGTTGCGGCTCGGGCTCGGTGGGTCGCAGCACCGGAGCGTTGCCCGCCTCGGTCAGCGCGTACTCGGGGCCCAGGAACTTCGTGCCCATCCAGCGGAAAATGTAGTCCATGATCGACTTGGCGTACGGCACCTGCGGATTGCCCGTCCAGCCGCTCGGCTCAAAGCGCACGTGGCTGAACTTATCCACGAAGAACTTCAGCGGCACGCCGTACTGCAGCGCGTAGCTGATGCTGGTCGCGAAGCTGTCCATCAACCCGCTGATGGTCGAGCCTTCCTTGGCCATCGAGATGAACACTTCGCCCGGCGTCCCATCTTCATACAACCCGACCGTGATGTAGCCCTCGTGCCCGCCGATCGAAAACTTGTGCGTTACCGACTGCCGCTCGTCAGGCAGTTTCCTCCGCACCGGCCGATACACGATCTTCTCGGTAACAGCCGCCGCCGGAGCGCCCGCAGCCGCGACGAGGGCCTTCTTCTCGCCCTTGCCTGTTCCCGAACTCAACGGCTGCACCTTCTTCGACCCATCGCGATAAATCGCCACGGCCTTCAGACCCAGACGCCAGCTCTCCATATAGGCGTCCACCACGTCTTCCACCGTGCATTCTTCGGGCATGTTGATGGTCTTCGAAATCGCACCGGAGATAAAGGGCTGCACCGCGGCCATCATGCGCACGTGTCCCATGTAATGGATCGAGCGCTTGCCGTTCTGCGGCCGGAAGCTGCAATCGAATACGGCGAGATGCTCCTCCTTCAGCGCCGGCGCGCCCTCGATGGTGCCGGTGGCATCGATGTGCGAGACGATTATCTCCACCTGCTCGGGCGTGTAGCCGAGCTTGATCAGCGCCTGTGGGACGGTGTTGTTAACGATCTTGATCACGCCGCCGCCCACCAGCTTCTTGTACTTCACCAGGGCCAGATCCGGCTCGACGCCCGTCGTGTCGCAGTCCATCATGAAGCCGATGGTTCCGGTGGGCGCGATCACGGTGGTCTGCGCGTTGCGGAAGCCGACCTTTTCGCCGAGATTATAGGCGTCCTTCCAGCACTGTTCGGCCGCGTGATAGAGATCCGCCGGAACGCGTTTGCTGTCGATGGAGCTCACCTCCCGGCCGTGCATCAGGATGACGTCCAGGAACGATTCTTCGTTCTCGGCGTAGCCGGGGCAGGGACCCACGCCCTCGGCGATCCGAGCGCTGGTGAGATAAGCCTGGCCGCACATCACCGCCGTAATCGCGCCGGCCCAGTCGCGGCCCTGCGGGCTGTCGTAGGGGATGCCCATCGCCATCAGCAGGGCGCCCAAGTTGGCGAAGCCGAGGCCGAGCGGCCGGAAATCGTGCGAGTTGCGCGCGATTCTTTCGGTGGGATAGCTGGCGCTGTCAACGATGATCTCCTGCGCCATGATCATGGTGTCGCAGGCGTGGCGGAAGGCTTCCACGTCAAACTCACCACCTGGCCCGACGAACTTCATCACATTCAACGACGCCAGATTGCAAGCCGAATCGTCCAGGAACATGTATTCCGAGCACGGGTTGGACGCGTTGATGCGGGCCGTGGCCTTGGACGTGTGCCAGCGGTTGATGGTGGAGTCGAACTGCATGCCCGGATCGCCGCATTGATGCGTAGCATCGGCGAGCTCATGCAGCAGATCCTTGGCGCGATAGCGCTTCAGCGGCTGGCCAGTGGCTACGCTGCGGGTCCACCAGTCGCCATCGGCCGCCACCGCTTCCATGAACTCATCCGTCACGCGCACCGAGTTGTTGGCGTTCTGGAAAAAGATGGAGCCGTAGGCGTCGCCATCGATGGACGCATCGTAGCCGGCATCGATCAGCGTGTGCGCCTTCTTTTCTTCCTTGGCCTTGCACCAGACGAAACGCTCGATGTCCGGGTGATCCACGTTCAGGATCACCATCTTGGCAGCGCGCCGCGTCTTCCCACCGGATTTGATCACGCCGGCGAACGCATCGAAGCCCTTCATGAAGCTGAGCGGACCGGAGGCACAGCCGCCCCCGGCCAACCCGGCATTTTCTTCGCGCAACGGCGAAAGATTGGTGCCCGTCCCCGATCCCCACTTGAACAGCATGCCCTCAGTCTTCGCCAGGTCGAGAATCGATTCGAGCGAGTCCTTCACCGAATTGATGAAGCAGGCCGAGCATTGCGGGCGCGACTCGCCCTTCTTCAGCTTCACAATATTGTCGACGGTCTCGTCGTAATAATAGCCGTAGCCGCGCGCTTCGCTGACCCCGACATTGAACCACACCGGCGAATTGAAGCAGGCCTTCTGGGTGAGCATCAGGTGGGCCAGCTCGTTGCGGAAATTCTCGGCGTCCTCATCGGTCTTGAAATAATGCCCACTCTTGCCCCAGCCAGCGATCGTGTCCACCACCCGATGCACCAGCTGCCGCACACTGCGTTCGCGCTCGGGCGAACCCATCCGGCCATGGAAATACTTGCTGACGACAATGTTGGTGGCGGTCTGGGACCAGTCGGCCGGCACTTCCACGTCGTTCTGTTCAAATATGATGGCGCCTTTATCGTTGCCGATCGCGGCCGTCCGCAGCTCCCAGGCGATCTCGTCGTAGGGCGTTCTGCCGCCTTCGAGCTTGGCCGTGAAGTAGCGCGGGAAGGCCACGCCGGTGCGCTGGCTGGTTGGAAGGAATTTCTTGCTGGTGGTTTGCACAGCGGAATTAAGGGCGACTGCTGCTCCTGTTCCCATTTTATGTCCTCGATTCTTATTTATGGCCGACTAGGCTAAAATTGCGGCTGTTTGTAATCATGCCCCAATATGTAGTGGGGCGTCAAGGATTATATCTACATACAGTGCAGCACGTTACGAATGGATGGCCGTTTGGCGTGAGTTTCGTACCCCAACTGGCGGCAGGCGGCGACTGCCCACTTGCATCTGCAGCGTATATTGGCCATTTGGGAGGCTTTCGGGAACGCGCAGGTCATATTCATAGCGCGGCGCGCGGCGGTCGATGCAGGTGATCGCCAGCCGCTCAAGTTGTTGATTTCCAAGGCTAGCGGTCACGGACTCGGGGTCGTTCACCTCTTCCAGCTGGACCTTAAAGACGCCGCTGGTGGCTTCGTTTTTCGCCATTAGGTCGATTGCGTCGGTGATGGAAACGATGCGAGGCACCACGGGACCCGCCGGAACCACGCGAGCCAACGCGGGCGGGCAAAGCAGTTCGCCGTTCATCCGAAGCTCCACCGGCAGCAGACCGGTCCGCGCGCCGGGCGGCATCCACACATTTATTTGATGAATGCCATTGAATAAAGGTGCGCTGACGTAGAAGGGCGAGCCGCTCGCGCCGTCGATGCGGACGTCGATGTTGTTCAGCTCGGCCTCCTCGGGGAGATCGCCGACCCAGAGCAAAACCGCAGCGTGCCGGCCGATGTTGGTGGTCACGGGTTCATAGGAGCGGCCGTTGGTGACGCGGAGAATTTTCGGCGCGAGGCCTGGCTGAGTGGTGAGCGGTACCGGTTTTTTGCGCCAGGTGGTCCGCATATACGGGGTCTCGACGCCCTCCAGATTCAAGAGCTGGAAGCCGTGCTCGCGCGTGAAGGCGCGAATCTCATCGGCGGAGAACACGACGCCTCGCCAGGTATCGGGCGCCGAAGAATGCGGCAGGCCGTTGAACTGGCCGTGAAAAATGCCGCCGGGCTTCAGAACGCGGCTCGTCTCGCGCAGATATTCGAGCACCACGTCGCGGCTGGGGATGTGCTGGAACACGGCGTGGGAATAGACGAAATCGAAGGACTCGTCGGCGAACTGGGGCAGGCCGGTTCCGCTGGTGGCGTGGACGTGCGCGTGCTGGATGCTGCGCAGGCGCTCGCGGGCGATCCGAATCATTTCGTCTGAGACGTCGACGCCGTGAATCTCGCCAAAATTGCGCGCCAGCGGCTTCATCAAGCGGCCGGGTCCACAGCCGATCTCGAGTGCCCGCCAGGAGCGCCGGTTGGCATTTTTCGGAAACCGCTTTAGCTCGGCTTCGATCAATTGCACCAGATCGGCGGCCGTGGCCAGAAACCCTTCCTCGTCCTGATCGCGGCTGCCGAACGCGACATAGTAATGCGCGTCTTCACGGGCGCGCTCGTTCCAGTCCTGACGCATGCGCGCGGAGACAGCGTCCAATTGGTTTTGTTCACTCATCGGTACAAGTATTGTTCTGGATGGTGTTGTCCGACAGCTTCACACCCGGGGCGGCCTGAATGCAGCGCGTCTTCATCTTCCATCCCGTGATGGTATTGCCTTCGATGAGATTACCGCGCGCCGGAGCGGGATGCTCGGCGTGGCTGCCCAAGTAAATGCCGGTGTCGAGCACGTCCGGCTCGTTCAACACAGAGCAGCCAAATTGTTTGGCATTCTCGTTGCAGTGCGCCGTATTGATGTGGAGCAAACGGTTGCGCAAAATTTTGTGCCCCGTGCCAATGACGAAGATGCCGCCGAACTTCATCCCTTCCAGTTCGTTGTCTTCGACCACAATGTTCTGCGACTGCATGTCGCGATTCGCGTTGTTGAAGACGATGCCGAAATGGCCGAAGGCGTAATCCTCCGGTTTCCCGCGATTGATGCACTTGTTCCCGCGAATGATGCCGTCATGGAAGCCGTCCAGGTCAATGCATTTGCCGTTGATCTCGCGAAACTCGTTGTGTTCGTATGTAGAGTTTTCGACGTTTCCGGCTGTATCGATCGCGACCGGTGTCCCGCCGCCTTCGACGTCGATCAGACCGACCGGGAAGCCGATTCGCGCGCCGATGTTAGTGCTCACTTCGATGCCAATCGCGTGGCCCACCTGGATCGCGTCCCGTCCGATGTTGTCGAAGCGGTTGTTGGTGAACTTTCCATCATGGTTGCGCGGAGAGCCAGAGCGCGAATGGGTCCAGATCGCGTTGCCGCGGATATTGGTGAAGCTAGAATCAGTGACCGTGAACCTGTCGACGCCCTCCTCGAACAGAATCCCGCCGGAGCTGTTGTTGCGGCCTTTGGCGTTGCGCGAGCCACTTTCCTTCACGCTGATGTGCTCGAGATCAATATTGTGCGAACGGCTGACGAGGATCGCGAAATTAGCAATGTTGATCAGATCGATGTGATCGAGCGCGACGCCATCCGCATCCTCGAGCAAAATGCCGTTGTTCGAAAAAACGCTGGCGAAGGTCTGATTCGCAGCCGGGAGCGCCATCGGTTTTTCGAGCGCCTCGCGATTGCCGTCGATCGTCAGATTCCGTAATTGAATGCGCTGGCAGCCTTGGCAGCTTAGAATGGCCCGTCCCCGGAAGTTCGCCGAAGCGCGGAGCGTAGTCCCATGGCCGATGATCGTGAGGTCATGCGCGCCCGCGGGAATGTGAATCTCAGACGCCACCTCGGTCACGCCGGACGGCAAATGAACCGTCCCGGTGATGGGCAACGACAGCGCGGCGAGGAACGCGAGAACCAAGCGTTATTCTATCTAGCATGGCGATCGAGTTTCGGGGCGTGAGCTTTCCCCCGCTCAAGGACTTTACGGCAACGGCTCCGAGCGGCGCCGTCATTGGCGTGATCGGCGAAAAAGGCGCGGGCAAGAATGCTCTGCTGCGGTTGGCGGCCGGACTTGTACAGCCAGCGGCGGGCGAGGTTGTTGCAGCAGGCGAGCGGCGATATCTGGGCTTGACCGATGTTCTCCAGCTTGCGCCCGTCGATATATTGCTGATCGAGCACACGTTCGCCCAACACGACGCGCTCATTCGGGCCCGCGCCATGGTCGCGATCGACCGTCTGCGAAGCAGTGGAACCACCGTGCTGATTGCCTCGCACGAGGCTGAGGTCCTGCGAGCGCTGTGCGACGAAATATGGTGGCTGGACGTTGGATCGCTGATGCGGCGCGGCGATCCGCGCGAAGTGCTGGACGCCTACAACCAATGCATCGCGGCGAAGTTTCGCGCCTGGGGCGAAAGGCTAACGAGCCCGATTCGCCCATCCCTGCGTCGCGGCGATGGCCGGGCCGAGGTGGTCTCGCTCGAAACGCGGGGCGGCAACGGCCAGCCGACCATGATCTGGCAAAGCGGTGAGAATGTCAAGGTGCGCGTCGTGGTGCGATATGTTGACGCCGTGGAGGCGCCAGTAATTGGGATCATGATTCGCACGCGCGTTGGGTTAGAGGTTTACGGCACCAATACTGAGCTCGAGCAAGTAAAGACCGGGCCCTGCGCCGCGGGCGAGCGGCTTCAAATCGATTTTCAGTTCCGTTGCGACTTGTGCCCAGGCGAATACACGCTGACCGCTGCGTCGCACGATCCCGACGGCACGGCGCACGATTGGATCGACGATGCGGTGGCGTTTGTGGTTGCCGATTCCCGATACACGGCCGGCGTCGCGAATCTGAGAGCAACGGTTCAGGCGAGCAAGTTATAGCTTGAACAACTTTGCAGCGTTGCTGTAGCCGATTTTCGTTTGATCGGTTTTGCTAATGCCGGCGCTCTGAAACCATTCAACGGCCTCACGGATCTCTTCGAAAGGATAATCGATCGAAAAAAGGATGCGACCGGCTCCGACCTCGAGAATGGCATCGCTGAGCGTCGGCGTCCGGAAATTTCCCGAAGTGGTCAGATAGAAGTTCGAGCACAGATATTCGCCCAGCTTCTTCTTGGCCGGAATGCCGTGTGGATATTTCTTGATGCGATGATCGGCGCGCCATATGCTGTAGGGCAGGCCTTCGCCGAGGTGCCCGAGGATGATCTGGATCTTCGGATGCTTGTCAAACAAGCCGCTCGCCATCAGCCGCAAAGCGTGCACCGAGGTCTCGGCTGCAAAGGCCCAGACCGGTCCCATCAGCCAGGGATGACCGTCGTAGATTCGGCGCTGGCTCGCGAGCGGCTCGCGCGGATGCAGATAAAACGGGACGTCCAGTTTCTCCAATTCCGCCCAGAAAGGCTCATACTCGGGCAAGTCATAATAGATGGCCGTGTCGGGATCGCCGCGCTGAGAGAAGCCGTTCACGAGCGCGCCCTTGAGCCCGAGCTGACGAACAGACCGCTGAAGTTCGGCGATGGCCGCGTCAGGATCCTGCAAGGGCAATGCGGCAAATCCCGCGAAACGGTCGGGCCTGCGTGCGATCTGCTCGGCGAGGCAATCGTTGGCTCTGCGCGCGATGTCGACGGCGCGGGGGGTGTCGAGTACGGCTTGGACACCGGGCGCGTTCAGCGAGACGATCATCTTTTCGACGCCGTGCCGGTCCATCAGGCTGAGGCGCTGGCCGTGAAAGTCGAGCAGGCGCGCACGCAACTCTGTCCACCAGTCATCGGGCATGAACTGCCTGGAATCGCCGACCGTATCCTCGATGGCGAAGTGTTCTTCAAGCGCGATCTTGGGCTGCATTAGTTGCTCTATGGAAGATTCTAACGCGCGGCGAAACCATAGCCTGCAAGTTTAGGCCGTTTGACCAGCCCAAACGGTTCACGTATTCTGTCAGCTAGGGCAAAAGTGCCCCCTCCCATTTGGGCGGCCGGCTGGACGACAGGAGGGTTTCTATGCGTCTCTGGTTCGCGTTCTCGCTTCCGGCGATGGTTGCGCTGGCGGCCGAAGATGCTTCTGTGACTTTCAACAAGGATGTGCTGCCCATCCTCGAAAAGAATTGCCAGACTTGTCACCGGCCCGGTCAGATGGCGCCGATGTCCTTCCTGAACTACCAAAGCACACGGCCGTGGGCCAAGGCGATGAAGGCCGCGGTAGCGACGCGGAAGATGCCTCCCTGGTCAGCGGATCATCAATATGCTCCTTATTTGAACGACCGCTCGCTGAAGCAGAGCGAGATCGACGTCATTTCGAAATGGGCCGACAGCGGAGCGGCGGAAGGCGACCCCAAAGACGCGCCCCGGCCCGTTCAGTGGGCCGAGGGTTGGCAGATTCAACCGGACATTATCGTCGAAGGCCCCACCACGGATGTCCCAGCTCATCCCAAGAACAACGTGGTGGAGTGGATGAGCGTGGTGGTTCCCACCAACTTCACCAAAGATACCTGGATCACGTCGGTGCAAATCAAGCCGGAACATCCCGAGGTGACGCATCACATCTGCATCGGCTACATAAAGCACAATCCCGACATCGAGTACGGCGTTCCGGTTTGGACCGATAAGGACAGAGATGAGGAAGGAGCGGCGCTACCGGATAAAGGTCCGACCTTCCGCGGGGCGAGCGGTAAACTGCACGGGCCGATTAGCAAGGACGCTGCCGCGATTCTGACTGCCGGGCGCACGGCCGAGGATTGCTACTTACCGGGCAACACCGCCGCCGATTATCGGCCCCTCAAATCCGCCAAGCTGATTCGCGCCGGCTGGGATATCGCCATCAACCTGCATTACACGCCCAACGGAACGGCCGTCACCGATCACGTCAAGGTAGGTTTCACGGTTGCCAAGGAGCCGCCGCAACGCCGCTATGTATCGCTGCTTATTTCCTCGCCCACCGAGCCGGAAAAGTTCGCGATTCCGCCGAATGACGGGAATTGGCCGTGCCCGCCCGCGGAAGCGACTTTCCTACAGGACGTGGAACTGGTTTACATGATGCCGCACATGCACGTTCGCGGAAAGGATCAGACCTGGACATTGGAATTTCCGGACGGGCGAAAACAGGTCATCCTGAACGTTCCGCACTACGACTTCAATTGGCAGCTCGGCTACGATGTGTCGATCCAGGTGCCCAAGGGGACCAAGCTGCGGGTGGACGCTCACTACGACAATTCGGTCAATAACAAATTCAATCCGAATCCCAACAAGACGGTTTACTACGGCGAAATGACCTGGGAAGAGATGATGTCGCCCTTCTTCGGCGTGGTGGTGGACAAGGACGCGGACGCGTCTCACATCATCACATCGCCGGTGGTGTTCACGCGCGGCGCAGGCTAACGCATCCGGTCGGCCCACGCTAAGAACCGAGCCAGATCGCGGCGATGCTCTTTTAGCGGCCCATGGGGGGGAGGTCCGTTGTGAATCTGACCCGTACAGGAGCTGTTGCCGCGGTGCTCGATGATATTTCTTCATTTGAGATCAACTTGAACCATTACTATGAGGATTCGGAGCCACAGGGCGTTATCGACACCTTGCTTACGGGCAAGATAAATAGTCTGCTTGCCTTCTGCCAAACGCTCGGCTGGTCTGATCTCGTGGCTCATTTGCGGCATATGACCCCAGTCCGAGGCGATGCTGTCGAGTCCCTATCCACCCTTCAAGATTTTGTCATCCCAGAAGCGCGAAGGCTCCTTGCTGCTACTGATATTGAAAAACCCGTGCAGCCAACCCAGTGGTTTTGGGACTTTGTACACCCTAGAATCTGCGCGCTTGCACGACCGAGATTCGAGGCGGGGTTCTTTGCTGATGCCGTGGAGGCTTCGTTTAAGGAGCTCAATGACGCGATCAAGCGGATCGTCAGAGATACTGATGGCCGGGATCTCGATGGAGCATCCCTAATGAACACGGCCCTCTCCCCTCAGAATCCAATTATCCGATTAACAACGCTCGCCACCGAAACAGATAAGAATATCCAGCAAGGCTACATGCTGATTATGGCTGGTTCCATGATCGGCATCCGAAATCCAAGAGCTCACTGCAATCTTGCGCCCGAGCACACGGAGGCGCTGCACCAGATATGCTTGGCGAGTCTTCTGATGCGAAAGCTTGATGAACGCATTTGAACGATGGAATACCGTAGTCTCCGCTGGCGAACGAGGCCTTAGTCTTAGCGACTGCACCGGCTCGAATGCATGCGTCGCCCGCTCTCCGCTCAGACCAGCTGATGCGCATTTACCCCGAGCCTAGTCGCCCGGGCGCTTGAGCCAACCGAAGCGCTAACACCTGACAATGAGAGACGTTACCGCATCCGGTCAGCCCAGGCTAAGAACCGCGCCAGATCGCGGCGATGCTGCCATACAAAGCGGCAAAAATCCGCCGTGCCGATATTTTCAGCCGGCGTTCCCCAGTAGGTTTCCAGACGCCAGCGCAGGAAGGGGCTTTTCCAGGGGCGCAGCCGGTAACCCCTTGTGGCGCGCCACAGGAAGCCGAGCATCAGCGAACTTGACTCAGGGTCTTTTTGGCGGACGCGTCTGGAGTGGCGTAGTAACCCGTGCGGGTACGAACCAGGGGACGCCCCGGTCCATTCACCGTAACTTTGATTTGACGAAAGCTCCCGTCCATCGCTTGAATGGTGGGCGAATAAGCGATGGTGTACTGGTTGCGCAGCTCGTGCGCCACTTGCAGCGTTAGCTCATCCACTTCGGCCAAGCTTTTGGGATAGAAAGCCAGGCCGCCGGATTCGCGGGCCAACGAGTCCAGGGCGCGCTTGGCGATTCTCGCCTCATGCCGCTCTTCTTCGTTTAACAGGCCGATGGCGTAGATCAGCACTTCGCTCTGTTGCGCCTGGCTCACCAACTTCTCCAACCCGATCCGGCTGGCGTTGTCGTTGCCGTCGGTGACCACCAGCAGGACCTTCTTCTGCCGCTTGCCCTTTTCCTTCAGATAATCGATGGACTTGATGATCGCATCGCGCATGGCCGTTCCACCGCGGGAATCGATGCGCGCGACCCCCTCCTCCATTTTCTTGATGTCATTGGTGAACTCGACATCCAGATAAGCTTCGTCGTTGAAGTTGACGATGAAGACTTCGTCCTGCGGATTGGAGGCTTTGACCAGGTCCATGGAAGCGGTCTCTACCTTTTGCCGCTTCTCGCGCATGCTGCCGCTGTTGTCGATGATGATGCCGAGCGATACGGGGACATCTTCGCGCTTAAACAGCTTGATGGGCTGCTCGACGCCGTTTTCGTACACTTTGAAGGATTTCTGCTGCAGGTCGGTGATAAGCTTTCCGTTCTTATCGGAGACGCTGATGGGCAGCACTACCAAGCGCGTGCCGACGCTGAAGGTAGCATCCTCATCGGGCGCAGCCTTGGCCGGCGGCGTTTGAGCGACCGCGAGGCAGCAGGAAAGAGCGAGAATGCTACTGCGCAGGCGCATAGTACCCGAGACGGAAAAAGGCCTTAAGAGGCGGAAGGCCGCGCGGCTGCACCAGCTTCACATTCACGTGACGGTATTTGCCGTCTCGCGTCTGATTTTTCGAACTGTAGTAAAGCACGTACTGATTGCGGAGCTCGATTCCGATCTTGGCGGCAATGTCAGCCAGCTCGTTCAAGTTCTCCACATTGTAACTCCGGCCGCCGGTTAATTCGGCAACTTCGTTCAACAGGCTGGGTCCCATCAACTCTTCCGGCGTGCGTCCGCGCGATCCCGTCGGCTCGAAAATACCAATCCCGTAAATTTGCACATCGGCTTCTCGCACGGCGTTCTTTACTTCACTCTCCGTAAATCGGCTGTTATTGTCGCCGCCATCAGATATAATCAGGATCGCTTTGCGTGGATTGCGAGCTTTCTTCATCTGGTTCATGGCCAGGTAGACACCGTCCAGCAGCGCGGTTCTGCCCTTGGATTGCGCGAATGTGAGCCGATTCTGGATCTCTTCGGTATCGGCGGTGAAGGGGACCACCAGTTCCGGTCGATCGTTGAATTCGATCAGAAAGAACTCATCCTCGGGATTGGCGGTCTTGAAGAACTGCGCCGCAGCCTGGCGCGACTTCTGGAGCTTGGGCCCCATACTGCCGCTGGTGTCGAAGACCAGGCCGATCGACAAAGGCGCGTCTTCGCTCGAAAACTGGAGAATGTTCTGCTCGACTTTGTCTTCAAACAGCTTGAAGTGCTCTTTTTCGAGGCCGGTCACAAAGCGATTCAGCGGATCGGTGACAGTGACATTGATCTGAACTAAGGTTGTGTCGACGCGCAGGCTGGGAGCTTGCCGTTCGAGGTCGGAAATTTTAGGTTGTTCGATCGCGTTGGGCTTCGCGCGAGGCTGGAGGGAAACGCCGTCGTCATCGGGGGCGGCACCGAGCGGCAGCGGCCCGGCTACGGTCAGCACCGAAATTAGGACAACGAAAAAACCGCCGCTACGGACGCTTGATAAGCTCTGCGCCACTCTCTTTCACCCGCCCTCGACAATCTTCCTTAGTATAACACTGGCTTGATTGACGAGCTCTCCTGTCCTTAGCGTGTTGCCTCCCATTCGCGACCTCTCCGCATGGAGGTTCTCCAGGCATGCAACCTGGAAAAAATTCCAAGCCCGAGTGCCGGGGCGAAGCGCATCCGGAAACAAAATAAAGACTTATCTAATGGAAGCCGACTTGCTCAATTCCACGGCCATGAGGAGACCGTCCCGATGAAAATATTTAGTCTGGTAGTACTGATGGCTGGTACGTTATGCGCCCAAGCGCCGACCGCGCCACCCGCCGGCGAGTCGCAACCCATCTTCCGCGTCACGGTGGTGGAGCGTGCCACAAACGCGGTCAGCTACCGGCATCGCAGCGGCTGGACCAAGGTGGATTTGCGCGGCACGCCGCTGGCTCCCGATGCCACCGGCCACGCCGATGTGAACAGCCGCCCGGGCTACATCGAAGTCAAGACCGAAATGCATCACCTGCAGGCCGCCCAGCAGTTCGGACCCGAGTATTTGACGTACGTGCTCTGGGCCATCACGCCGGAAGGGCGCTCCAAGAATCTGGGGGAAGTGGTGCTCAACGATGGCAGTTCGCATCTGGACGTGACTACCGATCTGCAGGCGTTCGCGCTCATCGTGACGGCTGAACCCTACTTCGGCGTCACGCAGCCGAGCGACGTGGTGGTGATGGAAAACATCGTGCGGCAAGACACCCTGGGCAAGATCGAGCAGACCAGCGTAAAGTACGATCTGCTGAAACGCGGCACATACACGATGAACGTCGCTCCAGGAAAGTTCGTGCCCGTGAAGACCGACAAAAAAATCCCATTGCAGCTCCTGGAGGCCGAGAATGCGCTTCAAATCGCGCGCTATAACAGCGCGGATCACTACGCCCAGGATACGTACGCCAGTGCGCAGGCTCTGTTGCAGCAAGCACAAGCTTACGAGGCTCGCAACGCGGGGTCGCGGCCGGTGATCATGACGTCTCGCGAGGCGGTGCAGAACGCCGAGACCGCGCGCATCCTGTCGTTGAAACGGCAAGAGGACGAACTCATCGCGCGCGAAAAGCAAGAAGCAGCCGATCGCGAAGCGGCCGCGCATGCCCAGGCTGAGGAGTCAGCGCGCCAGGCTGAGGAATCGGCTCGTCTGAAGGCTCTGGCCGATGCGCAGGCTGCCGAGTCGGCGCAAAAGGCGGCGGAGGAAGCTCGCAGGGCTGCGGAGGACCGAGCCGCCGCGGAGACAGCGCGCCTCCAGGAACAGGAAGAACGCCTTCGGGCCGAGCAGGCAGATGCCAGCGCCCGCTTGCAGCAGCAACAGGCCGAGCAGGCTCGTCTGGCGGCGCAACAGTCCGACCAGAAGGCGCGGGAAGCCGAGCGTCTGCAGTTGCAGGCCGAACAGGCACAGCAACAGTTACGCCAGCAATTGCTGCAACAGTTCAATTTGATCCTGGAAACCCGGGATACGGCGCGGGGGTTGATCGTCAACGTGTCCGACGTTCTGTTCGATTTCAATAAATACACGCTGCGGCCGGCCGCGCGCGAGAAGCTGGCGAAGATCTCGGGGATTATTCTCTCGCATCCGGGTCTGCGGCTGGAAGTGGATGGCTACACCGACAGCATCGGGAGCGACGATTACAATTTGAAGCTCTCGGACCGGCGGGCCAGCGGCGTACGGGACTACCTGGTCAGCCAGGGTCTAGCGCCCGACAACCTGACGGTCAAAGGATTCGGCAAAGAGGACCCGGTTGCGTCCAACGATACGGCGGCCGGGCGCCAGAAGAACCGGCGCGTCGAGATGGTGGTTTCGGGCGACATCATCGGCACGCCGATCGGGCCCACCAGCTCATCGGTACGGTAATCGCGCGGCACGGGCCGCGGCGGGATTAAAACAAATCAGGCCAACATTGTTGCTGAAACAAAAAGATAGTATTTTGTTTCACTAGAATGTTATACTGAAGTTCCCCCGACCATGATGGGCTAATGACATCGCGGCTGCATCTGATCCTTCCGGCGATTTTCTTGCTGGCCTTCGCGGGTTGGCTTTTCAGCGATGAGGTCGCCCCACCGGACCTGAATAGCGCGCTGAAGAATGTCACGCAGAGCCTGCAGCAGTTGCAGAAGGAGATCAAGGAGCTGCAGGGTTCGGTCAAGGATTTATCTCGTTCGGTGAAGGCCAGCCGGGAAGCCCGGCCCGCTAGCGCTTCGACAGTTACCGTCGCCGCTTCAAACGCTGTCCCGCCGTTGGTCCGATCCCAGGAGGCTTACGAACGCGGGCGGCGCGCCGAGGACATGAAATCCTATGGTCCGGCCATTGAAGCGTTCACGCAGGCCATCGAGAACGATCCCAAGAACGATTCGGCGTTTCTGCACCGGGGATACTGTCACTTCTACCTGGGAGATTTTGATAATGCCATTTCGGACATAAGCCGCTCGCTGGCGCTGCAGCCGAACAACTCGCGCGCATATGCGATGCGGGCCTCGGCCCACCGCGCCTTGGGACAAGGATCGCCCGCGCTGGCCGACGTCAACGAGGCCATTCAGCGCGACTCGAGCAATGCGGACGATTACATGCTGCGCGCCAGCGTTCAAGAGCAGCTAGGGCATTCTCAAGAGGCCATCGACGATTACACCAAGGCGATCGCGTTAGCTCCCGATTCCGACAAAGCATTTCTCAACCGTGCGGCTCTGTATCGAAGTCTGGGGCAACTGCCCAGGTCGGCCGAGGATTGCTACCGAGCGATTCAGATCAATCCGGCGGATGCGGCTGCATATTTGTGCCGCGCTCAATTTTACCTGCGGACCGGTGCAGCGCAACCAGCTCTGGACGACATCAACAAAGCCATGCTGGTGGGCCAAGCACCGGTTGAAACGGCGTCGCTACTGGCCACCGCCGAGAAGATGTTGCAGCAGGCCAATCCTGTGAATACGCTGCAGCCGCCGCCAGCGCCAGCCCCGGTTCCGAATCCACCCGCTGCGGCTCCGGTTCCTCCCGCGTTGCCTCCTGTAGCCATCCTCACTCCGCCACCGCCTCCTGCCATCGCACCTGCGCCGCCGATTCCGCCTCCGAGCAAAGCGCCCGTCGCAGAGCAACCGCGTACCAGGGAAGATGCGAACTACTACTACAAACAAGGACGCGCTCTTGCCGAGCAGGAGAAATTCGAGGACGCCATCAAGTCATACGACCGGGCGCTGAAGATCGAACCGAACAATGCTCTGGCGTTCAATGCGCGCGGCTACGCTTATCTGCGCCTGCGTTATTACGAGTCGGCCGTGGCGGATTTCAGCGAAGCCATCCGATTGAATCCCGCGTATGCCAACGCATACTGGAATCGGTCCGCCGCGAAGCAAGCAGCGGGGGACAAGTTCGGCGCGCGCGAGGATCTCCGTCGAGCCGCACAATTGGATGCCGTCGGCCAACCCGGCGGCAAATCGGCGCACAAGTAAAGCAGCGTTCTACTGCAATGGCAGGTCGTTCTGCCCGTTTGCTCCCGTGGGTTCGGCTTCTTCCGGGATCACGGAGGCTGCGGCCACCTGATCGCCCTCTTCCATGCGCACCAGCCGGACGCCTTGCGTGGATCGGCCGGCTTGGCGAATCTCGCCCGACTCGATCCGGATAATCTTGCCGTCGCGCGTGATGATCATCAGGTCGGTGTCTTCCTTCACCGAAAGGATCGCGACCACCTTGCCGATCCTGGGCGTGATCTTCATGTTGATGACGCCCTTGCCGCCGCGCGCCGTGAGCCGATAATCTTCGAGCGCGGTGCGTTTGCCGAAGCCGTTTTCGGAAATCGAGAGGATCAGGCCGTCTTTTTCCACTACCTCGGCGCCGATAATGTAATCGCCTTCGGCCAGATCCATCGCGCGAACGCCGCGAGCCGATCGGCCCATCGCGCGAACCCCGCTCTCGTGGAATCGGATCGCCTTGCCTTCGTGCGTGCCCAGGAAAATGTAATTGTCACCCTTGGTCAGGCGTGCGGCCAGCAACTCGTCGCCTTCATCCAACGACAGCGCGATGATGCCCCGCGATATCGGATGGTCGAATTCCGTCAGTTCGCACTTCTTGATCACTCCCAGCTTGGTGACCATCACGATGTGCTGTCCGGCGACGAAATCCTTCACCGAAAGAAAAGTCTTCACCGCTTCATCCGGCTGCAGATTGATCAGACCCGAAACGTGCTTGCCTTTTCCCGCTGTCCCGGCATCAGGGATTTCGTAAATCTTCAGCCAGTACACACGGCCTTTGGTGGTGAACACCAGCAGATAGGCATGCGTGGAGGCGATCACCAGATGCTCGATCACATCCTCGGTACGCGTCCCCATACCGATGCGCCCTTTGCCGCCGCGCGATTGCCGGCGATAGGTATCCACGGCCGTGCGCTTCACGTAACCGCCGTGCGTCACGGTCACGGCGACATCTTCCACCTGGATCAAATCCTCGAGGTGGATCTCGCCGGTATCTTCGATGATTTGTGTGCGCCGCTCGTCGCCGAACTCTTTCTGAACGTCCTTGAGCTCCTGCACGATCACGCCGCGCAGCTTCTGATCGGAACCGAGAATTTCCAGATATTCGGCGATCTGCTTCTGAATCTCGGCGAGCTCATCCAGAATCTTCTGGATCTCCATGCCGGTCAGGCGCTGGAGTTGCAGCTCGATAATAGCTTGCGACTGTTTTTCGGAAAATTCAAACCGGGCAACTAAGCCATCGCGTGCTTCTCTGGGCGTCTTGGAATCGCGAATCAGCTTAATGACAGCATCCAGATTTTCGATCGCCTTTTTGAATCCGAGCAGCAGGTGCTCGCGCTCGCGAGCCTTGCGCAACAGGTAATCGGTGCGGCGCCGCACGACGTCCATGCGGTGATCGATGAAGCGGCGCAACACGTCCATCAGGCCCAGTTCGCGCGGCTGGCCGTTGACGATGGACAGCATGATGACGCCGAAATTCACCTGAAGCTGCGTGTGCTTATACAGGTTGTTCAAGATCACTTCGGCCTGTTCGCCGCGCTTCAGCTCGAAGACAATGCGCATGCCGTCGCGATCGCTTTCGTCGCGAATTTCAGAAATGCCCTCGATCTTTTTTTCGTTCACCAACCCGGCGGCGGCCTCGATCAGCCGAGCCTTGTTCACCTGATACGGAATCTCGGTGACGATGATCGCTTCCCGATCCTTGCCGAAGGTTTCCGTGGCTGCCTTGGCGCGCAGCTTCAGCGTGCCGCGCCCCTTGGTGAAATAATCCAGAATTCCCTGGCGGCCGAGGATAAATCCGCCGGTCGGAAAATCGGGACCTTGCACCAGGTTCACGATTTCAGAGGCGTGCGTCTCGGGCTTTTGGACCAATAAAATAGTGGCGTTGACGACCTCGGTGAGATTGTGCGGCGGGATATTGGTCGCCATGCCGACGGCTATCCCAGACGAACCGTTGATCAGCAGATTGGGAACTCGCGTCGGCAGGACTTCCGGCTCGACGCGCCGCTCGTCAAAGTTCGGACGGAAATCGACGGTCTCTTTATCCAGGTCCTCGAGCAGCGCCGTGTCGATGCGCGACAGACGCGCTTCGGTGTATCGATAGGCCGCCGGCGGATCGCCATCCACGGAGCCGAAGTTCCCCTGTCCGTCGATCAGCGGATAGCGCAGCGAGAAGTCCTGCGCCATGCGCACCAGCGCGTCGTAGACCGGCGCGTCGCCGTGCGGATGATAGTTGCCGAGCACTTCGCCGACGATGCCCGCGCACTTGCGGTAGGGCCGGTTGAACGCCAGGCCCATCTCCGACATGGCGTATAAAATTCGCCGGTGCACCGGCTTCAGGCCGTCGCGGATGTCGGGCAGCGCGCGGCCGATGATCACGCTCATCGCATAGTCGAGATACGACCGCCGCATCTCGTCTTCGATGTTGATGGGGATCAGGTTTTGCCGCCCGTCACCGCCTAATGGCATCTGCGAGCCGCCGCCCGGAGGGGGTGGTGGTGGAAGGTTTGGATCTTGCGGATCTGCCAAAAGTTAACTCCTTGAAAGCAAAGGGCGGAAGCGCCCAGCATGGATCCTGGCTGGGAACTTTTATTTTAACAGTTCGACCCGGCCAATACCAGGGCAAAAGGCTAGGCGCTACAGCATGTTTGATTGGAGCTAACTTCGCCCTTGCGGGGATCTAACGGGTGCCGGACGCTTTGAGAGCATCGGGATTCACCGGGTTCTTCGGGGCTTGGCCGCTGAGTACGCGCACCACTTCCTCGGCGGCCTTGGTCTGAAGGTCGACCAGGGACTCTTCCGAATAAAAGCTGGTGTGCGGCGTCACGATGATGTTGTCGCGCCCGAACAGCGGGGAGCTGCCCGGAGGCTCTTTCTCCATGACATCGAGAGCGGCGCCGGCGATCTGCTTCTTGTCCAAAGCGACCGCGAGAGCGGCTTCATCGATAATCGGGCCGCGCGCTGTGTTGACGATATATGCGCCCGGCTTCATCCGGCTGAAGACGGCGGCGTTGAACAGGTGATGTGTCGCCGGCATCAGCGGTGTGTGAATCGAAATGTAGTCGGAGATCCGGACCAGTTCGTCGAACTCGACGCGCTCCACACCCGCGCGCTTCAGCACGTCGTCGGGGATATACGGGTCATAAGTTACGACGCGCATGCCGAAAGCCTTGGCCTTAGGCGCCATGAGCTGCGGAATCTGCCCGAAGGCGACCAAGCCCAGGACCGTTCCCCGCAGGCGATGAATCGGAACCACGGCCGGCATTTTCCACTCGCCCGCTTGCGTTCGGGCGTTCGATGACGGAATCTTGCGAACCAGCGACAGCAGCAGGGCCATGGCGTGATCGGAGACTTCGTCCAGGCAGTAATCCGGGACGCGCGTGACCACGATGCCCTTGCTGGTAGCGACCGGGATGTCGACGTTATCGACGCCGATCCCGAATCGGGCGATGATCCGGCATTTAGTCATCTGTGGGATCATGTCGCCCGTGACTTTGGCGTAGGTGGTCAGGACCGCGTCGGCGTCCTTCGCCACGGCGAGGATATCCTCCGGCGAGGAGGATTTCGCCAGCTTTAACTCGGCTCCGATCGTGGAGACGACCGCGGTTGCGGCATTCAAATTGGGGAATACGGAATCGGTAACGGCTACGAGCATAGGTTTTGTCTCTCGAGACCGTCCCCCACGGCAGGTACCGGCAAGGCCGAGCCGCAACCGTGAGGGAGCGGATATTTACCAGGTAAGCGTTGCTACTACTTGTTCCACTTCGCGTCGTCCGGCACGACCGTCACATCGTCGGCCGTGAAGCGTACCGGTGCGTAGATGCCGTGCTTCGGCTCCCACTTGCAGCCGGTCTCTTCCATGTGTTCCATCTGCGTGAAGACCACCGGACCGTCCTTGCTCACCAGCACGTTCTCTTCGAGACGCGAGGTCTGGCGAAGGCCCGGATGGCCGGCGAAGGTCTCGATGGCGAAGTACATGTTTTCCTTGATCTCGGCCGGGAACTCCTTCGAATAACCGCGGGACATCCACATGCCTTCGTACAGCGTGAGGCCGATGGAGTGCGCGAACTGCTGCAGGGTGCAGGTGCCGTACACATCGTCATCGTACTTGGGGAACTTTTCGACGACGTCCCAGGTGGAATTGCCGGGCTTCAGCATTTCGATTCCGGCGTACATCGAATCGTAGACTTCCTTGTACAGGTCGATCTCCTGCTGGTTCATCTTGCCCGCGCATTTGAAGTTGCGGACGAAGTCAATGAAGTAGCCGCCGGGCCCGACCGCGTTGATGTCGACGATTATCAGGTCGCCCTGGCGGATCATCTTATCCGTCGCCCAGCGGCGATAGGGGCTGGTGTTGCCGCCCGAAGCCACGATGATGTCGTAGATGATTTCGCAGCCGCGCTCAAGCATAAACTCGTGCACTTTGGCTTCGATTTCGCGCTCGCGCACGCCCGGTTTCAGCCACTCGTACTTGATCTTCCACATGGCGGCGTCGCCGATGGAGGACGCCATCTTCAGCAGTTCGATTTCGTCGCGGGTCTTGATTACGCGCGCGGCCGAGATCACCGGCCAGCCGTCCGCGATGTTGATGCCGGCTTCCTGGAAGCCGCGCAGAGCCGCCATATCGAGGTTGTCGATCGCCACGCGCTCCTTCGCGACTCCATTTTCCTTGAGCACATCCACGATTCCGCCCACCATTTTGTGGACCATGTGCGGCACGGCCCCTTCGGCCCACTGCCACGTCATCGCCGGACGGATGTTATTGTTGCCCATCCAGGGAAGATCGATGTGGGCGCAGTGGAAATCGGAGCCGGCGGTTTCAAACAGCACGGGATCGCCCGAGGCGGGCACCACGGCGTAGCGGATGTTGATGTTGTACTTCCAGTTGCCCTGATAGGAGCCCGTCGCATAACGGACGTTGGCGCCCGCATAGACCACGATGGCGCCGATGTCGCGCGCTTTCAGCTGGGCCTGCAGCTTGGCAAGGCGCTCCTTGCGCATCCGGTCGTGGTCGACTCGATATTGCCAGTCCGCGTTGTTCTGGCTGTACAGACGCTTGGGGTCATACTCGTGCGGGTGCTGAATGAAGTACTTATCCAACGAATAACCACCGCCGCCACCACCACCGCCATTCGTGGCCGCCTTGACCGTTGCGCCCTGTTTCGCGTCTGCTGTTTTATCCATGATTTATGTTGTCCTTTCGCATTTCGATAAATTTGGCGTGTTCAATGAACGGCGACTCTAGCCGTCGGCCTTCATCGGTGCGGACACGCCGGTCCGCTATTTGGAAAACTCAAACGCGTTGGCGGCCGGGGTAGAAACCGCGACCCCGGTGCCCGACGATTGCACATCGCCCGAGACCGCGTAAAATGTATTCCCGATCACCCCTCCGGCCACGCCGTGGCGAGGCACCGGAAGAGGCGGGAGAATCTGCCACGTATCCGTTGTCGGATCGTAGGCTTCGAAGGCCCGGAAAGTGGCGAACATGTTAGTGTCCTGAAACTCACCGCCTGCAACCAAAATATGTCCGTTGTAAACGCCGTAGGCGAGCGCGCTCCGCGCAGTAGGCATGCGCGCAGGCAAAATCGAGGTCCAGGAATCGCGCACCGGATCGTAGGTCTCAACCAGCGCTAAGTCGGTGCTCAAGGAGATGTAGGCCGCTCCGGTTCGTCCGCCAAGCACGTAGATCTTTCCGTTTACAGCGGCGATGGCGCAGTGATTCCGAGGCGTTGGCATGTTGGCGCGAGAACGCCAAGTGTTGGTCTTCGGATCGTATTCCTCAACGGTCGTCACAACGTTTTGGGGAGTCTTGAAGTTTAGAAATGGCTCTTTTGCGTCGGGGGCCAGGGTTGCGCCTCCGATGACGTAGAGCTTCCCATCCACCTCGGCCGCGACGCCAGCGCCGCGTTTGGTGGGCATGGGCGCCAGTTCTTTCCAGGAATCCTGGACGGGGTCGTATTCAAAGGCGTTGTTGATGGGAACCCAGGCCGCCGGGCCGGAGTGCACTCCAATGAAACCGCCAAAGACATAAATCTTGCCGTTGTACTCGGTGAAGGCGACGTGGTGGGCCGGCATCGCCATGGGTTTTTTCTTGGTCCATTTGTTGGTCGCCGGATCATACTCGTAGACCATGCCGACCGGCTGCCAAACCGGCGCCGAAACCAGACCGGCGAAGACGTACAATTTTCCGTTCGCGGCTTGGCCGAGGACTTCCTCGTGGGGCTCCGGGAATGGAGCAATATCATGCCATTTTCCTTGCAGGAGTTGGGCATGGGCGGCGGGCATGGACAACACAAGCTGGATGGCGAACCCGGCCAGCCAGAGGGGCGAACTGAATCGCTGAGACATTTCGATTTACTCCATCGTACAGGCTAGGCCCCCAACATACCTCGTTGTAGAGGACATCCGTGGGAAAGGCGATCGCGGGGTGCAGTTCCGGATCTCCAGGAACACACGCAGAGCATTACAGCCAAACGGTAAAAGTATCACCCGCGTTGCTCGGATGTCAAGGACGCCTCGGGCTACCGAAGCGCCTGGCGAAGCCTATTCGGCCAACTCCCGTATAGTGAATTTTCCCGCCGGCGGATTCTCTTTGCTCCAATCGTGATAGGTGTGACATTCAAAACAACGCGCTTCGGCGGCGTCGCTACCGGCGTGATGGCACTGGCGGCAGGTCTGAATGCCGGGGATCAGGACATCGGTGGTCTCTTTACTGGTAGGCGCCTTAACATGACATGACGCGCAGCTCACCATCTGATGCGCCTCGTGATCAAAGTTCGCATGGGGCAGCCAGCGCGTGGTGATGGCGGCTTTCGCAACCGCGGGCAAGGCGTCCGGCCCATTCGGAAACGTCAGCGTGTGGCATTCTTTGCAGGCCTTCCGCCAGAGCAACAATTGCGAGTCGGCCAAGCGCTGCTCGACCCATTCGGCGGCATTGCGCGCGGGTGGCTGCGGCGGACGGCTCGGTAGCCGTTTGTCGGGCTCATCGACGAGCGGGATGTCGCTCGGATGCGCCGCGATATAGCCCGTGAGCTTCTGGGCCACGAAATCGTAGACCACCTTCGGCTCTTTATGTGGAGCGGCTTCGCTGAACCGGCGGTCGAATTGCAGCGGATGGCACTCGGCGCAATGCTTTTCGTAAGTCACCGGTTGCATGTAGGAACGGTCGGGAGATCCCGACGAAGTATGGCAATCGGAACACTGTAATTGCACCGGCCCGTGCGGCCCGCGAAGCTCCTTCTTCAGATGCACATCGTGGCCGAACTTGATTGTTCCCGGGTCCTGATAGCCGGACCGTAGCACCGCGAATTCGGGATGGCTGTTGTCGAACCCGGTGATGTTAGCCGCAAATTTCGCCGCTCCGCGCGTTGTCCGCAAACCCGCGTGGCATTGCGTGCAGGCTTGATTGCTGGTGCTCGTCAACCGCAACGATCCCTGATGCTCGACGTGGCAGTTTGAGCAAGCCGGTGTGAAGGTTTGATTGTCGTGATGGATGGGGCCGTCGTGGCAGGCCACGCACGCCTGATCGGTGGCACTGCGTTGAAAACTGGCCTGCGCAACGTGGCACGCGCCGCATTTCTGCCCGAACAACGCATGCGCTCGCGCGACCGGGCCAGCGTTATACGGCTTAGGGCTTCCTTTTAGTGCGTACCAGCCCAGCCATCCGACGCCGGCAACCGTGAAGACCACCGATAGAATACGCCGCCAGCGCGGGATTCCACGCAGCGTCTTGAAATAATTGAGATCGATGCGCTGCGCGAGCTTTTTGGTGGTGCGCGTCCGTCCGGCCATTGCAATTCGCCTCGCTCAATAGCGCAGTGCCATCACTGCGTGCGCGCCGCCCAGCACCAGTAGCGCAATGGATAGAGGAACGTGGGCAAGAAGCCAGCTATGCAGCCAGCGATAGATGCGGATCTGCCGGCTCAACTGCCGCTCCTCTTCACAGAGATTCTCCAGGTCATCCAGCACGCCATGAACCGGCGCCGCTAGAACTCGTCGCAGCGATTCAAACACTTCGGCCGAACGCCGGGAATCGCCCATTTCCGCGTGTGCCGCGTCCGGATTCGCCAAATAGGGACGAATTCTCTGGCCATACACTTCGGCAAACTGCGCGCGATCCTCGGTTTCGATTTCAACAACCGAGGCGACCAGAACGTCGGCTTCGTCGCGCAGCTGCGCGCGCACGTGCGGGATCTCTTCGTAGATGGTTTCCATGGGCACGCGCGTGGTGATCAGACTCGGAACGGAGTGCTGGACGATTGCGCCCACAATGCCGCTCGCGATCACGATGAACAGGAGCAGCATCAGCACCAGCGTCAACGGCCCGCGAAACGCAAATCCGGCGTGGAAGAGAATCAATGGGAGCGTAAGCAGCCCCAGCCAGATATGACCGCGCATCCAGGTTTGAGCGCGGCCGAGCCGCCAAATCGGGACCTTCTTGCGCGCACCCAGCAGCCCGGCATACAGCATGAGCGCGTATCCGGCAATGCCGAACGTGAGACCGATGGCGCTGCCGCCGCGCGGTCCGCCGGGGGTACGAACGGAATAAATGATATACACGATCGTGCTCACCACCGCGGCCGCGACGGTCGCGATGATCCACGGACGATGGGTTCGATCAATGCGCATGTTGGTTCGTCAGTTCGGACCGCCGACCCAGCGGAAAAATTCGTTCGGCTCCACGCGATGCGCGGCGTCGTGAGGGCAGGCGTATACGCAACTCGGTTCGGCCTGATCGGTACACAGGTCGCACGAGGTGGCCTTCTGCTTCACCACGGCAATCTGGCGGCCCGCGTTCACCGGATCGTTTTCCATTACCGTGAACGGATGCATGTTGATGTTGCCGTACGGGCAGTTTTTGGCGCACAGGCCGCAGCCGATGCACCAATTCTCGATGATCACTTCGAGCGAGTTGCGCCGGCGGATGGATCCAACGGGACAGCCCACCATGCACAGCGGATCGCGGCAATGCCGGCAGGACGTGGCCACCAGATACTTATCGAAACGCTGCCCTTCGCGGATCAGTCGGGTGACGCCATCGTGCGCGTCGGCGCAAGCCCGGACGCAAGCATCGCATCGAGTGCAGCGCTCCAGGTCCAGAACCAGCAGGCTCTGGGCTTCCATCAAGCCTTGCGCCAGAAAAGAATCGAGCGGCATGCTGGTGGCGGTAGACAGCCGTTGCCGGTTCTGTTCTTGACGCTCGCTAGCCAGCGCTTCCAGGCTCTGGCGAACTTCCGGGAACCGTTCCACCATCTGATTAAATTCGTCGGCGTGGATGCGAACCAGCTCGACGTGATCGAGCGCGGTGCAGGTGGCCGTGCGCCGGCCCTCGCCGAGCAAACCGATTTCGCCGAAATAGCCGCCGCGCCCCAAATAGGCCAATACCAGATCGCCTCCGGGATGCGGCTCAGAAACCTTTACGAACCCCAGGCGGACCAAGTAGAAACAGTCGGCGATGTCGCCCTGCCGGCAGATCACGTCGCCTTTGGTGTAGCGCACCAGTTCCACTTTGTTGCGCAGAACGTCGATGAAATCCTGCGTCAGGGAAGCGAACATGGGAACGCTACGCAGATGATCGTCGAGCGCGCGCTTCCGGTAATTGGCGTCGAGCTGGGCCTTCAGGGTTTTGTTGCGCTGGATGATGTCGAGCACATTGCGCAGCATCTCGAACATCACGCAATCGGTGGCAGCGCGCACGGTCGCCGAACGAGGATAGAGGCTGATGCAGGTCATCTCGCCGAACAGATCGCCGGGGCCCAAAGTCGCGACGGGATGATCGTAGGGCAAATCGACCGGCGCATCGATGGGGATGCTCGCGCGCATCCCTTCCTCCGGTCTGTGTTCCTGCCGGCGGCCCAGCAAGCGGCTGGTGAGCTTGCCGAAGAAACCGCTAACGTGCGAATCGCTTTTTGAATGCGCCATCGGCGTCGCGAGGAAGACTTGCGCTTGTCCTTCGAGAATGTAGAAAGCCGTCGAACCGTATTCGCCCTCGCGGCAAATGATCTCACCTTGCTTGAAATGGCGGCGAACCACGGCGTTTCTGTTCAGCTCCAGAAAAGTGCCTGATACCTTCTGGAAGTACGTTAACTGCTGCAATTCATCCACGCCCACAGGCTCGCCGGGCAGCACCGTTTTGACGATGCTCTTGTTGGTCAGAGCGCCGGTGGGGCACGAAACCATGCACTCGCCGCACGAAACGCAGGAGGAATTTCCCATCGGCTGATTGAGATCGAAAGCGATGCCGGCCATGAAGCCTTTGCCTCGCCGGCCGAGCACATCGTTGTGGCGGATCTCGTCGCAGCCGCGAATGCAGCGGTCGCACAGGATGCACGCCTCATGATCCACCGCGATCACGAGCGACGAATTGTCTTGCCCGCGCGGCGACAGCCTTCTAGGGAAGCGTGGCTCAACGATGCCTTCCAGGCGCGCCAATGTTTCCAGCTCGCAGTCGTTCGACTGCCGCTGCCGGGCGCAGGGACTCGGATGATCGGCCATCAACAGTTCGATCAGCGTGCGCCTGGCCCGCAGCACTTTATCGGAGTTGGTGGAGACCACCATCTTGTTCTCGGCGGGCCGGACGCAAGAAGCCGCAAGCACGCGCGCTCCCACATCCACCACACACACGCGGCACACGCCTACTGGCGTTTCGTTCTGCTGATGACACAGCGTGGGAATCGGAATCCCGTGCATGCGCGCTGCATCGAACACGCTGGTTCCGGCCGCAACCGAAACGGGAAGGCCGTCGATGGTCAGTTGAACCTGGCCGTCGCTCATGCCGCCGTCGCCCCTTCCCGCATCGGACACACGCCTTCCGGACAACGCCTCTGGTAAACGTGCGCTTCGACCTCCTCGCGGAAGTGCTGCAGCACCGAGGTCAGCGGCGAATGCGCGAATTGGCCGAGACCGCAGATGGAGGTAAGTTTCAGCGCTTCGGTTAGCTCGTCGATGAGCGGCATGTCGGCTTGCGACCCCTTACCATGTGTCCATCCGGTCAAAATATCCACTAGCTTTTGCGAGCCCATGCGGCACGGTACGCATTTCCCGCAAGACTCGTTGCGGAAAAATTTCACCGCGTTCAGAGCCATGTCGAGCATGCATCGGCCTTCGGCGCAAACCACGATGGCGCCCGATCCGAGCATGGAGCCGGCCGCGGCGAGCGACTTAAAATCCAGGTGAACGTCCACCATCGACGCGGGCAGATAGCCCGAGGACGGACCAGAGGGCGCGAAGGCTTTCAAACGCTTGCCGTCCACGATGCCGCCTGCCAGATTAAAGATCACTTCCGACATCGCGAGGCCCATGGGAATTTCGAAAATGCCCGGACGGCAAACATCACCGCTCACGCCGACGAATTTCAGCCCCGCCGCTCCGCCTTGCCCTTGCGCCTTGTACCATTCGACGCCATTGATCAAGATCTGCGGAACGTTGGCGAACGTCTCGACATTGTTGAGCGCGGTGGGTTTGTTGAAGACGCCATGCGTCACGGGAAAAGGCGGCTTGTTGCGCGGCTCGGCGCGCTTGCCTTCAATGGCTTCGATCAAGGCGCTCTCTTCGCCGCAGATGTAGCCGCCGGGGCTGACGAAAATCTCTAGCTCAAACGACAAATCGGAGCCGAGGACGCGGTTGCCCAGAAGGCCAGCTTCGTAGCAGCGCTCAATCTCCTCATGCAGGATTTTTTCTTGCGGCTCGTATTCGTGGCGGATGTAGAGAATGCCTTTTTGCGCGCCGGTCACCAGGCCCGCGATCATCATGCCTTCGATCACGAGATTCGGGAGATTTTGGAGGATGAAGCGATCCTTGATGGTGCCGGGCTCGCTCTCGTCCGCGTTGCATACCACGTATTTTTCGACGCCCGGCGCGTTTCGCACCGCTTCCCATTTGACGCCAGTCGGAAAACCGGCCCCGCCCAGGCCGCTCAAGCCGCTGGCCTTCAACTGTGCGATTACGCCGGCCCAATCGCGGGTTTGAACCACATTTCGTAACGCGCCATAGTGTTCTTCGTCGCCGTACGGATCGGAAGCAAGGCCGGTGATTCTCCCATTCGGCGGCGTTTGCGGGAGTCCGCTGCCACCCAACGCAGTCAGCACGAGAGCCTCAGCCTGCGCCGCGGTCACGTCGCGATAAATATGATCGTTGACTGAAATCGCAGGCGCGCCGTCGCATTGGCCCAGGCAGCTTACCTCGCCAATGGATAAATCGGTGTCGCTCATTTGCTGAAAGCGCTGTTTCAGGCCGGTGCCCAGCTCGTCTGCGCCCCGCAAATGACAGGACATGTCCGTGCAGACTTTGAACCGGACCTTGGGCGGCGGCGCCAGATGGAAATGCGGAAAGAAATCGGCGACCCCGTGAATGCGGTAAAGCGGAGTTTGGGTGCGCTTGGAAAGCGCCTCCAATTGATCGCCCGGCAAATAGCCGTATTGAGTTTGAATGGCCCTCAGGTCGTCGAAAATCAAGGCGATCCTCTGGCAAACAGCGGCTTCATCCGATACTACCGATAGTACATCTGGTACTCTAACAAGGTAAACCGCATTAGTCCATGAGTAATCGGTTTTGTTTTGGCCTCGCTTTAGCGGTTCTCGTTGGGACTTCTTGCCTGCGGGCGGCCGATGCCGGGCCTTCCAAATACACCGGACCCGGCTCTTGCAGTTCTCCCAGCTGTCATGGCGGCGTGCAGCCGCGCAACGACGCTTCGGTTCTGCAGAACGAATACAGCACCTGGGTGGTGCGCGACAAACACGCGCATGCCTTCGTCAATCTCACGAATCCGGTAGGAACCCGAATCGCGAAAATCATGGGGCTGGGCCGCCCGGATACCGCGCCTCGATGCCTGGCGTGTCACGCGCTCGACGTGCCCATCGAGCAGCGCGCTCGCACGTTCGACCTGACGGACGGTGTGGGCTGCGAAAACTGCCACGGGCCGGCGTCGGCTTGGCTCGGTCCGCACACCACGCGCGGGTGGAATTATGAAAAGTCACTCGAGCTGGGGATGTACAACACGCGCGACCTCATCCCGCGGAGTGAGCGATGCCTGAGCTGTCATCTCGGGACTGCGGATAAGTTTGTCGATCACGAATTGATCGCCGCGGGCCATCCCGATCTTTACTTCGAGCTGGATTCCTTCATGTCGGTTATGCCGCCGCACTGGAATGAGCCCGATAAAGATCCATGGCTGGCCGTGCGTGCCTTGGGCGTTGGGCAAGCCGTGCAACTGCGCGAGCAACTGAAGCGCGTGACGCGCGAATCGCAGAGCGGCATCTGGCCGGAATACTCCGAGTTGGATTGCTTTGCCTGCCACCACAGCTTGACGGCGGCCAAGGATAGCTGGCGGCAAGAGCGCGGCTATGCGGGACGCCGGCCCGGCAATACGCCATTTAATCTGTCGCGCTATGTGGTGCTGCGGCATATCGCCGCACAAACGGATTCGGCGACGGCCCAACTGCTCAATACGGAGATGGATAAGCTGTACTCGCTGGTTACCACGCCTGGATCGGAACGGCGGCTGATCACCGCTCAGGCCTCCGCGCTGGCCGATCTCGCGGACCGGCTGGCCCAGCGATTGAATGGGATGAAATTCGATCGCGCCGCAGCGATCCGTCTCATGAAGAGTATTTCTCAAGACGCGGACCCGATTGCCGAGCAGGGCGAGCGCCCGGCCGAACAGGCTACCATGGCGCTCGACTCTCTCTTCGTCGCGTGCACGAAGGAAGGAAAGCTCTCGAACGACCAGCAGATTCAGGAGGCCATTAAGGCGCTGTTCCGGCAGCTAGACGATCCCTCGGCGTATAACGGCTTTCAGTTCGCGCGCGAGCTGAAGAACCTGGATCGGCTGCTCGAATGAAGGTCGCGGGGCTAGCAACGGTGTTGGCTTTCGCGGTCTCGCTAGGCGCGCAAGATCCGCCTCCTATTCTGACCGCGGCGGACGTGGATGCGGTAGTTCAAAGCGCGGCCGCCTCGGTGAATTCCGAAGCGCTGGTGATTGCGGTGACAGACCGGCAGGGCGATATCCTCGCCGTATATCAAAAGCCGGGCGCTCCACCCACTGCCGCAGGGAATTTCGGCGCGCAGGCGGACGTCAATGAAGTCGCGGTGGCGCTGGCCCGCACGGCCAGTTTTTTCAGCAACGATCAAGCGCCGCTTTCGTCGCGCACGGTTCGCTTCATCAGCGGAATTCATTTCCCGCCCGGCATCCCATACACCGGGAACGGACCGCTCTACGGGATCGAGAACACCAATCACGGCTGTTCCTTCAATGTGAATTACATTCCTGGTCAGGCTTTTCCGCCGGCAACATCCATCGACGGCTCGCAGTTCGGATTGGGAATTCTTACCGGCAAGGCGAATTTGAACGATAGCGATCCCAACGCGGTGAATCCTGGCGGCGTGCCATTGTTTAAGCAAGGGGTGTTAGTGGGAGGCGTCGGAGTGACGGGTGTGCCTTCAGCGGTGGCCGAGTTCGCGGCTTTTTCGGGCGCCGTGGGTGCGGGGTTCGGCGCGAATCCGGCTCCTCCTGGCGTCGTCATTATTAACGGGATCGCTTTGCCATTCGTGAATCAGACGTCGATGCCGGGCGGTTATGGGCCGGGGTCGGCGGACGGCAGCTACATCCTCGGGCCGCAGGATAGCCCGGGTCCCGCTCCGGAGGGCGATTTAGTTGCGCCGCAAGCCGGTTTGATTGGCGGGCTGACCAGCGATGACGTCAACCAGATCGTAAACGCCGCCATCGCTGAAGCAAACCAGACCCGAGCAGTGATTCGCTTGCCGATTGGGTCGCGCGCGCGCTTCGCGATTGCAGTCGCCGACCTGGATGGCACGATTCTGGCGCTGCATCGGATGCCGGATGCGACAGTGTTCAGTATTGACGTCGCGGTGGCGAAGTCGCGCAACGTGATCTTTTTTAGCGGCCCGAATCGCGCGCCTTCGGATCTGCCAGGGGTTCCCATAGGTACGGCGGTGACCAACCGGACCATCGGGTTCGGCGCGCAGCCATTCTATCCGCCCGGCATTGACCATACCAGTCCCGGCCCCTTTTTTGATTTATATAAATTCGACACGTTGAATCCTTGCACGCAAGGCTCGCAGCCTTCGAATCCGAACCAAAACGGGATTGTGTTCTTCCCGGGTAGTCTGCCGCTCTATAAGAACGGTGCGTTGGTGGGCGGGCTAGGGATCAGCGGCGACGGAGTAGACCAGGACGACTTCGTCACCGCCGCCGCTGCCGCTAACTTTCAGGCGCCCAACTCGATTCACGCCGATCAAATTATCGATCAGGGTGTGCGGCTGCCGTATCTGAAATTCCCACGTAATCCCACCGACTGAGGAGCGCGGCGCGCCGCACATTCGCGATTTAAATGTACTGAACCGTGATGGTCGCAGTATTTGTCACGCCGGTGGCGTCGGTTACCGTAAGGGTGAACTGATAGGTTCCTTTCGTGCTGAGTTCGATCAAAGGAGTGGCCGAGCTCGATCCGATGATAACCGCACTTAGGGAATTTGGCGCGACGACCCACGAGTAAGTCAAAGCTCCCGCATTGGAGGAAGTCGATTTGGAGGCATCGGGAGCAATTTGGTTGGTTTCGACCGCGAAGCTATTGGTTCCCTGGGACGCGCTTCCCGCAATGTTGACCGCGATGGTGACGCCCGTAGCCCCAGCGCCACCGCCTCCGGTGGAGGGTTGGATAATGCTGACGGTTCCAGCAGCGGCCGGCGAGAGAACGACGAGCGTTCCGCCCAATTCGATGATGCTATTCGTAAATTTTGCGGGAGTGCCGCTATAAGTGAAGGAGAGGCTGTATGGCACGCCCAGGAAACTCCCGAATGGGGTGCTGGAACCGCTGGTCACCGAGCCCACGAACTGTACGACGCTGCTGGTTACATAAAGTCTGTCCACGCTGAACGTGAGGCTGCCAAATATATTCGAAGGATTGATTTGCGTCAAATTGGCCGGCGTAGGCGATCCGGTTTGCACCGTAAAGAACGTCATCGTCAAAATGCTGGCCGACGGATTGTAGTTGGTCTGCGCCCGAAGATCGAGAGCGCCGCCGGTGATGGCCGCCATCACATTGGCCGGAAGATTTGGCGTAACAGCCGGTAAGACGTCGCTGAGCGTAATACTTTGCTCGAAATTGTTCAGCGCGGTGAGGGTGGGGGTTGTGGTCTGCGCCCGGGCTGGAACCGAAAATATCAGAGTGCCCAACGCTAGGTGTCAATAGAAGCGCACCACCAAAGTTGCCAAGCGATTTCATTTTTTCTCCTTTTATTCGTCCGAGATACCTACTTAGTACCTGCTGCGCAAATGGCACAAAAAGCGCGCGTCTTCAGGGATACTATGATTCGGCGGGACGGTCAATCAACTGTTTCGCTGAGGGAGCAGCTACGAGATTTGCGAAACCTTAGAAGGGCGAACGCTCGCGCACCGGAACGGGCCGCAGTTGGGCTTCTTCCAGCCGTTTGGCTTCATGATAGGTGAAGATCATGCGATGAATGACGGTGATGGTGGAGAGCACCGCGATCACCCATAATACTTGGGCCATACGATCGAACAGCGCGCCAATGATAAATAGCACGATGCGCTCGGGCCGTTCCATGAAACCGACCTTGCAACTGGGAATGGTGTTCTCCGCACGAGCCCGAGTGTAACTCACCATCACCGAGCCGGCCATCACGATGGCGGTCAAGACCACATAGAAGGGCCGGTTGATGATTCCGTAGTAGACCAACAAACCCATGAGCAAGGCGAGGTCGGAATAACGGTCCAGCACGGAATCAAAAAAACCGCCGAAGCGTGTGACTCGGTTGGTCTCGCGCGCCACGCGGCCGTCAACCATGTCAAACAATCCCGCGCAGATGATCACGCTGCCCGCCGCGCGAAAGCGGCCGGCGCCCAATAAAACGGCGGCCCCGATATTGATCAACAGCCCGATGAAGGTCAGTACGTTGGGGTGGATTCTCGAGAGTGCCAGCCCGCGTACTATCAAGCGGATTACCTTGTTGCACGACACGCCGATCGCGCGGGTATATGTCATCGGGAACGGCCCCTTTCGATTCTAACCCGAAAACGTCTCATCCAGGCGCATCGTGAATCGTCACCAGTTGAATAATTTCCATCTCGCGCGTGCCGTCGGGGATCTGGACCTTGACGGTTTCGCCGACGTGCTTGCCGAGCAGGCCTCGTCCGATGGGCGAAGTGGTGGAGATGCGGCCCAAAGCTACGTCCGCCTCCTCGCTAGTGACCAGCTGATAGGTGATCTCCTCGTCTTTTTGCAAATCGAGTACGGTGACCGAAGAGCCGAGGCCGACGCGGTCGCGCGGAATCCGCGACATATCGACCATCGATAATTCGCGCAAGCGGGCCCGGAGCTGTCCCAATCGGGCATTGACCATGCCCTGGCGCTCCTTGGCGGCATGGTACTCGGCATTTTCGCTCAGGTCACCATGCGCGCGCGCCTTGGAAATCTCACGCGGCAGTTGGATACGGAGCTCATTTTCCAGCGCCGCGATTTCTTCTTCGAGCTTCTTCTTGAGGTCTTGCATCTCGAAAGGCTGTTTACATTATATGACGCAGGGGCGCCGATCTCATGCCGGAATTCTGCGCCACGGCGGCCGTGCGGGCGAGGAAAGTGGCTATTTCTGCTTTTCGGCTTCGCTGCCGAAGGTGATGGTGGAGTCTACCTTGTAGACCTGGACGCCGGTTTCTACCGGCTTCAGCATTTGCAGGACAATGCTCTCGCCACGCGTCTCGATGGAAAATTGCGAGCTGCCATCGCGCTCGACCGCGAATTGCATGCTGCCAAAGGGAGGAACCTGGAAATACAGCTTGGAGCAGATGGGCAGGAGTTCCGGCGTTGGCCGGCCTGGCTTTGGGACGGAATAGAGATTGCCATTGGAGTAACACAGCGACGCCATGGCAGGCCGCTCGGAGGTATTCACGAGTGAGACAAGATTGCCGCGCATTTCGCCGACCTCTCCAGTGAACCAGGGATTTCGAGTGGGGAAGGCAACCTCGCGGTTGGTGCTGTGCAACTGGTTCTCAGCCACACACTCGGTCACACCGGAAAGAGCGACCACGGCGGAAAGGTGCGCCGCAGGGATCATTTCGCGGAGCTTCACCCAGGCTTCCCCGGTTTCATCTTTAATGGCCAGGCGAAAGCTGGAGTGCTCGCCGGGTTCGAGATGCAGGGCCATGTTCGGGAGACCTTCCAGAGCTACCAGCGCGCCGCTGGCCCGATGCGGTTCGAGCGTCGCGGTGACGGCGCGATCGCCCAGGTTCTGAACGTTTACAGTCGACCAGCACGATGGACCATAGTCGAGCGAAGGCAGCACACTTTCCACTGCCCGGCCGCGGTCGGCTGCCGAGAGCGCGCTCGCTAACGCCAGGATCCCGAAAAATGCACACGTGCGGCCCATTTGTCTTTTCTTCTCCTCTTTCTTTTCGGCTGGGCGCGGAGGAAACTACAGGACTCGTTCAAAACGGGCGGTTTGCGCCGGTCCATCCACCGCCTGGTGCTTCGGGTTTTCGGGCAGGTTCAGGCGAATCTCGGAAATAGCGCCGATCAGATTGGCGGCCCAGCGGTAGATATTGTGCTGCTTGACGGTGCGCCGCATGCGCCGCATTCTTTCGCATCTTTCCCGGGGGTCCATTTCGAGCGCTTCGTAAATGGCGTCGGCCAATTGGTCGGTGTCATAGGGATTCACGATCAAAGCGTCGGGAAGTTCGCGGCTGGCCCCGGTGAAGAGGCTGAGGATCAGGGCGCCGCATTCGTCCGGGCGGCTGGCGACATACTCTTTCGCCACTAGATTCATGCCATCGTGCAAGGAAGTGACCAGGCATAGATCGGAAGCGCGATAAAACGGCTCAATCTCGTGATGATCATGGTGGCGCTTAAGAAAAACGATCGGCCTCCAGCGCTTGGACGCAAAGCGGTGATTAATACGTTCGGCCTCGGCTTCGACCTCCTCGATAAGGCGCTGGTAGCGTTCGATGTGCGTGCGGCTGGGCGCTCCAATCTGGATGAAGCTGAACCGGCCCTGATAAGAGGGATATTTTTCCAGGAACCGCTCGACGCCGCGGAAGCGCTCGGGAATCCCCTTGGTATAGTCCAGGCGGTCCACGCCAATGCCTAGATAGTCCGCTTCCACGCCCAGTTGTTTGATGAGCGTAGAACGTTCCGCGGAGGCCGCGTGGTGGTCAAACGCCAGCGCGGCTGGTTCCTTGAAATCCACGCTAATCGGGAAGGGATGGACTGACGTAATGTGCCCGCCGCGATTGACCGCATAGCGCTCCCACTCGATGCGTGATTCCAGGGCGCGGTCGATGGTTTCGAGGAAATTGTTGCAGTGCGATTGAATGTGGAAGCCGATGAGGTCGGCGCCCAGCAGACCTTCGAGCAGCTCGCGCTGCCAGGGGCAGATGCCAAACGCCTCAGGGTTGGGCCACGGGATATGCCAAAAGATGGCCACGCGGGCATCCGGACGAGCCTGTTTAATGAGTCGCGGAAGCAATGCGAAGTGGTAGTCCTGAACCAGGACTGTGGGGTGTTCCACTCCGTTCATCTCATCCAGAACGGCCCTCGCAAATTTCTCGTTCACTTCGCGATAGGCTTCCCAATCCTCGGACCGGAAGACGGGCCGGGCATGCGCGATGTGGCAAAGCGGCCACATCCCTTCGTTGGCAAAACCGTAATAATATCGTTCCTCCTCTTCGCGGGTTAGCCAGACGCGCCGAAGCGTGTACTGGGGCTCATCAGGAGGCACACGCAAGCGATCCTGCCCATCCACCGTCTCATGATCAGCGTCGCTCGCTCCGTGCGCGATCCAGGTTCCGGCGCAGGCCCGCAGGATCGGCTCCATGGCGGTGACCAGACCACTGGCGGGGATCCTGACTTCCACCGCTCCGTTTCGATGCACATGTTCGTAAGGCTCGCGGTTGGAGACGACGAACAATCGGCTGCCTTCGAGAGCATATTGCTGATACACTCGTAATCGCTCGGCGGTCCACAGCGAATCGGCAGCCTCACGGAGCCGGGCTTCTTCCTCAGCCGAGGCGCGCGCCATCTTGAGACTGGTAGCCAGGTGGGTGACCTCATGGGTAAGCGGCTTCAGCACATCTTCCTCCGGCAGATCCGGATTGGGCAGCGAGGTTCCGGCGCGAAGATCGTGCAACCATTCGGCCATGCGCGCGATAGGCCGCTCCATGCTCCAGCGCACGATCAGCATGGTGATGATGGCGATCAACAGCATCTGGATGAGGGCGTGCGTGAAGGCCTCCTGCCACAATTTGCTGTTGTGAGCATTGATATAAGACGCATCGTGAAAGACGGCCAGCGCGCCGACTACTTGGCCTTCGCTGCGGATGGGAACGGCATACACATGGTCTTCTGAGGGCGCGGAGCCGAAGAACTGTCCCCAACCGAGTCCTTCGAAAACCTTTTTCGCCGGTGGAGGCGGTTCGGAACCTAAGCGGCCCACCAGGTTGGAGGTGGTGATGGTCGGATGTCCGCTGGAATCGTAGATGGCGACTCCGTCCAGACGCTCTCTGTTTCCGAATCGATCGACAATCCTTTGTAGATTGTCCTTTGCGCCCCGGGCAAAAAGCGGCTCAACCGTTTCCTGGAGGCTTTCGGCGAGAACTTGGGCGCGCTTTTCGAGATCCGTCCGGCGGGCCCGATTATCGGCCCGCACTTGATAGAAGGCGAACAGGAACGAGACGAACGTGACCGCGACCACGAGAGAGACGATGAGGCGGAAGCTCATGCGCATAGGATTCGCCGTTAGCGGAACAGCAGCAACAGGGCTGCCATCGTGCAAACCCCCTGCAGGCGCCTCTTTATCAGTAAGATGCGGCGCTGGCCTGGACCATTGGATAGGCGACAGGCTCGAAAAATTTACGTGGTACTAGGGATTTAAACGGCGGTCAATCGGCCAAGCCGGCCATCTGCCGCAGGATGGAGATGACGGCCGCGTTATCGTAACCGCCCATTCCTTGCGCGCCGGCGGCGGTAAACCACGGAATGCTGGCGTCGAATAAAGGCACCGGGCATTTCGACTGGCGGGCGAACGCCGCGATGATGTCCAAGTCTTTTTGGAAGGTATCGATCTTGATCATGGGAGTCGCGTAGGTTTTGGCGACCATGGTCGGTCCGCGCACTTCCAACATGCGCGAGGTACCGGCGCCGTCGGTGAGCACATCGAGGAGCATGGCCGGGTCGAGTCCCGCCTTCTCGCCGAGGGCGAGCGCCTCGGCCGCGGCTAATGTGTGGACGGCCACGAGCAAATTGGCTACGTACTTCACCTTCGATCCGGCGCCGAACTCGCCGACGTATCGCACGGATCGGGCGAAGTGCGAAAGAGTGTCGCGGGCGCGCTCGAAATCCCCGCGTGGGCCGCTTGCCAGAACCGAGATGTCCTTGGCTTGTGCTTGGACGCCAGTGCCGCTCACGGGGGCATCCAGCATGCCGATTCCCGCCTCGGCCAGCCTGGCTCGGGCGCTCTCCTTAATATCGAGCGGCAGCGTGCTGGTCTCGATGACAAGCAGGGTCGGCCGGGCAGCTTCGGCCAGCCCAGCGGTTCCGAACAGCGCCTGCTCGAACGCTTTGACGCTGGGCAAAGACGTGATCACCAGGTCGGCTTCTTGGGCCACAGCGCGCGACGACGAACAGCTTTGGCCACCCTGCGCGTTCAACCGTTCGAGCGGGCCGGGCAGCACGTCATATCCCAAAGTTTTGACGCCGGCCGCCGCGAGGTGGGCTGCGAAATTTCCTCCCATGATGCCGAGGCCGATCACGCCGACGGCACTTGTGCTTGCTGGAGCGGTCTTATTGTTCATGACGCAGGGCCGGATTTGGTAAGCCGGTGCTTCGTCAGAATATCATGGAAAGGATCGATTGCTAGCGGCTTAGTTTGTCGACGAACCAATCGCGCGCCAGGCGTGCCACCTTGCCGAGCGCGCCCTGTTCTTCGAACAAATGCGTAGCGCCAGGAATGATCTCGAGCCTGGTCTCGCAGTGCATGCGGGCCATGGCCTTGCGGTTTAGATCCAACACGACCGGGTCGGCGCCGCCGACGATGAGAAGCGTAGGAGCTTCCACGCGCGTGAGTGCATCGCCGGCAAGATCCGGCCGCCCGCCTCGCGACACCACGGCTTGAACGCTTCGTGGAAGCTCAGCCGCCGCGACTAATGCGGCCGCCGCCCCGGTGCTTGCGCCGAAATGGCCGATTTTGAGGCCCGCGACTTCGCCTTGATTTTCCAGCCACCCGGTTATTCCGGCCAACCGCGTTCCCAGCAGAGGGATGTTAAAACGCAGATGCGCGGTCTGCAAATCCACCTGCTGTTCGTCTTCTGTGAGCAGATCGATCAGCAGAGTGGCTAAGCCGCCTTCGTTGAGCAAATCCGCGACGGCGCGGTTACGGGGACTGTGACGCGAGCTTCCGCTCCCGTGCGCAAACAACACGACGCCGGACGCCGCAGTTGGCACGCTCAGGTAACCCTCCAATTGCACCGAATCGACTTCCACGCTGACGGGTTGATGCGCGATTGCCAATCCCGCGCTTGCTTGGCTAATGCCAGATTGATTCATAAGATCGGGCTCTCCTATCCGCGTTAACGTGCCGGCACATCGTGCGCCTGCGCGGCTTCAAGCAAGGTTCGAACTTCGTCGTCGCTGGTCTGCGAGAACTCGGCATACCACAGGCTTACAGCCTGAAACAGCGGAGGCGTCAGAAGGCAGACCACGTCATCGGCCTTGGCTTGGAGCCTTTGACAGGTCTCGCCGGCCCCGACTGGAACGGCTACGACGATTCGAGCTGGGTTCATTTGCCGCAGCGCCCGCACCGCCGCCAACATGGTGGACCCGGTGGCCAGCCCATCGTCCACCACAATCACGATATAGCCGTCCAAGGAAGGAAACGGCGTATTGCCCCGATAGAGACGCTGCTGCCGCTCGAGTTCGCGCAGTTCAGCGGCCGCGACCGCCTCAATAGTCATGGGAGCGATCCCGAGCGCCTGGATCACGTCCGTATTCAGCACCCGGACTCCACCGCTGGCGATGGCGCCCATGGCCAATTCCCGATGCCCCGGCACTCCCAGCTTGCGCACCACAAAAACATCTAACGGAGCATGCAACGCCCTGGCTACTTCATAGGCCACGGGCACACCGCCCCGCGGCAGTCCCAACACCATGACCATTGGATCGTCCGCATATGCGGTCAGTTTCGCAGCCAATTGCATGCCGGCGTCGCGACGGTTCTGGAAAAGCATTGGCATCTCTAGTTGGATAGCAAGTGAATATCCACTTCTCGCGGCCATTTGCCAGCGCCAGTGTATCCTAAAGCTTAGAGGCCCATTTTGAGTAGGATCGTACTAGCTTTCCGCAGTTTTTTCGCGATTTTGTTCACCGGCCGGCTGCCTGCTGACATCGCACAGGCGCTCGGCTTCACCCAAGGCAGGCCCCAACCGGCTGCGAAATCTTCCGCTGCCCCTGCCGCTCCGGCCGCCGCGAAACCCGCTGCTCCAGCCGCCGCGAAACCGGTTGCTCAGTCTCTTCCGTCCGACGGCGCTCTCCAAATTCTTGGAATTCTGCAGCGTGATTCTCGCCTGATCGACTTCTTGATGGAAGACATCTCTGTCTATTCCGACGACCAGGTGGGAGCAGCGGTTCGCAACTTGCACGATCAGAGCCGCGATTCGCTGAATCGGTACTTAAGCCTGGCCCCGGTGATCGATGGGGTGGAGGGGAGCTTCACCAAAGTCGACAGCAGTGATCCGTCCACGGTGAAGCTTCTCGGTAACGTACCGGCCAACGGTAAAGCGGCCGGCGGCGTTCTTCGCCACAAAGGTTGGCGCGCGCAGAGGATCGAGCTGCCGCCGCTGCCCTCGGGCCAAAGCGCTTCCGTAATCGCCCCAGCCGAAGTGGAGATCGAATAGCGCTGGATGAATATCGGAATTGACCTGGGCACGACCAACTCGGCGTTGGCGTACGTCGAGACGGTCGAGGGCGAGCTGCCCGATTACCCGGACGTAAAGGTTCTGCCGATTCCGCAGTACGTTGCGCCCGGCCAGATGGAGCCGCGCCGCACCCTGCCTTCGTTCTTATTCCTGGGCGACCAGACCTATGTCGGCGCGTACGCGCGCGAGCAGGGCGCTCTGGTTCCGACCAAATCGGTTCATTCGGCGAAATCGTGGCTCTCCAATCCTGACGTGGACCGAACGGCGAAGATCCTGCCGTGGGATGCGCAGGAGGGTGGCCGCGTTCTTTCGCCCGTGGAAGTGTCGACCGCGATTCTCGCGCACATCCGGAACGCGTGGAACCAAGCCCAACCCAGCAGGCCGCTTTTCGAGCAAGATATCGTGCTGACGGTTCCGGCGTCATTCGATGAGGAGGCGCGGGAGTTAACGGTGCAGGCGGCCCGGGAGGCTGGGATTGAGCGGCTCACGCTGGTGGAAGAGCCGGCTGCCGCGTTCTACTCGTGGATTTCCAATCATCTTGCGCAATCGCAGAAGAGCTTGTTTGACGGCCAATTGGTACTGGTGTGCGATGTGGGCGGAGGCACCAGCGACTTTACGCTGATCCGCGTGAATCGCACAGGCGACCGGGTAGAGTTTACGCGCACCGCGGTCGGCAAGCACCTACTGCTGGGCGGCGACAACCTGGATCTGACGCTGGCCTGGCTGGTGGAAGCGAAGCTTGGTACTCAGCTTTCTATTCGCCAGCGCAGCGCGCTCCGCCGGCAATGTGCGGCGGCCAAAGAACGGATCCTGGCGGATCCGAACCTGAAAAGCGTGGAAATAACGGTGCTGGGCGGCGGCTCGTCGCTGGTAGGCGGAACGCTCAAGACGGAGATACTTCGGGAAGAGGCTCTCGAACTCGCGCTCGAAGGTTTTCTTCCGTTCTGCGGCCTCGATGAAAAGCCGTCGGACGAGAAGCGCAGCCTGTTTCGCGAGCTGGGATTGCCGTACGTCTCTGATCCGGCCGTTACGCGCCATCTGGCGGCGTTTTTGAATGCCAACGACAACGCCCGGCCCGACGCGATTCTCTTCAACGGCGGATTCTTTATTCCGGAAATCTGCCAGCAGCGGGTGGCCGATGTTTTGGAGCGCTGGTACGGCCGGCGGCCACTTATTTTGGAGAATCG
>Ga0182024_10002385_pt1 | contig 46709 bp, 47 predicted proteins | sample P32metaG_FD_120480 | JGI IMG/M metagenome (GOLD analysis project Ga0182024, IMG submission 120480) | Permafrost microbial communities from Stordalen Mire, Sweden - P3-2 metaG (Illumina Assembly) | ecosystem: Environmental > Terrestrial > Soil > Wetlands > Permafrost | place: Sweden: Stordalen... | reverse complement strand
TCGTCGGTCATTCTTGTCAGCATGGTCGGTCCTCCAAATACCGACCACCCATGAGTCACAGATTTACTGATTCGGGAATCCCGTCGCGATATGCTTGGCTGAATCCGTCCACACGGCCTAGTGAAGGGGTCGACCAGTACAATGATCAACGGCTATGGAGCCCTCTTATTGTTCAGTCCGACTCTTTAGGAGAAATCGGCAGACAAGGTAATGAGATGAAGTTCAAATTGTCGATTGGGTCCGCTCTGAGGAATATCCTTTGATCGCAAGCGTTCGCCGGAGGCGGAGGCGGAGGCGGAGGCGTTGCCGCCGCCTCGATAGCTGGGGGTTGCGGTTGGGCTCTTTGAACGGATTTCGCGTTCGCGCCGCCCTTGACCTGCAGGATCACCTTACAAATTTTCGCATCGCCCGCGCCAAAATCTGATAACGGGTGCGCCCTACATTTGTTAAACTCATCCATCACATTCAAGGTTTCAGCGATCGCAGGAAAGCACCAAAGAAGGCCACAAATACTTAAACTTGTTCTCCACATTGGAGTAGCCCCGATCCACTGTAAAATCTTGAATTTGCCGCCTTAATTATCAAACGTCTTTAATGACTGTCCATCCGGCAGATGAATACCAATTCTCTATCGCGGTCTCAAAGTCACCAACGGTCGTAGTCCGCTGCACTGCTGAAAGCATCAAACCGGACCTAGGATTCGCAAGACCGTCGTCGGTAAAATCCCGATATGCTTTAACTGTATCAAGCATCTCGTTGGGCGGGTTATTGCCTGGGTAGACACTCGCAATTGGCACGCTCATCGAGATGTGCGGTTCGCCGATCGCCGCTCTCAATCGTTCGGTGATCGCCGAATTTGTGATCCGTTTAGCTCCCGATCGGCTTGAACCGTACGGGGTATTTATCCCCTTGCTCATCAGCTTCCCCACCAAGTGCACCACAGAATCCTGGCGCAGTGTAGACTCAATATTGAATGTTGCCAGTGCGCGAGCGTCACGAGAAACGGTTCAAGAAACGGTTGTTGTGACGCCCAAACTATCCCTGGAAGACAAAAATCGCCTCGGTGTTGATCGCTTCGGCTTCGGCTCCGACAAGACCGCTTGGCTCATGTGCCAAGAATCCGTGTCCCGCACACTGAGGATATCAAACAACTTGGCGGCATCGTCGAGGTGGACGAAACGTTCGTCGGCGGTAACCCATCGCGCTGCCCCTGAGGCCGCCGTGCAAGGCGACTCCCGGGACTGTCGTCGAAAGTTCACGCCGCTGATTTAGACCAGCGCCCGTGGAGGCGCCAAATGGACGCGAATGTTTTGGAACTGGATCGCATGCAGGCAGCCTATAAGGCAGCGGTCGAGGATTGGGTCGCGGCGATCCGGCGCGAGGAAGCGCTGGCTTCGGTCAATCATTCGGTCGCCGAGATCGATCAATGGGAGAACGCGAGCTTCGAGGAAGACGCGCTTCGCAACAAGGTCAAGGCGGCCAAGCGGGAATATGAGGATGCGCTGCGCGCCGAATTCTTCGGTTTTTAGAAGGGGCGGTCCGAACGCCGCTCTTCCAAGCTTTTTGCCCACAAGCCGCTGATTTTGCTTATTCCGCCAAGAATGAGTTTGGGAAAAGGTTGCAAGAAAATTTGGAGGCGGTAAGTAAGACCTCTGAAAACATTGGGCTTTTTCTGGCTCCAAGGCGACCGATCCGTGTCTTCTCAGGTTTTCGCGAAATCCCCCGCGCCGCCGCGCTTTCCTTGCGCCCCCCTCCCAAACCTGCTAGCACCCGCCCCTTCGCGCGTGGGAGAACGCCCGGTCGCCAGCCGGGGTCGACGTTCGCACCACGCCACTGCAACTGGCGTCAACGCGGCCGAAAGGCGCGCGGGCGCCGCCTTTGGAGCAGCATAAATGGCTAAGAAAATAACCGGTTACGTCAAACTGCAGGTGCCGGCGGGCGCCGCCAATCCGTCGCCGCCGATCGGCCCCGCGCTCGGTCAGCGCGGCCTCAACATCATGGAATTCTGCAAGGCTTTCAATGCGCGCACCGCGCAGATCGAGAAGGCCACGCCGATCCCGGTGGTGATCACCGCCTATCAGGACCGCTCCTTCACTTTCGAGATGCGCAACGCGCCGGTCACCTTCTTCCTCAAGAAGGCGGCGGGCCTCAAAATCGGCAAGAAGCCGGCTTCCGGCTCCAAGACGCCGGGCCGCGGTTTCGTCGGCAAAGTGACGAAGGCGCAGGTTCGCGAGATCGCGGAAAAGAAAATGCCCGATCTCAATTGCGCGACGGTCGAGGCCGCCATGGCCATGATCGAAGGCTCCGCCCGCTCCATGGGCCTCGAGGTGGTGGCATGACCCATTCCGGCAAGAGAATCGTCAAGGCGCGCGAAAGCGTCGAGCGCATCAAGCTTTACAAGCTCGATGAGGCGGTCAAGCTCGTCAAGAAGCGCGCCACCGCCAAATTCGACGAAACGGTCGAGCTCGCCCTTAACCTCGGCGTCGATCCGAAACACGCCGACCAGATGGTGCGCGGCGTCGTCAATCTGCCCAACGGCACCGGCCGCGTCCTGCGCGTCGCGGTGTTCGCGCGCGGCGCCAAGGCGGACGAGGCCAAGGCGGCGGGCGCCGATATCGTCGGCGCCGAGGATCTGGTGGCCGCGGTCAACGGCGGCGAGATCAATTTCGACCGCTGCATCGCCACCCCCGACATGATGCCGCTGGTCGGGCGCCTCGGCAAGGTGCTCGGCCCGCGCGGCCTGATGCCCAATCCGAAGGTCGGCACGGTGACGACCGACGTCACCGCGGCGGTCAAGGCCTCCAAGGGTGGCGCCGTCGAGTTCCGCGTCGAAAAGGCCGGCATCATCCAGGGCTCGGTCGGCAAGGCCTCGTTCGGCGAGGCTCAGCTCGTCCAGAACATCCGCGCCTTCGTGGATGCGGTCGCCAAGGCCAAGCCCGCCGGCTCGAAGGGCACCTACCTGCAGCGCGCCGCGATCTCCTCGACGATGGGGCCGGGCGTCAAACTCGACCTTTCGACGATCACGACCGTGGGCGCGGTGGGCGCCTGAGAAGCGAATAGGGCCTCGCGCTTGCCGTCGGGGAAGCGCGCGGCCTTTTTCTTCGACCGGCCGGGTTGCGTGCGGCTAGGGTCAGTCATGAGCATGTTGCATAGCAAAAATAACCTCCGCCACCCCCTTGGCAGGACGATCCCGAAGGGATAAACAGCGCGTTCGGGGTCGGCGGCGCGATGCGACCCCAATGATCATTTTTGGCTTCCGCCTCGTTTGTGTCTTCACCACAAGAAATTGGGTCTGGCGCGGAGGAGAGCGGTGGATAGGCCGGAGGACCCGGGGCCATGCCCCGTGTCTCGTCCGGCCATGTCCTGTCCGAGACTGCCGGCGCGCGCGGCCCATTCGTGGGACGCCGCTTAATTCCCTCCCGCCGCCCGGCGGGGCCAAGGGGGCCTGCATAGACGGGGAAGACCGGGTTTTTGTTTAAGCCGCCTCTCGGGCGGTTTTAGGGATTTCGGTTCGAACCTTCTGTCCGGCGGCGGGCTTCACGCCCGGCTCCGGGGACAGGCGCAAGTCGCTGCGGCGAGGCCCTTTTTTGAGGGGCCAGGCGCGGCATGTGCAGTGGGCGGGAATATCCCGCCAACCGGAGACAAGCACCGTGGATAGAGCGGAGAAAAAAGAGGCCGTCGCGACGCTTCATGAAGTCTTTGCGAAGACTTCCGTTGTGGTCGTGGCGCACTACTCCGGCCTGACGGTCGCCCAGATGCAGAATTTGCGCAAGCAGATGAAGCAGGCTGGCGCGCGCGTTCAGGTCGCCAAAAACCGCCTCGCCAAGATTGCTCTCGAAGGCACGGACGTCGCTTCCGTCGGCTCCCTTCTCCAGGGGCCGGCCCTGATCGCCTATTCGGACGATCCGGTGGCGGCGCCGAAGGTCGCCGTGGCTTTCGCCAAGGAATACGAGAAATTCGTGCTCCTGGGCGGCGCCATGGGCAAGACCGCCCTGAATGTCGATGGCGTGAGGTCGCTTGCGACCTTGCCCTCGCTCGACGAGTTGCGAGCCAAGCTGCTGGGCCTGTTGCAGGCGCCGGCGACCAAGCTCGCCCAACTCTCCACCGCCCCGGCCGCCAAGCTCGCGCGCGTGTTCGGGGCCTATGCCGCAAAAGACGCAGCCTGACCAGAGGCTCCTCTTCACAAACACTATGGTTCGAACCATATAGGGATCAAAGACATGGCCAATTTGGAAAAAATCGTTGACGAATTGTCGAGCCTGACCGTCCTCGAGGCGGCTGAACTCGCAAAACTCCTGGAAAGCAAATGGGGCGTTTCGGCCGCCGCCGCCGTGGCGGTCGCCGCCGGGCCGGGCGCGGTCGCTGCCGCTCCGGTTGAAGAGCAGACCGAGTTTTCGGTCATTCTCACCGCCGTCGGAGACAAGAAGATCGAAGTCATCAAGGAAGTGCGCGCCATCACCGCTCTTGGCCTCAAAGAAGCCAAGGACCTGGTCGAGGGCGCTCCCAAGACCGTCAAGGAAGGCGTTGGCAAGGAAGAAGCCGCCAAGATCAAGGCCGCTCTCGAAAAGGCCGGCGCCAAGGTCGAGCTCAAGTGATGCGTTGCGGGTCCTTTGGGCCCGCATTTTGAAGACGAGCGGTCTCGGGCCATTGGCCCGGGGCCGTTCAATCGTTCCGGCAAGCCGATGAGGCGGACGGGGCGATTCACGAAGGATCGCGGCGGTGACGCGATAAGATTTTTGGGGCCCATCGCCCCGACCCGCTTGCCCCATCCCGAAGGGGCGCGGCGCCCGCAGGCCTGTGAGACGAACGGCCTGACGGTTAGCAATATCGAGGAGCGACATGGCGCAGACATTCACAGGCCGCAAGCGTGTTCGCAAAGTCTTTGGTCACATCAAAGAAATCGCGCAAATGCCGAACCTCATCGAGGTTCAGAAGGCGTCCTATGACCAGTTTCTGATCGTCGACGCGCCTAAGGGCGGGCGCGCGGACGAGGGCTTGCAGTCCGTCTTCAAATCGGTGTTTCCGATTTCCGACTTCGCCCAGACGGCGCTGCTCGAATTCGTCAAATATGAATATGAAGCGCCCAAATACGACGTCGATGAATGCCGCCAGCGCGGCATGACCTATGCCGCGCCGCTCAAAGTGACGCTGCGCCTTATCGTGTTCGACGTCGATCCGGAGACCGGCGCCAAATCCGTCAAGGACATCAAGGAGCAGGACGTCTATATGGGCGACATGCCGTTCATGACCTCGAACGGCACGTTCGTCGTCAACGGCACCGAGCGCGTCATCGTCTCGCAGATGCACCGCAGCCCGGGCGTGTTCTTCGATCACGACAAGGGCAAGAGTCATTCGTCGGGCAAGCTGCTGTTCGCCGCGCGCATCATTCCCTATCGCGGCTCCTGGCTCGACATCGAGTTCGACGCCAAGGACATCGTGCATGCGCGCATCGACCGGCGCCGCAAAATCCCCGTGACTTCGCTCCTCTATGCGCTGGGCATGGACGGCGAGGAGATTCTGTCGACCTTCTACAAGAAGGTCGTCTATACCCGCGACAAGACCGGCTGGCGCGTGCCCTTCGACGCCGATCGCATGAAGGGCGTCAAGGCGACCGTCGACCTGATCGACGCCGACACCGGCGAAGTCGCGGTCGAGACGGGCAAGAAGCTGACGGTCCGCACCGCCCGCCAATTGGTGGAAAAGGGCGTGAAAGCCCTGCGCGCCGTCGACTCCGATCTCTACGGCCAATATATCGCCGACGATCTCTACGACCCGCAGACCGGCGAGATTTTCGCCGAGGCGGGCGACGAGATCACCGACAAATCGCTGCTCGCGCTGATCGAGGCGGGCTTTGACGAATTGCCGGTTCTCGACATCGATCACATCAACATCGGCCCCTATATCCGCAACACGCTGAAGGTCGACAAGAACAATTCGCGCGAGGACGCGCTGTTCGACATCTACCGTGTGATGCGTCCCGGCGAGCCGCCGACGATCGACAGCGCCGAGGCGATGTTCAATTCGCTGTTTTTCGATTCCGAACGCTACGACCTGTCCGCGGTCGGCCGCGTCAAGATGAACATGCGCCTCGACCTCGACGCCGAGGATACTGTGCGCGTGTTGCGCAAGGCTGACATTCTGGCGGTCGTCAAGGCGCTGGTCGACCTGCGCGACGGCCGCGGCGAGATCGACGACATCGATCATCTTGGCAACCGCCGCGTGCGGTCGGTCGGCGAACTGATGGAAAATCAGTATCGCGTCGGCCTGCTGCGCATGGAGCGCGCGATCAAGGAGCGCATGTCCTCGGTCGAAATCGACACGGTGATGCCGCAGGATCTCATCAACGCCAAGCCGGCGGCTGCGGCGGTGCGCGAATTCTTCGGCTCTTCGCAGCTTTCCCAGTTCATGGACCAGACCAATCCGTTGTCCGAGATCACCCACAAGCGCCGCCTGTCGGCGCTGGGTCCGGGCGGCCTGACGCGCGAACGCGCTGGGTTCGAGGTGCGCGACGTGCATCCAACCCATTACGGCCGCATCTGCCCGATCGAGACGCCCGAAGGCCCCAACATCGGCCTCATCAATTCGCTGGCGACCTTCGCCCGCGTCAACAAATACGGCTTCATCGAAACGCCGTATCGGCGCGTCAAAGAGGGCAAGGTGACGATGGACGTCGTCTATCTCTCGGCGATGGAAGAGGGCAAATATAGCGTCGCCCAGGCCGATACGCCGATCGACGACGACGGCGTGTTGAGCGGCGACCTCATCGTGTGCCGCCACGCCGGCGATGTGGTGTTTCTGGCGCGCGACCGCGTGGATTTCATGGAAGTCTCGCCCAAGCAACTGGTGTCCGTCGCCGCCGCGCTGATTCCCTTCCTCGAGAACGATGACGCCAACCGCGCGCTGATGGGCTCCAACATGCAGCGCCAGGCGGTGCCGCTGGTGCGCTCGGACGCGCCGCTGGTGGGCACCGGCATGGAGGCGATCGTCGCGCGCGATTCGGGCGCGGCGATCGGCGCGCGCCGCGCCGGCATCGTCGACCAGATCGACGCCACCCGCATCGTCGTTCGCGCGACGGGCGAAACCGACGCCGCCAAGCCTGGCGTCGACATCTATCGCCTGATGAAGTTCCAGCGCTCCAACCAGTCGACCTGCATCAACCAGAAGCCGCTGGTGCGCGTCGGCGACATCGTCGCCAAGGGCGATATCATCGCCGACGGTCCTTCCACGGATCTCGGCGATCTGGCGCTGGGACGCAACGTGCTCGTCGCGTTCATGCCCTGGAACGGCTATAATTTCGAGGATTCGATCCTGCTCTCCGAGCGCATCGTCAAGGACGACGTGTTCACCTCGATCCATATCGAGGAATTCGAGGCGATGGCCCGCGACACCAAGCTCGGGCCGGAGGAAATCACGCGCGACATTCCCAACGTTTCCGAAGAGGCGCTCAAAAACCTCGACGAAGCGGGGATCGTCTATATCGGCGCCGAAGTGGTGGCCGGCGATATTCTGGTGGGCAAGATCACGCCGAAGGGCGAAAGCCCGATGACGCCGGAAGAAAAGCTGCTGCGCGCCATTTTCGGCGAGAAGGCCTCCGATGTGCGCGACACGTCGCTGCGCGTTCCCCCGGGCGTCCAGGGCACGATCGTCGAGGTGCGCGTGTTCAATCGCCACGGCGTCGACAAGGACGAGCGCGCCCAGGCGATCGAGCGCGAGGAAATCGAGCGGCTCGCCAAGGATCGCGACGACGAATTGGCGATCCTCGACCGCAACGTGTTCGCGCGGCTGGCCGAAGTGCTGATCGGCAGGCGGGCGCTTTCTGGTCCCAAAGGGTTCAAGAAGGATCAGGTGCTGACCCGCGCGCTACTCGACGAACAGCCGCGTTCGCAATGGTGGAATTTCGCTCTCGAAAGCGATCAGACCATGTCCGAGCTCGAGGCGATGCGCAAGCAATACGACGAATCGAAGAAGGGGCTTGAGAGCCGCTTCCTCGACAAGGTCGAAAAATTGCAGCGCGGCGACGAATTGCCGCCCGGCGTGATGAAGATGGTCAAGGTCTTCATCGCCGTGAAGCGCAAGATCCAGCCCGGCGACAAAATGGCGGGACGCCACGGCAACAAGGGCGTCGTCTCGCGCATCGTGCCGCAGGAAGACATGCCGTTCCTCGAGGACGGAACGCCGGTCGATATCGTGCTCAATCCGCTCGGCGTGCCGAGCCGCATGAACGTCGGCCAGATCCTGGAAACCCATCTTGGCTGGGCCTGCGCGGGCCTCGGCAAGCAAGTGGGCGAGGCCGTCAATGTCTATCTGCGCAAGGGCGATGTGAAGCCGCTGCGCTCCAAGCTGAAGGAAATCTACGGCGCCGACGAGACGATCCAATCGCTTGACGACAAGGGCGTCGTCGAGCTTGGCGAGAATCTGCGCCGCGGCATTCCCATCGCAACGCCGGTGTTCGACGGCGCGCGCGAGAAGGACATCGTCGAAATGCTGAAGATGGCAAACTACGATTCGTCGGGCCAGGTGTCGCTCTATGACGGGCGCACCGGCGAGACGTTCGATCGCAAGGTGACGGTCGGCTATATCTATATGCTGAAGCTCCATCATCTCGTCGACGACAAGATCCACGCGCGCTCGATCGGTCCCTACAGCCTCGTCACCCAGCAGCCGCTTGGCGGCAAGGCGCAGTTCGGCGGCCAGCGCTTTGGCGAAATGGAGGTCTGGGCGCTGGAGGCCTATGGCGCGGCCTACACGCTGCAGGAAATGCTGACCGTCAAATCGGACGACGTCGCGGGCCGCACCAAGGTCTATGAGTCGATCGTTCGCGGCGACGACACTTTCGAGTCCGGCATTCCCGAAAGCTTCAACGTTCTGGTCAAGGAAATGCGCTCGCTGGGCCTCAACGTCGAATTGGCGTCGACCAAGAAACAGCTTGGCGAACTGCCGCCGGTCGCGGCGGCAGAGTAAGCGCTTTATGCCTTTGGCCAAAATCAACATCGAAATAAGCCGCCGCCCCAGCCACAAGCTGGAGGCGACGGCGCGTTCGGCGGGTTGGAAGCGTCTTTCACAGAGGTTTGGCGCGATGAGCGCCGTTGCGTAGTTAAGAACTTATTGGCGGGGCCGGGCCGGCCGCGCCTTCTTCCATCAACGCGAGCCAGGACGCGATCGCGGCGTCTGGCGGCGCAGGAGATGAAACGATGAATCAAGAAGTGACCAATCCCTTTGCGCCCGCCGTTCAACCGCAGGCCTTCGATCAGATTCAGATCGCCATCGCGAGCCCGGAGAAGATTCTCTCCTGGTCGTTCGGCGAGATCAAGAAGCCCGAGACGATCAATTACCGCACGTTCAAGCCGGAGCGCGACGGTCTGTTCTGCGCGCGCATTTTCGGGCCGATCAAGGATTACGAGTGCCTGTGCGGCAAATACAAGCGCATGAAATACAAGGGCGTCATCTGCGAGAAATGCGGCGTCGAGGTCACGCTGTCGCGCGTGCGGCGCGAGCGGATGGGCCATATCTCGCTGGCCGCGCCCGTCGCCCATATCTGGTTCTTGAAGTCGCTGCCCTCGCGCATCGGCCTGCTGCTCGATATGACGCTGAAGGATCTCGAGCGCATCCTCTATTTCGAATCCTATATCGTGCTCGATCCCGGCCTGACGCCGCTGAAAGACCGCCAGCTCCTGTCGGAAGACGACTTCCTGCGCGCGCAGGACGAATACGGCCAGGACGGTTTCACCGCGATGATCGGCGCGGAGGCGATCCGCGAGATTCTCAAGGGCATGAATCTGGCCAAGATCGCCGAGGATCTGAAGGTCGAGATCGCTCATTCCAAGAGCGAACTCAAGCCCAAGCGCCTCGCCAAGCGCCTCAAGATCATCGAAGCCTTCATGCATTCGGGCAACAAGCCGGAATGGATGATCCTGACCGAAGTGCCGGTGATTCCGCCGGATCTCCGCCCGCTCGTGCCGCTCGACGGCGGCCGGTTTGCGACGTCCGATCTCAACGACCTCTACCGCCGCGTCATCAACCGCAACAACCGCCTCAAGCGGCTGATGGAATTGCGCGCGCCCGACATCATCATCCGCAACGAAAAGCGCATGCTGCAGGAATCGGTCGACGCTTTGTTCGATAACGGCCGGCGCGGGCGCGTTATCACGGGCGCCAACAAGCGCCCGCTGAAGTCGCTCGCCGACATGCTGAAGGGCAAACAGGGCCGGTTCCGCCAGAACCTGCTCGGCAAGCGCGTCGATTATTCCGGCCGCTCGGTCATCGTGGTCGGCCCGGAGCTCAAGCTGCACCAATGCGGCCTGCCCAAGAAGATGGCGCTCGAACTGTTCAAGCCGTTCATCTATTCGCGCCTTGACGCCAAGGGCCTGTCGGCCACCGTCAAACAGGCCAAGAAACTGGTCGAGAAGGAGAAGCCGGAGGTCTGGGACATCCTCGACGAGGTGATCCGCGAACATCCGATCATGCTCAATCGCGCGCCGACGCTCCATCGTCTCGGCATTCAGGCTTTCGAGCCGGTGCTGATCGAAGGCAAGGCGATCCAATTGCATCCGCTCGTCTGCTCGGCTTTCAACGCCGATTTCGACGGCGACCAGATGGCCGTGCATGTGCCCTTGTCGCTGGAGGCGCAGCTCGAGGCGCGCGTCCTGATGATGTCGACCAACAACATCCTGCATCCGGCCAACGGCATGCCGATCATCGTGCCGAGCCAGGATATCGTGCTCGGCCTCTATTACGTCTCGCTGATGCGCGACGGCGAGCCTGGGGAGTACAAAGAAGACTCGAAGACCAAGAGGCCGGAGCGGGGCGTCTACGCCGATATGGGCGAGATTGAACATGCGCTTAGCGCGAAAGCGGTCACGCTGCATGCCAAGATCAAAGGACGGGCTTGGACGTTTAACGAAAAGGGCGAGCGCGTCGCCAAAATCTTCGACACGACGCCCGGCCGCATGATTTTGGGCCAGCTCGTGCCCGAGCACACCAAAATCCCCTTCGACGTCATCAACAAGCTGATGACCAAGAAGGAAATCTCCAACATGATCGACATCGTCTACCGCAATTGCGGGCAGAAGGAGACGGTCATATTCTGCGACCGCATCATGGCGCTCGGCTTCCGCGAGGCGTTCAAGGCCGGCATTTCGTTCGGCAAGGACGATATGGTGGTGCCGGAATCCAAGCCGCGCTTCATCGCCGAGACCTCGGCTTTGGCCAAGGAATACGAGCAGCAATATAACGACGGCCTCATCACGCAGGGCGAGAAATATAACAAGGTCGTCGACGCCTGGGCCAAATGCTCGGACAAGCTCGCCGAGGAAATGATGGCGGGCATTTCGGCCGTCCGCAAGGACAAGAACGGCCGCGATCTGCCGATCAACTCGATCTATATGATGTCGCATTCGGGCGCGCGCGGTTCGCCGACCCAGATGCGCCAGCTTGCCGCCATGCGCGGCCTGATGGCCAAGCCTTCGGGCGAGATCATCGAGAGCCCGATCATCTCCAACTTCAAGGAGGGCCTGTCGGTTCTCGAATATTTCAACTCGACCCACGGCGCCCGCAAGGGCCTCGCGGACACCGCGTTGAAGACGGCCAATTCGGGCTATCTCACGCGCCGTCTCGTCGACGTCGCGCAGGATTCGATCATCACCATTCCCGATTGCGGCTCGGCGCGCGGCATCCGCATGCGCGCGATCGTCGACGCCGGCACGGTGGTGGCGACGCTGGCGATCCGCATCCTCGGGCGCACCGCGGCCGAGGATCTCAAGGATTCCGACGGCAAGGTGATCGTCCCGGCCGGCCGCATGATCGTCGAGGAGGATATCCCCGCGATCACCGCCGCTGGCATCCAGGAGGTCAAGATCCGCTCGGTGCTGACCTGCGAGGCCGAGAACGGCGTTTGCGGCTCCTGCTATGGGCGCGATCTGGCGCGCGGCACCCCGGTCAATATGGGCGAGGCGGTGGGCGTCATCGCCGCCCAGTCGATCGGCGAGCCGGGCACGCAATTGACGATGCGCACCTTCCATATCGGCGGCGCCGCGCAATTGGCGGATCAATCCTTCATCGAATCGAGTTTCGACGGCGAGGTGAAGATCCGCAACCGGGCCGTGGCGCGCAATTCCGAAGGCGACATGATGGTGATGGCGCGCAACGTGGCGGTGGTGATCCTCGATCGCGACGGCACGGAGCGGGCGGTTCATCGCGTGCAATATGGCGCGCGTCTCAAAGTCGACGACGGCGACCATATCAAGCGCGGCCAACGCATCGCCGAATGGGACCCCTATACCCGTCCCATCATGACGGAAGTGGCGGGCACCATCGGCTTTGAAGATCTCGTCGAGGGCGCCTCCATGTCCGAGCAGATCGACGAGGCGACCGGCATCGCGAAGCGCATCGTCATCGATTGGCGCATGTCGCCGCGCTCGGCCAGTCTGCGCCCGGCGCTGGTGATCAAGGGCAAGGACGGCAAGATCGCCAAAGTGGCGCGCGGCGGCGACGCGCGCTACATGCTGCCGGTCGAATCGATCATTTCCTTCGAGCCGGGCTCCAAGGTCAATGCGGGCGACGTCATCACCCGCATCTCGATCAACAGCGCCAAGACGCGCGACATCACGGGCGGCCTGCCGCGCGTGGCGGAGCTGTTCGAGGCGCGCCGTCCCAAGGATCACGCGATCATCGCCGAAATCTCGGGGACGATCCAGTTCGGGCGCGACTTCAAGAACAAGCAGCGCGTCTCGATCGTGCCTTACGAGGAAGGCGGCGAGCCGGTCGAATATCTGATCCCCAAGAGCAAGCACATCCATCTCCAGGACGGCGACGTCGTGGAGAAGGGGGATTACATCGTCGACGGCAATCCGGCGCCCCATGACATTCTGGCGATCAAGGGCGTCGAGGAACTCGCCGCCTATCTGGTCAATGAAATTCAGGAGGTCTACCGGCTGCAGGGCGTCAGCATCAACGACAAGCACATTGAAGTGATTGTCCGCCAGATGCTGCAGAAGGTCGATATCGTCGATCCCGGCGACACCGACTTCCTGCCTGGCGAACAGATCGACGAGACCGAGCTTGAATCGGCCAACGAGATCATGAAGGCCGAAGGCAAGAAGCTGGCGACCGGCACTCCCGTGCTGCTCGGCATCACCAAAGCCAGCCTGCAGACGCGCTCGTTCATTTCGGCCGCGTCCTTCCAGGAGACGACCCGCGTCCTCACCGAGGCGGCCGTCAACGGCAAGGTCGATACGCTGGAAGGCCTGAAAGAGAACGTCATCGTCGGACGGCTCATCCCGGCCGGCACCGGCGCCGCCATGACCAAGCTGCGCAGCGTGGCGACCATGCGCGACACGTTGATCCTCGCCCAGAAGGCCGAGGTGTCGAACGCGCCGCAATTGCCGCCGGCCGCCGTGCCGAGCGAGATCGTGCGGCAGGCAGAAAAGACCCCGGCCGAGTGAAGCTCCGCTATCGATTCGCTAGAGCGAATCAAGCAAAGAGCCGCCTTCGGGCGGCTCTTTTGCGTTTTGAGGACCCGAATGGGGTTATTCGAACAGGCGGGCATGGCGCCGATTAGGGTCCCTCATAGCCCTCTCGCCGCCCGGTTGCGGTCTTTATTTGGCCGGGAAGTCACGTTCTGTTGCATCCCGTAAACAACCGGTAACGACGCATTGCCTTGCGGGTGAATTTCAGGGGGTCGAGTATGACGGCGCAATTCCAATCCCTCCGCGACAACGCCTACCGGGCCGGCGCGCCATCGCCGCATCGCCCTTCGCTGGCCCCGTTGCTGGCGGGCGCGCGCGCCCGCGGCATGGCCGACGCCTTCGAATTGCTGGGCGTCGCGGCGGCCTTCATCGACGAAAGCGGCTTCGCGCTGCATATCAATGACCGCGCCCGGGGTCTGATCGGCCCGCAACTCTGGGTCGACGACGGTCGCTTGCGGGCGGCCGATCCCGAGCTCGACGAGGCGCTGAGCGCCGCCATCGAAGCGGCGCTGAACGCGGGCGCGCATGCTGGCGGCGCGACAGACCTGACCTTCGCTTCGGAATCGCGCGGCGCTCTGGCCGTCAAGGTGCTGCCCTTCGTCGCCGAGGCGCACGATCCCTTCCAGCTTCTCAGGGCCGTCATCGTGATCGAGGAGCAGGGGGCGTCGGCCAAGCGTCCCAACATGGTTCGCCGCGACGGCTTGAACTGAGCCGCTTTGCGGCGCAAGATCCAACCTCGGATCCAAGAATTTTGCGCTTTTTGCCGAAGTTTTGTCGGCGAAAAGGGGTTGACGGGTCAAGGCGGCGCGAATATGGTCCGCGCACTTTCGGCAGGCAGTAGATCCATCGCTGTTCCCGGCGACTCGCTGGGAACCATTCGGTTCTAAACGCTGGCGATCTCATCGACGAGCTGATCATACCGATCAAGCCAAAAGCCTGATTGGGCATGGGGCATGATCGCGGCCTGGCCGCGGTCCTCTGCAATTGTCGCGCCTTAAGCCTCCGGGCTTAGCGGCGCGGTTTGTTTTGCGCGTGGCGTTGCTGCGACGCGCAAGACGCTACGAGATTTTTAGGAGCCGCCGCGAGGCGGCGCGAATTGTTCCGAACGCGACAAAGGGCGAGATATGCCGACGATCAGCCAGTTGATCCGCAAACCGCGGCAACCCAAGACCTACCGCGAAAAGGCCCGCCATCTCGAGGCGAGCCCGCAAAAGCGCGGCGTTTGCACGCGCGTCTATACGACGACGCCCAAGAAGCCGAACTCCGCGCTGCGCAAGGTCGCCAAAGTGCGCCTCACCAATGGCTTCGAGGTGATCGGCTACATCCCCGGCGAGGGGCACAATCTTCAGGAACATTCGGTGGTGATGATCCGCGGCGGCCGCGTCAAGGATCTGCCCGGCGTGCGTTACCACATTTTGCGCGGCGTGCTCGACACGCAGGGCGTCAAGGATCGTAAGCAGCGCCGTTCGAAATACGGCGCCAAGCGGCCGAAGTAACCGCTTTTAGGCAAATCAGGAGCAGGCCATGTCGCGCCGTCACAGCGCCGAGAAACGCGAGATCATTCCGGACGCCAAGTTCGGCGATATCGTCGTTGCGAAGTTCATGAACACGATCATGTACGAAGGCAAGAAGTCGATCGCCGAGGCGATCGTCTATGGCGCCTTCGAAGGCATCGAAAGCAAGGTCAAGACCGATCCGCTGGCGGTATTCCGCCAGGCGCTTGAGAATGTCGCCCCGGCCGTCGAGGTGCGTTCGCGCCGCGTCGGCGGCGCCACCTATCAGGTGCCCGTCGAAGTGCGCACCGATCGCCGTCAGGCCCTGGCGATTCGCTGGATTATTTCGGCGGCGCGCGATCGCAACGACAAGACGATGGTCGACCGGCTGTCGGCCGAATTGCTGGATGCTTCCAACAATCGCGGCGCAGCCGTCAAAAAGCGCGAAGACACGCACCGGATGGCCGAGGCCAACCGCGCCTTCGCCCATTACCGCTGGTAAAGCGGTCGCTCGATCAGGATTTAGGAAACAAAATATGGCGCGCAGCCATCTCATTGAGGATTACCGAAACTTCGGCATCATGGCCCATATCGATGCGGGCAAGACGACGACGACGGAGCGTATCCTCTATTATTCCGGCAAATCGCATAAGATCGGCGAAGTGCACGACGGCGCTGCGACCATGGATTGGATGGAGCAGGAGCAGGAGCGCGGCATCACCATCACGTCCGCCGCCACGACTACCTTCTGGCAGGACAAACGCCTCAACATCATCGACACGCCCGGCCACGTCGATTTTACGATCGAAGTCGAGCGCAGCCTGCGCGTGCTGGACGGCGCGGTATGCGTTCTGGACGGCAACCAGGGCGTCGAGCCGCAGACCGAAACGGTCTGGCGCCAAGCCGACAAATATGTCGTTCCGCGCATCGTATTCGTCAACAAGATGGACAAAATCGGCGCCGACTTTTTTCGCTGCGTCGATGAGATCCGAACAAAGGTCGGCGGCCGTCCGGTCTGTGTTCAATTGCCGATCGGCTCCGAGAATAATTTCAAAGGCATTATCGACCTTCTGCGCATGAAAGCGGTCATCTGGGAGGACGAGGGGCTCGGCGCCAAATATCACGACGAAGAAATTCCCGCTGAGCTGCTCGCTCAAGCGGAAGAATACCGCCACATCCTGATCGAGGCCGCTGTCGAACTCGACGACGATGTGATGGGCGCTTATCTCGACGGCAAGGAGCCCGATGTCGAGACGCTGAAGCGCTGCATTCGCAAAGCGGTCCGTCAGATCACCTTCGTTCCCATCCTGTGCGGTTCGGCGTTCAAGAACAAGGGCGTGCAGCCTTTGCTGGACGCGGTCGTCGATTATCTGCCCTCGCCCGTCGATCGCGGCGCTATCAAGGGCATCGACGTCGACACGGGCGAGGACATCCTGCGTCTGCCCAAGGACAGCGATCCGTTCTCGATGCTGGGCTTCAAGATCATGGACGACCCGTTCGTCGGCACGATCACTTTCTGCCGCGTCTATTCGGGCAAGATCGAATCCGGCACGACGGTGCTCAACTCGACCAAGGACAAGAAAGAGCGCGTCGGGCGCATGCTGCTGATGCATGCCAACAATCGCGAAGACATCAAGGAAGCCTTTTCCGGCGACATCGTCGCGCTGGCCGGCCTCAAGGACACCCGCACCGGCGACACGCTGTGCGATCTGCAAAAGCCGGTCATCCTGGAGAAGATGGAATTTCCCGAACCGGTCATCGAAATCGCCATCGAGCCGAAATCGAAGGCCGACCAGGAGAAGCTGGGCGTCGCGCTGGCTAAGCTTGCCGCCGAAGACCCGTCCTTCCGCGTCTCGACCGATCAGGAATCGGGCCAGACGATCCTCAAGGGGATGGGCGAGCTTCATCTCGACATCAAGGTCGATATTTTGCGCCGCACCTACAAGGTCGACGCCAATATCGGCGCGCCGCAGGTCGCCTATCGCGAGAAGCTGACCAAGCGCGTCGAGATCAACTACACCCATAAGAAGCAGACGGGCGGCACCGGACAATTCGCCAAGGTGACGATCGTGTTCGAGCCGGCCGAACCGGGCGTCGGCTCCTCCTTCGAATCCAAGGTCGTCGGCGGCGCGGTTCCCAAGGAATATGTTCCCGGCGTCGAAAAAGGCATCAACAGCGTGATGGGCTCGGGCATCCTGGCGGGCTTTCCCGTCGTGGACGTCAAGGCGACGCTGATCGATGGCGACTATCACGACGTCGATTCTTCGGCTCTCGCCTTCGAAATCGCCTCGCGCGCCGCGTTCCGCGAAGCGCTGCAAAAGGGCGGCACGGTGTTGCTCGAGCCAATCATGAAGGTCGAGGTCGTGACCCCCGAAGAGCATACCGGCTATGTGATGGGCGATCTTCTGTCCCGTCGCGGCCACGTCTTGGGGCAGGACATGCGCGCCAACGCCGCCGTCATCAATGCGATGGTGCCGCTCGCCAATATGTTCGGCTATGTCAACAATTTGCGCTCAGGCACCCAGGGGCGCGCCAATTTTACGATGCAATTCGATCACTACGAGCAAGTGCCTTCGAATGTCGCCACGGAGATCCAGGCGAAATATGCGTGAGGCGTGAGCCGAACGCGGGGTTAGAAGCATTTAGTCAGTCAGAAAGAAGCAAGGAGTCCGGCCATGGCCAAGGAAAAATTTTTGCGGAATAAGCCGCACTGCAATATCGGCACGATCGGTCACGTCGATCACGGCAAGACGTCCTTGACGGCGGCGATCACCAAGGTTCTTGCCGAGACGGGCGGGGCGACCTACACCGCCTATGACCAGATCGACAAGGCGCCCGAGGAAAAGGCGCGCGGCATTACGATCTCCACGGCGCATGTCGAATATTCGACGAAGAACCGCCATTACGCCCATGTCGACTGCCCCGGCCACGCCGACTATGTGAAGAACATGATCACCGGCGCCGCGCAGATGGACGGCGGCATTCTGGTCGTGTCGGCCGCCGACGGCCCGATGCCGCAGACCCGCGAGCATATCCTGCTCGCCCGCCAGGTCGGCGTTCCCGCGCTTGTCGTATACATGAACAAGGTCGATATGGTCGACGATCCCGAGCTTCTGGAGCTCGTCGAGCTCGAAGTTCGCGAACTTCTGTCGAAATATGATTTCCCCGGCGACGACATTCCGATCGTCAAGGGTTCGGCCTTGATGGCGCTCGAAGACAAGATGCCCGAGATCGGCCACGATTCCATCCTGCGATTGATGGAAGCGGTCGATTCCTACATTCCGCAGCCGGCTCGTCCCAAGGACCAGCCCTTCCTGATGCCGGTCGAGGACGTGTTCTCGATCTCGGGTCGCGGCACGGTCGTCACCGGCCGTATCGAGCGCGGCATTGTGAAGGTCGGCGAGGAAGTCGAGATCGTCGGCCTCAAGGACACCGTGAAGACGATCGTCACCGGCGTCGAAATGTTCCGCAAATTGCTCGATCAGGGCGAGGCCGGCGACAATGTCGGTTGCCTCTTGCGCGGCACCAAGCGCGAGGACGTCGAGCGCGGCCAGGTGCTCTGCAAGCCCGGCTCCGTCAAGCCGCACACCAAGTTCACCGCCGAGGCCTATATCCTCACCAAGGACGAGGGCGGCCGCCATACGCCGTTCTTCACCAATTATCGCCCGCAATTCTATTTCCGCACGACGGACGTGACGGGCATCGTCACTTTGCCGGAAGGCACGGAAATGGTGATGCCGGGCGACAATGTCACCATTCAGGTCGCTCTCATCGTGCCGATCGCCATGGAGGAGAAGCTGCGCTTCGCCATCCGCGAGGGCGGCCGCACGGTGGGCTCCGGCGTTGTCGTTTCGATTACCGAGTGAGAAGCGACTGGAATAGCCGGGCGGGGGAACGCCCCCGTCCGCCCCGGTCAGGGATTTGAACCATGAATACGCAAAACATCCGCATCCGTCTCAAAGCGTTCGATCATCGCGTGCTTGACGCTTCGACCAAGGAAATCGTGTCCACCGCCAAGCGCACGGGCGCGCGGGTGCGCGGGCCCATTCCTCTGCCGACGCGGATCGAGAAGTTTACGGTGAACCGTTCGCCGCACGTCGACAAGAAGTCGCGCGAGCAGTTTGAAATTCGCACCCACAAGCGGGTTCTCGACATTGTGGATCCGACGCCCCAGACGGTCGACGCTTTGATGAAGCTCGACCTGGCGGCCGGCGTCGACGTCGAGATCAAGCTCTAAGGGAAATCACCGGGCGCCTCTTCGCTTTCAAAAGCGAATGCGCCCTAAAGGGAAAGCGCCATGCGCTCAGGCATTATTGCACAGAAGTTGGGCATGACCCGCATCTTCACCGATGCGGGCGACCACGTGCCGGTGACGGTCCTCAAGGTCGAGGGCTGCCAGGTCGTGGCTCATCGCACCCAGGATAAGAACGGCTATACCGCGCTGCAGCTCGGCATCGGCCGCGCCAAGGTCAAGAACGTGCCGAAAGCCGAGCGCGCGCGCTTTGCGGTGGCCAATGTCGAGCCGAAGATGAAGCTCGCCGAATTCCGCGTCACCGAGGACAAGCTCATTCCGGTCGGCGCGGAGATCACCGCCGACCATTTTCTCGTCGGCCAGTTCGTCGACGTGACGGGCGTGACCATCGGCAAGGGTTTTGCCGGCCCGATGAAGCGCTGGAATTTCCGCGGCCTGCGCGCGACCCATGGCGTGTCCGTTTCGCACCGCTCGCACGGTTCGACCGGCGGCCGCCAAGACCCGGGCAAGACCTGGAAGAACAAGAAGATGGCCGGCCATATGGGCGCCGATCAGGTCACGACGCAGAATCTGCGCGTCGTGCAGACCGACGTCGCGCGCGGCCTCATTCTGGTCGAAGGCTCCGTGCCCGGCCACGCCGGCGGCTGGATCGCGGTGCGCGATGCGATCAAGAAGCCGCTGCCCAAGGAAGCGCCCTCGCCGGGCAAGTTCCGCGTTCACGCCGAGACGCCGGCCGCAGCCGCCGCGGCCGAGCCGAAGGGAGAATAGAATCATGAAAATCGACGTAACGTCGATCGGCGGCGAAGCCGCCGGCTCCCTGGAGCTCAACGAGGCGATCTTCGGCCTCGATCCGCGCGAGGACCTCATCGCCCGCATGTTGCGCTGGCAGCTCGCCAAGCGGCAGGCCGGCACGCATAAGACGCTTGGCCGCGCGGAGATTCACCGCACCGGCAAGAAAATGTACAAGCAGAAGGGCACCGGCGGCGCCCGCCACGGCTCGGCGCGCGTGCCGCAGTTTCGCGGCGGCGGACGCGCGATGGGTCCGGTCCTGCGCTCGCATGCCCATGACCTGCCCAAGAAGGTGCGGGCTTTGGCGCTCAAACATGCCTTGTCGGCCAAATTGCGCGACGGGTCGATCATCGTCTGGGACAAGGCCGATCTTGCCGAGGCCAAGACCGCGACTTTGCGCGCTTCCTTCGACAAGGCGTCCTTGACCAACGTGCTGATCATCGACGGCGCCGTGCTGCAGCCCAATTTCGCCAATGCGGCGCGCAACATTCCGCAGGTCGATGTGCTGCCGGTGCAGGGCATCAATGTTTACGACATCATTCGCCGCGAGAAGCTCGTGCTGACCCGGGCGGCCATCGATGCGCTGGAGGCGCGGTTCAAATGAACAAGGATCCGCGCCATTACGACGTCATCGTCGCGCCCATCATTACGGAAAAGGCGACGATCGCCTCCGAGAATAATCAGGTGGTCTTCAAGGTGCGCCGCAACGCCACCAAGCCGCAGATCAAGGCGGCTGTGGAGCAGCTGTTTGACGTGAAGGTGACGGCCGTCAATACGTTGCTGCGCAAGGGCAAGCGCAAAGTGTTTCGCGGCATGCGCGGCGTGCAGCAGGACGTGAAGAAAGCGGTCGTCACGCTCGCCGACGGCTACCGCATCGACGTAACCACCGGGCTCTGAGGTTTAGGACAATGGCTCTCAAGCAATACAAGCCCGTTACCCCCGGCCTTCGCCAATTGGTGCTGGTCGATCGCGGCGCGCTCTATAAGGGCAAGCCGGTCAAGGCTTTGACTGAAGGCAAGTCGGAGAAGGGCGGCCGCAACAATACGGGCCGCATCACCGTGCGGTTTCGCGGCGGCGGCCATAAGCAGACCTATCGCGTCATCGACTTCAAGCGCCGCAAGTTCGACTCGCTGGCCATTGTCGAGCGGCTGGAATATGATCCCAACCGCACCTCTTTCATCGCCCTCATCAAATATGCCGACGGCGAACTCGCCTACATCATCGCGCCGCAGCGCCTGGCGGTCGGCGATCAGGTCGTCTCGGGCGTCCAGGTCGACGTGAAGCCGGGCAATGCGATGCCTTTGGCCAATATTCCGGTCGGCACCATCGTCCATAATGTCGAAATGAAGATCGGCAAGGGCGGCGCGATCGCCCGTTCGGCCGGCGCCTATGTGCAGATCGTCGGCCGCGACCAGGGCTATGTCTCGCTGCGCCTGGGTTCGGGCGAACAGCGCCTGGTTCACGGCCAGTGCTTTGCCACTGTCGGCGCGGTGTCCAACCCCGACCACATGAACGCCTCGCTCGGCAAAGCGGGCCGCAATCGCTGGCTCGGCAAGCGCCCGCACAACCGCGGTGTGACGATGAACCCGGTCGATCATCCCCATGGCGGCGGCGAAGGCCGCACCTCGGGCGGCCGCCATCCGGTCAGCCCGTGGGGCAAGCCGACCAAGGGCAAGAAGACTCGCAGCAACAAATCGACCGACAAATTCATTGTCGCCTCGCGGCACGTCCGCAAGAAGAAGGGCTAAGCCATGGCGCGTTCAATCTGGAAGGGCCCGTTCATCGACGGTTATCTCTTGAAGAAGGCGGATACGGCGCGCGGCACAGGCCGCTCCGACGTCATCAAGATATGGAGCCGCCGTTCGACGATCCTGCCGCAATTCGTCGGCCTCATCTTCGGCGTTCACAACGGGCACAAGCATGTGCCGGTTGCCGTCACCGAGGACATGATCGGCCATAAGTTCGGCGAATTCTCGCCGACCCGCACGTTCCACGGTCACACCGCGGACAAGAAGGCCAAGAGAGCTTAATCGCCATGTCCAAGCAAGCAACCCCTCGCGTCTTGAGCGACACCGAAGCCAAAGCGGTCGTGCGCATGCTGCGCGTCAGCCCGCAGAAGCTCAATCTTCTGGCCCAGCTCATTCGCGGCAAGAAGGTTTCGGCGGCGCTCGCCGATCTCGAATTCTCGCGCAAGCGCATTTCCACCGAAGTGCGCAAGGGGCTGGAATCGGCGATCGCCAATGCGGAAAACAACCACGACCTCGATGTCGACGATCTCATCGTCAGCGAAGCCTATGTCGGCAAGGCGATGGTGATGAAGCGCTTCAGCCCGCGCGCGCGCGGCCGGGCGGGACGCATCGAAAAGCCGTTCTCGAATTTGACGATCATCGTTCGCGAAGTCGCGGCAAAATCCGCCGAAGCAGCGGCCTGAGGAGACAGCCATGGGTCAGAAGGTCAATCCGATCGGGCTTCGTCTGGGCGTTAACCGGACGTGGGATTCCCGCTGGTATTCGGGCAAGAACGAATATGGCAAGCTTTTGCACGAGGACATGAAAATCCGCGAAGTGCTGATGAAGAATTTGAAGCAGGCCGCCATTTCGAAAATCATCATCGAGCGGCCGCACAAGAAATGCCGCGTCAATATCCATTCGGCCCGCCCCGGCGTCGTTATCGGCAAGAAGGGCGCGGATATCGATAAATTGCGCAAGCTTGTCGCCAAGCTGACCGAATCGGAAGTGGCGATCAATATCGTCGAAGTGCGCAAGCCCGAGGTCGACGCGACCTTGGTCGCCGATTCGATCGCCCAGCAGCTCGAGCGCCGCGTCGCGTTCCGCCGCGCCATGAAGCGCGCCGTGCAATCGGCGATGCGGCTTGGCGCCGAGGGCATCCGCATCAATTGCTCCGGGCGATTGGGCGGGGCGGAAATCGCCCGTCTCGAATGGTATCGCGAAGGGCGCGTGCCGCTGCACACTTTGCGCGCCGACGTCGATTATGGCGTGGCGACGGCCCATACGGCCTATGGCACGTGCGGCATCAAGGTATGGATCTTCAAGGGTGAAATCCTCGAGCACGATCCGATGGCCCAAGACAAGAAGCTCGCCGAGGCCGATCATTCGGGCAGCGGCAATCGTCCGCGGCGCGAGCGTGAGCCGCGCGACCGCGACGCCGCCTGATCTTTTGAAAGTTTGCGACCATGCTGCAGCCTAAGAAAACCAAGTTTCGCAAAGCCTTCAAGGGCCGCATCCGCGGCGTCTCCAAGGGCGGCTTCGAATTGAACTTCGGTCAGTTCGGATTGAAGGCGTTGGAGCCCGAACGCGTGACCGCCCGTCAGATCGAGGCGGCCCGCCGCGCGCTGACGCGCCATATGAAGCGCGCTGGACGCGTCTGGATACGGGTGTTCCCCGATGTTCCGGTCTCCAAGAAGCCGGTCGAAGTGCGCATGGGCAAAGGCAAGGGCGCGCCCGAATTATGGGTCGTGCGCGTGGCGCCGGGCCGCATCATGTTCGAGATCGACGGCGTGCCGGCCGATATCGCGCGCCAGGCGTTCACGCTCGCCGCCGCGAAATTGCCAATCAAGACGCGCTTTGTTCAGCGCATCGTAGAATAAGAGGGCCGAGCGATGAAAACGAAAAACCGCCTCTCGGACTTGCGCGTCATGACCGAGGATCAATTGTCCGACGAGGCTCTGGCTTTGAAGAAAGAGCAGTTCAACCTGCGCTTTCAGCGCGCCAGCGGCCAATTGCAGAATACGTCGCGCGTGCGCGTCGTGCGGCGCGATATTGCGCGAACCAAAACGCTCGCCGCCCAAAAGCGCGCAAGCAAGAACAAGAGCTGAGGACGAGGGCTATGCCGAAGCGAATTCTCCAGGGCGTCGTCGTCAGCGACAAGCAAGACAAGACTTTGGTGGTCAAGGTCGAGCGCCGATTCACCCATCCGTTGTTGAAGAAGACCGTGCGCCGCTCGAAAAACTACCATGCGCATGTCGAAAACAAGACGCATAAGATCGGCGACACCGTCTCGATCGAAGAGACCAAGCCGATTTCGAAGCTCAAGCGATGGATTGTCGTCGACGGCGCTCTCGCCAAGAGCTGAAGGCCAGCGGCGGGATAGGATTTTAATCAAGGAGACGAGGGTCTCCTTCAGGCGTAGTCCGGCGTTCGACAAAGGCGCTGGAAACCGATCTGACAAGAAAGGCGAATAAGCCATGATTCAGATGCAAACCAACCTCGAGGTCGCCGATAATTCCGGCGCGCGTCGCGTGATGTGCATCAAGGTGCTTGGCGGCTCCAAGCGCCGCTACGCTTCGGTCGGCGACATCATCGTCGTGTCGATCAAGGAAGCCATTCCGCGCGGCCGCGTCAAGAAGGGCGACGTCATGAAGGCGGTCGTCGTGCGCACTGCCAAGGACATCCGCCGTTCCGACGGATCGGTGATCCGCTTCGATTCGAATGCGGCGGTGTTGATCAACGCGCAGTCCGAGCCGGTCGGCACGCGCATCTTCGGGCCGGTGCCGCGCGAATTGCGCGCCAAGAACCACGTCAAGATCATTTCGCTCGCGCCGGAGGTGCTGTGATGGCCGCCAAGATCAAGAAGGGCGATAAGGTCGTCGTTCTGGCCGGACGCGACAAGGGCCGTTCGGGCGAGGTCGCCTCGGTCGATCCGCGCGCCCGGCGCGCGATCGTGCAGGGCGTCAATCTCGTCAGGCGCCACACGCGCCAGACCGCCCAGACCCAGGGCGGCATTATTTCCAAGGAAGCGTCGATCGACCTTTCCAATCTGGCGATCGCCGATCCCACGACCGGCAAGCCGACGCGCGTCGGCTTCAAAATTCTCGATGACGGCCGCAAGGTCCGCATCGCCAAGCTTTCCGGAGACCTGATCGATGGCTGAGGCAAAATCCGACAAGGGCGCCAAGGCGGGCAAAGCCGACAAGGGCGCCAAGACGGGCAAGGAGACCAAGACGGGCAAGGAGGCCAAGACGCCGAAGGCGGACGCGCAGGCCGACGCCGGCAAGCAGGCCAAGGTCAAGGGCAAGCCGGCCGCCGAAAAGGGGCAGGCCGCCCCCGCCGCCGCCATGCCCAAGGACTATGTCGCGCGTCTCAAGAAGATGTATCGCGAGGAGATCGTTCCCAAGCTGGTCAAGGAATTTGGCTATAAGAACGCGATGGAAGTGCCGCGCCTTGACAAGATCGTGCTCAATATGGGCGTCGGCGAAGCGGTGAACGACACCAAGAAAGTGGCGTCCGCGGCGGCCGATCTTGCGCTGATCGCCGGCCAGAGGCCGATCGTGACGCGCGCGCGCAAAGCGATCTCGACCTTCAAGGTGCGCGAAAACATGCCGATCGGCGCGAAGGTGACGCTTCGCCAGACGCGCATGTATGAATTCCTCGATCGTCTCGTCACCGTGGCGTTGCCGCGCGTGCGCGACTTTCGCGGCCTCGACCCGAAGTCCTTCGACGGACGCGGCAATTACGCTCTGGGCGTCAAGGAGCACATCATCTTCCCCGAAATCGATTACGACAAGGCGGAAGCGATGCTTGGCATGGACATTGTCGTTTGCACGACAGCCAAGACCGACGCGGAGGCGCAGGCTCTGCTTGCCGCCTTCAACTTCCCGTTCCGGCAGTGAGCTGAACCGCTCAAACGCGGAAATGCGAGGCATCAATGGCAAAGAAGAGTTCGATCGAGAATAACAATCGCAAGGCGCGGCTGGTGAAGAAATTCGCGGGCCGCCGCAAACGGCTGCTGGATATCGCCAACAACGAAAAGCTGGCGATGGAGGAGCGTTTCGAGGCGCGCCTCAAGCTCAGCCTGACGCCGCGCAATTCCGCGGCCGGCCGCGTGCGCAATCGTTGCTTGGTGACGGGGCGTCCGCGCGCCTATTACCGCAAATTCAAAATGTCGCGTATCGCATTGCGCGAACTTGGCAACAAAGGCCTGATCCCAGGCCTCGTCAAGTCGAGCTGGTGAGGGGGAGACGATCATGGCTGTGAACGATCCCTTGGGCGATATGTTGACCCGCATCCGCAATGCGCAGATGCGCAAACGCGGCAAAGTGTCGACGCCGGGCTCGAGCCTGCGCGCGCATGTTCTCGATGTGCTCGCCTCGGAAGGCTATATCCGCGGTTATTCGACGACCGATTACGGCAACGGCCGTTCGGAATTCGAAATCGAATTGAAATATTTCGACAACGAGCCGGTCATCCGCAAGATCGAGCGGGTCTCCAAGCCCGGCCGGCGCGTCTATGTGGCGGTCGATGCGATGCCGCGCGTCGCCAATGGCCTTGGCGTGGCGATTCTCTCGACGCCCAAGGGCGTCATGGCGGATCATGCGGCGCGTGAAAATCATGTCGGCGGCGAAGTCCTCTGCAAGGTCTTCTGACCGCTAGAAATGGAAAAGAGCTATGTCTCGTGTTGGCAAAAAGCCTGTCATGGTCCCCTCTGGCGTCACCGCCAAGCTGGATGGCCATATTGTCGCCGTCAAAGGCGCCAAGGGCGAATTGAAGTTCGCGGCGCCCGATGAGGTCGACGTCAAGATCGAGGGCAACCTCATCAGCATCGATCCGCGCGGCGACAGCAAGCGGGCGCGGGCGATGTGGGGCACCTCGCGCTCGATGATCCAGAATCTGGTCGAGGGCGTCACCAAGGGCTTTGAAAAGAAGCTCGAGATCAACGGCGTTGGCTACAGGGCCGCGGTCGCGGGCAAGAACCTGCAGATGTCGCTCGGCTTCAGCCATGACGTGATCTATCCGATCCCGACCGGCGTCACGATCGTGACGCCCAAGCCGACGGAAATCACCATCACCGGCATCGACAAGCGGCAGGTCGGCCAGATCGCCGCCGAAATCCGCGCGTTTCGCGGACCCGAGCCCTATAAGGGCAAGGGCGTGAAATATGCCGGCGAATTCATCTTCCGCAAGGAAGGCAAGAAGAAGTAAGGGCGCTGTTATGGCTAAATCCAACAAGACCGGCGACCGGCGCAAGGCGCGCATCCGCCGCACCGTGATCGCCCGCAGTTACGGGCGCCCGCGCCTTAGCGTGTTCCGCTCGTCCAAGCAGATCTACGCGCAGGTCATCGACGACGAGAAGGGCGTGACGATCGCCGCGGCCTCCTCGCTGGAAAAGACGCTGCGCGAGGGCCTGAAGACCGGCGCCAATGTCGAGGCGGCGCGCCGCATCGGCAAGGAGCTTGCCGAGCGCGCGGCCAAGGCCGGCGTCAAGCAGGTCGTGTTCGATCGCGGCGGCTATATGTATCACGGGCGCGTCAAGGCGCTCGCCGAGGGGGCGCGCGAAGGCGGCCTCGACTTCTAAAATAGGCAAAACGAAGCGAGCGGGCGCCTTCGGCGTTCCGCGTTCAGTGACGGAATGGATTTGACAAATGGCGCGTGAAGGGGAAGGCGGCCGCGGCCGCGACCACAATCGGGAGGAGCGGGACAGCGAATGCGTCGACCGTCTCGTTCACATCAATCGCGTTGCGAAAGTCGTGAAGGGCGGACGCCGGTTCGGCTTTGCCGCTCTCGTCGTCGTCGGCGACCAGAAGGGCCGCGTCGGCTTTGGCCATGGCAAGGCGCGCGAAGTGCCCGAGGCGATCCGCAAGGCGACGGAAGCGGCCAAGCGCGGCGTCGTGCGCGTGCCGCTTCGCGAGGGGCGCACGCTGCATCATGACGTCAACGGTCGCCATGGCGCGGGCCGCGTCATTCTTCGCGCCGCCCCGGCCGGCACCGGCATCATCGCCGGCGGCCCGATGCGCGCCGTCTTCGAGACGCTGGGCGTGCATGACGTCGTCGCCAAGAGCCAGGGCTCGTCCAACCCCTACAACATGGTGCGCGCGACTTTCGACGCGCTTCGCCAGGAAGACAGCCCGCGCTCGGTCGCTCAAAGACGCAACATCAAAGTATCCACGCTGCAGTCCCGACGCGTCGGCGTCGAGGCCGATGCGTCGGATTCATGATCGGGAAGCCCATCATGCCGCAGACCAAGAAGATCACGCTCGAACAGACCGCCAGCGCCATCGGGCGCGAGCGGGCCCAGCGCCAGACCCTTATCGGCCTTGGCCTCAACAAGATCGGCCGGCGCTCCGCCGTCCTCGATACGCCCGCCGCTCGCGGCATGATCGCCAAGGTCGCGCATCTCGTGCGCGTCATTGACGGCATGTGAGGACAGAAACATGAAACTCAACGGCATTACCGACAATCCCGGCTCCTCGCAGGCGCGCACGCGCGTCGGGCGCGGCATTGGTTCGGGCAAAGGCAAACAATCGGGCCGCGGCGGCAAGGGCCAGACGGCGCGCTCGGGCGTGCGCATCAAGGGCTTCGAAGGCGGCCAGATGCCGCTGCATCGCCGCCTGCCCAAGCGCGGCTTTACCAATCCTTCGGCCAGCGACATCAACGGGGTCAATCTCGGCCGTATTCAGATTGCGATCGATGCGGGCAAACTCGACGCCGCCAAGGCGGTGACGATCGAGGCTTTGGTCGAGGCGGGCGTCTGCGCCCGCTCGCGCGACGGCGTCAAGATTCTCGGCAAGGGCGAACTTAACGCCAAACTGTTCTTTGAAGTGCTCGCGGCCTCCAAGAGCGCGATCGCGGCGATCGAAAAGGCCGGCGGCCAGGTCAAAGTGCTGCGGGCCGAAGCGGCGGTCGCCGAGGCCTGAGGCCCCGCGGGTGGTGACAAATCGCTGCGGGCCGACCATATGACGAAGCGGACGGATAGGGAGCTTTTGAGCTCTCAACTCCGCCCGTAAAGTCAGACCCTGTTGAACCCGGCGCCAAAGCGCCGCTCGGAGCGCTCCCCATGGCATCGGCAGCCGAACAGCTTGCAGCCAACATCAATTGGTCCGCCTTCGGCAAGGCCGAGGAACTCAAGAAGCGCATCTGGTTCACGCTCGGCGCTTTGGTCATTTTCCGGCTGGGCACCTATATCCCGCTGCCGGGCATCGATCCGGCCGCCTTCGAGGCTTCCTTCCTCGGCCAGAAACAGGGCGTGCTCGATCTCTTCAATATGTTCTCGGGCGGCGCCGTGCAGCGCATGGCGATTTTCGCGCTCAACATCATGCCGTATATTTCGGCCTCGATTATCATCCAGCTCCTCAGCTCCGTCATCCCCAGCCTCGAAGCCCTCAAGAAGGACGGCGAGGCCGGGCGCAAGGTGCTCAATCAATATACGCGCTACCTCTGCGTGCTGCTGGCCGTCTTCCAGGCCTATGGCATTTCGGTCGGCCTGCAGGGCCGCGAAGGCATTGTCGCCGAACCCGGCCTGTTCTTCACGCTATCGACGGTGGTGACGCTGACCGGCGGCACGATGTTTCTCGTGTGGCTCGGCGAACAGATCACCTCGCGCGGCGTCGGCAACGGCTCCTCGCTCATCATATTTGCCGGCATTGTCGCGCGCCTGCCCGAGGCGATCGTCCAGACCTTCGAGCTTGGCCGCCAGGGCGCGATCTCGACCGGCCTGGTGATCGGCGTCCTCGTGATGGCGGTGGCGGTGATCGCCTTCATCGTGTTCATGGAGCGCGCGCAGCGGCGCGTGCCGATCACTTATCCCAAAAAGCAGGTCGGCAATAAGATGTACGAGGGGCAGAGTTCGTTCCTGCCGCTCAAGCTCAATACGGCGGGCGTCATTCCGCCGATTTTCGCCTCCTCGCTGCTGCTGCTGCCGACCACGGTGGCCAATTTCGCGCAAGGGAGTTCGGGCTCGGGCGTTCTGGCGACGATCTCGACGCTGCTGGGGCGCGGCAGCCCGCTTTATTATTTGCTCTATGTCGGCCTCATCGTATTCTTCGCCTTCTTCTATACCGCGACGGTGTTCAACCCGACCGACACGGCCGACAATCTCAAGAAGCATGGCGGGTTCGTTCCCGGGGTGCGGCCCGGCGAGCGCACGGCGCAATATATCGATCAGATCCTCACCCGCATCACGGTGCTCGGCGCCCTCTATCTCGCGCTGATTTGCCTGTTGCCGGAAATGCTGATTTCTTATGCGGCGCTGCCGTTCTATTTTGGAGGCACGTCGCTGTTGATCGTCGTCAACGTCACGATGGATACGGTGGCGCAAATTCACGGACATCTACAGGCCCACCAATATGAAGGCCTGATCCGCAAGGCAAAGCTTAGGGGGAGAAAGAGATGAGGTTGATACTGCTCGGGCCGCCGGGCGCCGGTAAGGGCACCCAAGCGACGCGGCTCGTGGAGAAATTCGGTATCCCTCAGCTCTCAACAGGCGACATGCTTCGCGCGGCGGTCAAGGCCGGCACGCCGGTCGGCCTGCGCGTCAAAGCGGTGCTGGAATCTGGCTCGCTCGTCTCGGACGACATTGTCGTTGGCATTGTCGCCGACCGCATCGACGAGCCGGACGCAAAAGGCGGCTTCATTCTCGACGGCTTTCCGCGCACGATCGCGCAGGCCGAGGCGCTTGACGCGATGCTCGCGCGCAAGGACATGAAGCTCGGCGCGGCGATCGAATTGCAGGTCGATCCCGACAAGCTCATCGATCGCATCCTGCGACGGGCCGAGCAGGCGATGGCCGCCGGACAGCCTGTGCGCAAGGACGACGACCCGGAAGTGTTCAAGACCCGCCTTGCCGCCTATCAGCGCGACACGGCGGCGGTGACGCCCTATTATCGCGACCGCGGCGTGCTGCATGTCGTCGACGGCATGGCGCCGATCGGCAATGTTTCGGCCTCGATCGACGAAATATTGGCCGCCTACGCCTGAGTTCGTTCCCTCCCCGCAGGGGGGAGGGAGAAACGGCGCCGGCCCTTGATAATTTCGCGCCCGGTCGAGGAGAAGCGATGAGCGAGCCCGAGGTTCGGATCGAACGACGCGGCCGCGCCGGATCGATCGTCCTCAACCGGCCCAAGGCCCTCAACGCGCTCAATCTGGGCATGGTGCGCGCCATTGCCGCGGCGCTCGACGCCTGGGAGCGCGACGATTCCGTCACGCGAATCATCGTGACGGGCGCCGGTGGGCGGGCCTTTTGCGCGGGCGGCGACATTCGCTGGCTCTATGAGCAGGGCCGGGCTGGCGACCATGCCGCGCAACTGGCCTTCTGGCGCGAGGAATACCAGTTGAACCGCCGCATCAAGAGATACCCCAAGCCCTATGTCGCGTTGGTCGACGGCATTGTGATGGGCGGCGGCGTCGGCGTCTCCGCGCATGGCGCCTGGCTTATCGCGGGCGATCATTTCGCCTTCGCCATGCCGGAAGTCGGCATCGGCTTTTTCCCCGATGTCGGGGCGAGCTTTCTTTTGCCGCGGCTGCCCCATCGCGCGGGCGCCTATCTCGCTTTGACGGGCGCGAGAATTGGCGCGAGCGACGCCCTCGCGCTCGGCCTGGCGCGGGCCGCAGCGCCGAGCGCCCGCATCGGCGAACTGGCCTCCGCTCTCGAAGATCGCGCGCCGATCGACGTCATTGTCGCGGAATTCGCCTTGCCGGCGCTGGCCTCGCCTCTATTGGCGCAAGGGGCGTGGATCGAGGCCTGCTTTGCCCATTCGACGCCCGCGCAAATCATTGCCGCTTTGGCCGAAGGCGCGGCGGCCGATTTGCCTGTCGCCAAAGCAACGCGCGAGGCCATGCTGGCCAAATCGCCGACGAGCCAGGCCATCGCGCTGCGGCAAATGGAGCTTGGCCGCTCGCTTTCCTTCGAAGAAGCGATGATGATGGAATTTCGCATCGTCTCGCGAATCTGTCGCGGACATGATTTCTACGAGGGCGTGCGCGCCTTGATCGTCGACAAGGACAATCGGCCGGATTGGCGCCCCAGCGCCGCCGATGCGGTCTCCAAAGCCGCCATCGATGCTTATTTTGCGCCGCTCGGACAGAGCGAGCTCACGTTCGAGGCGGCCGATCGATGAAGGAGACGGCAAGACATGGCGAGGGGACGGAGCCGATACGCGCCATCGACCACGCGCCGATGCCGGCCATTCGCATGATCGGCGCCGCGACGACCACTGATCGGTCCGCCAGGGTGCGCTGGACCATGGTGCTGGTGTGGTTCATGCGCACGATGGCGGTCGCCTGGATCGCCAAAGGCCTGCTCGGCTGGACAATCGTGCTGGGGATCAACAGCGGCGTCGCCGAATTTATCGAACTTCCCGCGCTCGCGCAGGGCATGATCGGCTTTTTCGCCGTCGCCGATCTGATGGCGGCGGTTGGCCTATGGCTCGCCGCCCCCTGGGGCGGGGTGCTTTGGCTGATTTGCGCGGCGACCGAGGTGATGGCCGCCACTTTGGGCGCCGGCGCCTCGATGGCCGGAGCCTTCGGCGTCATCCTGGATCTCGGGCTGATCGCCGCTTATTTCGCCCTGAGCTGGCTCGCCGCGAATGAGCGCGTTTAACCCCAAGGCGGGCGAACCTTTAAGGATTTGGCAAAGTAAACAAAGCCTTGGATTTAGATCAAATTTACTCAATCAAGTAAACTTTAGATTCATCCTGACTTTTAAACTCGTCTTCATGGCCTACCATTATAGTTCACCTCATAGACGGACCGAATATAAAAGTCGGCCGGGGAAAGTCGAACAAGTGGGTGTGCTATGAGAAACATTGCCAAGTCTGAAGAAATCACCAGTCGATCCGAACGAATTGCCGAGGTCCGCCCAGTATATCTTGAAGCGCTGACGATGGTGGAGCGCCTCCATCGTCGCCTTCTCGACGTCATCAAGGACGAATTCGATCGTCGCGGCCGCTCGGACGTCAATGCCGTGCAGGCGCTGTTGCTCTATAATATCGGCGATAAGGAACTCACCGCCGGCGAATTGCGCACGCGCGGCTATTACCTCGGCTCCAACGTCTCCTATAACGTCAAGAAAATGGTCGAGATGGGCTACCTGCATCATGCGCGCTCGCGCATCGACCGCCGGTCGGTCCGCATCAGCCTGACCGAAAAGGGCGAGGACGTGCATAAGATCATCGCCGGGCTTTATGAGAAGCATGCGACGACGGTCGAACAGATCGGCGGCGTCTTGACCGACGATTTCGCCCGCATGAACCAGTCGCTGGCCCGCCTCGAGCGCTTCTGGACCGACCAGATCAAATATCGCCTCTAAGGGCGTGGCAAGCTCGAAGGGCGCGGGAGCGCTTGGGAAAAGCGCGCCCGGCTCGCAAGAGCGCCAAGAATCATAGATGGGCCACACCCATGGCTTGCCCGCGCGCCGATGATCCCGGCTCGCGGGCTTCTTTGCGTCGCGCGCGGCGCCCTTTCCGGCCCGCAACTCTTTGTGATGGGGCGCAAATATGGCCCGTTGCGCGCGCAAGCCATAAAATCGCCCGACTGCTCGGGCTCCCTTAACGAAGAACTGTGATAATTCATCGGCGCAAGTTCGGGGCGCCCGACGTTCAGCATACAGGGCGGAGCCAAGGCTTTCCTCCGGATCGGGAGTGAGGCTGTTGGGACCGCGCGCCGTTTGGGGTTATGAGTTCGCGAAACTTTCAACTGGGGCCTGCCTTTCTATGAACCATCTGCAATCCACCCGATTCAAACGACGCGCTTTCCTTTCGGCGAAAGCCATTGGCGGGATGGCGGGGGTCATGGCGGCCCTGTTCGCCTTGAGCGCCGTTGCCCAGCAGGCCGACGGCGCGGAAGCGCCGCAGGCCGAATGGCGGCAAAGCTACGAGACCGCCGAGCGGCTCGCGGTCAATCGCGAGACGACGCCGACCCTGTCGCCGGCGACGCTGGCGGCGACCGAAGCGGCGATCCAGCAATATCAGGGCATCGTTTCGCGCGGCGGCTGGAACCCGGTGCCCGCCACCGCCGAATTGAAGCTCGGCGTCAAATCCAAGGCGGTGCAGGCCTTGCGGCAAAGGCTGGTGGTTTCGGGCGACCTCGATGCGGTCGCCGGCTCCGGCCCAGTGTTCGATTCCTTCGTCGAGGCGGCGGTCAAAAGGTTCCAGGCGCGCCATGGGCTCGGCCCGACCGGGTTCGTCGGCGAACAGACTTTCACCGAACTCAATGTCCCGGCCGAGGCGCGGCTTCAGCAATTGGAAACCAATATCGTGCGCCTGCGCGCCTTTTCCGGCAATCTTGGCGACCGCTTCGTTATGGTCAACATTCCGGCGGCGGCCGTCGAGACCGTCGAGAACGGCGTCGTCTATTCGCATCACGCGGCCGGGGTCGGCAAGATCGACCGCCAGTCGCCGATCATGCAGGCCAAGGCGACGCAGATCAATTTCAATCCGTTCTGGACAGTGCCGCCCTCCCTCATCAAGAAGGATCTGATCCCCAAGATGCAGGCCGATCCGACCTATCTGACCGAGGAGAAGATTCGCGTCTTCAACAAGGAAGGCCAGGAAGTCTCGCCCCAGTCGATCAACTGGAATTCGCTCGACGCGACCAATTATAAATATCGCCAGGATACCGGCGCCGACATCAACTCGCTTGGCTTCGTGCGCGTCAACATCCCCAACCCTTACGGCGTTTATATGCACGACACGCCCTCGAAGGGCATTTTCGGCGATGATTTCCGCTTCGTTTCGTCCGGCTGCGTGCGCGTGCAGGATGTTCGCGATTACGTCGCCTGGCTGCTCAAGGACACGCCCGGCTGGTCGCGCGACCAGATCGACGAAGTGATCCGCTCCGGCCAGCGGCTCGACGTGACCCTGGCGCAGCCCGTCAATGTCTATTGGGTCTATGTCACGGCCTGGGCGACGCCCGACGGCGTCACGCAGTTCCGCGACGACATCTACCAGCGCGACGGCGCCGGCCCCGGCCCGATGGCGACCGCGGTCCCCGCGGAGCCGATGGCGGCGGTTCAAGAGTAAGATCGCGCCAATCGCCCCGGCGCCGCGCCGCCCCTCATCCCAAGGCGAATGCAAAGCATTCGTCCGCAGTCATGCTCCGCATGACGCCTTCTCCCGCTTCGCGAGAGAAGGGGCGCCCCAAGGGCTAGTCGGACGCTTCCGCCGCATGCGATGATCCATCAGCACAAGGCTGCGGGCAGATTTATGCATAACAATCCAATCGTCGAAGTCGGGCGCGGCGCCGGCGCCGTCCGCTTCGGCGCCGATTTGCCGCTCGCCCTCATCGCCGGGCCGTGCCAGCTCGAGAGCCGCGCGCATGCGCTGGAAATGGCCGGCGCGCTGAAAGAGATCGCGCGCAAGCTCGGCTTCGGCCTCGTGTTCAAGACCTCGTTCGACAAGGCCAACCGCACCTCGGGCGCGGGCCAGCGCGGCATCGGCCTGAAGGACGCGCTGCCGATCTTCGCCGAAATCCGCGAGAGCCTCGGCCTGCCGGTCATCACCGACGTCCATGAGCCCGATCAATGCGCGCTGGCGGCGCAAGCCGTCGACGTGCTGCAGATCCCGGCGTTCCTATGCCGCCAGACCGATCTCCTCGTGGCGGCGGCGCGCACGGGCCGGGCGGTCAATGTCAAGAAGGGCCAGTTCCTTGCGCCCTGGGACATGAAACACGTCGTCGCCAAAGTCGCGGGCGCCGGCGGCGCCAATGTGCTGGTGACCGAACGGGGCGTCAGCTTTGGCTATAATACATTGATCTCGGATATGCGCGCCTTGCCGATCCTGGCGAGGGACACCGGCGCGCCGGTGATTTTCGATGCGACCCATTCCGTCCAGCAGCCCGGCGGGCAGGGCGCCTCGTCGGGCGGCCAGCGCGAATTCGTGCCCGTGCTGGCGCGCGCGGCGGTCGCCGTTGGCGTTGCCGGCATTTTCATCGAGACGCATCAGGACCCCGACCACGCGCCTTCCGACGGCCCCAATATGGTGCCGCTGCGCGATTTTGCGGGCCTGATCGGCGAGCTCATGGAATTCGATGAATTGGCCAAGCGGCGCCGCTGAGGCCTCTTGACTTTGGCCCTGCCTTGGCCCGATTTGAGCCCTGGCGCGCTCGTCATCAATCAGTCACGCGTCAGGAATATCCGATTCCGATGGACGACTTTCTGTTCAGCTATGCGGCGCCGACCGATACGCCCGTCAAGCGCAAACTGATTCGGTTGGTGGAGAGGGCGACGGGTCAGCCGGTCCTCAAACGCCTTTATCTCGACAATCAGCGTTTCCCCCGGCCCAGCGAAAGCTTTTGGGCGGCGGCGGTGCGGTCCTTGGCGCTCAACGTGCTCTATGACGAGGCGGCTTTGGCGCGCCTGCCGCGCGCTGGCGCGACGGTATTCGTCGCCAACCATCCCTATGGCGTGCTCGACGGGCTGGTGATCTCCTGGCTCGTGCAGAAAGTGCGGCCCGATTTCCTGGTGCTGACCAATGCGGTGCTGATGCGCGCGCCCGAAGTGCGGGACTATGTGCTGCCGATCGATTTTTCCGACAATCCCGAAGCGCGCGCGATGAATTTGAAATCGCGGGCGGCGGCCAGGGACCAACTCGACAAGGGCGGCGCGGTGGTGGTGTTTCCAGCCGGCGGCGTTTCAACCGCGCCCGATCGTCTGGGGCGCCGGCCGGCGGTGGACGCGCCCTGGCAGCCCTTCGTCGCCCAGCTCATCCAGCGCGCCCAGGCGAGCGTCGTGCCGATCCGGTTCGGCGGCCAGAACAGCCGCCTGTTCCAGATCGCCAGCCATGTCAGCCTGACGCTGCGCCTGTCGCTGCTATTCCACGAAGTGAAGACGCGAATGGGAACGACCTTGCCGGTGGCGATCGGCGCGCCGATTCCGTTCGCCGATATCGCCCATCTCAAGGATCGCAAGGCGCTGGCCGATCATTTGATGGCGCTGACCTATGCGCTGGGGCTTCGCCCGCCCGCCACCGCCCATAAGCAAAGCTCCGGCGCGAAACTGCGCGGCAAGCTGCGCAAATTGCGCCAGCGCCTGGCGGCGTGAAAATCGTCATTGCGAGCGGAGCCCGGACAAATGCTCCGCATTTGCCTTGAGAAGCAACCCAGAGGTCGCGCGCTATCTTGAGAGGACACGACCTCTGGGTTGCTTCGCTCCGCTCGCAATGACGGCGAAAGTCCTTACCCGCGTCCTCGATAGGGCGCGACGCCCTGGTCGGGCGCCCATACGCCCTTAGGGAGTTCGCCCGTCTGCCAGAACACGTCGATCGGAATGCCGCCGCGCGGAAACCAATAGCCGCCGATGCGCAGCCAGCGCGGTTTCAACAGCCCGGCCAGATCCTTGCCGATCCGCACCGTGCATTCCTCGTGGAAGGCGCCGTGATTGCGAAAGCTGCCAAGATAGAGTTTCAGCGATTTCGACTCGACGAGCCATCGGTCCGGCGTGAAATCGATCACCAGGTGGGCGAAGTCGGGCTGGCCGGTGACCGGGCAAAGCGAAGTGAATTCGGGCGCCGTAAAACGCGTCACGTAATTGGTGTCGACATGCGGATTCGGCACGCGCTCCAGAATATCGGCATGCGGGCGTTCGGGCAGGATCGAGGGGCGACCGAGATGGGTCAGCCCGGCCCGCGGCTTGGGTTTGGGCATGGGGGCTCGTCTAAAAACCCCTTCTCCCACCTTCGGCGGGAGAAGGGAAGCGCCCCTACCGCGCGCCGACCGCCTGTACAGCGGGACGCTCCAGCGCCGGATTATGCCCTAGCACGAGGACGATGACCGCGCCGACGATCGCGCAGGCGGCCAGGAACATCAGGCTGGCGAAATCGGTCCCGGTATAATCCTTCAGCCAGCCGAACACCTGCGGGCCGAAATAGCCGCCGAGATTGCCGATCGAATTGACCGCGGCGATGCCGGCCGCCGCGCCCGTCCCGGTCAGGAAGGTCGTCGGCAGCGTCCAGAACACCGGCAGCACGGCGAAGAAGCCGAAGCCGGCGACGCAAAGGAAGATCATCTTGGTCAGCGGCGTCGGCATGATCGCGGCGGCCGCGAGGCTGATGACGATGACGGCGAGGGGAATCACCGTGTGCCATTTGCGCTCCTGGGTCCGGTCGGAATGACGGCCCCACAGGATCATCCCGACCGCGCCCACGATATAGGGCAGCGCCGTGATGAAGCCGACCTCGATATTGCTCAATTCGCCAAAGCCCTTGATGATCTGCGGCAGGAAGAAGCTGAGCCCGTATTGAGGAATGTTGCAGCCCATATAGACGAAGCCGAGCGCGATGATGCGCGGATCGAGCATCGAACGATACCACGACATGGCGCCATGCCGCTCGCGATTGGCGCGCTCGGCGTCGAGCCGCTCCTGAAGCCATTGGCTTTCCCCAGGCGCCAGCCAATGGGCCTCTTTGGGGCGATCGGTCAGATAGGAGAGAACGGCGAGCGTCATGAGGATCGCCGGCACGGCCTCGATGAGGAACATCCACTGCCAGCCGTGCAGGCCCGCGACGCCTTCGAGGTTGAGGATGAAGCCGGAAATCGGCGCGCCGATCACCGTCGAGATCGGAATGGCGAACATGAACCAGCCGATGATTCTGGCCCGATAGGCGGCCGGGAACCACAATGTCAGAAAGAAGATAATGCCGGGAAAAAAGCCGGCTTCCGCGATGCCGAGCAGCAGCCGGACGATTTTCAGGCTCCATTCGCCCACGACGAATGCCTGCGCGCCCGCCACCAGGCCCCAGGTCAGCATAATGCGCGCGATCCACAGACGGGCGCCGAAGCGATCGAGCGCCAGATTGCTCGGCACTTCAAAGAAGAAATAGGCGATAAAGAAAATGCCCGCCGCGCCGCCGAACACGCCGGCCGTCAAACCAAGATCGTTCCTCATCGAGGCGCCGGCAAAACCGATGTTCACCCGGTCGAGATAGGCGATGAAGTAACAGAGCATCAAAAAGGGGACGAGGCGCCAGGTGACCTTGTCCATCGTTCGTTTTTCGATTTCCGGCATCGCTATTCCTCCCTGCGGTTCAGCCTGCCGGCGATATCGACCGCGTCGCCGCAAGGTCGATGAGCGCCGAAAGATTGAACCAAAGCCCGGCGCGTTCGTTATCGTTTCGCGCCTGATTGCCGCGCAAGTTGACAGGAGTTCGCCGTTTCGTGCAAGCCCTTGCCTGCGCGCCGCAGGATCGCCGCATTGCTTGCCCATTGCAGGCGAAGGAGCGCCATGCGGCCGGCGCTCTTATCCCCACCCATCGCTGGGCGCACGGCGCGCTAAGACTTGCGACTCGCGGCGCGATAGCCCAATCACTGGCCAAGGAGGCGCCGCCATGAACCCAGCCGACAGAGGGCCGCTCGTTCCGCTCATCACGATCATGGCGGGCGCGATTCTGATCGCCTGCGCAATCTGGGCTTCGCTCAGCCTGCAATCGTGGCTCATGGCGGGAATCGCCGGCGCCGGCGGTCTGGCGCTATGGCGCCTGGCTCTGGCCGCAAAACCGTTTTCCCCAATACAGATCGTTCTCGACGCGTCGGCTTTCGCGATATTTGCGTTCCTGCGCAATGATTCGATCGGTTTCTGGCAATTGCCGGGACCCTGGGTCGACGTTCCCCGCTTCGATGTCGCGGGCGCGGCGATCGCTTATGTCGTCTATGTCGGCGGCTCGCTCGCCGCGCTTTTGAGCCGCTATCGCGGTCTGCGCGCCAGCGAGGCCGTGGGCCTCGTCGCGCTGCCCTTCCTGTTCAACCTCGTCATGGTTCTGGGCGCCGATTGGCATATGCAGGAATTGGGCGCGCTGCTGAGCCCCGATGTCCCGCATGAGTTTCAAGCTCAGGTGTTCGTCGGCCGCATGGCGATCCTGTTCGCCATCGGCGAAGCGATGCTGCTGGGCTTTTCGACGATCGGAACCGGCCGCCCGACGACCAATCTAAGGCTTCATGCGCTGATGCTGGTCGGCGGCGCGCTTGCCGCTCTGTCGCCGCTCACCGCCAATCTTGCCCAAAGCGTCACGGAGCCGTTTCTCGCCATCGCCGTCAGCACGATTCTCGCCGCGCTCGCGCAGGCCGGCCTGTGGACGATCGTCTATGTGATGACCGGCTTGGCGCTGGATCTCCTAGGGGGCAGGCCGCCGACGTTTCACGCCGCCTACGATCATGCGCGCACCGGATTCGTCAAAGGCGCGATATACGGCGCCGTCTTCATGTTTCTGCTACTGGTCATTGCTCTGCCGCTACGCGATCCCGCCTTTGTCGCGTTCGTGCGGACTTACGCGCTTCCGCTCTCGCCGCTGCTGGGTCTTGCCTATCCGTTGATCCAGACGATCGTCGGCAGCGCCGACGGCACGCCGCCGTTCTTTGGCCGCCTCGCCAAAAACTATCACGATCCCCGCGCCTATGCGCGCGGCATCGTCGCCGGGATCGGCAGCGCCTGGGCGCTGACATCGGGCCTCAGCGAGGCGGGCGGGGGCGAGCGGTTCCTTGCGATGTTCGCCGTCGGCGCGCTCGCCTATGGCGGCGTCGATCTTGTCTTCGATGCGGCGCGCATCGGGTCGGGCGAGCGCCACAGCCTGCAGACCTGGCGCCTCTATGGCTTGGGGATCGTGCTTGGCGGCCTCGTCGCCGGCGCGCTCGGCTGGTATTTCGACACGCCGCAGATCAATGTCGTCGTCGCCAAGTTTTGGGCCTATGCGGATGTGAACTACCGGCTGACCGGCCGCGCGCTCGGCGATTTCACCGTCTATCCCTTGTTCAACAAATATGGCCAGGTCAATCTTGGCGAAGTGGCCGGCGGCGTGCGCCTGTTCTACGCCGAATCGCTTTCGGGCGTTATCAACTGGTCGATCGCGGCGCCGCTGTTCGGCGTCAATTTCGTGCTGCTTTCCGCGCTGGTGGAGCGCAGCCTGCGGCCCATCAAGGGGCTGCTGAGCGCCGACGGCATCGAGGGTCTCGTCGCGCAGACGGTGCGGGTGATGCGCTGGGGCCTATGGATGGCGCCGATCATCAATTCCTTCTTGCGCCAGTCGCCCGATCCGACCTGGTACAATCAGGACGGCGCGGTGCGCTCGCTGGTGGCGATCGGCGCCGATATCGGGCTGCCCAATGTCGATTTTCGCGCCTTCAGCCTGACCTTGTTTATCGGCCTCTTGGCCTATGACTGGCTGCGCATCCTGATCTGGTTCGATCATATGGGTCTGCGCGTCGCGACGCTCGTCAATCTGTCGTTCGTCGGCGGCGATCGCGCCGACGAGGCGGCGGCGCGCTATCTCGGCCACGCCCAGCGCACGCGCGTCATCCCCGACGGGATCCGGCGCTTTGCGACCTGGGCGCCGCTGCTGATTCCCTTTTATATTCCGCGCGGCGCCGAATGGGACAAGGCCTGGACCGGCGCGGAGACTTTGCATAATGCCGGCGGCCCGTTGCCCGGCGCGGTGCGCGTCCTCGCCATCGCCTACGCAATAGCCGGGGTCGCGGCGACGCTGGCGGCGCTGGCGATCGCCGGCCGCGCGCGCGAGAAACTTGGGCGCGCCGGTCCGCCGCTCGCCGGCGCGCCTGAAGCGCTCGGCCAATTGCCGCGCAGCTATTCCTTCAACAATGGTCTCGTCGGCGTCGAGCTTTTGCGCGACGGGCGCGGCGCGGCTTTCGTGCTGGGCGCCGCGCGCGGCAGTTTTGCGATTGACCTGACGCGCCGGCCGCTCGATCCCTTGCAATCGCGCGGCCAGTTCTTCTATGTGAGCGAAGAGGGGCAGGCGCCCTGGTCGATCGGCTATGAGCCGGCGCGCCGCGCGGGCGCCTATGACGTCGAGGAAACCGGCCGCAACAGCCTCGCCATCGCCAATGAAATCGGCGATCTTGCCGCGCGGATGGAGGTCGGGCCCGACGCGGATGGCGCGGTCCTTTCCTGGCGCGTGCGGCTTGCCGACCAATCGGGGCGCGCGCGGCGGCTGCGCGTTACGAGCTTTGCCGAGATCGCCGCGCATGAAACGGGCGCCTATGCGCGCGACATTGATTTTGCCGGCATGCATGTCGAGACGTTTTTCATCCGCCAGCTCAACGCCATTCTCGCGCGCAATCGCCTGTTGCGGTCGCCGCGCGCCGGGCGCGCCGAGATGGCGTTTTTCGCGGTGGGGAATTCGTCGCCGGGCGTTCGGCTCGTCGGCTATGAAGATTCGCGCGCGCGCTTTATCGGCGAGGGTTCGCTCGCCGATCCGATCGGAATCGGCGCGAACCGCTGGCGCAAGACCGACGACGAAGGCAAGCTATGGAGCTTCGATCCGGCCGCCAGCCTCACGTTGGAAATCGAACTTGCCGCCAATGGCATCGCCGAAATCGAGTTCATCGCCGGCCGCGCCGACAATGAGCGCGCGGCGGCCGATCTCATCGCGCAACGTCTTGCGCTGGCGCCCATCGCGCAAGACGATCTTGCCCATCGCGTCCATCACTCCCGCTCCGTCGAACCGACTTTCGCGCTGCCCAGCCGCTGGCCCTTCGCCTTCTCTGAAGACGGCAACGAGCTGCGGCTGACCCATCGCACGCCCCGTCCCTGGGCGCATGTGATGGCCAATGAGCGCGGCGCCGGCGCCGTCGTAGCCAATGATGGCGCGGTCTATTCCTTCGTCGGCAATGCGCAGCAGAACGGCCTGACGCCATTCCGTTTCGATACGGTGACGACTCCGCAGCCGGGCCAGGTGGTCTATCTCAAGAACCTCGACACGGGCGACGTCGATTCGCCCGGCTTTGCGCCCTTCCAGCGCGAGGACGCGACGCACGACGTCGTATTCGAGCCCGGCGTCGCGACCTTCCGCAAGACCCGCGGCGATCTGGCGAGCGAATATTGCGTATTCGTGCCGCCCGATTATCCCGGCGACATGCGGCGGCTCCATTTGCGCAATCTCGGCGAGAAGACTTTGCGCCTGCGCGTGACCGCTTTCTTCGACATCGTGCTCGGCGAAGACGCCAACGGCACCAAGGGCATTCTCACCTCCGACATGGTCGACAACGTCCTGATGTTCGAAAATCCGCGCAATGATTTTCAACGCGGCATTGCTTTTGCGGCGACCAGCCTGTTCGATCCCGTCAAGGAAACCATCCGCGCCCGTTTCTTCGGCGCCCCGGGGCGCAATATTACTTCGCCCGTCCTGGTCGAGACCGGCGCGCCCGATGCTTCGCAGCCCGACGACGGACGCAAGGTCGCGGTCTTTTCACGCGACGTCGAAATCGCGCCGGGCGCGGAAATGTCGATCGCCATTGTCATCGGCCAGGCGGCCGATCGCATCCTCGCGCTCGACGCCGCGCGCGCGGCGCGCGTTCCCGATGTCGAAGCGCATCTCACGGCAACGCGCGCCCATTGGGCGAGGACCTTGGGCAAGGTTCGCGTGAGCACCAACCGGCCCGATTTCGATCGGCTCGTCAACACCTGGCTGCCCTATCAGACGATGGCCTCGCGCCTGTTCGGCCGCGTCGGCCCCAACCAGCGCGGCGGCGCGTTCGGCTATCGCGACCAGTTGCAAGATGTGCTGCCGTTGATCTTCATTGAGCCGAGGCTCGCGCGCACTCAAGTCGTGCTGCATGCCGGCCAGCAATTCCTCGAGGGCGACGTGCTCAAATGGTGGCATCGCGCGCCCAATGGCCAAACCGGCCTCGGCCAGCGCACCAAGGCGAGCGATCCGCATCTGTGGCTGCCCTATGTTCTCGCGCGCTATGTCGCGGCGACGGGGGACGCGGGCGTGCTCGATGAAAACGTCGCCTATCTCGAAGGCCCCGCGGTGCCGGCGGGCGAGGATACTTTCGTCATCGCGCCGCGCGCCTCGCGCGAGAGCGGCGACGTCTACGAGCATTGCCGCCGCGCGATCGACTATACACTGCGCCATATCGGAGAAAACGGCCTGCCGCTGCTGGGCGCCGGCGACTGGAACGACGGCATAGACGCGCTCGGCCGGCAGGGGCGCGGCACGAGCGTCTGGATGGGCTTCTTCTTCTATGACGTGCTGACGCGATTTGCGCCGCTCGCTGGGATTAAGGGCGACCACGCTTTTGCCGAGCGCTGCGAGAGCGCCGGCGCCGCCCTGCGCGATGCGCTGGAGATCGGCTGGCAGGGGACGCATTACGCGCTCGACTTTGCCGACAATGGCGCGCCGCTCGGCATGCCCAATGCAATGACGACCGGCTGGCCCGCCCATTCCGGCGCCGTCGACCAAGCGCGGGGCGTCGCGGCGATCGAGGGCGGCCTCAAGAGCATCGAGCGCGCCAACCGCATTCTCCTGCTGGAAAAGCCGTTCTTCGAGCATTCCTCGCCCTATCCTGGCCGCATCGCCGATTATCCGCCCGGCGTGCGCGAGAATGGCGGCCAATATAGCCATGGCGCGTCGTGGATCGTCGACGCCTTCGTGCGCCTGTCGGAGGCGGCGCGCGCTTCCGGCGATGCGGACGGCGCCGCCGCGCTGGTCGCGCGAGCCTTCACGATTTTCGAGAAAATCTCGCCGCTGAAGAAGACCGATCCCGACAATATCGCGCGCTACGGCCTGTCGCCGAACCAGCAGCCCGCCGACATCTACGACGGTTACGGCCATGACGGGCGCGGCGGCTGGTCCTGGTACACCGGCTCGGCCGCGCGCATGCTATCGGCCGCTTACGCGATCCTCGGGCTCAAAATGGTCGACGGCGAGATCGTCGTTGCGCCGGAATTGTTCGAGGCGAAGGGCGAACTGCGGGTCGAGGCGCTGCATGCCGGCGGGCGCGACTGGCGCGGCGCGGAAGGGCAATTGGCGCCGGCGGCGGGCGCCGAAGGAGAGGCGGCCGAGACGCCCGCGGAATAGGGCGGGGCGGCGTGAGCGGCGGCAATCAGAACGCGAAGAAAGCGGCGACGAGCGCTATATTGGTGGCTTGGTGGAGGAACTGGTCGAATCCGATCAGCCACCAGAACTCGACCTGATGGGCTTGCCATCCGCCCCGATTGGCGATCAGCGTCTTGCCCCGATCGATCGCGGTATGGACGACGAGATCGACCGCTGCGAGCCACCATAGATGTGGCGCCAGCAGCAGCGCGATCGCCAGCGTGAAGCCCGCATGGCAAAGCACATGCACGGCCAGCGGCGCGAACCACCCGTGCACCTGCTCCTTGCCGCGGGCGATCCAATTGGTCTGCAAGAGGAAATCGGCCACATAATGCTTGAGCGCCATCGCCAGAAGCAGGGCGCAGAAAGTCCAAAGCGGAACGGGTGGACCAAGCTGCGGCACGACGGCATCCATGACAAAAGAGCGCTCATATGACGGCAAGATCGCTGATTTTTTGTTAAGCTGAGCGCAAGCGGACTTTTCGCGCCGCCGGCGGAGCGCGTCGTGGAAGGACCGGAACCAAAACGCCGGCGATGGCTTGCCGGCCGGTGGCAAGTCGCGGGAGTGGATCGATGACCGATCTCTGGCAGGACCCCGAGGACGCGCAGCTCGCGCGCGCCATCTTTGGCGAGGTCGATCGCCAGGCGGTCGAGGCCATGGTGCTTGACTGGGCGGCGGGGCAGGGCTTTGGCGGCGCGCGCCTCGCCTCGATCGAGATCAGCGTCGGCGCGGCCGCCACGCTCGAACTCGCTGACGGATCGAAGATCGTCGTCAAAACCTGGTCCGGCGATACGGCCGCGCCCGGCCTGTCCGCGCAATTGCAGGTGCAGGCGGCGATGTCGAAACAGGGATTCCCCGCGCCCGCCGTGCTGGCGCCCTTGTCGCCGCTGGGCCCCGGACATGCCGCGGCGATGAGCCATGAGCGGGGCGGCGAGCCGACGGATGCGCGAATCCCGGCCGTGCGCCGGCATATGGCGCAAGGCCTCGCGCTGCTGCTGCGCGAGGCCGATGCCTGCCGCGCCATTGCGGGCCTGCCCCGGCGCGAATTGCCGCCCGAAGGCGTGATCTGGCCGAAACCGCATAATTCTTTGTTCGACTTTGCGAAGACCGCCGAGGGCGCCGAATGGATCGACGATATCGCTGAGAGCGCCCTGGCGACCATGCGCAAGGCGGGCGACCGCGTCGTCGTCGGCCATAACGACTGGAGCGCCAAGAACATGCGGATGGGTCCGCAAGGCATCGCCGTGGTCTACGACTGGGATGCGATCTTCCTCGACCGCGAGACCTTCATTCTGGGTTCGGCCGTGGCGCATTTCCAGGTGACCTGGGAACTGCCGGTTCCCGAAACGCCGACCGCCGAGGCGATGGCGGCGTTTCTGCGCGACTATGAACAGGCGCGCGGCGCCGATCTCACGGCTTTCGAACTCGAAGAGGTAGCGGCGGCCGCGACCTACGCCCGCGCCTATAACGCGCGCTGCGAACACGCGATCGATCCGGTCGGCGCGCGCTGGCGCGGTTCCTCGCGCGAGAACCTTAGGTCGAACGGACCCTATACCGCCGCCGCCTTGCGCTCCTAGAGCCTCAGGCGCGCGGCTATTTCAAAAGCTTTTCCATCCGATAGTTTCTGAACCATTGTCCTCGCTTTTCGACAAGCTGCGCGCTGATGATTGAAAATCCCCTCGCCTCGAAAAACGGTCGAGCCGTGACGCTTGCCTCGGTAAATATCCTGGAGAGACCTTGCATGCGCGCCGCCGCCTCAACAATATTCAAAAGCGCGGTTGCGATGCCTATGCGTTGATGGGCTGGATGGACGAACATCATGTCTAGATGGCCGTTCGGCTCCAAATCCGTAAAGCCGACGGGCGCCTGATCGATGAAGGCGATCCATGTTGGGCGGCTAAGGCGCCATGAAGCCCATCGGTCCCGGTCTGCCTGAGCCCAGGCGTCTACCTCGGTCGGAGTATAGTCCCTCGGAGCCGTTTCTCGAATCGCCGCCAAGAAAATAGAGATCACGGCGTCAAGATCTTTTGGCCTGTGACCCCAGGGCAATCGCATTTCAAAAGAGCGCCAGCAGGGTTGCAAGGTAGCCATCGTCCCAGCCGGCTCGCTTGAGCTTGCCGCGCAAGGAGCCTTTGGTTGCGTCTTTTTGCATGACGTTCAACGC